>Ga0136630_1000012_pt1 | contig 43095 bp, 45 predicted proteins | sample AntDrymUQ5682106_2_FD_105496 | JGI IMG/M metagenome (GOLD analysis project Ga0136630, IMG submission 105496) | Polar desert sand microbial communities from Dry Valleys, Antarctica - metaG UQ568 (21.06) | ecosystem: Environmental > Terrestrial > Soil > Desert | place: Antarctica: Dry Valley...
GCGAGCGCAGCTTGACCGGCGCTTGCGAGGCGCCGCCCCCGCTCAAATACCCGACGAATAGATCGACCCGCGCCTCCTTCGCGTTCACCAGGGGCTCCGCGGGCGCTTGGATCACCGCCCGCATCGTGGGCACGCGAAACTGCTCCACACGGAACGAGCTGGAATTCAGCCACTTGTCGGACTCTTTCCGGTGGAGGCTCATCTGGTAGTTGCCGAGCTTCGCGTCCTTGGGGATTTCCCAGACGCTCTCGGCGATCCCTAGGACGTCGAAAGACACCGGCAGCTCATACCCCTGGCCACTGGCTTCGTGCTGCAGCTTGAGCTTGTCGGGCGGATCGGCTGCGGGAATGGCGAAACCGCCGCTTGTTCGTTGCCGCAAGTAATGCTTCATCGACACCGTCTCCCCGCCTCGGTACAGACCCCGATCGAGGATGGCATGGGCGACGAAGGTGCCCTCCTCCCAACCGACCGGCAGCTCGAACTCATAGGGACGGATTCCGCGATTCCAGCCTGATACCGTGAAGCTCATGTCCTCGCCGGTGCGGGCGCTGACGAACAGGGGCGCCGGGCTCCACGGGCCGCAGTCAGGCTCGGCGTGCGGCTTGGGCAGGGCCCCGCCTTCGATCATTGCGATCCCGTCCCGGCCGGTGCTCCCCTGCCAGATCGGTTGTCCAGTACAATAGTCGCCGATTTTAACCGCCGCCCCCGGGACCGGTTGCGCCCCGTCCAAGGTCGTGACCCATACGAGCGAAGCCTCGCGCCCCCACTTGAAATGCACGGCGAGGTTGGTGACCAGCGCCGCTGTGGCCACGTAGCGCGGCTCACTGCGTCCGAGGAGCGCCGCACCGAGCTTCGGGCTCATGAGCTCGACCACATAGAATCCGGGCTCCCGTAGCGGGATCCCCACGACCTCGAATGCACGCGCGCCGCCCGGTTTGGGCAGCGTAAACCGAGTGGTTTCAAGCTTGGGACCGAACACCGATTCGGTTCCGGTCATCTCTATCCAGACGCGCTTATCGCCCCTGGCTTTCTCCCACTTCCCGCGCCGCTCCATGGCTTGCTTGACGCGCCGGATCCAGTGGCCGATCGCCCGGTCGTCCTGATCGATGCGTTGCATGCGTCCTGCGATCGGGACAGTGGGTTCGGTACCCGGCATGGCTTTGCGCGCCGCGATTTCGGCTTCGAGATTGCGCAAGGTCACCGGCAAGATGCCGCCTTCCTTCGCCTCCAGGATGCCGAATTCACCTAAGAATTTTGCCAGCGGCGGATAGTCGTCGGTCGCGACCTCGAGGGGAAAGCGCGCGGCATTAGCTAGCGGCCGTCCCGCGTCGTCTTTGACCTCCGGCGGCAGGAGTACCTGGAACTTGGTCCGTTCCGGGAACGGCCCTTCGAAGCTGACGGCGTCGACCACCGGGCTCGCGGTCGCATCGATGGCCTTGGGCCGATGTACTTCGCCGTCTTCCCGCCGCAAGCGCAGTTGCGATGCAAGCCCGGCGGCGATCGGGGCGCTGAAGCGGACATGCATGGCGTGCAAGGGAAGGCAGCCGGACTCGGCATTGACGCGATCGCATTCGAAGCGAGCGGTGAACCGCGGCCGGGTCTTGAACGCAAGGACCTGATCTCGCACCGTAGCAACCTCGGTCAGCGAGCGAATACCCGTACCCCAGACGAGCTGCACCTCGGTGTCCGGCGGCAGCGTGCGCCGGCAGCGCAGCACGGCAAGCTGTGATTCGGCGCGATCGAGGGCTTCGTCCTTGACCGCGACGGTGGTCTCGCCGCCGATCTTCCACAGCAGCCGAAAGTATTGATAGCCGATCAAGCGCCGCTGCGCCAGCACCTCACGGCGTGTATCACCGCCGAGGACATCGACCTCGATGCGCTCCGAGATCCCCTTGACCTGGCAGTGCGCGTGCCCGGCGATCGATTCGGGCCGCACCTCGGCGTCCAAGGCCAGAACGAAAATCTGGTTCTCGTCGATGCCGGTATCGCCTTCGTCCGGCAGCGAGGACAGAATCGAGGGACCGCCGGTACTGAAAGAGAATTCCTGGGCCCCGCCGAGGGACTTCCCGGCCAGCGTGGTAACGTCCGTCTTAAGCTTAAACGTGCATTTCACCCCGGCCGACAAGTCGCGCGCGAAGTCATAAATCCAATTGCGCGCATCCGCCCAACGTCCCTTTCCGTTTTCCGGACAGTCGATCGCGAAGGGCTCGGGAATGCGGGGATCCCCGAAGGTAACCATCTGCTCCGAAAACCGCACGGCAACCTGGCGGACGCCTTTGACCGTTCCTTGAGGTGTGAATACATCCACCTGCGCGCGCTCGCGCGGCGCGGGCTCCGCCGCTAGCGACAGGCTCACCACCAAGGCAAGCCAAGTGCTTAGGTAGCGCATGCTGTTCTCCCCTGACGGCGGCGCACGTGGTTATCGATGGACCTTACAGGATAGCTCACTCCAAGGCCTGTTGCACACGGCGCACGCCACTTGCTAGGCTATCGTCCGGGCTGCAGCTGTTGCGCTTCCTCTGCAACGACGACAAAGTCAAACCGAACAATGGCATGACTGGGAGAACTGTTATGTTGAACGGTAAAACGGCGATCGTGACTGGCTCGACGAGTGGGATAGGGCTTGCGATCGCTAAAGCCTTGGCTGAGGCGGGCTGCAATATCGTCTTGAACGGATTCGGAAACGCGGATGAGATCGAGAAGCTGAGGCTGGGACTCGAGTCCGGGCACGACGTCCGCGCACTGTATCACGGCGCCGATATGTCCAAACCGAGTGAGATAGCCAGCATGGCGCAACAGGCGCTCGCCGTCTTCGGCGCGGTCGATATTTTGGTGAACAACGCAGGGATCCAGCACGTCGCGCCGATCGAAGACTTTCCCCCGGAGAAATGGGACGCCATCCTCGCGATAAACTTGTCCTCGGCGTTCCACACGATTCGCGCCGTATTACCGGCTATGAAGGCCCGGCGCTGGGGACGTATCATCAACATCGGCTCGGCGCACGCGCTCGTGGCCTCGCCCTTCAAGGCCGCTTATGTCGCCGCGAAGCATGGACTGCTCGGCCTCACCAAGACCGTGGCGCTCGAGGTCGCGGAGCACGGGATCACCTGTAACGCGGTCTGTCCGGGGTATGTGTTCACGCCGCTGGTCGAGGGCCAGATCGACGACACACTGCCAAGGCGCGCGGCATTAGCCGTGAGGCGGTGATTCGAGACGTGTTGCTGGCGGCCCAAGCCACCAAGCAATTCGTCAAGCCGGAGGACCTGGGTGCATTGTCAGTCTTCCTCGCCAGCGATGCGGCGGCCCAGATCACGGGGGCGGCGCTTCCGGTCGACGGCGGCTGGACCGCGCATTAGCGCTCCTGGGACAGGCGGCGCGGAGCGCATTGAGATCGAGGCCATCAGCGGGACCAGCGCCGGCGCGATGAACGCCGCGGTCCTCGCGGACGGTAATGATGGAGGGCGGGTGCGAGGGTGCGCGGCGGGCCTTGGGGCGTTCTGGCCGCCGTCAGTCGAGCGGCTCTCGCGAGCCCGCTCAAACGCTCAGTCTGGGACATGCTGACCGGAAACTGGAACCTGGATTTCTCGCCCAGCTATCTCTTCTTCGACCAACTGAGCCGCGTCGCTTCGCCCTTCGTTTCTACGGCATCTGCACGAGCTCGACCGAACGGCGGCGAGCGAGTGGCTGGACAGACACTTTGATAGTATCGACGAGCGCTCAACGGTAAACGTTCGATCGCGGTTTACGTAATAAACCACCCGAACCTAATGTTGTGGTCAGTTGCTTCGGTTGCCACCAATAGGCCGGGTAAATCCAGGATTCTCGCCCTTTGTCATAGCTGACTACATTTCTCTATCTGCATTTCTCGTTGTAGCGTATCCTTGTCAACTGGCGCGGAATTTGCCTCCTAGCATCGAATCGGGTGTTTCAACGTCAATCAACAACGCAATCAAGGAGGACCATCATGTTAAGGACCTGTGCACGCACGCCCTTGGGCCGAATCTTGGGGCTGTCACTGCTCGCGATCCTCGCGCTCGACGCCGCGCCCGCCGCCGCGGACGAGACCTACGTGGTGGATCAAGACGCTGGGTCGGGTGCTGCCGGGGCGCTGTTCCGGGTGGACACGGCGAGCGGCAATCGCAGCCTGGTCTCGGACTTCGGTAACTCCGCCCAAGGGCCGGTAGGCCGCGCCCCCTACGGCCTCGCCCTGGAGACGGCGGGCACGGTCCTGGTCATCGACAAAGACGCGGGGCCGGGTGTCGGGGCGCTGTTCCGGGTGGACGCGGCGACCGGCAACCGCAGCCTGGTCTCGAACTTCGCCAACGCCGGCCAGGGGCCGCTGGGCTCCAACCCCTCCGGCCTCGCCCTGGAGGCCAGCGGCACGGTCCTGGTCATCGACTATACCGGGGGGACGGATATACTCGGCGCGCTGTTGCGGGTGGACGCGGCGGGCAATCGCACCCTGGTCTCGGACTTCGGTAACGCCGCCCAGGGGCCGCTAGGCTCCGCCCCCTTCGGCCTCGCCCTGGAGGCGGCGGGCACGGTCCTGGTTATCGACGATACCGCGGGGACGGGTAATGCCGGAGTGCTTTTCCGGGTGGACCGGGTGAGCGGACAACGGACCGTGGTAAGCGATTTCGGCAATGCCGGGCAAGGTGACCTCGGCGTGGAGCCGGTGGGCGTCGCCATCGTCGTCCCCAACTGCCACGGCCGCCTCCCGACCCTCGTCGGTGACAACGGCAACAACGTCCTCATCGGCTCCCCCCGCGCCGATGTGATCCTCGGACGCGCGGGCGCCGACTTCATCAACGGCAGAGGCGGTAACGACCGGATCTGCGGCGGGGACGGCAAAGACACCTTGCTCGGTGGTTCCGGCAACGACCGGGTGAGCGGCGATCGCGGCGCCGATACGATCAAAGGCGGTACCGGTAACGATCGGCTGGACGGCGGCAAAGGTAACGATCGGCTGGACGGCGGCAAAGGCACCGATCGCTGCAAGAGCGGAGAGGTAAAGGTCGGTTGCGAGCGGTGAGGCGCTGATGTCCGGGTGCGGCGCACCGGCTCGTCCCGCGCAGCGCTCTCCATCCATTCGGGGCGCTGTGGTCTCCTTGGGGTGTATCTCGCGAGCCGCGGCGGGTTATGGCGAGGTAGGGGCGATCTCACTCAAGGTAGAGGCGTATTGGAGACAGGCCTGGCGGATGCGCTGGTTGCGGTGGGATTTGCCGGGATTGGATCCTTCCTGAACAGCGTCTCCAGGAGCAGACGCTGGGCCCAAGGGATGTCCTTGCGCAGCGGCCGGCCTGCGAGCGAGTGGCCCTTTATCGCTAGACGTAGGTATGTTCGCGGCAGATCCGCCTTGTCGAGATAATCTGGGAAAGCATCGCAGCCGTTCCAGAAGCTGTCGAAGTCACCCCGGAATTAAAGGCGGAACTCGAAGAACGGCTGCCTGGTCAGGCTGACCTCTTCCATGATCCAGAACATCCGCTCAATCAGGCGAATCCCCCGTGGGTCACCAATCCGGTGGTGCAGAAACGTGATCCTCCAGTCACGGTTGACTTTGTCGAAGAAGCTCTTGATGTCGGCTTCCACAACGTGGTTGACCCGCTTCTGTTGCAGGGTCTTTCCGCGATCGTCCAGACAGCGGTGTGGGCTCCGCCCTGGCCGGTAGCCATAGCTGCTGTCTCCAAACTGCGCCTCATAGATCGGCTCCAGGCGATAGGTACGGTAGCTCAAAGTCATCAATCCTCCGGATCTTCTCTGCTCATGCGAATCCGGTACAACCCCGTTTCCGCGGTGATATAAAGCGTTCTACCGTCAGCATCGCCCCACGCGAGGTTGGACGGCTCTTCAGGTCCTTGTAGGGTGCCAAGGTGTTTTCCGGACGGGTCGATGATAATGATACCGCCGGGAGTGGCAACATAAAGGTTACCTCGCGCATCCACTTTCATGCCATCGAACCACTCTCCTTCGAGGACAGACGAGCCGCTGAAAAACCCTGTTCCGTTCGCTAGCGTCCCGTCAACGTTTACCTCATATCTCATTATTAATGCCTTCTGCCGATGATAGCCATTGACGTACAGGTATTTTTCATCGGGGGACAAAGCGAGACCGTTGGGGCCATCTAGTTCGCTGCCCACCAATTCAAGTCCTCGGTCGGAAACAAGAAAGATCCCGCTGTACGGTAACTCCTTTTCTTGATCGTTGTCGCCATCTGGCAGGCCGAAGGAGGGATCGGTGAAATACAGCATGCCGTCTGCCCGAAAGACCAAGTCGTTCGGGGAATTGAGCCGTTTACCTTGGTAGCGCTCAGCCACTATCGTAAGCGTTCCATCCTTTTCAATACGCGTTACCCGACGATTCCCATGCTCACAGATCGTGAGCCTAGCCTCTTTATCAAAGGCGAGACCGTTCGGACCGGTTCTGTGATGGAACAAGAGCTTGCGAAGAAAAAAGGAGTGTAAGGTATGATCTTCTGCAGCGAATCCTGTCTGTGCTTCGAATAGTGAGACGTTGCCCGGTGCAACCCACCTATAGATGCGGTGGCTTCTCATATCGCTAAACAAGAGATAACCCCGCGGACTCCAGACAGGCCCTTCGAGAAAGCTAAAACCGCCGGCGAGCTTCTCGAGCTTGGCGTCGGATGGGAGAATGAGATCTAAGTTCGGATCTATTCTTACAATGCCACCGGCACTAGTCGGGAATTTCGCTTCACCGCAACTACCTGTAATCAGTATGAATGCGAAGAGCCATGGAGTTATTGGCACGCGCATGTGGAGAACCTCGTTTGCGTTTTTGCCTCCCCATTTACGCCGCGATATCCGACCTACGCTAAATCGCCAGGAACGGCGACTTGCCGAGGTGCGTTGTGCCATCAATCAACGCCACAAACTTGAGCACCTGTGCCGCTACATCACCGGCCCCGCCATCGCCACTGAACGGCTCCAACGCAACCATGGCGCCAGGCATTTCTAACCAGGTACAGTTGCACTATTCTTAACAACGGCCTGACAACACTAAAACAAAGTGTAGATAAACGGCGCTACTGCAGATCCTTGCGCGAGGACGAGTAGTGCTCCTAGCAGCACCAGGATGATGATCAGTGGCGCCAGCCAAAACTTCTTGCGCTCGCGCATGAACTGCCATAGATCGACAATAAACTCACGCATCAGAAAGGTTTCTCCATATGCTCACGAGTGACTTTCCGGCTGGGGATACGATAACTTTGAATCTTCTTCTCAAAGCGTCGCGCCATGGGATCTCTCCCCGCAACGCGCATGACCAAGGCCATAGGGGTGACGACTCCAAAGTACACGACACCCAGGACAACCGGAGTCGTGATGCGGCTGAGCAGTAACCCAAACCGCATCCAGGTTCGATAAACCTGACGCAGAGTACGCGGTGCGCCAACGGACCAGAAGGCTAGGATCCCGAACACCACCCAAGGCCACGACGGCAGGGCACTTTCGAGCAGCCACGGAAAGAACAGGCCGAACAAGCCGGCAACGATACCGCCGGTTACCAAGCCGAACTGGCGCAGGCCCTTGCGATCTAGTTCCGGTATCTCGTGTGCAGCGTTTGTCATCAGTCTAACTCGAACTCGGTTTTCCAGGACTCATCCTTTTCCCACTTGGGTTGGCCGCCCTTGGCCATGAGGAAATTCTCATATACCAGATAATCCATCTCGGTCCGCATGAAACAGCGATAGGCCTCCTCGGGGGTGCAGACGATGGGTTCACCTCGAACATTGAAGGAGGTGTTGATGAGCAGGGAGCAGCCTGTTAAGGCCTCAAACGCTTTCAGGAGAGCATGGAAACGCGGGTTCGTTTCCGGGTGAACAGTCTGTATACGCGCGGAATAATCAACGTGCGTGATCGCAGGGACTTGTGATCGAGGCGCCTTAAGCTTCTCAATACCGAAGAGGTTCTTTTGTTCCTCGGCCATAGTAAGGCGGAGATCTTCCCTCACCGGAGCCACCAGTAACATGTAAGGACTCGGACAGTCAATCTCAAAATAGTCCGATACCCGTTCGGCTAGCACCGCAGGCGCGAAAGGGCGGAAGGATTCCCGATATTTGATCTTAAGGTTCATCACCGATTGCATTTTCGGACTGCGGGCATCGCCGATGATCGAACGATTACCCAATGCGCGCGGACCGAACTCCATGCGTCCCTGACACCAGCCCACGACATTTTCCTGAGCTAGGATCTTGGCCACCTGAGACAGCAGTTCTCGCTCATCCAACTGCGTATAGTGCGCACCGACCGAATCCAAATGGCTACGGATGTCCGCCTCTAAAAACCGCGGTCCAAGATAGGCGCCCGACATGCCGTCACCAGTCCCATTGAGCGCCCGAGGGTTGTCGAGGTATTCATGCCATAGGGCTGCCGCGCAGCCAATAGCTCCACCTGCGTCACCCGCCGCAGGCTGGATCCAAATATTCTTGAACGGGCCTTCCCGAAGCAGGCGGCCATTGGCGACACAATTCAAAGCCACACCACCGGCGAGGCACAAAGATTCCGTGCCTAGCTCGCGATGGACAGTTCGCGCCAAACGCAGAACGATCTCCTCGGTAACTTTCTGAATGGACCTCGCGATGTCCATCTCACGCTGCGAGACTGGTGCCTCTGGCTTGCGGGGTGGTCCACCGAAAAGGTCGTCAAACTTCCGATTGGTCATCGTTAGACCGGTTGTGTAATTAAAATAGCGCATGTCCATGCGGAAGGTCCCGTCCTCTTTAAGCGAGATCAGCTTGTCAAAGATCAGATCAGCAAATTTAGGCTCGCCGTAGGGGGCAAGCCCCATCAATTTGTACTCGCCGGAATTGACTTTGAATCCGGTAAAGTAGGTAAACGCAGAGTATAAAAGACCTAAGGAGTGCGGGAAATCGATCTCCCATTGCGGCTCGAGTTTGTTGCCTTGCCCGAGCCAAACGGAGGTCGTCGCCCATTCTCCGACGCCATCCATGCAAAGCACAGCGGCACGCTCAAAGGGGCTGAGAAAAAATGCCGACGCCGCGTGTGATTGGTGATGCTCGCTAAACATCAACCGAGGTAGGTCCTTGACCTTACACTTACCGAGAACCGCCAACTCTTTCCTCAACAGGTCTTTCAGGAAGAGCTTCTCCTTGAGCCAGATCGGCATCGCCATCAGGAACGACCGAAACCCCTTAGGTGCATAGGTAAGATAGGTTTCGAGCAAGCGTTCGAATTTGACCAGCGGTTTATCGTAAAAGGCGACGTAGTCGAGATCCCGTAGTTCCACACCGGCCTCGGTCAGACAGTATTGGATCGCATGGCGCGGGAACCGCGCGTCGTGCTTTTTCCTGGAGAATCTCTCTTCCTGGGCCGCGGCAACCAATTGCCCATCGCGAAGTAACGCGGCGGCGCTGTCATGATAGAAAGCCGATATTCCTAAGATATTGGTGCTCTGATTTGTCATATCCATTTAGCTACAGAAACCCAAACCGCGCCCTACTATGAGTCCTACGACTCAGCTCTCCCCGGCCACCGACGCACGTTGTTCGAGCGCATCGCGGATGTGCGGGCTTATGCATTTTGCGACGGCTGCATTCGCTTTTGGAGCATAATGAGGATCGTCTGGCACGAACCGTTCGGCCGGATTGACGGCCAATAAACAGGGGGTCGGATCCAGGTGCTCGAGGTTGCTTGCTTGGAGAAACTCTCTACCCAAGGTGCGGCGAGCATCTGACTCACCTAGACTCGACCTACCCGGGAGATACACGATGATTGGAGTCGTTCCACTCTCCTTCGCCTTCTTGACGAATGCGCGTAGGATCGCCTCGTTAACACTGAAGACTGCCTCATTGGTTGCATTTTGATTTGGTGTCAGCTGGTGGACGAACCTGGGAACGATAAACCGGATGATATGCGGAAAGTAAGAAATAGTCTCTTTCCAATCGAGTGGGTAATAACCAAGAGTGTGTTCAAGAAAGGGGAGATCGGACACGCGCGTCTTCGTGAACATCTCCTCAGGCGATTGCGTAGGGACGTTGATCGCGCGAAGTCCGCCGGATGTCAGCAGCAAACGCGGTTTCGATAGGGGTAAGTCCCAACCGGAGAAACTGAGAAAGTTGTAGACACTCATCGTGCGCACGAGGTCATGCCAAACGAACGAAAACACGACTATCTCCGGCTTCCAGGAAAGCACATCGCTGATATATCTGAGATAGCTCTGATCGACGCCATAGCCCGGCACGCCAAAATTCAGGACCCGATACTGAGGACCGAGGCGCTCTTCTAGCTGCGACGGAAATGCGTCTTCGTATCTCACCTTCTCGCCAAATGCGTATGAGTCTCCCATAACGGCTATCAGCCGCTTGGGCGGAAGATCGCCGAAAGACACATCGGGGCTCGGCGCCCGAATACCTTCGAGGCTGGAGAAGTAGAGGCCATCGGCGCTGCGGCGGTTGGGCCCGGGCTTCCAGCCAAGCTGCGCGTCATAGACCTGATATGAAAGGTCCCCGGACCTTTCTTCCCATACCGTGCGCATATGGGCCCGCCCCGCGTTCCAGTCTTTCGGTGCCAGTTCCATCTTTCCGAGTGCCATGCCAAATATGGTGGGCGTCACGAGTAGCCGGATGGCCACCTCACCGACGGCAAACACGGCGAAAGCAACCAATAGGCTAGTGGCCAATATTAGGGCGAACCGCCTCGACGCTACGACCATGATCATATAGCTCTGCTAGGGCTGTTGTAAGGGGTGGGCAACTATTATGCCGAAGTGGGGGGCGCCGTATATCAGGAACATTCTTGATCTTTGTGAGGGATGCCTTACAATCTCGGCGGCGCAGCGAACTCGTCGCCCCTCCTTGGGGAATTAGGCGCGGCAGCCCGATCGGCGCACAACAAAAAAACCTTCGATCAGGCCGAAGCTACAATGTAGCTCGGTTACTAAATGAGCGTATGGCGCGTGCAGTATCGAGTCAGGTCAGCGTTCGTCCTTAGGTTCATCTTTCGAAGTATGCGGCTGCGATAGGTACTCACGGTCTTAGGACTGAGCGATGCCTGCTTCGCAATGGCGCTCAGCGTTTCGCCGGACGCGATCAGCAGCATGACCCGAAATTCCCTTTGTGAGAGGATCTCGTGGGGCAGTTTGCCGGTGCCCTCAACGAGCTCGAGGGCGAGCCGCTTGCTCAGTTCGGAGCTTATGTATTTATCGCCCTTGAGGATGTTCTTGACGGCCCTGAGCAGTTCCTTAGGCGCCCGTTCCTTAGTCAGATAACCTGCTGCCCCGGCCTTTAGCGCCGGGAGGGCGAACTGACTGTCGCTGTACATAGATAACACGAGGATCGGCAGTTTCGGTCGTATGCGCTTGAGCTCGCGTACGCAGTCAAGCCCACTCGTGCCCGGCAGCGAAAGCTCAAGCAACACCAGATCGAAGTCCTTAGTATAGATGCGCTCATGCATGCTGGCAACGTCGTGCGCCTCATCGAAGGCAACCGCTAGACCATCCTCCATAAAGATCTGTTTCACTCCTTGACGGATCAGGGGGTGGTCATCGACGATCAAGATCCTTATGGTATTGGAGATTTCCCTCTGTCCAGTTGCCTGCGCCTGAGTCGTCAAAACGTGGTTCTTGGGCGCCTCCAGTCTAACCACAGTGCCGGTGCCAGGGATGCCTATGACGTCGAGCGATCCTCCCAGGATCCGCGCGCGTTCTTGCATTCCCAGCATGCCTTGGGAGCGTGGGTTTGAAGCCTCGACGGTGCTGATGGCACGTCCGTCGTTCTGGACCTCAAGCGTCAGTACATCATCCCGCTGGGATACCCGGATGGTGACGCAGTTCGCGCCGGCATGGCGAGCTACATTGGTCATCGCTTCTTGGTAGATGCGGAACACGGTCACCGCTCGCTCTTGGGCGATATCGATTTCGTCTTGGAGCGTTGTGTGGCAGCGGATCCCCGTGCGTTCTTGGAACTGCCGGGCGTGCGCCTCAATGGCCGCGGATAGCCCGACTTTGTCTAACAAGGGAGGCCGTAAGTCGCTCGCAATGCGCCGGATGTCACCGATCACGCTATCGACTAGCTCGGACATCGACGCGATCTTTTGTCCAACGGAGCTGGCGGTCCCGTCCCGGTCCGTATTTTGCACCCGATTATTCAACCAGGCTAGATCAATAGCCAGAGTCGTCAGTACCTGCCCGAGCCCATCTTGGATCTCCCTTGAGATACGAACGCGTTCGGTTTCGATAGCCGAATCGAGGTGGATGGCGAACGCGCGCAAGCGTTCGCGCGACTCTCGTAGCTGCTCCTCGTGTTTGCGGTCGGTGATGTCGCGCATGAAACCATAGTGCCCGGCAAATTTGCCGCTGGGATCGGCGATCGCAACCAGCAGCACGCGCTGAAAGAATACCGAGCCATCCTTGCGTATTGCCTGGGCTTCAAACTCCGCTTTACCCTCGGCGCGTAAACGCTCGTAGGCCTGCAACGCGGTCGGCTGATCCTCCGGGTAAACTGTTGCTCTCCAGTCTTTACCGAGTAATTCGGAAGAGGCGTAGCCGAGCATCTGCGTATAGTGCTCGTTGATCTCGGTGTACCGCCCCCTGGCATCGAGCCTTGAAATACCCGGCATGGCGTTCGCCAGAGCCGTGTTGAGCTGCTGAATCGTCTGCTCTGAGTGTTTAAGCTCGGTAATGTCATTATTGACCTCGAGGATGGCGCGCGGCAGGCCCTGCTCATTCCGGTGCAACACCCAATGGCTGGCTACGGCAATCTGTTCGCCGTCACGCCGCCGATGCAGGAGCTCGCCTTTCCACTGACTGTCCCGCCAAAGTTGCGCTCTTATGCTCGCCAGGGGCTCGGGGAACTGCGTCTGGAACAGGTCATGTGATACCTGTCCTAAGGCTTCGGCGCTGGTCCAGCCGTAGAGCTCTTCTGCACCGGTATTCCAGAAGACAATGTGATCGCTGGTGTCGCGGATCAATAGGTGCGCCAAATTCAGGATTTCGGCCTGTCCCTCCAACGGCGGCGGCTCATTGACGCAGCCGCGCTCAACCGGTGCGTCTATTGAATGCGCAGGATCGGCCATATACGTTTAGCTCCCCGCGTAGTATAAACGGCGTACGAACCTACAGCGTTTTTGTTGGGCAGTCCACATTCTCGCCATAACGCGCGAAGCGGCGAATTCGGTCGAATGCCCGAAGTGCCGTCGGCTGATGCGAGTACGCGCGCAGATGCACGACCCATTCTTGAGGCGCACCAGGGTCAGGGACCTGTCCATGCAAACTACGTTTGCCTACGGCGAGGGCAATTCGCGCGCGACGTAGTCGTTCAGGGCGAGGATCTCAAGACTCGATGGTTTGCGCCAACGCAGCGCCTCGACGATTGCGCGGGCCAGCGGCAAGTCGGTAACCAGCGACACCCCCAGGTCGATTGCTTGGCGGCGGATCAAGTAGCCGTCGGGCCGTCCGTACTGGTCATACTCGCGCGGAATGTTAATTACAAGATCGACCAGGTCGCGCTCGAGTACATCGAGCGCGCTAGTGCCCGCTCCGGAGCTTTTCTCAACGGCGTTGCACGGGATTCCGAGTTCGGCAAGTATTTCGGCGGTGCCGCGCGTCGCGTAAATGGGCAACTGCAGCTCGTGCACAATGATTCGCGCTTCGTCGGCAAACCAGTACTTATCGACGACGGGACCCAGCGACAGCAGCACGCCCTTTCGCGGAAAACGCGTGCCGGTCGCGAGCAGAGCATGCAGCAATGCTTCGTGCAAATCGCGTCCGAGACAGCCCACCTCGCCCGTGCTCATCATTTCTACGCCGAGCATCGGATCCGCCCCCGCCACCCTGGAAAACGAGAACATCGGCGCCTTGACACCGACATAGTCAAGATCCAGGCTCTGATTGACGATCTCACGCGTTACCCCGAGCATCCGGCGCATGGCTTCCGCGGCGAAATTCTCGCCGGTCACCTTCGAAACGAACGGAAAGCTGCGCGAGGCCCGCAAGTTGCACTCGATGACCTTGACCGCGTTGTGCCGCGCGAGAAACTGAACATTGAATGGACCGGTAATCGACAGCGCGCGCGCCAACGCCACTGCGATTTGCTTGACGCGTCGAATGGTCGCGATGTAGAGCGTCTGGGGCGGCAGCACCAGGATGGCATCCCCGCTGTGGGTGCCGGCGTCTTCGATGTGTTCGGAAATCGCCCACAGCACCAGCTCACCCCGGTCAGCAACGGCGTCGATCTCGACTTCGCGCGCATGGGTTTCAAATTTGGAAACGACGACGGGGTACTCCGGTGAAACAACCGAGGCCTGCGCCAGGATGCCGCGCAGCTCGCTCGGTTCGTGCGCGACCGCCATCGCCGCGCCGCTGAGGACGTAGCTCGGACGCACCAACACGGGAAATCCGCCTAACTGTTGCACGATGTGACCGGCTTGCGCCGTGTCGGTAACATGCGACCAGCGCGGCTGATCAATGCCCAGGTCGTCAAGCAGCGAACTGAACCTGCTGCGATCCTCGGCTGCATCGATTCGTTCGGCGCTGGTGCCCAGGATTCTCACCCCGGCCTTCGCCAGCCGCATCGCGAGATTATTCGGGATCTGGCCACCCATGCTGACCACGACACCGTCTGGACGCTCGTACTCGTTCAGGTCGAGCACCGTTTCCAGGGTGATCTCATCGAAGTACAAGCGGTCGCAGATGTCATAATCGGTGCTGACCGTCTCCGGATTGTAGTTCAGCATGATCGTCTCGTAGCCGAGGGCAGAGGCTGCCTGGGCCGCGTTGACGGCACACCAGTCGAACTCGACACTCGAACCGATTCGGTACGTGCCGGACCCGAGAATCAGGACCTTCTTGTGCCGCGATGATGCAATGTCGGAAACGCGGGCATGGTAAGTCGCGTAGAGGTAGTTGGTGTCGGCGGGAAACTCGCCCGCCATGGTATCGATCTGCGCAAAGTGGGGTTCGATTGCGTGTTTCTTGCGCTCGGCGCGAACGCTCTCCTCCGCCGCGCCGACCAGCTTTCCGATCGCCTGGTCCGAGAATCCGAGGCGCTTGACATCGCGCAGCGTGCCCGCAGCCAGGGGAAGTGAAGAGCGCGCGAGTTGGCCGTACGTCTCGACGATGGGTTCGATGGCATGCAGAAACCACCGGTCAATCCGCGTCAGCTGGTGAATCTCATCGGTGCTGATGCCATCTCGAATCGCCTGCGCAATGGCGAAGATCCGCAGCGGGGTGGCGTTGCGCAGTTCATCGCGGAGATCATCGAATCGGAATGCGCCTGGATCGAGGCCTCGCACGCCGATGTCGAGCATGCGCACTGCCTTCTGGATGACTTCCGGAAACGTGCGGCCGATCGCCATCACCTCACCGACACTCTTCATTTCAGTGCCAATCCGGGTTGACGCACCCTGGAACTTGCCAAGATCCCAGCGCGGAACCTTGCATACGAGGTAATCCAGTGCGGGCTCGAAGAACGCCGTGGTGCGGCGCGTGATGCCGTTCGGTATTTCGGTAAGTGCATAGCCCAGCGCGATCTTGGCGGCGACGTACGCGAGCGGATAACCGGTCGCCTTGCTCGCGAGCGCACTCGATCGGGAAAGCCGCGCATTGACCTCGATGACGCGGTAGTCGACGCCATCGGGGTCGAGTGCGTACTGGATATTGCACTCGCCGATGATGCCGAGATGGCGAATCGTGCGGATCGCGACGGAGCGCAGCAGCTGATACTCCGTGTCATTGAGCGTCTGGGACGGTGCGACGACGATCGATTCGCCGGTGTGTATGCCCATGGGATCAAGGTTTTCCATGTTGCACACTGTTACGCAGTTGTCGCGCACGTCGCGTTCAACCTCGTACTCGATTTCCTTCCAGCCCTGAAGGCACTCTTCCACGAGCACCTGGGCAGCGCCGGTGAAAGCGCGCCGCAGCGCTGCGTCGATTTCCGCTTCGAGTTGGACGATGCCGCTTCCCTTCCCGCCAAGGGTAAAGCCGCCGCGCAGCATGACCGGCAGCCCGATCGCCCGGATCGCGCCGCGCGCTTCGTCGAGCGAGTGGCACGCCTGGCTGCGGGCGGTCTTGACGCCAATCTCGGCGAGACGCTCGACGAACAAGCGCCGATCCTCCGTGTCGCGGATGGCCTGGATCGGGGTGCCGAGCACCTGGACGCCGTGCTTCGAAAGTATGCCCGTATCGTGGAGCGCCAAACCACAGTTCAGCGCCGTCTGGCCACCGAAAGAGAGCAGGATGGCGTCCACCCGCTCCTTGACGATGATCTGCTCGATGAATTCCGGCGTAAGGGCCACGAGGTAGATGCGATCGGCAAGTCCGGGGCTGGTCTGGATGGTCGCGATATTCGGGTTCACCAGCACCGTGGCGATGCCTTCCTCGCGCAGAGCCTTGATGGCCTGGGAGCCGGAGTAGTCGAACTCGCCCGCCTGTCCGATCTGCAGTGCGCCCGAACCGAGCACCAAGACTCGACGCGGCTTCCTCGGAAGGTAGACGCCGTACATCAACAGCCTCGCGTCGTCGAGCCGACCAGGCGCATGAAGTCGTCGAAGAGGAATCCGGTATCCTGCGGGCCCGGGCTTGCTTCCGGGTGAAACTGGATGCTGAAGAACGGTTGGTGGCGGGAGCGGATGCCTTCGTTCGTGCCATCGTTGATGTTCACGAACCAGGGTTCCCAGTCCTTTGGCAGCGTCTCGTCTCTCACGGCGTAACCGTGATTCTGGCTGGTGACATAGCAACGGCGAGTTATGAGGTCCTGCACCGGTTGATTGACGCCGCGGTGGCCGTAGGGAAGCTTGTACGTGTCTCCCCCTGCGGCAAGCGCCAGTATCTGGTTGCCCAGGCAAACGCCGAACATCGGCTTACGGTAGCTTCCCAGTAGCGCGCGAACCTGGTGAACCAGCGGCGCCAGATCCTTGGGATCGCCGGGACCGTTACCGATCAGAACGCCATCCGCCTGCCGGGCCAGCGTTGCGAGATCGGCGTGCCACGGCGCGCGGATGACGCTCGCGTCACGCGCGAGGAGCGAGCGCACGATGTTGTCCTTGGCGCCCGCGTCGACCAGCAGAATCGTATGCTTGCCACCCGGGTAGCGAACCGGTTCGCGAGGCGCGACGATATGAAAGACTTCCTCACGCATGTCCACCGCGCCGCACTGCTCTCGCGCTTCATCCGCGCCCATCGTCGCGGGGTAGAGCCATCCCTGCATCGTGCCCCGCTCGCGCAACCGCCGGGTAAGTGCCCGGGTGTCGACGCCGGTGAGGCCCGGGACGCCCTCTTCCACAAGCCACTCGTGCAAGGAGCGGCTCGCCGCGTGATGGCTGTACGCGTCGACGTAATTCTGGACCACGAGCGCCTGGACCTGAATGCGGCTGGATTCATATGGTCGATCCAGATCTGCGGATCGTCGGGGCGGCACCCCGTAGTTTCCGATCAGCGGGTAGGTGAGAACCAGGATCTGGCCGCAGTAAGACGGGTCGGTGAGAGTTTCCACGTACCCCGCCATGGCGGTATTGAAAACAACTTCACCTTGCACCGGCTTCGCCGCCCCGAATCCGCATCCTTGCACCTCCGTGCCGTCATCAAGGAGCAGCCTGACGCCCGGAGCGCGCGCAACTTCCGGACGCACTTCCGGCGGTTCACGCCTTTCGTAGTCGTTCATTCGAGCACCTTCAGTGCGAAACCGGCTGATGAATCTTTCCGGGGGAGGTCATTTTTCCTGCTGTTGGCGGCGCACGCCGCCGTAAACCGCGCGTGATCGCACCGTAACCCCTCGCCTGCGGGTGAGCATCGGAATCCGTCGGGGGTATAGGAAGAATAGACGCCCTTTTTCGTCGAAAGGAACAGTACTGATGGACCTGGGAATTGTCAATCCCGCACGGTGGGGTAGGACGATTGACAAGAGGCAAAGGGATACGTATTGTACATGGCATGTACATGTCCAACAGGAATGACCTATGCCGGCTGCAGTTGAACGCATCGTGGTGCAAGTACCCCCAGCGGAGAAGAAGACACTCGTAGCGAAAGCAAAGCGCTTCGAGATCAGTCTTTCGGAGCTCATGCGGCGGGGAGCCTCAGCCTACGCCGCTGCACCCGAAGAAGGAGCCCTAGAGGCTTTGCTAGAACGGGTGAAAGCCAGCACGAAAGAAGCGGAGGCGGCGCTCGATGGGGCCCTTGCCTTCGTCACGGCCTCCAACAAGCGCCTGGCGAAGCTGGAGCGACGATAGTGGGCGTTGCGGACAAAGTTTGGGACGCGCTCACAACAGTTATCAAGATGAATGACAAGGTGGTATCGCTTGCCAGCGGGGTCAAGGAGCAACAAGCGAAAATCGAGTCTCTCACCGAACGCGTCGTGCGTCTTGAAGCTCAGCTCGAGACGATGTTCAAGATCGCCTCGATGAAGGGTGAAGCGAAACGTCTGGAACGGTAACCAATACTCTAATCGAAACGTTTAGATATCCCGTAGTCCGTCGGACGGCTCGATGCGCGCCGCGCGTAGTCCTCCGAGCAAGGCTGCGATCAGGGCCGCCACCAGTGTCAGGGCGAGCGCGGCCGCGAAATGCAAAGGCAAGAGGAAGCAGACCGATTGGCCGGCCTCCAAGTGAGAGTCCAGCAAGGCATTGATCACGGCCTCGAGCACGAGATAGACCAAGACCGCGCCCAGCCAACCCAGCACGGCGGTGAACAGGGACTGAAAGGCAGGGAACAGGATGATGCCCCCGCTCGCGAAACCGACCAGCCGCAGCACGCTGAGCTCTCGGCGTTTGCGGTCGGTATTGGCCCAGAGGCTGGCGCTAAGCGAGAGGGAAAAACCGATCATCCCCGCGATAGCGATGATCCAGAACACGATACTGAGATTACGATCCACCGAGAGCACCGTCTCGATCTCATCCGCATTGGTTTTGACCTTTTGGCCCTGATCCGACAGCAGTTGCGCTAAGCCGGCGACTTCATAGACCGAACGCGCATAGAGACGATAGGCGGGATAGCTGCGCTCGGCGCCCGCGGGCGGACCCCCGGCCCAGCCAAACTCGGGCACGGCGCGGCCATCGCGAAAAGACTCCGCGGCCAGGAGCAGCTCCAGGCTGGTAAAGGCGGCGGGACGCGCGAAGGCGGCGGGACCCGCGATCCCCGCGACCTGGAGTGTGAACTCGACTCTTTCGCGTTGTCCGCCGTATTGGCGCGCGAGACTGGCTTCTATGTCGGCCCCTGGCGCCACGTTTAACTTACGCGCGGCCGCGTCCGAAAGCACGATGTGGCGCAAACCCCGCGGTTTTTGAGGGCTCGATGCGAGCAGCGGATCGCCTTCCCCCGAAGGGATCAGTTCCGCCGGAACGATGAAGGGCCCCAAGCGGCTACGAAGTTCGACGGTAGCCGCCAGCGTGCGCGTCCGCGGCACGACAAAAGCGACCTCGGGTCGCGCACGCACGGACGCGAACCATTCGGATGTATAACGGCTGCTGCCGAGCGGGCGGATCTCGCGTTTTCCCGGGTCCTCGGACAGGCTCGTCATCATGTTCGTGATGATCCCGAACTTGACGCCGAACAACACCATCAACGGCGCGAGCACCGCGGCCAAGCCCAAGATAAAACAAGCGGACATGTGCCATTCGTGGCTATAGTCACTGTAGGCAAGGCTAATGATGTTCCGCCACGAAGACATCCGTCCGCCTCAGAGGTTGTCAATAAATCTACTGCGCATTCCGATCGCTGCGTCGCGTGCTCGCTCGCTCCTCGCCTATCGAGTTGATATGTCTCGTCGCTCGCTCCGCGGCTCCTGGCGCTCGGGGCTGCTCGCGACGATTAATTCACAACCTCTCAATCCTTAAAGGTCGATTCGATCCACCGTCCCCCGTCGCGCTCGCGGGAATCTTGGTGCAGGCTGCGAAAATCGTGCTTGTAGATCTGAGCCCAATCGTGGCTGGCGGCGATAAACGTCACCCCGATTTCCTTCACCAGCTCCATGACGGCGCCCATGATCTTGCGCGCGGTAATGGGATCGAGGGATGCCGTCGGCTCGTCCGCGATCACGATGGAAGGCCGGTGGGCGAGAGCGCGCGCGAACGCTGCCCGCTGGCGTTCCCCGGCCGAAAGCAGGCCGGGTAACTTGCCGAGGTGGCGCTGGATCCCGAGGACCTTCGCCAAGTGGTCCACGCTCCCATCCTCGGGCATGCCCAGCAGCCGGCGAGAGAGGTTGATGTTGTCGCGCACCGTGAGATACGGCAGCAAGCCTCCGGTTTGCAACACATACCCGAGGTGCTTTTTCCTGAGATCGCAGAGCCGGTTCTGGTCGCGCTTGGTCCACGCAGCCGCGACGTCGATGGGGTTCTCTCCCCGGGGGATGAAGGTAAATCGGGCCGCCTCGTCGGGCCGCAGGATCATCGCCAGCATATCGAGGAGTGTGCTCTTCCCACAACCGCTGTAGCCGACGAGCGCGATCGCTTCGCGGTCTTCGATTCGGATCGAGGGAACGAGCAATCTAAATCCGGTGCCGTTCGTCGCCCGTGTCTTGACAATCTCCTTGAGGTGATAAATCGCGCTCATCTAGGGCAGCATATCGAGCGGAACCGGGAACACGGATTCCCCGCTCACCGCTCCGCCGTCGAGCGACACCCAAAGATCGGTATGGTCGTGCAAGGCCTGGTAATAACTGATCTTGCTCTCCAGACGGCTCACAAAATCGACCTGCCGCTCCGCGGGCCATTCTTCCCAATCCGCGAGCGACAAGCCCGTGACTTCGCTGACATAAGGCAGGTCCTCGACATATTCATTCAAATAACCGAGCTCGGCCAGGGACAGGCCGGCGCCTTCGCCGACGGTCTTGGGATCACGGCTCAAGCGGGCCGCCATGCTCTTGAGCTCATTGATAAAATTGCGCGGCGACAAAACCCCCTCCTCGGCGAGGTCCAAGGCCTGCTGCAATCCGTTGCGCAGATCGCTCAACTGATCACGGCTCATGAGCACGCGCACCTCAATCGAGGAGCGCTTGGGGTCCTTAAAATCACGATCGACCAACCAGGCATCGAACACCGCCGGCGGGCGCTCCCCTCGCACCTTTCGCAAGTAGCGCATCTGCAAGGCGTATCCGAGCTTCGCGACCTTTTCCTTGAGCGCGACCAGATCCCCTTGACCCTCACTCTCGTGCTCGGGCGGGAGCGCCGCGTCACCCTTGGCCACCTTGCCGACCTGCTCCGCCAACTGGTCCGCGAGAGTCTGGAGTACCCCCCCGAAATCTTCCACCTTGCCCATGCCGACTCCGTAATAAAGATCGCCAATCCCAGGATATTCAGACAGGCGCTTGTACTGTCGCTCGGCCTTGCGATGATTCTTCGCTCCCCTCGGTGTGCGCAGGTGCAACACCCAGATCGCGATGCCGCGATCTTGGGCCAGTTGCCGTATGTCGTCCACGCCGAGGCGCGTGCTCGAAAAGGCGTCAGTATTTTCGCGTGCGCCGGCATCGGTCACCAACACGATGTTCCGGGCATCGAAATCATCCCAAGGATTGGCTTCAATTGCGCTCTTGATACCGGCGAAAGCATCTTCGATGAAATCGGCATTGGAGGTGGTCGCGGCATCGAGTGTCTGTACTTGGCTGAAAAACCGTTGCGGTTCCCCACCCTCCTTTAAACTCACGAAGTTACGGACCAGGAATTGCCCTTCGGGCGCGGCGCGTACAACGTCCCGATAGCTCGTCAGCCCGAAACTCACTTGGTGGCTCAATCCAGCGGCATCGATCGTGTCATAGACCTTGCGCACCACCTCGCGGGTGCGCTCGATGTAGGGACGCATCGACTGGGTGGAATCGATGACGAACACGATCCCGCTGCGGTAGCTCGGCACCTTGTTCCCCGGCGCGTTCTGCAATGGCGCCGCCACGGGCGCTGCGCTTTGCAACGGCACGGAGGCCACTTGAAGCAGGCGCGCCCGTTCGGTTCCGAGGTAGGCGTCCTCATGGCGCTTGATTGGAACCAGGTAAAAATCGTCTTCGATATCGATATTCGCTTCCGGCTGAATCGCGATCACGGGCGAATCCGGAGACAAGGTGCCGAGCACGGCCTCTTGGTAGAGCCGGGCATAGGTCTTGAGATCCTGTTTTTCAACCAGGCGCTTTAGCGACTTCCGGTCGCGGAACAGCAGCACGCGATCGATATCCTCGGAAGCTTTGAAGGTCACGGTCAGCGCTTGATGCCAAGGGATTAAACTATCCTCCTGGATCCAACCGCGCACGCTGCCATGACTGTCGCTACCGACCCTCACCCACTTGCTATCGTTCAGTTCTTTGCGCCCATAGGCATAGAATACCGTGAACGGGATCACCGGTTGCGCGGCGGCGTTCAAGCTAGGTTTCGCGTAGAGACGGCTGCCTGGATTCGCCAGTGCGCGCTGGTACAAGGTCCGCTTACCGGGCATTAGCAGCGGCCGCTCCGCGCTGTCCTGGGCCAAGACCGGAAAATGGAAAACGCAGGCGATTGCCCCGACGGTCAACGTTCGCAACATGATCTCAATTCCCCAATTTTTGCAAATCTGGGTGGCGTGACCGCGGAAGCGAGGCCGTAAGCGCTGACCAGTCGACCGATTCGGGTCGGTTTTGAGATCGCGCCGCCCTACCGCAGGCCCAGGAGTAAACGCGATGCCTCCGGATCGCCGGTACTGGCGCGCTTTACCACCCACTGTTTTAGTTGTTTCAGGCGCTCTCCGGCCTGCGCATATCCGTTATTGGCTGCGTTCCGATACCACTTCGAGGCTTGCACGGGGTCGGGCCTGCCGAGCAGGCTCGTGTCCTTGGTAAAGTAATTGGGATCGAACATCTCCGCCAATACGAACGCCGATGCCGCGTGACCGGTCCGCGCCGTGAAGAAATACAAGAGATGGGCATCGGCCAGCCGTTGGTCCGCGAGAAATTGACCGGCCTGCGTGTAAAGCTCTTCAAGATCGTGGCTCCGGGCACCTGCTCGTATGTCCGCGATGATAGCGCGCGCGCTATCACCGGCCCGGCCGATCCTCTCTTCCGCCGGTTTTTCGTGCCCGCCGGTGGCTTGGGCGAGTGGAGGTGCTTCCTCAGGCGGGACGGATACCGGCATCTTGCGCGTCCCCGAAAACAAGAACACGCTGATCCCGATGAGCACCGCCAACGCGCCCCACGTGACCGGGCTGCGCAGCGCCGAGGACTGACGGCGTAGCGGCTGGCTCGCCTTGAACACCGCTTGCGGCGGCCGGCCGTGGAAATGCGCCGTGGCGCGCCGCTTGGCGCCTGGCGGATCATTCCGATCGTTCATCGCCCTCTCGTAAGCATGGTCAAACCGGCTTGGCCCGGCGGTTCCACCCGGGCTTGGCGCCAGCATAGCAACGATACAGGCCCAAGCCTGCGAAGAACACTCATCTTGATGATTGATAAAAGCTTAATCTAAACGATGGCGATCCATCGCCGGTGTGATCCGGCGCGTTGCAAGATACGGCATTTTTGTACTGACGGCAAACCACACACAGCCCGCGCCACCTCGACAAAAATGAATGCAAGGGCGTGTGATGCCCATCACGCCGCGCAAGCCAGAACCTCCCGCGCGTGGATGAAGACTTGCGTCATCATCAAGCGCCTTCCGGAACTGTTGAAACAGATTGAAACCTTAGAAAAAGCTCAACGCGGCTAAGGGATCACCTGCTCGCATTCCGAGGGCAATCGCACCCGTTCGCGCGCCAGGGTCTTTTGCTTTTCAGCGTCCCTTCGCGCCTCCTCCGTGAACCACCATGCCAAAGTCGTGTCGCAGCCCTCACCCGCGGGCACGGGCGCTTGCGGAACGCAACTTGGACTGTCCGCGGGACATTTCAAACGCAGATGAAAATGATCATGATGGCCCCACCAGGGCCGGATCTTTTGCAACCAGAGAAAGTCTTCAGGGCTGCGGATTCGCATGCTCAATTGGCAGAGATGACGTTTAATCGCCGCGTGCACGAAGATGCGATCAACGCTGTCGATTTCCGCGGCGAGCTTGAGCACTTGCCAGGGGAAATCGGATCGCACGGGGACAAAGGAAGGCGCCGCCAGAGTCTCCCGATCGCGAGTGGTCAAGACACGGTCCCGCGCGAAGGCGGGCATCCAAAACCATATGTCCGCGTCGATCCCGGTTTGATGGCTGCGATGACCGGAGGGCATCGGGCCTCCCCGCGCCTGGCTCAGATCACCGATAAGTAGAACCCCATCCGCCGCCTTATGCACGCGGCGGCTCAAGGTCTCAATCGCCCGCACCAGCGCGGGATGGCCGAATCCTCGCCGCCGGCTCGGGCGCATGCGCTGGTAGCCCGCGCCGGCCAGCGGTAGTTCTTCGGCGCCTGCGAGGCAGCCCGCCTGAACGCCCCCGATTGCACGGGCTGGCGGCGCCGTGGGATGGGTCATGATTGCCCAGCGGGTGTCAAGATCCCGCGCCGGTAGGTCTTCACTCATCGCCGCATACGCGCCAAATACCAAACTCAATATCCTGCGCACCAGAAATCCGGCCATCGGTTAAACCATCATTTTTTCGCTTAGATACACGCCGGTGCACATAGCGCCTATAATTAAGCACATTAGGCAAAATGCGAGTGTGCCGCTATAGGACCGATCGAAAGCGTTACTTGATTCACAACCACTCGGCAATAGAGCCAAAGAGGAAGGAAATATGAGAGGGTCGGTACGAAAAAACATCGTCTGCTTACTGAGCTACGGGCTAATAATTAGCTCGCTGTCAATGCCCCGCCTGGTAATGGCGGATTACCATGGAACCACCTCGTCCACAGAGATCCAGGATCCGAACCGATCCGGAGCTAACGCTCATTCCCCAACCGCGGTCGAGATGTTCGCCGATGCGGCGATTGTCAGACCATTGATGTTAGGGGCCACGGCGTTGGGTACCGGCATCTTTTTGGTCACGCTACCATTGAGCATCATCGGCGGCAACACCGATCAGGCCGCGCAACGCTTAGTCGTCGAACCCGGAAATCATCTCCTCAAGCCGTGCTTCGGCTGTCTGCCGAGCGTCGATTGACGCCCTAACGCCGCGTTCATAGCGATTTCGGCGCGCCGAAATCGCTATGATGCGGCGCTCATAGCGGCCAGGCACAGCGTCATCAAGGCCCCCGGCATCAAGCCGAGGACCAGCACAGCAAGCCCGTTGAAGCTCAGCACCAGGCGCGTATCCTGGCCGCAAAGGCCTCTTTAATCACGAACCATTTAGCCCAGAAGCCCACGAAAGGCGGCATCCCCCCCTCCGCTCGCTGCATCATAGGGTCAAACGCATTGGAAGCGAATAAAAAAACTGCCGCTTCATGTCGGATATACGGTAGCGCAAAAACACGGAGTACGGATCCCACACATGCGGCGGCAGCCGGACGGTAGCTTAAAAGGTACGCCGCCGTGGCTGCGGGTCAAGGTCCGAAAGTATCTCCTGGATCTGCCCTAGCGCAGCCTCCAAGTCCTCGGCGATCTCCTGGGCGATCACGTCCGGCGGCGGAAGATTCTCGGACTCCGAGAGGCTCTCGTCCTTAAGCCAGAAGATGTCCAGGCTCGCCTTGTCGCGCTTGATCACCTCGTCGTCGCTGTAGGCCCGCCAGCGGCCGGCGGGGTTGTCTTCGCACCAGGTAGGCTTGCGGTCGAAGTCACTCAAAGTGGCAGCGCCGTCCCGGCGCTGTTCAGATTTCAGCGGCGGGACGCCGCTGCCACCGTAACACTGAACAAACTAATTCAGATCCGCGCGCTTCAGCGGGTTTTCCTTGACCGTGAAGTGCATGTTGGTGCGCAGGTCGTAGATCCAGAGCTTCTCGGTCCACGGCTTTTCGCGCGCGGGCTTCTTGTCGAAGAACAACACGTTCGCCTTCACGCCCTGGGCGTAGAAGATGCACGTGGGCAGGCGCAGCAGTGTGTGCACATCCGCCTGCTTGAGCAGCTCGCGGCGGATGGTCTCGCCCGCCCCGCCTTCGAACAGCACGTTGTCCGGGACCACTACGGCTGCGCGGCCGTGCTGTTTGAGCGTGCTGAAGATGTGCTGCACGAAGTTGAGCTGCTTGTTGCTCGTCGTCGCCCAGAAGTCGTCGCGGTGAATCGTCAGCGTCTCGCGCGAGGACTCGCCGGCCTCGTTAACGATGGTCACGCTGCTCTTTTTGCCGAAGGGCGGATTGGACAGCACCACGTCGAACTCGTTGCCCTTGGCCGCCAGCGCGTCCTTCACCTCTACCGGCACGGGCACCGAGGCATCGCCGCCGATGCCGTGCAGCACCATGTTCATGCAGCAGAGCCGCGCCACGCTGTCCACCAGCTCCACGCCGCGCAGCGCTCCGGTGTGCAGATGCTTGATCTGCGCGCCACTGGGTTTGTGGTGGCGCCGGGTATGCGCGTAACCCGCAAGCAAGAAACGGCCGGTGCCGCAGCCGGGTCGCAGATCACCTCGCCGAGTTTGGGCCGCACCACGTCCACAATCGCCTGTATCAGCGGGCGCGGCGTGAAGTACTGGCCCGCGCCGCCCTTCACGTCCGCGGCGTTCTTCTCCAGCAGGCCCTGGTAGGCATCGCCCTTCACATCCGTGTCGAGGACCACTCCTCCTAATCATTGAGGTCCACGATCAGGCGGCGTAGCTTGGCCGGGTCCTGAATCTTGTTCTGCGCCTTGCGGAAGATGACGCCGATCAACCCCGCTTGCTTGCCTAGCGCCTCCAGCGTGTGGCGGTGGTGAATCTCCAGCTCATCGCCATCACGCTTGAGCAGCGCCGGCCAGGAATACTCGGCCGGGATCGTGGCAGCGGCGTCCCGCCGCTGAAATGGCGGCTTCGTCTGCTCATCCGCCATCTTGAGGAACAGCAGGAAGGTCAACTGCTCGACGTAGTCGCCATAAGACAGACCATCATCACGGAGGATGTTGCAGTAGTTCCAGAGCTTCTGGACAATGGTCGTCGAGTTCATTGTAACGGTGTCGTTATGCGCAAAAAGAAAACCCTGGCTGAAACAAATCCGTATCTGCGCGATCCAGAAATGCGCAAGCGACTGCAATTCAATTCCGCCAAGACCTCGTCAGCGGTCGAAGGCATACGGGCCCCATTCAAGCAACTGGACAAAGAACTGGGCATAAACGAAAAAGCGATCAAACCTACGCTACATAAGAAAGCACAAGCGATTCGGCGTAAACCGCGGAGTGTTGGAAACCCGTAACCGGACTAAGGCTTGGTTACAGCTTCCAACCCTCGCGGCGCATAAGACCCAACAGGCTGATGCAGGGAATGCCCAACTCACGACAAACGTCGGGGATGAAGTGGCTTCGTGGAGGTTTCGTCTTTTCGGAGGCGGAGGTTTCCTGCGTGACGACGATGCCACCCTTTTGCTTCGCCAGCGCGATGACGTATGCATCTGCTTCTTCGTGCTCTGCCTTCGGATCACGCAATCCCACAAACTGATTCTGGATCGCCTGTGCGTCTGCCAAGACGTCCGCCGTAGGGACAAAGATTCCTGAATTGGCGATTGCCCATCTGTTCAGATCATCGGTTCCAACGGCTTTGATCTCTTCGCGGACTAATGCTGGGGCGAGAACCCGTCCTTTGGCTACCAGGTCGCTTACACGCTCATTCAAAGTGCGGAAAACATCTGTTGGGTAATAGCGGGCTTGCCAATCCATAAACGAACTTGTATCAACTGAGTAGATAGGCTGGGCGGCTCCCTCACTCATCAGATGGCAAGCCAACCGGGCCGCTCCAGAGTATGGTTCTCAACTTGTCGAAGTGCTGAAACTTCAGTCCAAGATACCGGGCTGCATCAACGGAAGTAATCCGGTTAGCCGACATGGCTTCAAACACAAGTTGCGTAAACGGCCGGCCGTTTCGACCCACTGCCTTAACCGCTGGAGTCACGGGTCCGCTCTTACGCGCCGGGAGCGAGGCGATATATGCAGTCCATGCCTCGCGCCAGGAATGATATTGATCCCATGTCATAAAGCCCGACTCTCGTAGCCGCGTCCCCAGTGCGAGCGGCGTCACTCGAAACCTGCGAGCCAGTCGCCGGAGATCGTCCAAAGCCCATTGGGAATTCTGTAAAGAGACAGCTTCGATCTCGGCTCGGAGCGCCGCTTCCGGGATTAACGCATGGCTGGCCGCAATTTCTGCGAACCGCTCAACCGACGCCCAGTCCTCCCCGCTCCGATCTTCCTTGATCGCGGGCCGTTCCTCATTGGCACCCGCGAGCATGAGATGAACTACCTCATGCAGGAGCGTAAATATACGGGCACCCGGAGCGATTTCCTTGCTATTGATCGCAACCACCGGCATCGGCATACGCAGTAGCGACAGCCCGCGTACTTCAAAGAGCGGCACCCGGCTGAACTGAAAGACAAGAACGCCTAGATTCTCGACCGCTGCGCGCCATGAATTCCAAGCCTTCCATTCGTCCGGCCATGCCAATTGTTGATTCATCGTTACGGACAAAGCCGCGCGCAGGCGAGCACCTACATCGGCAGGCGATTCCCTCAGGTGTGCCGCCAACGCAAATGGCGAAACGTCTTCGCCGAGTTCTCCAAACAGGTTTAGCGCCGTCTCCCTGCGAATAATCATCTGCCGCAGCGCCAAACGCAGTTCAGGGGATTCATGCCCCGGTTGAACACCTAGCAGCCGTCGGTACTCGGTCGCAAGCTGCGGAACCTCGGGAGGCTTGGGCAAGAAAAAAATACTCAAAGGCCGGTGGAAGAAATGCGCCAAAGCCTCGACTTGCCGCACGGTCGGCTGCACTTCGCCTTGCTCCCAAGCCTCAAAACGTTTGAATTTTCGCGAAACACGTTCTAACGGGAAGCCGCTCTCCTCCCGCGCCCAAGCGAGAAGTTGAGGATTCACAGCGACGGTTTGACGGGCGGGCATACGCGAACCTTAGGTGGAAATTGCTCGCATGCCAACTCTCAGATGAGGGCGGGCCCGCGCCACGAGCGATGTTCACAGCGGTCGCCCTCCATGCGCGGGTTAGGCGCGCTCGTCGCCTTGCTACTAAATGCGCTGAACAAGGCCTTTGATCCAAGACATGCAGGTCTCTATGGCCCAGCTTGTTTGCTCGACCGTCAGTTCCGGCATCTCGGCGCTTCCTGGTCCGTGACCGAAGGGATTCCGAACCGCGGTGAAGAAGCTCTTCAGCGCTTCGCGCTCCCAGTCCTTGATAAAGGCGCCGTTCTTCTTGCTACCCAGATTGTCGATGTAGCTATGTGCACTCTTCTCACCGCCGTGCGTCCAGCCTTTCTGGTCAGAGATAATCTTGATGGCGCTTTCAAGCGCCCGTGCCGCGTAGAAGGCTGGATCCCGATCGTTGGCGTCACGCCGGTCCAACGCTTCCTTCATGTCGATGTCTACGTTCTTCCAGAGGGGGTCCGCCACGACCGCCCAGAACGCTCGCTCGATCTGCTCTTCAACCAGCTGGTCAGTCGCGACCTGGATGAAGCCATTGTGGTAGTTGAGTCTTGTGCCTGCAAGGCGGAACAAGCTTGTGTTGAAGGAGTCATTGAACGCCTTCAAGCCATCAGCCAGACTTCCCGGCAGGCGCAGTCCGCGAGCCGGGGACCTACAACGGCTCCGCCAAGGGTGAATACCGACCGCAGACCGAGCCGGTGGGCTCTTTCCCGCCTAACGCCTTCCGGCCCGGCAGGCGTATTCCCACTCCGTCTCGCTGGGCAGCCGGTAGTTGCGCCCGGACTGCTCGCCAAGCCAGGCACAGTAGGCGCGCGCGTCCTCCCAGGAGACGTTGATGACCGGCCTCCGGGCCCGGCCCCAGCGTAGGTCCTCGGGTTTCCCGAGCTTCGTGTCGTCGCAGCAGCGCTCGTAGTCCTCGAAGGTCACCACGTACGCGCCCATCGCGAACGGCACAGCGATGCGCACCTCGTGCTGCGGGCCTTCGTGGTCGACTCGTTCCGGTTCGTCCGCCGGGCGACCCCATCCGGAACCGGCCGGCGGGGATGACGACCATTAGGGGACCTTCTGCGCCGGTCTTCAGCCGGTCGCGGAAGGTTTGCCCCGGCGCGAGGACGCGCACCGGGGCAGGCTGTGCCGGCTTGGAGCTTACAACGGCCTCGGCATGAAGGACGTCGCCGGATCCCGGCGTGGGTCCACGGCTAGTCAGGTGCTCCTTCAACGCGTACTCAGCTTCTTCCAGCACGAAATCGCTGTCGCCTGACCGGGCCGACCACAGTACCACCACGGCCCTGGCCGCATGCAGCTCCTTCTCGATCTCCTTGTGCCAGCGCTTGCCGACATGCGTCTGAACGTCCATAAACACCGACCAGCCCTCGTCCCGCAGGCGCTGCCCGAGTCGCGTCGCGATCGCCCGGTCGGCCTTCGAATAGCAGACGAAGATGTCGCTCATGCTAGATGGCTCCTCCGGTCATCGCCCCAGAACGTTTGCGTTACCGTCGTTTGACTTGCCGCCATGCCTCTGCACGTGGGCAACTTGCCGACCCCGTGCTTGGGGTATTATGAGGGACCTGGCGCCTGCCCGGAAGCACCTGCGCTCGCGGAGCCGTGTGCAACCGACGTTTTAGCTCAGGGGAGCTGTGGTCTTCCGTGTTATGAGTTCGACGGGTAAGTCAATTTGGATTTCGCCACCGCGGGAACGGTGACCGGTTTATAACGGGCTTGCCGAATCTTCACGGCGTGACCCATATTACAAACGGCTCTGCATCAAGAATACAATATCAGCCTGATCCGTTCCCGGTGAAATCGCGGGGCAGCCACATGGCAGAATCGCAACAACCGGACCGAGCCAAATCTCAGTGATCCGTATCCTCGGTATCGATCCCGGCTCCCGGATCACGGGCTATGGCGTCATTGATGTGGATGGCGCGCGCACTTTCTATGTCGCCAGCGGTGGCATCAAGACGGCGGGCGATGCGCTGGCCCCGCGGCTCAGCCGCATCTTCGATGGTGTGACGGCGGCGATAGAAGAATATAATCCGCAAGAGATGGCGGTGGAGCTCGTATTTATGAACCGCAACGCGGACTCCGCCCTGAAGCTCGGCCAAGCCCGCGGGGCGGCGCTGGTGGCCGGGGCGAAGCGTGGTTTACCGGTGTTTGAGTTTACCCCAGCGCAAATTAAACAGGCCATCGTCGGCCGGGGCAATGCCGAAAAAGCTCAAATCCAACACATGATCAAGGTCCTGCTAAACCTCGAGGCGCCGCCCGAGACCGATGCCGCGGACGCGCTCGCGGTCGCGCTCTGTCACGGCCACACGCGCCAAGGGCTGCTACGCATGCCCGGCGTGCGGCGCAACCGGCGGCGGCGGTTTCTATGATCGGACGCATCCGCGGACTGCTGATCGAAAAGCGGCCTCCGCATTTGCTGCTCGAGGTCCACGGCATCGGCTACGAGCTGGAGGCGCCGCTGAGCACCTTTGACCGCCTGCCTTCAGTCAACGCCGAGGTTCTGTTATATACGCATCTCGCCATTAGGGACGACGCGCACCTCCTGTTCGGCTTTTTAACCGAGTCGGAACGGCGGCTGTTCCGCGCCTTGCTCAAGGTCAGCGGGATCGGCGCCCGCACCGCGCTCGCCATTCTCTCCGGGTCTGATGTCGAGGAGTTTACCAAGTGTATCCATGCGGGAGACATCGCGCGGCTGACACACCTGCCCGGGATCGGCAAGAAGACCGCCGAGCGGCTAGTGATCGAGATGCGCGACCGCATCAATGATTGGACACCGCGCGCGGCGGCCGCGGGAGGGGCCTTCGCGGGATCCCATGACGCCTTGGCGGACGCGATCGAGGGTCTGGTGGCGCTCGGCTATAAAGCTCACGAGGCCGGGCGCTACGTGCAAACCATCGATACCGCCGGGATGACGAGCGAAGCCATCATCCGCGCGGTGCTGCGCTCACAAGCATGACCGATCCGAATCCATTGATCCTTCCCGAAACCATGGCCGGCGACGCGGACGAAGCATTGCGTCCCCGCCGGCTCAAGGATTACGTCGGCCAGACACCGGTGCGCGAACGCCTGGAAATCTTCATCACCGCCACGCGCCGGCGGCGCGAGCCGCTCGATCATGTACTGCTTTTCGGCCCGCCGGGACTCGGTAAGACGACCCTGGCCCATATCATCGCCAACGAGCTGGGGGTCGCTTTGCGTCAGACCTCCGGTCCGGTGCTGGAGCGCCCCGGCGATCTGGCCGCGATCCTGACCAATCTCGAGCCGCGAAACGTGCTCTTCATCGACGAGATCCACCGCTTGAGCCCGGTGGTGGAGGAGATCCTGTACCCGGCGCTCGAGGAGTTTCAGATCGATATCATGATCGGTGAAGGTCCGGCGGCCCGCGCCATCAAACTGGATCTGCCGCCGTTTACCCTGGTCGGCGCTACCACCCGCGCCGGGCTGCTCACCTCGCCGTTGCGAGACCGCTTCGGGATTGTCGAACGGCTGGAATTCTACGACGCGGAGGATCTGACCCGCATCGTACGGCGCTCGGCGCGCATCCTCGGCGTCGCCGTCGATGCCGAGGGCGCCGGGGAGATCGCGCGGCGGGCGCGGGGCACCCCGCGCATCGCCAACCGTCTGCTGCGCCGAGCTCGGGATTACGCCGAGGTCCGCGGCGATGGAGAGGTCAACGTGGACATGGCCAAGCGGGCCTTGGAATTACTCAGCGTCGACACCCACGGCTTTGATATCATGGACCGCAAGCTGCTCTTGACGATTATCGAGAAATTCGATGGCGGGCCCGTAGGCGTCGACAGCCTGGCCGCCGCGATCGGGGAAGAGCGAGGGACGATCGAGGATGTGCTGGAACCGTTCTTGATTCAGCAGGGTTTCATGATGCGTACCCCAAGGGGACGCACGGCCACGCGCGCCGCGTGGTTGCACTTCGGAGCCGCACCGCCCGAGCACCTCGCGAGCCAGCCCGATCTGTTCGGCGAGCGCTAAGCGCCCCATACCCATACCCATACCCCCTTCGATTTTAGCCACGCTTACAAATGGCGACTGATCTTTCGATTACCAATTTGATCCTGGGCGCCAGCCTGTTGGTCAAGTTCGTGATGGTGGTTTTGATCGCCACTTCGCTTTGGTCCTGGACGGTGATCTTCAATAAACGCGCCGTGGTCAGGAAAGCACAGCGCGATGCGGCTAAATTTGAGGATCGCTTTTGGTCGGCCGATGACCTCACCGAGCTCTATAACCGGATCGCGCAGCGCAGCCACGAGCCCTCGGGGCTCGAACGGATCTTTGAAGCCGGTATCAAGGAATTCGCGCGCTTGCGCCAACAAGATGGCATTGAGCCAGGCGCCGTCTTGGAGGGCGCGCAACGCTCAATGCGCGTGGCCCTGAACCGTGAGATCGAAGACCTCGAGCAGAGCTTACCGCTGCTCGCCACGGTGGGCTCGGTGAGCCCGTACGTGGGCCTCTTCGGCACTGTCTGGGGCATCATGAACTCCTTTCAAGCCCTGGCCAATGTGCATCAAGCGACGCTCGCCATGGTGGCCCCCGGGATCTCCGAGGCCTTGATCGCCACGGCCATGGGCTTGTTCGCGGCCATTCCCGCGGTCATCGCCTACAATCATTACGCCGACGATATCGACCGCCTGTTCAGCCGTTACGACATATTCCTGGAAGAGTTTTCCTCCATTTTGCATCGCCAGGCGCACGCCTGAACGAAGCATGGCCTGGGGAGTCTCAAGGGCATGGCGGTGAGACACAAGCGTAAGCGCCTGATGTCGGATATCAACGTGGTCCCGTACATCGATGTGATGCTGGTGCTGCTCATCATCTTCATGATCACCGCACCGCTCATCACGCAAGGGGTCAAGGTGGATCTGCCGCAAGTCGCCTCCGAACCAGTGCCCCCGAGCGATACCGAACCGCTGATCATCACAGTGGACAGGAAAGGTAATTACTATATCGATTTTGGGGACGACCGGCACGATCCCGTGAGCAAAGAAACGCTGCTAAACCGCGTCCAGGCCGTGCTGCGTTACAAACCCAATGTGCCGGTCCTCGTCAATGGCGATCAGGCGGTCGCGTACGCGCGCGTGGTAGAGCTGATGGCGGCGCTCCAGGGCGCTGGTGTGCAAGGGGTTGGGCTTATGACGAAGCCGCCGGAACGCTGACGGTACGATGGTTCGAAGACGGCTCCGCTCGTTGCGTTCGTTTATCTATGCTGTTGCGATCCATGGGATTGCAATTGCGTTGTTAATGCTGAGCCTGAACCTCGGCGATCCTTCGCCCGCATCCAAGCCTAGCTCTCGGATCGTTCAGGCGGTCGCCATCGATCAAAACAAGGTCGAAGCTGAGGTGCAACGGCTGAAGGAGGCTGAACGGCGCAAGCGTAAAGACGAACAGGCACGCCGCGAGGCGCTCGACCGCGATGTGGCCGCCGCGAAACAAAAGCGTCAAGCCGAAGAGAAACGCTTACAGGAGCTCAAGCAGGAACAAGCGGCCTTACGCAAGCAAGAACGGCAACTTAAACAGGCTGAGGATAAGCGCAAACGCGAGGAGAAACAACGGCTGGTCGAGGAGCAGAAGCGCATCGCGCAAGAAAAAGCGCTCGCGAAAAAACGTGAAGAACGCCAGCAGGCCGAAGCGGAGAAGAAACGTCTCGCCGAGGAGCAACGCAAGAAGGCCGTGGCCGAGAAAAAGCGTAAAGAGGAAGAGCGGCGCCAACGGGAATTAGCCGCGGCCTTGGCCGCGGAGGAGAAAGCTCGCGCCGAGGCCAAGGAGCGCGAGCGCGATCAAAGTGAAATCAACAAGTATATTAAACTCATCCGGACTCAGATCGGCAACACCTTCAATTATCCCGAGCGGGGACTGTCGTGCGAACTGTTGGTCAAGATGGTGCCCGGGGGCGACGTCGTGGACGCCAAGGTGATACGATCGAGCGGCAACGCGGTGTTTGACCGGCAAGCGGAGATCGCGGTACGCAAGGCGTCACCGCTATCGGTACCCGACGATCCGCGCCTGTTTCAGCAACTGCGCGAGATCCAATTCGTCTTCGAACCGGAGGTATAGGCTTGAAGTGCTTGTTTAGAACGGCCATGTGTCTTGCGTTTTTGGCGTGGCATCCCACCGCGCAGGCGGTATTAAAGATAAAGATCACTCAGGGCGTCGCGGGCGCGCTCCCGATCGCAATCGCCCCGTTCGATCCGCCCGGATCACAACCGACCGTGGATATCGCCGCGATCGTTGCCGCGGATTTAGAAAGCAGTGGCGGCTTTGTCCCGATGCCGCGCGCCGATATGCCATCGCAGCCTCACGGGTTCTCCGAAATCAATTTTGTCGATTGGCGCCGGGTCGGGATGGACAATTTGGTGGTTGGGACCCTCCGGCCCGGTATCGAGACGGACTACCAGGTCGAGTTTTGGCTGGTCGATGTGTATAAAGGCACCCAACTTCTGGCGTATAAGGTCCCCGCGAAAGCGGCCCAGTTGCGGTTGGTGGCCCATCAGATCAGCGACGCGATCTACGAGAAGCTGACCGGCGTCAAGGGAGCTTTCGCCACCCGCATCGCTTATGTCACGGTCCAGCAGCGCAGCGGACGGAGCAAGATCTACGGGCTGCAAGTAGCCGATATCGATGGGGAGAATGTACAGACCCTATTGACCTCACCGCAGCCGCTGATGTCGCCGGCGTGGTCACCGGACGGGCGGCGTCTTGCCTACGTTTCGTTCGAAGGCCGTAGCTCCACCATCTACGTTCAAGATCTCGGGAGCGGTCACCGCGACAAGGTAGCCGCGGAAACGGGGATCAACAGCGCCCCGGCGTGGTCACCGGACGGAAGAAGGTTGGCGTTGACGCTGTCGCGCGATGGGGATCCCGAGATTTATGTGCTAACCCTTGCGAGTCGCCAACTGCGGCGCATCACGAACGACCCGGCCATTGATACCGAACCGTCCTGGTCACCGGATGGAACCCGTTTGGCGTTTACTTCCGATCGGGGCGGCGGGCCACAGATTTACGAAGTCTCGGTCTCGGGTGGACACCCGCGGCGTTTGACACACAAAGGGAACTATAACGCTCGCCCCCGTTATTCGTCGGACGGGAAATTATTGGCGATCGTTCACGGCGACGGCGGCAGTTACCGGATCGGCACCTACGACATGGAAACCGAGCGCCTAGCGATATTGACCAACACCCGCTTGGACGAGTCTCCGAGTTTCGCCCCCAACGACAGCATGATCATCTATACGACGGTCGGGCCGCAGGGGACCGAGCTGGCGGCCACCTCGATCGATGGCCGAGTGAAGCAACGCCTGGCATTGTTGCGCGGGGAGGTCCGCGAACCGGCCTGGGGCCCGTTCAGATATTAGAACCACGCAAAGCACAGAGAAGATAAAACGATGCAGACCATGAACATGCGAATGCTTTTTCTGGCGCTGTCCGCTCTCGCAGTGGCTGGATGTCAAACCGTGGATGAGCTAAGTAAAGAAGGCGGTGCGGCTACGGTGGAAGACCAGGGGATTTCTCCGGCCGAGATGGAGGCTATGGATGCGCAAGCCGGTGGCGCAAATAAGGGTGAAGGTTACCCAAATGCTGATGGGAGCGACGGCGGACGCGGTGGAGATGGGGCGCGTGTGATCTATTTTGAATACGACAGCGATGAGATCCGGCCGGAATTTCGACCGGCGATCGAGGCCCACGCCGCGTACATCACGAGCCACCCCGACACCGTTATCACCCTCGAAGGGCACGCCGATGAACGCGGCTCGCGGGAGTATAATCTAGCCCTCGGGGAACGCCGTGCGCTCGCGGTGCGCAAACAAATCACCTTGCTTGGCGGTTCCGCCTCGCAGGTCCGCACCGTAAGCTACGGCGAGGAACATCCGGATTCCCCCGGACATGACGAAAGCGCCTTTTCCCTCAATCGACGCGTAGAGATTAGCTACTAGAAGCCATGTCCGGCACGGCAGTCCGCTCATGGCTCGGCGCGTTGTTTTTAACGGCCTGTGCTCCTCTTTGCGTCATGGCGCAATACGAAGCTCCCATCGTCGAAGGCAATCCACCGAGTGTTGAGGCCCGGCTCGGACGGTTGGAACGGCTGCTCACTAACCGCGGTATGCTGGATCTTCTGGACCAGGTCGAACGCTTGCACCAAGAGGTGAAACGGCTGCGCGGGGAGATGGAAGTTCAGGCGCATCGGCTCGAAAAATCCAAAGAGCGCGATGAACGACTGTATTCCGACCTCGACCGCCGGCTGCAAGCGCTTGAAACCGGTGCGGGCGGCGCGAGTGATCCCGGCAGCGCTCCAAATGAATCCACAAGCCCTGAGGTAATGAGTCCCCCGCGGGCGGTCGCGCCAGCGGCTTCCCATCCTACGGACGATTCGAACGGTGCGGTCGAGACTACAGGCGACACGCCGGCCCATGCCATCGGCGAGGCCCGGTCTTCCGAACCCGCACCCTGGCAAGCGACTTCCGGGGTGGCGCCGGACACGGGCACAACGGTCGCCGCTGCGCCTGCGAGCCACGAGGAAGACGACTACCGACGCGCCTTCGACCTGCTTAAGGTAGGGAACTACAACGACTCCATCTCTGCTTTCAATAATTTTATCGCGCAGTATCCCAAGAGCGCGCACGCCGACAATGCGCAGTACTGGCTCGCGGAGGCCTACTACGTGACTCACCAGTATCAGCCGGCGATCTCTGAATATACGAAGCTCATTGAGCGCTACCCGGAGAGTCAGAAATTGACCCATGCCCTTCTCAAGATCGGTTACAGCCACCACGAATTAGGCCAGCTCGACCAGGCCAGCACCAGCCTGGAGAGTCTCCGGGTTCGTTATCCGGGCACTACCGCCGCACGGCTCGCCGACGAGCGCCTACAACGCATTCGCCTTGAGCAACCATGATCCGCGCACGCACGCTTCTACTCCTCAACGCTCATGCCCGCCACCGTTCACAAATCGTCCCCCGAGGCGAGTCTACGCGTCACCGAAATCTTTTTGTCGCTACAAGGCGAGTCGAGCCGCGTGGGTCTGCCGACAGTCTTCGTGCGTCTCACGGGCTGTCCCTTACGCTGCCACTATTGTGATACGGCTTACGCGTTTCACGGCGGTACGCGCTTGCCGTTCAATACCATATTAGAACGGATCACCGAGTATCATGCTCGTTATGTCACCGTGACCGGTGGCGAACCGCTCGCTCAGCCAGGATGTCCGGCCCTACTGCAACAATTGTGTGATCTCGGCTACCGCGTCTCGCTCGAGACGAGCGGCGCCCTCGACATTCGGTCCGTCGATAAGCGAGTCATGAAGGTCATGGACTTGAAGACGCCGGGATCGGGAGAGGCCGGAAAAAACGACTATCTAAATATTCAGTATCTTGCGGCGAACGATGAGGTGAAGTTCGTGATTCGCGACCGCAACGACTACGACTGGGCCAAGGAGATCATGCAGCGCTTTAGCTTTCCGTGCGAGATCCTGTTTTCGCCGAGCAGCGGGGAGATCAACCCCGCTCAGATGGCTGAGTGGATCCTGGAAGACCGGCTTCCGGTACGCTTTCAGATTCAACTTCATAAGGTTATCTGGGGTGAGATCCCCGGACGCTAGTCCACGGCGTGCGGTCGTATTGATCTCGGGGGGGCTCGATTCCAGCACGGCCTTAGCCATTGCCCGCGAACAAGGGTATGCGTGCTACGGATTATGCGTTGACTACGGCCAACGCCACCGTGCAGAGCTTGCGGCGGCGCATCGAATCGCTATCGCGCTAGGTGTCCGCGACTACAAGCTGATGCATTTGGACCTCTCGACGATCGGGGGATCCGCATTGACCGACCCAACCGTCGCCGTGCCGGAGACACCGACCGAAGGCATCCCAGTCACCTACGTGCCTGCCCGCAATACTCTGTTACTCGGCTTGGCCTTGGCGTGGGCGGAGGTGCTCGAGGCTTGGAATATTTTTATCGGGGTTAATGCGATCGATTATTCCGGGTATCCCGACTGCCGCCCGGAATTCATCCAGGCCTTCGAAACCATGGCGCAACGCGCCACCAAGGCAAGCGTGGAGGGAAAGCGCTTTAAAATACATACCCCGCTTATCGAGTTAAGCAAGGCCCAGATCATCGAGCATGGCCTACGCCTGGGCGTCGATTACAGCATCACGGTCTCTTGTTATCAGGCCGACGACGAGGGACGCGCATGCGGGGTATGTGACGCCTGTCGCCTTCGTCGCGCCGGTTTCGGATCCGCCAGCGCGGCGGATCCGACGCCTTATCGCTGAATCATCGCACGGCTGTCTCCCTGGCTCGGCAGTGACCTGTAGGAGTACAAAAAAGCGCTAGTCAATGCCACGGCCGTAAAAAGATCGTAAAATAAGACATATCTATATGCATATACGCCATTTCACGGCAAAGCGGTTGGCCTGTTATATTAATAAAAATGCGAAGAGAGTAGCGCGCGATTGAAGCAAGCATGAGGGATCGTCTGAATGATCAACAAAAACATTGAGAACTTAGCCGTTCAATACGATCATAAATCGCCCCAAGAGATTCTGGCGTATGCGCTAACGGCATATGAGCACATCGCGATCTCCTTCAGCGGCGCGGAAGACGTGGTGCTCGTCGATATGGCAACGAAAATAAGAAATGACGTCCGTATTTTTTCTCTGGACACCGGGCGCCTGCACGCAGAAACCTATCGGTTCTTGGAGCGCGTACGGGATCGATACCAGGTCCAGATCGAGGTGTTGTTCCCTGATCCGCTTGCGGTAGAGCGTTTGGTGCGGGAAAAGGGATTATTCAGTTTTTATAAAGACGGCCATAAGGAATGTTGTGCTATCCGAAAGGTAGGACCTTTGCGCCGGAAACTTCAATCGCTAGATGCCTGGATCACGGGCCAGCGTAAAGATCAAAGCCCGGGGACTCGGATCGAGCTTGCCGTCATCGAGAAAGACGCCGCGTTTTCAACCAAAGAACGCTCGCTAATCAAGTTTAACCCGCTCTCCAATTGGAGCTCGGCGGAAGTATGGCGTTACATCCAGACACACGATGTACCCTATAACGAATTGCATGAACGGGGATTTATCAGTATCGGGTGTGAACCGTGCACAAGGCCGGTGCTACCGAATCACCATGAGCGAGAAGGACGGTGGTGGTGGGAAGAAGCCACCCAAAAGGAATGCGGGCTGCATACTGGAAATCTGGCTGCCGTGGCTCGCGGTTAAACCGTGCATATAACGTTCGTAAAAAAAATCATGGCCGATGGTCTCCCGTGCCGCAAGTGCATAGAGGTGCACGAGCGTCTTAAGGGAGCGAATTTGCTCGAACGCATCGACAACATAGTAACAGCCGACGAGCGGGATGCTGCGAGCGAAGGAATGACCCTTGCCCGCGAATATGAAGTGGACCGCGCGCCCTTCTTTCTGGTCCGCGACGAAGCGAATGCGGTTCGTGTTTATACCTCTTACTTTCGATTCGTCAAGGAAGTATTAAACCGCGAGGTTTCAGAAACAGATGCCGTTGACGAAATGATGGAGCAGGTGCCGGATTTTCTATAATCGGCCACCGCTATAATGCCTGCCGGATGCCAGTCCTCCCGGGCTAACGAACGGGCAGGTCGCGGGTGTTTATAAGCTGTTCTATTTCCTCTCGTGTCCCAGCGCCGCACGCCGCTTCAACAACCTCGCGGGTAAGATGCGGGGCAAAATGCTCAATGAAATTGTACATATAGCCCCGAAGAAAAGCGCCTTTACGAAATCCGATTTTCGTAGTACTCGGTTCGAACAGATGGCCCGCATCTAATGAACACAGTTCGCTATCCGCATTCCGGTCATAGGCCATACTCGCTATTATGCCAATTCCCAGGCCAAGCTTAACGTACGTCTTAATGACGTCGGCGTCCACCGCGGTAAGCACGACACGCGGGGTAAGCCCGCGTCTATTGAAGGCTTGATCCAGCTGGGAACGGCCCGTGAAACCGAACACGTAGGTAATCAAAGGATAATCGGCGACGGCTTCGAGCGTCAGTGGCGATGCCCTCGTCAGCGGGTGATCGCGCGGCACAATGACGCTGCGGTTCCAGCGATAACAAGGCAGCATGACGAGATCCTCAAAAAGTTCTAAGGCCTCCGTCGCGATGGCGAAATCCACTCGGCGAGTCACGGCCAGCTCGGAGATCTGCACCGGTGTACCCTGGTGCATATGCAGCGCGACCTGCGGATAGGTCTTGATAAAGGCCTTGATCACATCCGGCAAGGCGTAGCGGGCCTGCGTGTGTGTCGTCGCGATTGATAAACTTCCGCGCCGATTGTCCTTGTGCTCCGCCGCTATGCACCGAATCTTTTCAACCTCGGCGAGAATTTGATCTGCCACCGGTAAGATGGCCTGTCCGGCAGGCGTTAGGGCCGCTAAGTGCTTACCACTGCGCAGTAATAAGCCCACACCTAGCTCTTCTTCGAGTAACTTAATTTGCTTACTTATACCTGGCTGCGAGGTATAGAGCCGCTCGGCGGCCGCCGACACGTTTAGCTCTTGGCGCGTAATCTCGACGAAAAATCTTAATTGCTGCAACTTCATTAGGCGACGGTTGATTTATAGCTATATATGATAAAAATATAACCAATGCGTCGTTGTTATTATCAATCGATATTACTACGGTGCGCAACACACTAAGGGTCCGGACTTCACAATGGATTTTGCCTATACCATTTCGGGATTTAGTCGGCTTTGTCGTCGGTCTGACGGGTGTCGGCAGTGGTTCGCTCATAACCCTCATTCTGGTACTTCTATTTGGGATTAAACCGGCGATTGCCGTCGCTACGGATCTTTTCTACGTCGCGATCACGAAGTGTGGCGGGATCTGGCGTGCATCATCGGCAGAGAACGATTAATTAGCGCAGTTACGGGTCATTCACAGCCGCCTAAAGACACCGATTACCCACGCGCCCATCTCGGTACGGTCGACTTTGCGTTGCTCGGAAGCCTGCTCTGCCTTGGGACCTATCTCGAGAGTCACTTGGGGATCCAGCTTCCGGAGCACAAACATTCGCCCCATTCTCGCGAGCATGCTGCTTATCATCGGAGCGCGTTTTACGTTTTCGTTCTCGTCGCGCCCGTCATACGCGCGTCGATTATCCAGGGCGATAAGGTTACATGCGCTTGCCGATTAGCCCCTGATTGCCAGCTTGCGGTCGCGATAAGTCTTGATCATCGTGGCCATTCTATCCTTGAGCAGCAACTTTTGTTTTTTCAAGTTCTCCAACGAGATATCATCAAGCGGGAGTGCGCCTGTGTTTGCCTGATGCACCTGGTCTTTTAACCCTCTATGCTTCTGGTAAAGCCGTTTGAAATCCTCGCTCGACGCTAAAAGAGCCTGCGTTATCTCATCGTCGGATTCAACCATCGTTCCCCCTTTGTTTCTCTAATCGCACTATAGCGACGCATTTAGCTATCTGGGCAATCTCGCAGTCTCGGCCTCTACCGCGATTCTTAGCCTCGCCTATAAGTCCTTCGTGAGCACATTTCGTCAACCAACATGGAACGCTGTCAAACTAAATATAGCGCAATTTCAAAACCAAGTCTGTGCGGTGTCGCAAAATAAAAACCCCTGCAATAGGATGCAGGGGTTTTCCTATAGGCGCCTGGCGGTGACCTACTTTCACATGGGCTATCCCACACTATCATCGGCGCTGAACGGTTTCACTACCGAGTTCGAGATGGGATCGGGTGGTTCCCGCTCGCTATAGCCGCCAGACAAACTATCGCTTTCAATGCCAGACAGCCGCCTAGCATTTGAAAGACTATCGGAAGGCCGTCATGGGTTTTTTCTGGGTCGCTTATATCGATTGCATTGCATCCACCCTGAACGCAAACTATTTGGGTGTTATATGGTCAAGCCTCACGGTCAATTAGTACTGGTTAGCTTCGCACATTACTGCGCTTCCACATCCAGCCTATCAACGTCGTAGTCTTCGACGAACCTTTAGGGACCTCGAAGGTCCAGGGAGACCTCATCTTAGGGAGGGTTTCCCGCTTAGATGCTTTCAGCGGTTATCCCGTCCGTACATAGCTACCCGGCGGTGCCACTGACGTGACAACCGGAACACCAGAGGTACGTCCACTCCGGTCCTCTCGTACTAGGAGCAGATCCCTTCAAGTCTCCAGCGCCCACGGTAGATAGGGACCGAACTGTCTCACGACGTTCTAAACCCAGCTCGCGTACCACTTTAAATGGCGA
>Ga0136630_1000013_pt1 | contig 43065 bp, 37 predicted proteins | sample AntDrymUQ5682106_2_FD_105496 | JGI IMG/M metagenome (GOLD analysis project Ga0136630, IMG submission 105496) | Polar desert sand microbial communities from Dry Valleys, Antarctica - metaG UQ568 (21.06) | ecosystem: Environmental > Terrestrial > Soil > Desert | place: Antarctica: Dry Valley...
CGCCGCGGAGTTACTTAAAGAAGTCTATCACGGCATCACGTTCGCCGATGGCATACGAACAAATAACGACACCATCAGAAAGGCCGCCTGAACTTATTTACACACCTCTTGACGGAAGCTCCAATGGGCCTGACGAGACCTCTTGCGTCCCTCTTCCAGGGCTTCCTGGATGACATCTACGCAGTAGTAATCTTCAGGGCGTATTGTGCAGTCTGGATCCAGCAGAAGATTTCCTACATTACCGCCAAAATCGAGCACCGCTTGACCGCTCCAATCGGGATAGTCCAGTTGTCGGTTGAAATAGGCAAACCGGACTGTCTTGCCCAATTGAGAACGAAGCGCTCGCTGCTCAGCCGAACCCCGCCATAGATGAACCTCTTCCATGCTTCAACCTCATCGTGGGCGATTGTATCGCGTTACTGTTCAAACTTTGCTAATCGAGCGAGTTGCCGAGCATTGTTGTCACGAAAGCGCTCGAGCTCGGCGGCTAAATCGGCGTCAAGTCCGGTGAGCCAATGCAACCGCTCCATGACCTTGAGTCGATCACGTAGCAAACCAATTTCCTGTTCCCGGGTGGGAGGCTTCCCGGGAGCCGCGCGTCCCAGCCGCGCACCGTCGTCGAAACACCGAACCCAGGCCCAGACCTCCGGCAATACGGCGACCCGGCACAGATGGTAGACACGCATCTCCAGTTCCCAATCTTCGCAGGAAACGAGATCCTCAGCAAACCACATTTCCCCCAAACGGCCCAACACACTGCGACGCAGGGTCATCGAACACATCGCCACTCCCTTCTGGCTGTTTGTCCATAGCCATTGGCATTCACTTACCCAGCGCACCTGCCCTTGGGTGGCTGCGAGCAGACCGTTTCGCGCGAAAAAACTTTGCTCGGCAGCCTGCCCCTCCACGAAGGTCAGACTATCGGACACCACTGCCTCGGCGTCCGGGAAGCGCTCGAACACACAGAGTTCGGCATCCAGTTTCCCGGGTAGCCAGAGGTCGTCGTCATCCAGAAAAGCGAGCAGCTCTCCGCTCGCCAAGCGCATGCCGGCGTTTCGCGCCGCTCCTACGCCTCGGCGGCGGGGCATGCGCAGCAAATGGATGCGGGAGCCAAAGCTCCGCGTAAGTACGTTCGCAGTGTCGTCAGTAGAACCGTCATCAACGACGATGACTTCAACCTGCCCATTCTTTTGACAGAGTGCGCTTTCAATTGCCTCACAGACGAGCTGGGTCCGATTCCGAGTGGGGATCACAACCGACAAAAGTGGGCGCGTCACGATGAAGTCCTTTGCCGAGTTAAGAAAAATAGCCGAGGCTCCAGAAATCGGCTATCGCGGCGTCGAAGTGCCCCTTAGACAGCGGCAAACAATATCTGGCGGTCGCTGGCGCAGTAGGCAGCGACTGCCTCCTCAAAAGTTGCCGCGGGCGGTTTGTCAATGACCTCAAAGTGGTGGTGATCCCTGGGGCCATCGCCGCGCACCCAAGCAACGGCTCTGCGGCCGTTGTAGACTTCCGGAGCAGAGTAGCTTGCGGATAAGCCGATTCGCGACTCAGTTGATAGATTCGGGTTTGAACCGTGAAGAATCACTGGGTGATGAATGCTCAATTCGCCGGGACGCATCACGAGATCAAACGGTGCATCAAGGTCTGCTGGAACTCTCGCGATCCTACCGGAAAGGTCGTCCCCGTGCACCCGGGACCAACTCTGTACCTGAGCTGGCGTGTCGGTGCCAGGGAGGGGGTCCAGATCAGGGTTCGAGTCATGTTGAAGGAGGCCAAGGCTATGCGATCGCGGCACCACTCGCAGACAGCCGTTTTCTACAGTCGCGGCGGTTAGTCCAAGCCACACCGCGGGCGCGCGAGCGTCTTCCAGACTTTCCGTAATGCCATCCTGATGCCACCCGACGTAAGAGGAACTTCTTTCGTACTTGTAAAACACCCTGGTTGATTTGAGCAAGATGTTGGGACCGAGGAGTTGTTCCAGACAATCCAGCAAGCGCGGATGCGTGCTCAGCTCCCAAGCCCAGCGAAAAAAGAGGTGGACCGCGTCAAGCCGCGTCACACGACCGCCAATGGCCTGGCGGGTCTTTTCAACTTCGGCGCGGTAGTGGCCAACTTTGTCCTCCGATAGGATCGGGATCGAGTGAAGAAACCCCAATTCCTCGTAGTCCGCCAACTGCTGGTTAGTAAGAATGGGGCCATCGCCTCTGGCCATGTTCTTTCTCCACTTCGTTCGTTGGGTCACCCAGTGTAAGAAAATGGTAGGGCAATCGTCAACGGAAATGCCAAACGGCACACCTGCAAGCCGTTGAGGCGTAAGCACAAGCGTAATACAATTCTGACACCGTCAATATCTCCGCCAACCCGAGCGGTTTTTACGTTTTGGTAAACAATCGTCGTGAAGCTTCATTGAATTGGAAAATATGACCAAAGCCATAACAAACCAACCCACCGGAATAATCAACGAAACATTTCCATATAAGATTTGCATTAACCTCGATAGAAGGCGGGAGCGCTGGCAACACATGCAGCGCAAATTCGATCAGCATGGAATTCATTCAGTGCGCCGGTTTCCGGCGTTGGACGGAGACAGTTTGAAGCTCCCGGCGAACTGGGTTCACACGCCAGGTGCCTATGGATGCTTGCTCAGCCATTTGCAGGTCATTGGCGAGGCGCGGCGGGCGGGTGCGTCCAGCGTGCTTATCTTTGAAGATGATGTTGTTTTTGATGATCATTTAGAAAAGAAGTTTAGCGTCTGCATTAAGCAATTGCCGTCTAATTGGGACATGCTGTTTTTCGGCGCTCTACATAAGGATGAGCCGGTCAAGGTCTCTGACAATATTGCGCGCATCACACAAGCGAACTCGACCTATGCTTGTGCACTGAAGGCCACGGTGTTTGACGACTTCATCGAATTGAATCGCAAAACGGAAGAGGTGTTGGACAGCAACAGTCTGGTTCTGCAGCAACAATTCAACTGCTACTGCTTCATACCGCACCTGGCCTGGGTAGAAGTTGAACATTCAGATGCCCAGGAACGCCTGGTGCACCACTGGTATCTAAGGGAATCGCTAGTGTTATTTGGGCCCAAAGTGGATCGCCTTTTGAGCGACACGACAATTGTCTTCGCACACGGAGATCACACTGGGATCGGACGCGCTACCGAGAATCTGATGTATCTGGTGCACTATTATGACAGGTTTTTTTCACCTTACATTGCGATGGTGATTGTCGAGCAAGGCGCTCAACCCACCATTAACCCCGCGAACTTGCCCACAAACTGCAAGTATGTTTTTTTGCGAGATGAGGGTCTCTTTGATAGAGAACGGTGCTTTATTACGGGGATTAGCGGCTCTAATCCGAGCAGGAAATTCGTCATCCTCTCGGACAACGACATCTATTTAGAAACTCTGGATATCCGAGCTAATCTGAGGATGTGCGAACGGTACGATTGCGTCACCGGGTTTAGTGAGATTATTGACCTGACCAACGAAGACTCTCTCCGCCTTCGTAACACGAAGACCACGCGAGGGATCGACATCACGAAAACCACTTCGCTAAGCAATGAGCGCCAGGGTTATTGTCGCTTTTTTAGTCGTGAGGCGATTCAGATTCTGGGGGGATGGGACGAAGGAGGTTTGGAAAAAGCGGGGCCCCTTCTGTCATTACAGGCAACACAGCTTCGAGTATTCCAATCTCCCAATCACGCTTTGCGTTTGCAGCAAGATCGAGCTTGCAAAACACGCTAAAGCCATAAGTGCAGAGCGAGGCGGAATTGCGAAACGAAACCTTCGCAAACCTCACGATCATTCTCCGAAGTTCTTGCTGATCTCCGACAGAAAGGCGATTTTGTCGATACCGAAGTAGTGATGGACCACCTCTGTCTCAGGGGATCCGGCTTGTTCTCCGCCCTGGATGACGTGTTCGCGCGAGAGGAATCCATGAGTGAGTCCGGGGATCTGGCCCAAGGTTAACCAAAGCGCCACCTGCTCGAGGATCCAGAGGTTGCTTGACGGAAATGGCAGTTCCGATATTTCTGGTTCCTCCGCCAGATCTTGCTCAAGAAGCTCTACCAGGCCCGGCCACAACTTCTCGCGGGTCTGAGAGTTGCGGGCCATACAGGCTGTGAAGCGGAATATATAAGACAGAAACGTGTCGCTTCTTTTCGCGATCTCTGTCCAGAGGCCATGATTGAGTACGCACACCCCAATATTGTAGGGATTGACCTCGACTGCGCCTTCTCGTCGCGCGAGCGTGAAGAGCGCGTCCTCGTCCACGTAGAATGGGTCATAACCGTAGTGACTCGCTTTCGATGCCGGTTCTTCTCGAGCATAGAATTGACGTTCCGAGTAACGCTCAAACAACAGGCCAACGTCGTCAAAGAAAAACGTGTCGCAGTCGGTCTGAAGGATCTGTGAAGGGGCCAGCGCCTCAAGCTCGGAAAAGTTAAGCCACTTGTGGAGCACGGGATAGTGGGCAAGGGTTCGAAAGGCTCGAGGACGGATTCGTCTGATGGCATCGACGTACGCACCCCTATGATGGATGCTGACCGCATGGTCTTCGATCTCAGCGATGAAGGCGCAAGGATGTTCACCGTAAAGGAACACATGAATGGGTAGGTTCTTGTTGTAGATACGCAGGCTTTTCACGCTGTAAATCAGCTGCTCGTGGTAGTTTGTCTTCTGCGGCGGACCGCTAGCGGAGAGGGAGTAGGTGACGATATTCATTGATTCCTGTCAATGTGCAGATTCACGTGTGAAAGTACCCGTTCAACCATGCTCCGGACTGGCTAACTTTTCGCTGCCGACATCAAAAAGAAACGAGTGTCTCTCAAGGAACGCTCTATTGTTTTCTATAGCTTCCATATACGCATCAAACTCATACCCCTCATAGGCTTTTTCAGCCAGCATCATCTTTCTTTTCTTGTGCTTCCACTCTGAGCTCGCTGCCGTGTTAGGTTTGATCCGAAGATAGCCTCTGACAAGCGTATCCCAGTCAAGGAGTCGTTCTACGAATATCTGGTCAAATAACGCTCGCAGCCTTGGATCGCTCGATAACTTGTGCTGAGTCTTTTTATAAGCTTTTTTCAAGGCTATTCTTGCCAGCTTTTGCCCCTGCTGATAAACGCTGTCGCTGGTCCGATAAATACCCCGCAGGTGTCCAACTGTGCCAAGGGTAGAGCCCGATCTTCCCCAGATATAAGTTTCGTCCAATGTCATGCCATGGAGTGCATCATGGGCGTAAAACTCTCTGTCCTGAGGGCCGGGAATTACGACAGCGTCATGATCCATGAAGATGATTTTTACTTGCCACTGGCCGGCGTCCCAAAAACTCTTTAAGCCGACGTTTCTGGCGACAAATGACTCGCCCCGAGAGTGACCTCTGACGGCCAATAACGTTCCCCAGAGCCTTCCGATTTCCTGCAATAGAGATAGATAGATCCCATCGGCTCTGGCGCGGTTTTCCGGTAAGCAAAACGCCGCCGCCAGATACTGCTTATGGCTTTGGTACGTGACATCTGGCGGTTGGTAGACACCCAGGACCTCCTCTATAATTGCATCTGCTAACCTCCGCGCATCGTGCCTTGAGTAAGCAATGCCTAAGCCCTCTTCGAAGTGCAGTCGGGGCCCTTCACTTGAAAGGTAGACAGCCAGCTTATCCAGTCGAAAAGAGCTCGTACCAGTGAGAAATGCTTGCGCGGGAGAAACAACTGCTATGAATTGCGCGGTAAGTCCTAAGTCGCCCGGTAGGTCAGGCAGTTTCGCATAGCCTTCGGCTTTAAACGCGGCAACACCGTCGGCCATCGCTTGTCGCATCTCGCGAAATCCTTCTTCAAAAACTCGTGGTTCCGTGAAATAGGTGAGTGTCTGCACCTGTGCGCCGCCTGCCGGAATCGAGTATATGGTCGATCTGGAGATGTAATTGGCTATCGGCGCTTCTGTAGCATGCACGAGGCGATAAATGAGGCTGAGCTCGGCAGCGGCTTTGGCTTCATGCCGCAGGAGCCATTGCATATTTCCGCCGTCGAGCCGATGAGACGGTGCCACCTCATATCCATCGCGTGCGTAAACGACGGTCAGACCGAGTGGGCCTTTCCTGCCCGCCCTCTTAATTTCGAACTCGATATCGCTTCCGGGCGGCTTAATAGTGAGGACAACCGTTGTTAGAGGATACTCAACGAGGGAGTTGATTTCAGAGCTGGTAACCTCGGACACCCAGTAGATCCGTGACGACGCACAGAGTTTCTTGAGGATACACGCCTCAAAATCGGGCAAGCGGCTTATGGCCCGTTCTACCTCAGCCTCCACGAATGAAGGTTGTGAAGTGTCCAGGTCTTTCGCTCCATCCGTAACGAGTAACTGACTAAGGATTTCGTCGACGACCTCGTCGGCTGTGAACAAATAGCGTGCAAGAGATAACTTGCAATCGCGACGGGACAAGTCTATGAAGTCGTGTAATCCCGCGTCCGAGGTTCTCCGCCCTCTGATCTTTGCGTGAATGCGATTCAGTCTTTGGAGTCTGCGTCGAAACTCGGGAACGAACTGGCGAAGATCGGTTGTAGAGTATCCCTCCTTCAGCACCGAGCTCACCATTCCTGCGTTGAGTCCCGCTGCCTCCTTAAGATTCAGCCTGGTGAGTAAAAAATCGAAATCATCCAAATTTTCCGGATGAATCTTCAATATCTGATGCTCGAGCATCAGTACAGCCAGCCGCCTGATATTCCAGGCGGTCCCGGTTCTCTGTTGTGCAGCGGTAAGGAGTTTCAGACAAAGGCATTTGCTGTAGGTTTTATGCCGAAGCAATTCATCACATAAACCATACGCCTGAGAGACGTGGTCAAACTGAGTTGTGAGAAAACTGAGGAGGCGGTCCTGCCCTGAAATGCTCGCCGGCCTTCCAAGATCTTTCATAATCTCAGATTTCAAGGCTGCCGGAGATATAAGCTTAATGATCTATAGATGGGAATACACAGCCGTAGGACTGGGTGGGTTTGGTGGTCGTAGGAGTGCGGTAAGAGGTGTTTTCTTACCGCACTCTTTCGTATCACACTCTAGCGGCTACGAAAAAAACCTTTTTTGCTACCGCCGAGAGGCTTGCCACCAGGAGGCTTGCCAGCCGGAGGCCTGCCAGGAGCGGGCGGCTTGCCCGTTGGAGCCGGAGGTCTGCCGGGGGCAGAAGGCGTGCCACCGTAAGGATAACCGCCTCCGCCGCCACCGCCCTTACCCCCCTTACCGCCCTTACCTTTCCCTTTTCCGGGAGGCGGTACGATTCCAAGCGCGATGATCAGGGCGTTAAGTAACTCTACAGCACAGTACTTCTTGAGTATGAGCGAGACTACTTCGTCTGACCCGTAATCACCATAGTAGTAAGGCTTAGGGCCACCTGGAGGTTTACCAGGGGCAGGCGGCCTACCCGGAGCTGGAGGTTTACCAGGGGCAGGCGGCTTGCCAGTTGGAGCCGGAGGCCTGCCGGGAACGCGTGGTTTGCCAGCTGGAACTGGAGTTATGCCAGGAACGCCGCCCCGACCTGGTATGATTTTCTGGTTCGCCATACTTTCCTCCTCGCTGAAGATTGAATCTTTGTGCTTTTAGTGGTCTGCCGTGCCATGACCACGTCGGGCTCTGGCTACCAGCACTGCATAATAGTTAAGGACAATCGGATGCATCCAAGACCATTGGTCGCAAGACCCCAAGGCGGTTGTAAACCATCTCGGGCTAGCACCGAGGTATTTAGAGCCTCAGATCCTTGTTAACTGGCTGCCTGATGAAGCGATCCAGATCATCCTTCTTGAGGACGACTGGACTGATCCGCCGCAATTGCGCTATCGGGCTACAAGCGGCATTAGACTGCGATGGTGTATTATTACTGCCCACTCGAAAAATGCCCCAAGCCCCTTGTCGCGCTTGGATGGGAACGAAGACTGTATATAAGTAGTCGCCTGCGCGGCCGCTTTCGCCACCGGTCTTATCCACCACGATATCAAAATGATCTGTCGAGCCATGATTGTCGCGCGAGCCTATCCACTGCGAGAGGTTATTATCACCCATTTCCCTGGAATCGTTCTTATAGGGATTTCGCTGCCAAACATGACCATGCAGTGAGAAGACTTGAGACGTCCCCGTTCCAAACGGATGCATCAGGCGAAATCTAGCCTTGTCCCCAACCTCAGCCGTGAAGATCGGGGTTTGGGGATCATTCTGCGCCTGCTGTATGAGCTGGTTCGACAACATGCACGAGAAGTCTTTAGTTGCGTTGCCTGCATAGCGGAAGGTCATTGGCTCCGTTCGGTAATTAACGGCGCCGCTGTTCCCGTTTGAGATTATCATGGCATCACTGGTCATCAACGCAAACTCACGAAACTTCGTCTTATTCAGCAATGTGATCGTTGCTGAGGCGCGAGTTTTGGGCGGTGGCCCCCCGGATGGGTCACAGTCCGCCAGGCTTCCTGTGTCACCGCACTGCCAGCTCGAACCCTGCGGTTCGATAATCATCGCCCCGAAGAGACCGTTGATATGCTGATACACAGGGTCAGACGGGAACAGATTGAGCGAACCGAATTCGACCGGAGTATAGACCAGCTTTCCGCCAGCGTCTCGATCAATCTTACCTGCGTACCATTGATACTTGATGGTCTTACCGAATCCCGCTACCTGGTCCGGCTGGCCCTGCCTGTTCCAACCTACGTTCATGCCACTGCTGCGAGCGGCATCGTAGCTAAGGAGTTGGGGATGTAGGCCAACGACGCCAGACATTTTCGACTTGAAGACCGGCTTTTGATTGACAGGGTTAACGCCATTGAACGGCGACGCCATGAACAAGTTCTGCTGAAACACTTGCGCTGATGGCTCAAGCGCGTTACTTAAATTGACCTCAATACAGTCCCCGGCGTTAGCGCGCAGGATAAGCGGTTCGACGGGCACTCCGGGTTTTAACCTGCCTTGAGCATCCAAATCTTCTGTGCGGACATAGATGACCCCGGTCTCACTGCGAAGTGTCTGCCCGCGACTATTAAACACAATTTGCCCCTTCGGAGGATTAGAGCCCGGCACCGGAGTGATATTCGCCAGGGCCTTCTGCGCGGTCACGGCTGTAACGTTAAAGACTCGTTTCACCGCGGGCGGGGGTAAGATCGCAGGACAGGTCGCATAGGTCACATTCGCGGCCGGCCCGACGGGATTGTTCGGAAGTGGCTGCAATTTATTCGCGACTTTGGTAGGGTCATAGGAGCGGAAAAGACCCCACATGCCATTCGCAATGCCAATATCGTCTAAGCTCGGACTGTACAAGTAATCGACGCAATTTGCCTGCGACATGCCATCCGGGCATTGGCGACCGTTGTTCGGCGCTGAGGAAGATGGTACGCGAAAGAGCATCTCAAAGTGCTCGGAGAGCGCCATCGCCTGAGCGCTGCGATAGCCGGAGTTCTTCCACGACGGCTCGGAAAACCAGGTCGGGCCTTCGAGATTAAACTGGTGGGCAAACAAATGTGCTCCGACCAGTACGCGAACCTGCACGTTATCGTTCTGATAGGCGCGCATCAAAGGAGTAGCCGGGTCACCGTTCGGAGGCGCGTTGCTCGCTTGCTTCAAGGCCGAGTCGTAGGCGTACGACATGTCATTAGCCGGCCCCACCCGCCACGCGATTGGGTCGTTGCGATAGTTAACTGACTGCGTGCCAGGCGAAGTGAAATTGCCAGTGGTAACCAGCTCCGGTCGTGCCTTAGTCGGGCTGCCCGACGGAGCGTTAATGGCGTACGCCGGGTCTATCCACCCTATCTTCGGGTCAGCGCTCGGTTGTGTTTTCGGGGGATTCGTGCCACCTATTGTGGCCCAGGCGTATGCGAGTTGCAGATCCTGAAACTCGAGCAGGAATTCACGATAACTATCCTTGGTGTTACTCGTGATTATTCTGGCTTCCCAACTCGTTGGTCCGCCATCGGACCGCGCGCCGAATGGCGTCGCGCCATCGTTGGATGTCCAGGTTGAACCCATTGGCTCGACCACTAGTCCGGCATAAAGACCTACCTGTTGATGTGTGGATGGTCCAAAGTGATCGTGAGTAAAGACTGTTCGCAATGTGCGGTCGACGCCTGAATTGTCCACTAGAGGATCGAGATACCAACGCTGGATAGTCGTCTGCGCACCCTCCCATTCCGCTGCACACTGTGCCGGAGGCTGAGGTCCGGAACAGATTTGAGCCGGAGGCGGTTTAAGCGCCGGTGGACCGGCCGCGCATCCCGGACAAGGCGTCCAGGAGCCACCGGGCTCGTTGATAGCGTGTATTATTTCCTGCACTTCTTCCGGGGCAAACGTGCCGTCTTCATAGTTGAAGCCGTTCCCCGCCCCGTCAGAGGACGTCACATCAAACTTCACGAGGTGAATGTGCTGACCCAGAATGTCGGTGGGCGTGCGCACTTGGAAATCATCAACCTGATAGTAGTTAGGGACCAGATTGGTATGCCAGTACTCGATTATGTCTCCCGAATTACCACGGAAGAATAACGGTTCAGTCTTGCGGGTGGTGGCGATAGTTGGAGCAACGTCATCCCACAAGGTGAGGATGCGTTGTTGCGGAAAGTGCCAGCGCTTTTTATTGAAGACCACATCCATTTCAATAGCCGCAGCCTTGTAGACGCGCTTCTTCCCAACTGCGTTGCCATCATCATCGACCGCCGGATCCGCGAAAGGAGCGCCCATCTGCGGACCTAAAGGTAGGCCGTTCACAATGAAGCCGGTGGGCGGTTTCTGTTGAATGGCTGGTGGGGATGGGCACGAGCCAGGGGTTCCGTCCGGGAACGATGTCGGGTAACACCGCTTCCTGAAGAAGCTGATGGCCACCTTCTCCACAGGGGTTCCTGCTTCAGCAAGCTGGGTGGCGTTGATCGTTTCCAGGTCCTTACTCCAATCAAATAAGTCATGACTCTCAAACTTGATCGAGCCTCCAGTAACGAGGTGGCGCGGCAAGCCGCCGTCCATGAAGCCACCGGCTCCGTCCGGCGCGAAATCAAGCGGCGGATGCGGTGCGCGGGCGCCTGCCCTGCCAGGAATGAAAAAAGGAAATCCGGGATTGACCGTTACATTCTGCCCGGTCGTATCGGGCGTTGCGGGAGTTCCGTAAACGATCTGTCCCTGATCGATGAAGACCGGTGACGGCAACGGAGCCATGGGAAGCGTCGGCAACGGCACGATCGCGGGGTTGGGCGTCCCCGCCTTGATTTCACCGTCAGGCAGCGCACGCGTGCCGCTCACAGGAATTCCATCCTTGTTGAGTTGCGAGCCGGCTTCAAACACGTCATGGGTCCGCCACATCGCCCACATGCCCGCGGCGAAGTGCGGGTAGAAGTGGCAGTGGAAGATCGAATCTCCCACCACCTTGTTCCGATTACCGCTGCCGTTATAGGTCATCTCCAGCGTGTAGCTGGCGCCAGGGCTAATCATCTGACTATCCAGGTAGCTTCCTTGGTCGCTGTTGGGCGACTGCAGCCACTGGTGTGCGTGCTGGTGATGGACATGCGTCACGTCTCTTCCCCCGTGAAGAATCCTGAACTTGACGTGATCGTTGATGTAGCTGTGATAGACGTTGGATGGGTCGTCCGGGAAAAACGCTTTCGTGGCCTTAGGAAGCGGAGCAAGCGTATAAGGGAAACCTGATGTTGGCGTCCTTGCATTCGCGCAGGTCGGATGGGGCGATGTTGGCGGAGTTGTGCCTTCAAAAGTCGAGGTGGTGTTGCAGGGTGGAACGAGGTTCGTGTTGGTTGCCGGGTTGAAGGGTTGGGTTGAAAGATTGTTGGAGTTTGCCGGCTTATCGACCAGCATCGCAGGATCGCCCACCGACCACGCGCTAAGGAAAAACTCTTCAAACTTACAATCTACGCAATCCCCCATCGGGCCCACGCCAATCCGGTTAGCGTAAATTTCTGCTCCAATGCCGCCGGTGCCGTAATTGATGGCGAAGGCATCTTGGCCGGCTTGAGTCATGGCCGCCGTGTCCTTTTCCGCTTGCGTCGCATTTGCAGCTACATTGGACAAGATTGGAAAGGCCTGCGACGCAATCGGACTCAGTCCGCCATGATAGATAACCGTGATCTCGCGATAGGGCTGTTTGCGATCCGGCGAAGCTGGGTTCTGGCAAAACAGTGGATCGATTTTTCCACCCCGGGGTGCTGTCCCATTGTTCTCTGCGTTGCACGGTGGGTCGGGCTTGTTCGGATTACCATTGGCGCCAGGGAATCGGCCGGCGTTCGGGCCCGTGATCATCGCAGTTAGATCACTGTGCACAATATTATTTTTGGCATCGAGCATCTTAAGGATGGGAGTGCCGTTAGCATCGGTGGCATCATAATTGATGAGTGGATAGTTATCCGTCGTATTCAGCGACCCGTCTGCTTTCTTGATGACTTTGATCTGTCTGGCATTGGGGCCAGTGAACTTTAAGGTGCATGGAACTGCGGCAGTGCAAGCGCCAGCGCTTATACTCGCATTCGCCGGCAGGCTCTTGGCGTTGTAGGTAGCGCGCGCTAAAGCGTCGGCCGTTACCTGACTGCGATACCATTCCGCTTTTGCAGGTTGGACGTTTAAGGCCCCAAAGAGCCCTCGCGTTAATTGGTCTCCAAGGGTGGTCGTATCACCCATCGTGTAGAGTAGAAAGGTTCCCTCGGCCTTCGCGTAAAGAGTGTATTTTTGTGTCTGCGAAGGATTTGCCAGGCTTGAATTATTTTTACCCACAAACGAACCATCATCCTGTGGGCCTGTTACCCATTGCATACCCTGAACGTGCAAAGACACCTCTTTTGTACCCGTACTAGCCGCGGGCAGTATTGTGTTTGAAAACGTGTTTGCGGGTATTGAATTCGTAAACGTGATCGTCAGGCAGTCTCCGACATTTGCGCGCAAGACGAGCGGACGTGGTCTCTTGGTGTCCTTGAGCCTAACCGGATTGCTGCCAGGCACGGTATCCTTCTTGAGCGCAAAAACCAACCCATCGGGAATTGCCGCTCCCAAGCGGTTCAGCATGATAGGCTGTGATAGGGCCACCACATCGGCAGTGATCGTCCGCTTACAGACGGACAGAGAGGCTATGGTTTGAGCGCCTGCCGGGCCAGAGATGAATAGGAGAAACAGAATCAGGGAGCTGAAGAAGCGTGCCGAGGATACTCTTGCGGCCAAGCCTATTTTCTTCGATTCGCCGAGCGCACGGCTACGAGTGCTCAAGATCATTTCACCAACCCCCTTCCCCGAACCAAAGCGAAGCTAACGAGGGTTAACAGCTCTCGTTAGTAGATCAAAGTCTGAAATCTAGTCCAGTGAGAAAAACCGGTAAACGCCCTGTATACCTTGACGGTTAAGCGTATCTTCTTGGTTCTTATGTCTTGATAGTTGAAGCGTAGTTCTTCGAACTTTTTATGTCAAGCAGATATTTTTGCTGAGAAGCTAACCATTCGGCCCGTTTGTTTCGATGTATGAATAATGAGTACAACGGGGGTACTGTCCAAACTCGCCCTCTTAACAGTAGAATCGATGGATAGACGCTAGCCCCGAGGAGACTTGGTCACGGAAGATTTAAAGTTCAAGGTAGTGTTCTAGGCGGCTGGTTTCATGATGGAGACTTATGGGCAACAAATCCTGCGCACGTAGTCAAATCAGCGAGACAAAATCTCGTCTCGCGATCCTATACATCCAGCTGCTCATAATGCTTGTGTCGCAGTTGGCTTTAAACGTTCCAGAGGTTTATGCGCAAGATAAGAGTAGATACATTCGGCCACCAACAAGGTTTGAGGGATCAATGGCCACTGGTTCAAATTCGCCCGCACAGGATAATTTGAGCCACGCAGGAGAGGATAAAGCGACAGCGGCAGGCTCGAGCGGCTTGTCCGCCCCAAGCGATCGGCCCCGGCAACCACAAAAATATTTGCGAGAGGGCGTAGCGGTCGAATTCACGATTGAACCCGTCGCAGCAAGAAAAGGAAGAGCCTCCGAACTGTTGGAAGGCACAGAGGCGACGATACGGTTCAAAATCACCGACACTAACGCGGGTAAAGCCCTAAGTAATCTTCGTCCTGCGGCGTGGATCGATCAGCGCGAGGCCGAAAGAGCTTCGGATCCGAGGGCGTGTCGCGAGAAAGTTCAATCGTTTCTGCAACCGAGCTTCAATAAGCGCCCTGACATCGACCTCAATGCCTACTTCGTTCTGGCCCTGAATCACGAACCCAACATTTCAGTCATAGATCCACTGTCGGGTTTCGGGGGAACCAAACTCTATGCCCTGGTCCCCTTGTCCGGCGCTGGAGAAGATTGGGTCATGAGCGCCGACGAAAAAAGGCTCTATGTCTCCATGCCGCTCGTTAATCAAATCGCCGTGATCGATGCCCTCACCTGGAAACTGATCGCGAACATTGATGCGGGCGTGAACCCGACGCGCATTGCGTTGCAGAACGATGGGAAATACCTGTGGGTGGGAAACGATGGCCCTGAAGACAAAGACAGCGGGGTCACTGTGATCGATACGGCAATATTGAAAGTTGCAGCTCAACTCGATACAGGGATGGGACATCATGAAATTGCCTTCACTGGCGATGATCGCTGGGCCTTCATATCGAATAAACAAAGCGGAACGCTGTCAGTAATAGACGTGCGCAAGCTCGCCGGGGTCACGGACATTAAGGTCGGCTCGCTGCCGACGGCATTGGCTTTTTCGCCTCTCAGCAAGGCGGTCTATGTGGCTAATGAAGGTGATGGAACGATAGTCGCGGTTGACGGGTTGCGCTTCGAGATCTTGGCGCGCATGAAAGCTCAACCCGGACTCCATATGGTACGCATCCCGCCCGATGGCCGCTTTGGCTTCGTGGTCAATCGAACGGCGAGCACGGTCCACATTTTCGACTTGGCTACGAATCGTCTGGCCCATGCTGTGCCCGTTGGGCCCGCCCCCGATCAGATTACCTTTACCAGACAATTCGCTTATGTGCGCTCCGCTGACAGCGAGTTTGTCACCATGATCAAGATCACGGACCTCGGTAAGCAAGCTCAGGAAGTGGCAGTTACTCGTTTTCCTGCTGGCCAGAGAGCGCCACAAGAATCGCCCTCCACGTCGCTCGCCGATGCAATCGTTCCGGCCCCGGAGGAGGGTGCGGTGCTGGTCGCGAACCCTGCCGACAAAATGATTTACTTTTACACTGAAGGCATGGCCGCACCGATGGGTAGTTTTCAGAATTACCGGCGCGAGCCCAAAGCAGTGCTCGTCTTGGATAATAGTTTGCGCGAGACCCCGCCCGGAGTTTATACCACCACTGTCCGGCTCACCGGACCGGGCCGCTACGACGTGGCATTTCTGCTGGATTCCCCTCGCCTGTTCAACTGTTTCGACCTCACCGTCGCGGAGAACCCCGGCTCGCCGAAGCAAAAAGCAGTCGCAATCAAGATTGAGCCGCTCTTGAAAGATACGAGCCTTCGTGTTGGTGCAAGCTATAACCTACGTTTCAAGGCAAGCGACTCGAATTCCAACCAACCGCAGGCGGATCTGGAGGATATGGGTGTGCTGGTATTTCTCGCGCCGGGCATCTGGCAGCAACGCGAATGGGCCAAGCCGCTCGGCGATGGTATCTACGAAATGAGCTTTTCGCCGCCGCAAGCAGGCGTGTACTATGTCTACTTCCAGTGCCCTTCGCTGGGAGTCCTATTCAACCACATACCACACTTAACTCTGAATGCGACGAAGGGCGGCGGTGTGTCCAGGGCAAAAGCGCCTGAGCCTTAGAGGCATTCCACAGGCCGAGGAGAGCGAACGCGACGGGAGCACGCCTAGAGTAGCATCCGTGACGGATTATTCGCGGTTCGCGGCTTCCGTGATCACTTTTACCAGTGTAGCCGGTGGTGTGAGGCCGTAAGCTCTCGTCCAATAGCCGGTCACATCATTACCGACTAGGATCATCGGCGTATGGTCGTTCTTGTCGCCGACCGCGGCTCCGAGCGCTTGCAGTAACGCATCAATCTCAGCTTTGTTGCCGGTCACAAATGTCCATCCCGGTCCAGCCTTAAACTTTGCGGCAAAGTCATGCAGTCTTTCGGGAGTGTCATTAGCAGGATCGACGCTGACAGAAATCAACCGTACCTCGAGCCCGATGCGTTCCCCCAGGTCCTGCTGGAGCTTACGAAACATTGCGGTCAAAGGAGGGCAGATGGTAGTGCAAGTGGTAAAAATAAAGTTGATGGCAACCGTCTTGCCTTTAATCAGATCGGTATAAAAACTAAGCCGCTTGCCATTCTGATCGTAGACTGCGGTATCCGGGATCCGCAGTGATGAGATAGCACCTGTATTCGCCGTCACTGAACCAGCCGTGCTACCTGGCACCGACATCAATGCAACGAGCATCACCAGTACTTTGATCGGCATTGATTTCTTCTCCGTCTGCGCGATCTTCTCGATCCGTTCGTGGCCCGGGTCAATTGCTGTCGATCCAACCGCTCGCGGGCAGGAACTGTTTCTTTTCCAAATCAATGGTAACGACGTATGCCCCCATCGCCCCGATGCGACGATTGAGCCCATAAGTGACTGCTGGTGTCACCCCCGTGGGATACTCATAAAGTCCTTCAAGAGCTTGTATCAGCTTTTCCCGGCTCAAGTCTTTACCAGCCCGTTTCAAACCCTCAATCAATATCTTAGCGGCACTATACACTGAACGTTGCACGCCCAAATGATGCGCGGGCAGCTTGTGTTTTGTCGCGAGGTCGCGAAATTCTTCCGTTCTAGTGTGGCCGTCGGGCGATGAAGGAACGGAGAAGAATATTTTCTTGGCGAAGCTTGGAGGAGCACCGAAAATTTCATTTCCCGCAATTGCTCCGAGGTAAAAGGTAGGCGACCAACGCAGCTCACTAGCCTCTTTCATTAGTGCTATGGCTTCCCTGCTCGTACCTAAGAAGAAAATGACACTCTTGCTTGTCTGTTTCAACTTTGCGGCGAAGCCCGGGACATCAGAATCCGCGTTCGGATACCCGTAAGGTTCGGGTGGACCACAGCCGCTCTTTCGACACTGATCCGTGATGGCTTCAAGCACACCCTTGGCCATTTCGTCATCAGAATAAACAATCAGCACAGCCGCTCTTTTCACCGGCATTCTCTGACAAGCGAAGTTGACAAGCGCGCGAGCTTGTCCTTCCACTCCCGAGAGTATATAGAAGACGTGACGATTCAAAGGATAGCCGCCCTGCGGATAGAGAGTGAGTGGACCCACCATTGGCACTTCCAAATTGTCCATGAGCGCGGCGAGCTCCTTGTCAGCACCCGCGGTAAAAGCGCTCGTCATTGCGAAGACCTGTTCGTTCTGAATGAAACGCTTGACGATCGCGCTGGTGGTTATGGGCGTATCGGACGTTGCGTTGATTTTCAGTTCGATTCTGCGATTGTAAATTCCGCCCCGACTATTCACTTCTTCAAAGAAGGCCGTCGTCACCGCTTTGATGGCCTGGCCAATTCCCGCCAAGTCGGCTCTGGCCGGAATAGTAGTTCCGATCGTGATGCTGTTCTCTGTCAGTCCAGGATCGTGGTCTTTGCCAAGTCGCTTCAGATATGCAACGAGATCTCCCAGGTCCTCTTGCGACAGTTGGTAGTGGGGCATGACATTGAGCAGTTTGTTGCCTGCCGGATCAAGACCACGCGTAATGGCCAGTTCAAGCGCCCGGTCGGTGTAAGGCGGATGCGTGCGTCCCTCTGGATGAGTCACTCCATACGGCTTTGTTAGCGCTTCCCAGGTAAGATTTGAGGGAACGACGCCACCCTCAGGCTTACCTCGTCCATCGAGTCCGTGGCAGTTCGCGCAGGGCATCGTCCTGCCCGGCACTTCTACTGATGATTCGCCCAAATAAGCCGAAATCTTGCGCCCACCGGGACTGGTGCCGTGCACATAGATCTGTTTGCCGGACTTCTCCTGAGCCGTTAATAGATATTGTGCCGCCCCACCCGCAAAGACAAGATCGCCAAATGAACCGGGGAGGATAAGGCCAGCAATACTAGCCAGACAGATGATGTATGGTAGTGTGCACCTGTCATGCGCAGGTAAGCTCACGGCACTCCTACAAGGACGTTCATACGCTGCTGAACGAGGCCCTGGATTTTCCGGGCGAGGCTAAGGAAGGCTTCCGGATCAACTCCGGTTGGCTCTTCGAGATCCGCGTCCGGCTGCAGGCAGCACACCTTCGCCGCGGCCCAAGGGAACCTCTTAACTGCCATCTGCTGCTGTTGTTTCGTCATGCAAAAGATGGTTTCAGCTTTAGCCGCAAGTCCGGTGCTTAGGTTTTGCGAACGGTGTTCGAAGGTCGGTATCCCTAACTGTCCCAGCGCTCGCTTCGCTCCAGTGGTCATCGGCGCGCCGGGCTCTGCCGACAAGCCGGCGCTGACGGCCTTTACTCCACTGACGCCCAGTGCTTCGAGCGGCACCTTTAGACGCCGCGCGATCTCGGCGTTGCAGATCGCCTGCGCCATTGGCGAGCGGCTGGTATTCCCGCGGCAGACGAAGACAAACAGACGCTGCAAGGCATTGGGATGTCTTGTGTGAATCAAATGACAAGAATGAGTTCGGATGACCATCCACACCTCAGCGGAAGCTTGAAGCCTCGCTGATGGTATGAAGCCGGGAGGTAGATGGACCCGAAACTCAGGGCCGCAGTCCACTCGAGCTTCAATCTTTGAGCCGCTACGATCGAGTCGCTTCAGCCGCCCACTGATCACGTTGCCAACGCCGACCATCTCGGGGCGCGCGGACGCGAGCAGGATATCGCCGGCGCGGATGCCGAGGCGGACTTCCGCCCCTGGCGCAACCCTTGTCGGCGGAGCCTCAAGCTCGATAGAGCTACCGGCTATACGGCAGGTCATAGTGCCGTTCTGCTCTTGGATTCCAACCACCGTCGCGTCAAAAAGGTTTTCGAAGCCGGCAAACTGTGCCATGGTTTCGTGACGCGGTGTGGACACAACGTCAAGAGGCGACCCTTCCGCCACAATCCGCCCCTGGTCGAGGGCAACCACCCGCTCTCCCAGGGCAAAGACTTCCTCATGAGCATGGGTGACGTAGAGTATGGGGATCCGCCGTGCTTCGTTCCATCTGCGCATGTCATCGATGATCCCGGTCTTGGTGCGAACGTCCAATGAAGACAGCGGCTCATCCAGGAGCAACACGCAGGGTTCGGGGACCAGAGAACGCGCCAGCGCAACCCGCTGTTGTTCGCCTCCAGAAATCTCCCGCGGCAGCCGCTTGCGAAGGTGCGCAATCTGAAACGATTCCAGGATATTGGCCATTCGCCGTTCGCGCTCTTTTGCATCCAGCCGGCGGAGGCCGTAGGCGACATTCTCTCGTACGTTTAAATGAGGAAAGAGCGCAAGGTTTTGGAAAACAAAGCCAACTCCTCGTTGCGCCGGTCCGACGCTTATCCGCTGTCCTGCGTCGAAGAGCACCCTCTCCCCGATGGCGATGCGGCCCTGCTCCGGATCGGACAAGCCGGCGATGCAGCGCAGAAGCGTCGACTTTCCCGCCCCCGACGGGCCGAGAAGGATGGTGATCCCCGGCAAGACCTTGAATTCTGTTTCAAGCTGGAAACCGGAATCTTTGCATGTCGCGTAACACTTGCGCACGCGGACCTCGAGTGCGTTGGCTGCCCCCGTTCGTTGATGGGACTCTGCTACGGCGCTCATGCTAACCTTCGTGCGGTCTTACCCCGAGAGGTGTCACAACGTACGCATGACCTGTTAGGCGACTGAAAAACATGGAAACCGCCACCACCGCCCCAGCCGCCAATACCAGCCAGAAGGCTACGGGCATGGCCCCGGCGAGGCCATCCGATTCGAACTTCACCCACATATAAACCGGAAGCGAGTGAGGGTTGTACGCCATAATGAGTGTGGCCCCGAATTCGCCTAGCGCCCGGATCCACGCTAGCGTAATCCCCGCTGCAATCCCGGGCCAAGCCAACGGCAGAGAGATCCGCCGGAAAATCTGCCAGCGCGAATCGCCCAGCGTGGCGGCTGCCTGTTCCAGTTTGGGGTCCACGCTGGCGAATCCGGCGAGCGCGGAGACCACGACGAACGGCGAGGCTACAAAAAGCTGTGCCAGGACAATGCCCGCGAGGTTGTTGGTCAACTCGATGTTTCTGGCATCCAGCGGCTGGCCGATCATTCCGTACGGGCCGAACATCTGCAACAGCAGAATTCCGCCAGCCAGGCCGGGCACGACCATCGGCAGAAACAGCAGGCTGATCCACAGTCTCCTGAAAGGCAGATTGGCTCGAGCCAGCAGGTAGCCGAGCGGCACGCCCAAGAAGGTCATAATGAGCGTGGAGATGACAGAGGCGGTCACAGAAGTCTTCAATGCTTGGCGGGCATCCGGTTGTGTCAACGCGGCCATCCAGCCTGACCAGTCGGCATGCAGCAGCAGGTTCATGATCGGCAGCACGAGATCGAGCAGGAGCAGGCTGCCTAGCAATCCGAAGACTATAAACGTCGGGTTCAGATGGCGGCTCATGGTTTGAATGTTCCCGAGATGAATTCGCGCAGCCCCGCCGGAACCTGCATCACGTCTCCGCCAACCTGATGATCTACGTTCCCGAATCCGAACTGCTTGAGTAAGTTGTCCGAAGAAAGCAGGAATCGCACGAACGCCAGGGCAGCCTCGCGGTGACGTACCGTCTCTGGAATTGTTATGGTGAAAAGGATGGGCGAGCCGCTGACCTGCCGCCCGGACGAAGTGGTGTAGGTTTGTCGTGCATAGCGGACGGCAAAGCGTGGATCACCTAGGCTGATCTCGGGCGGGAGACTGATGTAAGGCATTTTATAGGCTACAACCTCATGCTGGTAAAAAACTCCGGCATCAAACTGGCCGGATTCCACTTGGACCATCAGTACGATCTCAGGGAACACCTGGGCCGGGTTCCGGGGATCGCCCAATAAACCGGGAAGCCCCGGGCGATGGTAGTGCTGGCCGGCCAGAGCAAACATGAAAAGGGTCCTGTACCCCTTGGGATCGATGCTTGGATCACCCCGGCCAAAGCGTACGCCGGGCGTCTCCAGGACCTCATACCACGGGATCCGGTTGGTTGCTGCTGCTCTAAATCTTTCCGCGAATTCGCTGCGCGGGTTGTAGCCGAGCACGAGCTGCGAGGATGCCAGAACCATAAACCACTTTACCATGCTCCCATTTTGCGGGCCCATCAGCAGGCTTTCATTCACCGCTGGATCTGAGCTGATGAAAATATCGGGTGTCCTCAGCCGACCGCGGATCATCTGCGCCGCGCCCAAAGATCCTTGCGCTTCACCCTGATATCCGTAACCGGTGGCTTTGACAAAGGCCGGGCCGATACCGTTTTCCATGACTGCTGCCAACGAACCCGCATAGAGGACGGAAACAGTGCGGTCCTGAGGACTGGCGGAGGCCGAAACGGAAGGCCAGGCGAGCACCACGGCACAGAGCATTGCCACGGTTTGCTCACGCTTTGTACCGATCATGATCTGGTTACCGAAACTCGAAGGTGACCAAGCCGCAGCGGCACACTACCTTCAGGGTCAAGGTTTGTGAAACGATGGGTCATTTTGCTGGCCAAGCAAGGATTTTCCAATCGTCGCCAGAAGGTGATCGTCATTGTCATGACGAACATAGAATGAAAGGTCACGGTAAATCCGTTCCAGCGGACTGGGGCGGTTCAAGCTGCGCGCGCCGCATGCCCTGATGCACCGTTTCACGACCTCTTCCGCCAGGTGTTCCATGGTATGTCGGACGCGGCTACCTGCCATCTGCGCCTCGGCGTGGCGTCCTGTTTCCCACATGCGCGCTACGTGGTAAAGCCACAAATATCCTGCTTCGACGTTGATTGCGCTCTGAGCGATGTGCTGCTGGATGTAGGGATCTGCCTCTTTGGACTGGGAAGTTACGTATTCAATAGCAAACTCGTAGGCTGCTTCTGCCGCTCCTAGAAAGGTCGCGGCATAATGAGGAATGAAGCAGGTTTGCCAGCCATCGAGAAGATACTGGCCGGGGCGCCCGATCAGGTTAGCGTCCGGGATAAACGTGCGATTGAACCGTACCACATGGCTTGCAGTGGCCCGCATGCCGATGGGATCCCACCAGGAGAGATCAATGCTCAACGACGGATCGGAAAGATCGCAAGCGAGCAAAAGTTGAGACGCAACCGCGTCGGTGCTATGTCGTGCCCCCCCCGGACCGGCCGTGCTCACTAGCAGGATGGCCCAGTGCGCGCCACCCGCGCTGGTGGCAAATGCCTTGCTTCCATCGACAATGTAGCCGCCTTCAACCTTGGTTGTCGTAGTTCCAAATTGCAACCTTTCTGAAGACGCTCGTGCCTGTGGTTCGCCGCTCCAGGCGACCCATATTTCTCCCCTGCGCACGACACCGCTGAACCAGCGTTCCTTTTGTTCATGCGTCCCCATGCCGTCAATCAAGACCAGCGAATTGGTATGACCTTCCCAGCAGCGCGCCAGCGAAAGATCGGCCTTCGCGATTTCTTTGGTCATCAGCCAGAGCGTAAGGACATCTCCGCGGTAAGGACCGAGCCCCAGGCCGCCGTATTCGGAAGGCACCACCGGGGCGAGTAATCCTGCGCGGAAAAGATCGGTGAAATCCTCCGCCGGGAAAACGGCTGCGTGATCGTAGGCGTGCGCGCGAGGAGCAAAGTTAAGGCGCGCCAGGTCGCGCACAGCCTTCATGAGGTTTTGCTGCGTCGAGCTGAGCTCAATGGGGATCACAAAATTAGTTTCCATCTCAGGAGCTGCATTCTAGGCCTCGTGCGCGTGTAGTTATGCCTGCAATTGGGTGTTGATGGACAACCACCGGATACCGCAATCTCACGTCCTGTGGAGGCCGGCATCGCTTTGCCGACCATGCTGCACCTGAGTCAAAAAACCCTTATAGCCGTCAATTACCGTGCCGTCCCGGGGTCACGGTTTCTGAAACCAGCGGCGTGGGATGGCCGTCCATTGGCGAAATAGACAACCACTGTATCGCGGCTCAGTAAATTGATGGCGAAGGGCAGGCCTTCATTCTCCCGTGCAACCAAGAATAAGAGATCCAATGGGTTTTCTCAACGGCCCCCAGTGTCAGCATGGTTATCGCCTATTTATTCATTAGTGAGAGGCGAGGAACTAAAGGCCCTGCCCGCGCGTCCATAACGGCAGCTTCAACGTAACCTTAGCTCCATGAACAGACGAAACTTTATGCGCACCCTAGCCGGTGTCGGTGCCACGTTGGGATTGGGCATCGCTTCCGCGCGGGCCGCTGCCGCCGAGCCCAAGCCTAAGTTCAGCAAACTGATGAAATCCAAAGACGAGTGGAAGAAACTCCTCAGCCGCGAGCAGTACCAGGTGCTGTTCGAGGAAGACACCGAGCGCCCCGGTACCAGCCCGCTCAACGGCGAGAAGCGTCCGGGCCTGTTCCTCTGCGCCGCCTGTTACCTGCCGCTGTTCGACGCCAGGCACAAGTTCGAGAGCGGCACCGGCTGGCCCAGCTTCTTCGACATGCTTCCGGGCCGCATCGCCACGCGAACCGATTACAAGCTGATCTGGCCGCGCACCGAGTACCACTGCGCCCGCTGCGAGGGCCACCAGGGTCATGTGTTCAACGACGGCCCGGTGCCTACCGGGCTGCGCTACTGCAACAACGGCGTCGCGCTGCGCTTCGTGGCGGCAGGTGAGCCGCTGCCCGAGCTCCGGACTTGACATGAAGCCGTCAATCAAGCGTGCCGCCGCTGCGGTCGTGCTGGCGCTGTGCGCCGGCTTCTCCGGCGCCGGTTCGGCGGCCACCGCCAAGGCCACGTTTGCCGGCGGTTGCTTCTGGTGCACCGAATCCGACTTCGAGAAAGTGCCCGGCGTGATCTCGGCCGTCTCCGGCTACATCGGCGGCGCCAAACCCGACCCCAGTTACGAGGAAGTCTCTGCCGGCGCCACCGGTCATGCCGAAGCCGTGGAGATCGTGTTCGATCCGGCCAGAGTCAGCTACCAGAAGCTGCTTTACGTGTACTGGCGTAGCGTCGATCCCACGGTCAAGGACCGTCAGTTCTGCGACAGCGGACCGCAGTACCGCACCGCGATTTTTACACATGACGAGACGCAGAAGAAACTGGCCGATGCGAGCAAGGCAGAGCTGGAGAAGTCCGGCAGATTAAAGAGCCCGATCCAAACCCAGATCGTCGCCGCCGGAATCTTTTATCCCGCCGAGGACTATCACCAGGACTACTACAAGAAGAATCCCCTGCGCTATCGGTACTACCGCCACGATTGCGGGCGAGAGGTGCGGCTGCAAGAGATCTGGGGCGACGAGGCCGGCGCGCATTGATGGTGAGCAAGAGCAGCCCGTAGGCCTCGCACCGCCGCAGTTCCGCGCACGTTTTTTGCCGGGAGAGTTTTTTTGACCTCATGCAGATCGGTTCCATCCGTCTTAAGAGCAATCTGATCGTTGCGCCCATGGCGGGCGTGACCGATCGGCCTTTCCGTCAGCTCTGCAAACTGATGGGTGCCGGAATGGCGGTCTCGGAGATGGTCGCGTCCAACTCTCTGTTATGGGGATCGGAGAAAACCATCCGCCGGGGTAACCATGAAGGCGAGATCGAGCCCAAGGTGATCCAGATCGCCGGCGCCGATCCGGGCATGCTTGCCGAAGCCGCGCGGTACAATGTCGACAGCGGCGCTCAGATCATCGATATCAACATGGGCTGCCCGGCCAAGAAAGTCTGCAATGTCTACGCCGGCTCTGCGCTGCTGCAGAACGAAGCGCTGGTGGCGCGCATTCTCGAGGCCGTCGTCAAAGCGGTGAGTGTTCCCGTCACCTTGAAGATCCGTACCGGCTGGAACAAGGACAATAAGAATGCGCTCACTGTCGCCAGGATTGCCGAGCAATCGGGCATTCGGTCACTCGCAATCCATGGCCGCACGCGCGCCTGCATGTACATGGGCCACGCCGAGTACGACACCATCAAGGCGGTTAAAAAATCGGTGAAGATTCCCGTGATAGCCAACGGCGACATCGCCACGCCGCAGAAAACGAAACACGTTCTCGAATACACCGGCGCCGATGCGGTAATGATCGGCCGCGCGGCGCAGGGCCGTCCATGGATTTTCCGCGAGATCGAGCACTACCTTAAGACCGGCATGGAGCTGCCGCCGCCGCAGGTTGAGGAAATTCATCGCATACTGCTCGGTCACCTTGATGACCTGTATTCGTTTTATGGAACCTTCACCGGCGTGCGCGTGGCGCGCAAGCACATCTCCTGGTACACCAAGGGCTTGGTCGGCTCCGCCGCTTTCCGCGCTCACATGAACACACTGGAAACGGTCGCAGCACAGCTTGAAACCGTGCATCGCTTTTTCGACGAACTAAGCGCACGCTGCAGACAATTACAGTACTCGACGACGATTTAGCGCGCTCGCCGCTTCTATAAGCATTCTGCAGTAACCTGTCCGATTATTCTGGCAACCTGGGACGCCCAGCGTGCCCGTGGATACCTCTCTGAGGCGGGTGTTCGTGCGCGAATACACGGCCAAAAACGAAACCGGCTATTCATCTTTGAACCATGTTTCCTCTCCACATATCCGTCACGATTTCGCCCTGCACACGATGTCATTCTTTGGGACCTGCGTGGAAAGCAGAATTATGTAACGCAGAAACTCGGTGACCCTATCGTCATAGATATCGTTGTGGTCCGGTATGATCCGTTTATCGACGTTGATGACAAGATAGGGGTTGCGTGCGACTGAGCTCGGCGTACGTATCAGCGCGGAGCCGGGAAACTTGATCTCCTTACCCGGTTTATCCTCACACCATCCTCGTTTAACCTGCGTGAGAACTTGAGCTCCGGCATCCTCGGAGCCGGCCATTTGATCGCGGTACTCGAGTCTATGAGTCCGATAAGGTTCGAAATGCCCTACCGCGGTTCTGTCGGCGGAGCCTTCCGAGATGACTTCAGTTCCTTGTCCGACGGGCTTTCGGCGCGTCATATCCTTATGCTTCTCGAACAGCGTCGAAACGAATCGTCCGGCCGAGAATGCATATTTCGTCGCCCAGTCTGCCTCTGACGTAAGAATCGTCACTACAGGCAGTTGCAATGGAAAATATGTGCGCCTCGCGTTCGCCATATCGCTCAAGGGAGCGAACCGCAGTGCCTCAAAGGCGGGGTTAATTAAAACGACCAGGTCGGCGAACCCCGGTACATCCGTATTCGTGCCTAGCGGTCCCTTCGTGACCACGAAGCGTTGCGCCAAAATCTGCGACAGCGCCGAATAAACCAGAGCACCTCCAAAGCTGTGGCCGATGACGACCAGTCGGGTGTGACTCACCGGGTCACCGGTGATATCGTGCATCACGTTGCGAAGATCATCGAGCCTCGAGAGCACTTCGGTCACAGCCCCATGCCCGACCTTATGTGCGGTGTTTTTGCGATCCCAGAACGTAACATCATCCACCCAGGGAATATCGATCGACTCCCCGCGCCAACCGAAATAGATACCCACGACCTTGCGTGGAGCCCGGCCTTCCAGCTTGCTGGAAACAGTTTCCAAGTGACTGAGCTTTTCGAGCGTGGTTCTGAAACTGGCGACGTTGCCATCATCCGGCCTGGCATTGTGCTTCCAACCGTGAACAAAAACGACCATGAGAGCGTTTGTTGAACGTGATTCATCACGTCTGGCCGTGTAGTTGATGATTTCGTCGATCACGGCGTCCATCTGCTTGCGATCTTGCAGTTGTCCTTGATCATCGAATTCAATGAATCCTAACAGATAGTCATTGTCTCTGTGGCCGACATCCTCGTATTGTTCGATCGACTTGTTTTCACAGTCGGTGACGGGGTCCGTACTTGTGCAGACGTTATAATCGGTGCGGTACTGCGAGTTCACTGTGCAACCGGAAATGCACAAGGACAGAACGACGAGTTGGAGTGCTCTCGCGTTTGTGATCCTGCAGATCATGCCTGCCACCCCTGTTTGCATATACCCTCCTACTATAAAGCGCTATGCTGGAAGTCTTAAGCCACGGGACGGCCCGGCGGCACTATTCCTGCGGTGCAGAACCCGGCCCCTATTGTTCTTATATCACTCGTTGCTATTATCGCCGCGGCGGGTACTGGAGCGCCTAAGCGTCGGTCCACCCTGTAATAGTAACAGCTTTTCTTGCATACTTGCCCAATCTCCCAAGCGGGTCTCGAGAGACGGTGCTACGCCCAACATGTAGCGGCACGGCGTGACACACCGAGTATGCCGGTAGGCCTGGATGATCAATGCCCGGAGGGTTATTTAGACCGCCGCCCCTGCCAGAAACACGCGCAGAACCCCTTCGGGTAGAGCTGGCTTCGCGGCGCTCATTTCCCCAGTTAAGTCGCTTTCGGGAGCACGACCTTGTCGACCTCCACCGTCGCCGGCTTGTCGAAGCGCTTCCCCGAAGGCGCATCGCAGACCACCAGCGCCTGGTTCTTCTTCCACAGCGTGAGCGCTTCCGGGCGATCGTGTTTGCGCTCGGCATCCTTAAGTTCCGCCTGCACCCACAAGCCGAGCTCGCCGCTTTCCTGCCAGACAAAACGTTGCCGCCCGTCCATGCGACTGCGGCCCTTCTTCCAACGGTAGATTGTCACCGGCCAGTCAATCGGCATCGTTGGCCCCGCGAGCACCAGCAAATCGTTGCCGCGAAAACAAAGGTCGCGAACGGAGAGCCCATCCAGATCGAGGAAATGCCGCCGGAAAGGCTCACCATGTGCCCCGATCCGCTGGAGCCGCAGCCGGCCGACGCCACCAGCGCCCGCAAATTCCTCGGTGACCTTCAGCTCCAACAGCATGGCCATCCCACTCAATACCGGGCCGCGCAAACCCACAATCAGGCGCTTCTCCTTTGCGTCCCAAGCGAGCCCCTCGATGTCCACGCCATTGTCCTTCCCCGGCAGTTCATGTCCCGCAATGAGAAACTGCTTGAGAATCGGATCATCGTGCAATGCATCGAGTAGCTCGCTGGTGCGCTCCGTGCCTGCCAGGCGTGCGCCGAAATGATCCGGCGCATAGGCTCCCCGCTGGACGACGCTGGACCGCTCCTTTGCGTCCACCTTCAATGGAAGACGTCCCAGCAGAAAACGATTTCCATCGGTTGAAATCACCGAGAGCCGCGCGAGATTCTCCGCGTCATCGATCGGTTTGCCCTTCTTGGTGGCAAACTTCGCCGCTGTTCGCTTCAGGCTGTGCGAACCGATCATCCAGAGATAGCCGCCCTGTGCATCCCAGTCCATCCCTTCGAGGTCCACCTCGGGCAGCCCACCCCTCTCGTCCACTGTTTTGCCGGGCAGATCCAGCTCCTGCACGAGATCAATCTCGTCGACTCTGCGAAACGGCGGCTTGCTCCTGTCGCGTTTGTCACGGCGCAAACACATCGCTTTGGTGCCTTCGTCGCTCCCGACCCACAAGTCATCGCCTATACGAATCACGGCGGAGAGGGATTGGGCGAGGTCGGCGTCGTCCTGCGGAAACTCAAGTTTCATGGGTCGTGCAAAGACGGGGTCAAGGGGTTGAGCTTTGCGGTGCTGGCTCTACAAACGATACCGCTGATCGTAGGTCTTGAAACCCGTAAGCGGTCCATCCCACGCCCTTCCTACGGCCATCACCTTGAACCGCTCTCCCATCTCCGCGGGCAGGGTGAGTTGTTTCGCCTCCTGGATATGTTTCAAGTATCTCTGCGGGTCGGCCGCTTGCAGGGACTTAAGCGCTTCTTCAAGACCACAATCGACCAGGAAATGGGCCTGGGTCGAGTAGCCCAACACCGCGAACCCGCAAGTTTCCGCCGATTCAGCTAAGGCCGTGAAATCGACAAAGCTACTGATATCCTGGAGTCCGGTGAGGATCAGCGGATCGGCGTGGACCCGATGGCGGTGGTGGCAGATCAGCGTGCCCTCGCGGCGTTCGGGCAGGTAGTACTCGCGGCGCGTGTAACCATAATCGATGCACAGAAATATTCCACGGCTTAGAAATTCCGTCACTGTTCCTAACCACGGCGTTAAGGCGAGATTGACCTCGGAGACATAGCCTTCCGGGAGTGGGAAGCCCAGTGCGCTTTGGATCACCTCGATCTGTGCTCGGAGGCGCGGTTCGGCGGAGACCTCCTCGCCCCATGTGAAGCTATCGCCCTGCCACCCCACGCGTTGTTCGTAAACATTCCCACCGGCGATGCGAAAGCGGTGCACGGGCAGCGCGTCGAGCACCTCGTTAGCGATCACGATCCCGCGCCAAGGCCCGCTGGGCGGCTGCTCTAGCCATACGACCCTTGAGGCCAAATGTGGCACGGCGCTTTCTATCCATTCCTGTTGGCGCGTGCGCAGATCCGCGCTGATCTCAAGAATAAAGTAAGCTTCCGGCAAGCTACCCCGGCGTTCGAGCTCGGTCAGGATCTCGACGGCGAGCCGGCCCGTGCCCGCGCCGAGCTCGCAGATGGCGCCGCCGCCGAGCCGCGCGAGGACCTCACGGCATGCCTGCGCGAGGCAACGCCCGAACAGTGGGGAGAGCTCCGGGGCGGTGACGAAATCACCGCTCGAGCCGAGTTTCACGCTCCCGGCGCTATAGTACCCGAGACCGGGGGCGTAGAGCGCGAGATCCATGTAGCGCGCAAAGCTCATGCTCCCACCGGATACGGCCAATTCCTCGCGGATCGCCTCGATAAGCCGCGCGCTATGGACCGAGGCCTCGGGGCTAGGCGGAAGTCGCCTGCCGGGTACATACCCCGCAGGCGCTATATATTGACTCAAGCTATTCATAGTGGCGTTGAAAATCCGGCAATTCGCCATCCAGGAACCAGCGTTTCGCGGCCGCGGCATACCACCATTTCTGCACATCGCGAAGCGTGGCGACCTGGCCCACATCCTGGTAATAATAACGAAACAGGACCGTCACGGTGGCCTCGGTCTGAGTTGCGTTCAGGGTTTGATTGACGATCTCGTAGGAGGCGACCCGGATAGCTTGAAGGGGTTCCGTGTTAATCGGAGGATAGGGGCCGGTACGGGAAACACGATACAACGCCGCCGCGTCGTAATCGCCCCAGCGCAACGCGCTTTCGTAGGTAGTCACGCTCAACTCCAGGTTGTCCAGACGGTCGCGGGTTTCCATCCCCGCGCACGCCGTCACTATCAAGGCGACGCTGAGCACCGCCGCATGACGCCCCGCAAAGGTTCTTGCCGATGCTTGTATTTTATTCTGCATAACGCTGCCCTCGGTAATGGAATCGCCAAGACATAGGATGTTCACGCGCGCGGCTCCGAAGCGCTTGCAGACGGTCCCAGGAGGTCTTCATGGGGAACCGGCGCAAGCGCTTGTCCACTCTTATCAAACTCCGCCCAAAGCTCCCGGATCCGCCGGCCCTCGAGCGGGTGCATGACCTCGCCCGCAATGTCCGCCAAGGGCCGCAACACGAAGGCATAACGTGTGATGTCCTTACGCGGCAGGTGCAAGCCATTGTCTCGAATCACGAGATCATCATAAAGCAAGATGTCGAGGTCGAGCGGCCGGGGCGCATAGCGCGGCGTATCGGGTGTGCGGCCATGCTGAGACTCGATCGCGGCTAGGCGCGTCCGCAGTCCGTGCGGATCTAAATCGGTACTGAGGCCCACCACAAGATTATAGAAATGATCTCCGGGAAAGCCGATGGCTGCGCTCTCGTACACGGGCGACAGCATCAATTCTCCGAACTGGCCGCGCAGTGATGCGATAGCGCTGCGAATGTTGTCCCGGCGCCTCACATTGCTGCCTATGCTTACATAGACCCGTGCCAAGCTTCCTCCCGGCGGCCGCGTTCGATGATGACGCCGACGTCGCGCACACCGCGCACGGCGCCCTGCTTGTTCAGCCGTAAGCGGAGCCAGGGAATATCGAACTCCTTGATGATGAGCTCGGCGACGGCCTCGGCAAGCGACTCAACCAACTGGTAGCGGCTGTCTGTGACGAAGGCCATCACCCGTTTGGCGACCTCTTTATAGTTCAGCGTGTCGGCCACCGAATCGGTGAGCGCCGCTGTGCGGATATCGGTGCCGAGCTCGAGGTCGAAGATGAGCACTTGCTTGAGCTGCCGCTCCCAGGCATAGACCCCGATCACGGCTTCGATGCGCAGATCGTTTATGTAAATGATATCCATACGCCGTTCAATGGTATGCGCCTGGCCACGGCTACGTGTGCGGTTTTCACATTACTTTTCCGGTCCGATGATAGACCACTAAACCCGATGCTTGCTTGACCTGTCAAGGCCAAGCAACTCCAATAGCGCCATGCTGCTCGAGCTCGCCCTGATTTGCTTCAGTTATCTTTTGGGATCGATTTCCTCGGCCATCGTCGTCTGCCGGGCGGGCGGATTCCCCGATCCGCGCGCGCAGGGCTCGGGCAACCCAGGCGCGACCAATGTCTTGAGGCTTGCCGGCAAGCCGGCGGCGGTCATTACCTTGGCGGGGGATCTGCTCAAGGGTTTGCTGCCGCTGGTCATCGGGCGCGTGCTGGGCATGTCCGATCCAAGTCTCGCCTTGATGGGCCTCGCGGCGTTCTCGGGCCATCTGTACCCGTTATTCTTTGGCTTCCACGGAGGCAAGGGGGTCGCGACCTTCATCGGCGTGCTCTATGGCCTCGCTTGGCCGGTCGGGATCGGCTTCATGTTGGTATGGCTGGCCTTAGCGGGCCTATTTCGCTATTCGTCCCTGGCCGCCTTGGGGGCAGCCGCATGCGCGCCGTTCATGGTTTTTCTGCTTGACGGCACCTGGATGCATGCCGCGGTCGTCGGGTTGATGGTGGCGCTGATCTTCTGGCGGCACCGGGGGAACCTGCGCAAGTTGCTCGCGGGGACCGAATCGAAAATCGGTGCCAAAAAGTCGGCCGCACGGGCGGAATAGCGCGGATTTAAACGGGAGGCAGCTCGGCGAGCGGCCATCGCGGCCGGACCGGGAACTCGAGGCCGTCGCGGTGGCCGGCGCGAAGGCGCACCCATCCCGCATAGGCAATCATCGCGCCGTTGTCGGTGCAGAACTCGGGCCGTGGATAGTAGACCTGAATCCCCTCGCCGCTAAGCTCGCGCAAGCGAGCGCGCAAGGCGCGGTTGGCGCTCACGCCGCCCGCTGCCACGAGCCGCCGGTAGCCGGTCGCCTTGAGCGCGCGCCGGCACTTGATCACCAGCGTGTCGACCACCGCATCGGCGAAAGCGCGCGCGATATCCGCACGCGTCTTTTGATCGTCGCGTGTCGTCCGCAGGGTTTGGAGCGTAAACGTCTTCAAGCCGCTGAAACTAAAGTTCAGGCCGGGCCGGTTGGTCATGGGACGTGGAAACACGAATCGGCCCGCTTCACCCAGCTCCGCAAGACGCTCGAGCGCGGGACCGCCCGGGTAACCGAGGCCGAGCAGCTTCGCCGTCTTGTCGAAAGCCTCGCCCGCGGCATCGTCCACGGACTCGCCGAGGATGCGATAACTCCCGACCCGCGCCATGTCCACAAGCTGGGTGTGCCCGCCGGAGACTAGGAGCGCGAGCAAGGGCGGCTCGGGCGGGGTGGGCTCCAACATCGGGGCGAGCAGATGGCCTTCCATATGATGGACCCCTAAGCATGGGATCCCGAGCGACCAGGCCAGGCTGCGCGCCACGGCGGCCCCGGCGAGAAGCGCGCCGATGAGGCCCGGCCCCGCGGTATAGCTGACACCGGCGAGATCCTGCGCCTCACAGCTCGCCTCACAGAGTGCCGATCGGATCAACGGGATAAGGTGGCGAACATGATCGCGCGAGGCTAGCTCGGGCACCACGCCCCCGTAGTTGGCATGAAGGGGGGCCTGGGTGCGCAACACATGCGCCAATAGCCCGTGCTCGGAATCGTAGATCGCGATCCCGGTCTCGTCACACGAGGTTTCTATTCCCAGCACGCGCATGGACTGCTTTTTAGCTACGGTATGGTCTTTGCCAACGGAACAGAGTCGATTACACTATGTCGTTTTTGTAATTCAACTATATTTCAACAAGGATCCGATTCTCAATGCCGTCAGTAAGAGTGAGAGACAACGAACCCTTCGACATCGCCTTGCGGCGCTTCAAGCGCGCCTGTGAAAAGGCGGGCGTCCTGGCCGAGGTGCACCGGCGCGAATTTTACGAGAAACCGACCCAGGTGCGAAAGCGCAAGGCAGCCGCGGCCGTCAAGCGTTGGCAAAAGAAACTCGCACGCACCCAGGCCCGCCTCACACCCTCCGCATTCGGGCAGCGGGGCAAACCCATTGTCCGGCGTTTCCATCGAGGCTCATACGCGGATGCCGCTCGCGCTTAAGGAGTGCGTGCAGGGCCGCCCGGACATGGCACAAGTTACCCAGGCGCATAATCACCGCCTGGGCAGATGAATCGGGCGGCGCGAACCGTTACCGCGACAAACTGGCATTGTGGCTTGCCGCGTCTATACTCGAAAGAGTAAGGCATAGGCATGACCCGCCGCATTTCACAGCCGGTCATCGACGAGCTGTTGTCCAAGACGGACGTCGTCGAGGTGATCGAAGAATTCCTCAGCTTGCGCAAGGCCGGGCGCAATTATACGGCGCTTTGCCCTTTCCACAACGAGAAAACCCCCTCGTTCAGCGTCAACCGCGAGAAACAGTTTTATTATTGTTTCGGGTGCGGCGCGGGTGGTTCCGCCATCAACTTTTTAATGAATTATCTGCGGCTGAGCTTCGTCGAGGCGTTATCTGAGCTTGCCGATCGCGCTGGCATGACGCTCCCCAGCACCGATCCTGAAACGCCCCGAGCCCCAAGCGCCGATCTATACGATATCTTGGCGCAGGCAGCCAAGCACTACGCGGCGCAGTTGCGCCAACGTCCCGCCGCAAATCGTGCCGTCGCCTACCTCAAGCAGCGGGGTTTAACCGGCCGTGTCGCCGCCGATTTCGATCTGGGTTATGCCTCACCGGATTGGGATCAACTGCAGCGGGCCTTGGGAACTTCCCCGGAAGCCTTGCGGACGCTTAGCCTGGCGGGGCTTGTGATCGCGAAACCGTACGGTCGCTATTACGACCGCTTTCGCGACCGGATCATGTTCCCGATCCGGGACGCCCGGGGCAGGATCGTCGGGTTTGGCGGACGTGGCCTGGACGGCGCCGAGCCCAAGTACCTCAACTCGCCTGAGACTCCCATTTTTCACAAAGGGGCCGAGCTGTACGGATTTCACCGGGCTTTAAAAATCGGCGCGGATCCGCAGCGTCTTTTGGTGGTCGAAGGTTATATGGACGTAATCGCCCTGGCGCAGTTCGGGATCAACCGTGTGGTCGCGACCCTCGGCACCGCCCTAACCCGAGATCACGTCACCCGCTTGTTTCGCGCGGTTCCCGAGGTCATCCTATGCTTCGATGGCGATGAGGCCGGAGAGCGCGCCGCTTGGCGCTCGCTTAACGTGATCCTGCCGCAGATGAAGGATGGGCGAACGGTGGGCTTTCTTTTTTTGCCGGCCGGGGAGGATCCCGACAGTTGGGTGCGTAAGTCGGGCGCCACGCTATTCGAAACCACGGACAAGGTGACAGCGCTCTCGGAATTCCTCTTCGCAAGCCTATTAAAAAGGGTCAACCTGAATACGCCTGAAGGTAACGCCCGGCTGGTCGCGCTGGCAAACCCATACATAAACCTGCTGCCGCCCGGCGCATTACAACAGCTTTTGCGACGCCGCTTAGGGGAACTTTCAACGTTGGATGCGGACGAATTAGCGGGTCTGGCGCGAACGACGCGTCCGGCCGAGCAAGTCGTCATCCCCACTCGCCGTCCAGCGCCATCCATAATTCAATCTGCGATTGCAATCATGCTGCGGCGGCCGGAATTAGCCATGCGAGTCGATCTGACGCAGGATCTCACGGGGGTGAAACTTCCCCACATCGGGATATTTTTGGAGTTGGTTCGTTTGATCCAGGATCATCCCGCACTCCATTGCGGCGCCCTTCTCGAGCGGTGGCGCGGCGCCGAGGAAAGCAGTTTATTGAATCGGCTGGCGGCCGAGGACCCGCTGGTATCGAATGAAGGCTTGGAAGCGGAATTTGCGGGGGTCATGGAGCGCCTGCAGGCCCTTGCCAACAAGCAACGGCGTGTTCGGTTGCTGACATCGAATCCGGGCGCGCTTACCCAGCGAGCAAAAGCGGAACTGCGCGCAGCACTCGCCATAAACAGCGGAGCAGCCACGAGCGCTAGCGAAACCCTTAACGAGTGAGATAGGATATATAGTTTTGCGCCGAATTAATGGTAATCCTGATCATGGCGACCTGGCAGATTGACAATTGCTTTACTATACTTTCAATTGATCTTTTAACGCATTGAACAGTTTATACTTAAACTATGGATACTCCTGAAGATATCGACTCAGGCGACGAACGCTCGCAGATTAAACAACTCATCGCAAAAGGGAAGGAGCAAGGTTTTCTGACCTATCACGAGGTCAATGACCACCTCCCGGAGGGCATCGTCGATCCCGAGCAAATCGAGGACATCATCGGCATGATCACGGACATGGGAATCGAGGTCCATGAAACGGCGCCCGATATCGAATCCCTGCTGTTAGCCGATACAGTGATCGCCGCCGATGAGGATGTCGCGGAAGACGCCGCGGCCGCCTTTGTGCCTGTCGACGACGAGTTTGGCCGCACCACCGATCCGGTTCGCATGTATATGCGCGAGATGGGCACGGTTGATCTGCTCACGCGCGAGGGTGAGATCGCGATCGCAAGGCGCATCGAAGAAGGGCTCAAGCAAGCCCTCTCGGCGCTCGCTGACTTCCCTTACATCATCGAAAAACTGCTGACTGAATACGGCCAGGTAGAGGTCGGCGAGTCGAAACTAAGCGACGTGCTCAACGGTTTCTCTTTCGGAGAGGTGCTAAAGGCCGGCGAATTTAAGCCACCGATCGCACCGGCGAACGTTCGCCCCCGAAAAGACGAGGATGAGGAGGCCGAAGAACGAGAACAGGACGACGAGGCCGACCCATTGAGTTCCGCATTGAATCCCGAGGAGGTCAAAGTGAGGTTTGTCGCCCTTCAAAAAATGCACCAAAAGATCCTCAGCGCGGTAAAAAGAAACGGGCGCAATGATCCCAAGACCAAAAGGCTGCGAGACGGACTTTCCGTGTACATCCTCGAGTTTCGGCTGGTACCCAAGCTTGTCGATAAGCTTACGAGCGAAGTTCGGCAAATCGTCGAGAATATCCGCGTGCTGGAACGGGAAATCATGGAGATTTGCACGCAGCGTGCGAATATGCCACGCAAAGACGCAATCAGCTCGTTGCAGAACAACGAGACCAATCTCCAATGGACTAAATCCTTAACGCGTTCGCGTAAACCGTGGGCAGCCGCTATCAGGGCACACGATGATGAAATCGTCCAGGCGCAAAAGAAGCTCGCTACGATTGAAAGAAACACCGTACTGACGATTGTTGAAATTAAGGATATTAACCGCCGTATGTCGATTGGGGAGGCAAAAGCACGTCGTGCAAAGAAGGAGATGGTTGAGGCAAACCTGCGGCTGGTCATCTCGATTGCGAAGAAGTACACCAACCGCGGGTTATTGTTCCTGGATCTGATTCAGGAAGGGAACATCGGTCTGATGAAGGCGGTGGATAAATTCGAATACCGCCGGGGTTACAAATTTTCCACCTACGCCACCTGGTGGATACGGCAAGCGATCACTCGCTCGATCGCCGACCAAGCCAGAACGATTCGAATTCCCGTGCACATGATTGAAACGATCAACAAGCTCAACCGGATCTCGCGCCAAGTCGTCCAGGAAATGGGCCGGGAGCCGACCCCCGAAGAGCTCGCCAAGCGCATGGAAATGCCCGAGGAAAAGATCCACAAGGTATTAAAAATCGCTAAGGAACCGATCTCTATGGAAACCCCCATCGGTGAGGACGAAGACTCGCATTTAGGGGATTTCATTGAAGACCAAAACACCCTGATGCCGGTGGACCTCGCTACCTTCGAGGGCCTGTGCCGGACGACGCGGGAAGTATTGGCCGGATTAACTCCGCGTGAAACCAAGGTATTACAGATGCGCTTCGGAATCGACATGAACACCGATCACACCTTAGAAGAAGTAGGTAAGCAATTTGACGTCACACGAGAACGGATTAGACAAATTGAAGCCAAAGCGTTGCGGAAGTTGCGCCATCCTTCCCGTTCGGAACAACTTCGTACCTTCCTCGATTAACGGTTGATGGCCGCGGGCCTGTAGCTCAGTCGGTTAGAGCAGGGGACTCATAATCTTCAGGTCGCAGGTTCGAATCCTGCCGGGCCCACTCCTTTCAATTCAACGAGTTAGCTCTACATTAGCGGTAGGAGCGGGGAGACCACAATCTCCTGCTCTCGTTTCGTCACTTGCTACTTCGATTCTGGCTTGCCGAATATTGGTTGGTCCTTGGGCGTAACTCTTTCCCATTTGGCTGTCGAGCTTCTGCGCCTGGGGCCGCATCGGTGCGTCCGAGCGCTCACCAAGCGGGATGTACAGCATCGCGTCCGGTCCGAAGGCTTCCATCGACGGCCTGCTCTGCCGCATGTGTTCAATCCACGTGGTACCGGGAGAGCAAGTCTCTGCCCTTGCGTGTTAGGTATCCATCCTCACTGATGTAGCCAAGATGGGTCGCCAGAGAAAATACTTGTCTGGGCATACCGGCGGGCAAATAGATAGTCCCGTCACCGAACCGGTGGCTAAGGAGTCGTGCAAGCTCAGCTGGAGTCGGTTCCACCTGCCGCCGAGCGGTTAACGCGTTCATGCGATCACTTCCAATTCAAATTCCCTCGTCCGGTCTCTGTGTGCTGGTTGATTGTCCCCAGCTACGAAATAGGTAAAAGGTCTCACGGGTTCCGAACAAATAAATTCCTCGTTGAAGGTTAAACCGTCTTAATGTTGCAAGTGCACGACAAAGTATATCAAAAATGTAACGAAGACACAACAACCAGATTGGTGATCGGTCTCTCCAAGTAGATTACCAAGGACGGCGGCAGTTCCAGCCGGTGGCGGCGTGAATGCAGTGCTTTTAGTAGGTGTTTGTGAACCATGGGGTCTTCATCACAGCCGTTATTCAACCGTCTACAGCCATGTAAAGCGTTGGTTTTGCGCTACTAAACAAACTCCTTCATACGACATCGACATCCAAAGTCCGCAGGAACCCTCACGAGTGCCCACAAACCCGCGCAAAAAAAGGCCAACCACAATGGTTGGCCTTGGTTGAAATGGTGGAGGGGACGGGGATTAAACCTTCCCCAGCTTGAGCAGCCTATTTTCCATCTAGCGTTTCTTTGTGAAAGCTCGGGCGCAAGCTCACACAATAGAGCTGAGGCGGCTATCGGGCCTCCTCGTTTTCGGGGGTCGCTGTCCCTGGCTTCGTTAGTTTAAGTTATTGAACTACCGTAAGAAAACCAGCAGAGCGATGTAAAATTCAATCCAATCCAAACGAGCCCCGACTGATCGCGACGCTCAGTAGGAATCTGCCGGCCGACACAGGGGGCTGAGTATTCACGGCTTATCAGCCTTGAGGGCGATCAACGCCCGAATCTCGCGCAGCTTTGCCTTGACCGCCGCCGCGTTCACGGGTCCCATGCGGATCAGGGTTTTCTGGCCCCAGGAACGTTTTTCCACTTCTGGATCGGCGAACTGGTAGAGCACCTTGGGTTGGACAAGCTGGGTCGGCTCGCTGATGTCGGGCGTTGCCAGCAAATGGTCGATGATCGGGATCAGGCGGTCGTTGAAGTAGCCGCCCGGATAGCCTAGAGCCTCGTAGGCGTTCTGAAAGAGCGGGTAGTAATGCCGGTACACATCCGCGAACCGTTTGGCGTCTACTGCGCGCAGTGCCGAGATGTACGGCTCATAGCGCTTCGCATTGTCCGGACTCAAGGTAACGATTGTGTCGCCCTTGGCGTTGACCACCGGCAGCCCAGGGACATGCTTCACGGGGCGGAAGTGCAGCGGCACGGGGCCGCGATCCAGGCTATCGATCGTCGCGACTAAGTGTCGAATGATCTCCGTCGGGACGAGAAAAGCCTCAACGGGCGCCTTGCCGAAGCTTTTCTCCATGGAGCCCCGCACGGCTTCGTCGCTCTCGTCGAGCGCGGGCAGCGGCGGCGCCTGCTCCGGCGCTTCGGTCGCCGGAACGGGGTAGTGGACCTCCGGTTGATCGCTTGCAGGCGCCAGCGCTGACGGCTTGGGCGGCGGAGCGCTCGCGGTCTCCGTTGGTTGCGGGCCTTGCCCGTAATAAAAAACCGCCGCAGCGACAGTGAGCACCGCCACAATCGCCAGGACAATCCATCTCGTTGTCGTCATGCGCCTGAGCCCAGGATGGGTTTAATTTGGGCCTTCGACTAATCAGTCAGACCTCTTTCTTGGCTCGCCGTTCGGTTTGGGGCTATTGCCTGTGTTGTCATATCATTCGGGCGAGAGCCGGTTCCGACACCTCGAAACGACTATCATTGGTGATTTCTCCACAGCATGTGAATAGGCAGCGCTAGCAACGAGACGAGCGCGTCGATTATCGTGTGAAAGACAACCAACTCATCGCGCTCATTGAGTTTCTGCGCGATGCAAGCAACATCTTCATGTTCACCGGGGCCGGTATTTCAACCGCCAGCGGCATCCCCGACTATCGGGGACCCCAAGGGGTGTGGACCCGACGAACCCCGGTCTACTACCAGGACTTCATGGGCTCGGTGACGGCGCGCATCGAGTATTGGGACTACAAGCTGGAGGGCTGGGAGGCGTTTCGCGATGCCCGACCGAACCGCGTGCATCACGCCATCGTCAAACTCGAGCGGGCAACCAAACTGTGTAAGCTCGTGACCCAGAACGTGGATGGCTTGCATGCTCGTGCCGGCACGCCACGGGAGCGGCTCATAGAATTGCACGGTACCAACCGCGCCGTAGAATGCCAGCGCTGTCATGAGCGCAGCGATCCGGAGCCGCATTTCGATTATTTCAAGCAGACGCGTCAACCACCGATTTGCCGCTGCGGGGGATATCTCAAACCTGCCACCGTCAGCTTTGGACAAAGCCTTCGCGAGCAGGATCTGGAGGAAGCGATCACGGCAACAAAAAAAGCCGATCTCGTCATCGCGCTCGGCTCCACGCTGTCCGTATATCCGGCCGCCTCGCTTCCTTTGCTCGCTGCACAGCGCGGGCTCCCGTATGTGATCATAAATCGCGGGGCGACCGGGCATGATGGGCATCCGTCGGTGAGCCTGCGAATGGAAGGCGATGTCCTCGACACTTTCCCCTCAGCCGTCGAACGAGCCCTTACGGCCGGTTGATGCGGGAGAAGTGCCTTCCGGATGACATCCCGGGCTTAAGGCATACCAGACGCTCGCCGAATCTTAGGGCTAGCGTTGTGCATGCCGGGTGCTTGGTAGAGTCACGGGAGGCGACCCTTCATAGCATTTATTCGTCATGAAATCTCTCATAAGGCTTTAACAACCCTCCAACTAACTGGTCCATTCGGAAAAGAACTTCCGCTTTCGAATACTTCTCCGGTACCAGTCGACCCAACTTGCACTTCGTCGATATCGAAATCGTCGAGCTGCCAAAAGTTGGGGACAAGCGGTACAACTCTTCTAGCTTGATTGGTGAATTCACCCTCATCGGGAATAAAGGCATCATCAGTAACGCATCGCCACTTGTTGAGCGGTCCCACTGTGTCCATTACATCAATAATGGCCTTTTGGTTGTCACTATTCGCAGTCAGTTCTACTCGCCAGTTTGACATGGTGGCGTGCCTCGGTCTCCGGATGGTAGATTTTCGGGCGAGCTTAGTGGTCTTGAATTATGAAAAGCGATTCCCGCGCACTAGTGGCCTGTAACCTGTAATATAGTTGTTGAAATCGAACTCTAGCGGAAGAGGTTTATTACTATGAGCTTCAGGCAATGGGTTTCTCGAATTGCTCGGTCAAAGGGCTTGAATATTTTTATGTGGTTCTGGGCCATTATAACCGTATTTATCATCGTTATGAGTTGGATCGGACCTCCTATGCGACCTGATGCTCTTAACGCAGGGGCAACGCGGTCATCGCCGCAAAATGAAACACCCGGTCGAGAGTAAAAAAACAGATCAAATCGTTTTGCCAACTGTCGGAAGTCGGAGGCAGGGCCAATTACCCCAAGGGATCCGGCCGGATCATGGAGTCGAGGGTCTTGTCGATGAAGACCGCTTGTTCGGCGGAATCGATCTGTTTGCCGTTTGCCAGCCTTTGGGCCTGCTCGAACAGAGGCTCGAAGAGCTTCGCCTGGTCGACCGGCGCGTTCAGGGTGATACGCCCGGCGGCGGCGAACCGCTGCTCCCAGGCTTTGCGCACCGCGTCCCAGAAGGGGCCCGTCCGCTCGAAGTATCGGTCTCCCGCGCTGAAGTCGAAGTTCTTGATGCGGTCGTAGCGGGCGACTCCATATTCCCGGGCGAGGTAAGGCTGCGATGCACGCAGCGCGCCGGGCGCCTTCGACACCGCTTTCAAATTGTTCTCTTCCTGTACCCAGCCGCGGGCCGTGATCGTGTGACGATTGGTGCCGATCAGCACATCGTAGTCCTTACGCACGCTCCACTCGCGTCGCGGCAGGGGTCGCCAGGTCTGACCGCCGATCCACGTCGAGACGCCGTGAGCATGTTGCCAGCGCCCAAAACTCTGATAGCGCGGCGAGTCGTCGACCTGGTACACCGCCTGAGTCCATGATCCGGCGGCATCGCCCTTGGAAATCGTGCGCTTTTGCCAAGTTTCGCGGCCGAGGTATTCAATCAGCGTGTCATCCTGATACGACCAGTCCTGCCGCCAATGCTTGGTGACAAACGGCGCGCTGACTTTGCCGTCTTTGCCGATGACCCGCATGACCAGCACATGCTGCAAGCTGATGAACTTCCCGCGGTCCTCCCCGACATAGACGTACTCGGTACCCCAGGATTGATAGGGACGCTCGCGGGTGGGCGTAGGCCTGAAATCCACCGTCTGCAGGAAGTCGAAGGTCACACGGTAGCCGCCCGCCATGGCCAAAATGGCGCGGCGGTCTCGCTCGAAGGGCGTCTCGGCCTCTTGCAATGCTTTCCAAGCGCTCGAAGGTTCGCTATCCAGCTCGACCTCCGGTCCCCGCGTTGTGCCGCCGCGAGGCGCAGAAGCCGGATCGCTCGAAAGCGGCCAGGAAAATGTGTACCGCTGAACAGGCTTGGCTTCATCTGCGGCCTGCACCGTCACTGGCAAAGCCACCGCCAGCACCGCAGCGCAGATCAGTCGTTCTCGAATCCTGGTCTTCATGGATGCAATCTCACTGGTGAAACGGATCTTTCGAAGCACGGGCTGCTCCTAGTGCGTGGGTGCCGGCGAGTCGATTCTGTCACAACAATGCCGGTCATTGCAGTCTTATGAATGCGTGATCTCGTGGCAGTCTTCGCTACGGAATTGATCGTGCCAAGCAATTCGTCCACACCCATGCGACACCGCGACCCTGACCACCGCGTCCACCACCGCATCTACCTCGGAGGCCTCCTCTCCCCACGCGCCCTCGAGCAGAGGGAACATCCGCACGGAGCGCAGCATACGCGAGCGCTCGTCGCGTTTTGTGCATACTGTCAGTGTAAACAGCACTGCCAGGAAATCGGAGAATCCATAACACGATTATAGGTCATCCGAGATATCTGATTCCACTTCATCGGGTACCAACTCATTCATCACAACCGCAGTACTGCTGTCCTCAGTGTTATAGAGGATCACGGATTTCCCCGCTTCTAACTGCCGCCTGACTTGTGCGACCTTTGATCTCAAAGAGACCTCACGTTCGCCGTAGTCTGTACCATCCCGTGTAACAAACTCTGCGATCAGTCCTTGTAGCGCTTCAGGACTAAGCTTGTCATACGGAACGATGAGGAGCATGCAGAATCTATAGCTCGCGTACCAAACCCTATTTCAGCAGCGAATCATCTTTCGGCAAACGCTTCGAGTACCATATGGCCGAGGTTGTGTAAAAACCAAGAGAAATCTGGGGCTTCCTGGTAAAGGTCGTCGCCAGTGTAATGAAGCCCCTATTGCCGATCGCATTGATTGGTATTTTTTGGCCGAGTCAGCGAGGGA
>Ga0136630_1000014_pt1 | contig 41550 bp, 42 predicted proteins | sample AntDrymUQ5682106_2_FD_105496 | JGI IMG/M metagenome (GOLD analysis project Ga0136630, IMG submission 105496) | Polar desert sand microbial communities from Dry Valleys, Antarctica - metaG UQ568 (21.06) | ecosystem: Environmental > Terrestrial > Soil > Desert | place: Antarctica: Dry Valley...
ATCGGTCCGATCCGGCCGACTTCCCCGACTGCTTGCCAGGCTCCTGCCACGACGTACCAGCCAGCTGGAACCACGCGAAGCCGAGTGGCTGTGCCGCTGCCTGGAACGTGCGCTGGGGACCGGTGTCGCGATCGTGGCCCGCGGGCGGTCGGTGCGTGCCACCTCCCCACTGTCACTGCCGGCATCTGGGCTGGCTCAGATTCTTTCGGACGATCCGCTCGGTCGAGGACTCGACGCCACGCCGTTCGTTCTGGTGCGGCCCGCTCCCGAGCGGCGAGCTGCTCGATGACCTGGCACCCGACCACAGTCGGACGACGTCAGGATTCCAGGACCGCCAGCAACGCTCGGGCGTACGCCTGCTCCGCATCGACGTCCACGAACTGCTGCTCGGCACCGTCACGTTCGATGACGACGACGAACCCATGCGGCTGCGCCTCCAGGGCGCGGAACTGCCGCCCGAGAAGCACCCGAAGCTGCTGTTCGCGGGGCAGCCACACGACCGTGTCAGTCTCGATGCTGTCCAACGCCCACTCCGTGGTGCCGTTGAACCCGAGAACCTGTCCGCTCGGTCGTTGATGGACCTCGACCACCATGTCGCTGACGACGAAGACCTCGTCGTCGAGGTCGCGGTCGGGCACGACGAAACGATCACCCGCAGCGGGGGACCAGGGCAACCCGGCGTCGCGCAAGCGCTGCGCGAGATCGACGGCGATCATCGCCCCAGTGTGACCGGCCGTACCGCGTCAGCACCGCGGGGGTGAGGGTCCCGACGTGCTGAGCATCACGTCGAGTCCGGCGCGCATGGCTTGGGGTCCGGTCGCTGCCCCCGATAGCGTCGATGAGGTCACCCAGAACACCCGAATGGAAGGCCCGCATGTCCTCGCAACACCCGTCCGACCGCACCACCACCGAGCCTGAGAAAGGCCTCGGCCTGAGCGCTGCCCAGGTCGTGGGCAGCGCTCTCGCTGCCGTTTCCGCCGCAGTGGCATCGTCGTTCCTCGGGGTTGCCGGCACCATCATCGGAGCTGCTCTGGCCAGCGTCTTCGCGACGATCGGCAGTGCTGTCTACACCGCGTCACTGCGCCGGGGACACGAGGTCGTGCTGCGCACCGGGACTGCGCAGCCCACGGACTGGGCCAGTCGCATGCGTTCGACCCTGACGCGCTTGTCGTGGCGCAGGATCGGGCTGGGCGCCGCAGCCGCCCTGGTACTGGCGCTGGGAACGTTAACGGCACTCGAGCGGTTCGCGGGTGCACCGGTCTCGGCGATCGCTCAGAGCGAAGACGGCGGCGGTACGACCATGGGCAAGGTCATCTCTGGGGGAGATGAGGACGCGATGGCGCCGGAGACACCCTCACCGGCCGACGACGCCGACGACGTGCCACCGGTGGAGGACGGTACGGACGCCGAGCCGACCGAGGAGCCCACGGCGGAACCGACCGAGGAGCCTACCCAGGAGCCCACGGTCGAGCCGACCGAGGAACCGTCGGAAGAGCCTGCCGAGGAGCCCACGGTCGAGCCGACCGAGGAACCGTCGCAAGAGCCTGCCGAGGAACCGGCGGCCGAGTCGACGCCGTAGTCCGCACGGTCGATTCAACGCAAGCCGCCGGCCACGGCACTCAGCGTGTGGGCTTGGTGCCCCGGCCTCGAGCCTTCGCGACCAAGCCCTTGATCTTCCGCTGGTTCTCGGGCTTGCGACCCTCGTCGATCGCCTTCTTCCCGACCGCGCCCTTGGTCACCTTGCTGAACAGTCCCATCGGTGAACCTCCATGCTGTCGTGAGAGTTCCTATTCCTCAGAGTGTGACTCAAGCGACCTGCGCCTGCGAGGCGGCCCAGCACGATGACCGCCCGGCGACGCCGTCGTGAGTGGGTTACCGCCGCCGGGCGAAGCGCTGGGTTGCGGCGAGGACGGCGTCAAGGGTTGCGCCGTGACCGACGTCGTCCAGCAGAATGAGCTCGCTGTCCGGCCATGATCGATTCAATTGCCAGGCGATGTCGGGCGGGCCGCTGATGTCGAGGCGTCCGTGGATGAGCACGGCTGGGATGCCGGTCAGCCGCGACGCGTTACGCAGCGACGAACGGCTGGATCCGCGTCATGCAGGAGTTGGCTGTAGGCCGCGGATAGGCCGCAGATGAAGATGATTCGAACGGAAACGTGGCCAGGCTCAGCCAGTTTGACGGGGTCGCCTGGGTGGACGCCCTACGCGCCGACGACGCGACCGACTGCGGGATGGTCGGGCCAGGGGACGGCGTACGACGGATCGCTGCCTGCAGTGGCACGGGCGAACCGCAGCAGCTCACGGACGATCCCCGCGTTACCCATGGCCCAGCCGGTCTGTGGCTCGAGTGTGCTTGGGGTTGCCCGGTGTTCATGGTTCGACCAGCGGACTCCGCCGCCGTCCACGGTCGCGCGCAAAGCAAGGTCATTCACGAGCACGGTCGCAAAGTCCAGGTTGTCGCGACCCTCGCCGTACCGGTCGCAGGCGAGGGCCAGCACGCCGGCGGTCCCGCAGCAGCGGCCACTGTTGTCCCAGAAGCCCGGGCGCAACTGTCGGGGGAGTCCGGAGTGAGTGACTGTGTGCCAGCAGCGGTCGGCTAGGTCTTGCCAGGCCGGGTCCTCGGTCACCGCACCGAGAAGTCGGAACACCTGGGCGTCGCCGGCCGGCCCGTGACACCAGCCGAAGCTGTAGCGCTCGGTCAGTTCGGGCTTGTGCTGGGGGTCGGAGTGTGGGACCAGGAAGTCCGACGGGCCGGCCTGGTTGCGGCTCACGACGTCCGCCGCACCGGCGAGGGCCAGTTCGAGCAGTTCAGAGCTCCCCGTCGCATGGCCCACCGCGGCCAGTGCCTGCACGATCCCCAGCGTGCCGTGGGAAATGTGGTGGAAGCGTGCCGGTGTCCCAGCCCGTACCTCCCAATGCACACCGCGCACGGTCGTCTCTGCCGTCCGGAGGTAGGGCGTCACCGCGAGAACGGCGAGGTCGGGGTCGCCGACGGCCAATGCGCCGAGTGCGATCCCGGCGTTGCCGCCGAGCAGCTCGAACTGGTCACTCCATCGCTCCCCGTCGAACCGCGAACGTACGAGCTCGAGGGCATAGTCTGCTGCTGCGGCCGCATGGGGATCTCCGAGCAGCTCGTCGACCACACGCAGGGCGAAAGCCATGCCGGTGAGGCCGAAGTACAAGGAGCAGTGGTCTACGTCGTCGACCGCAGCGGCGATCGTGCGGGCGCCACGTACCGCGGCATCGCCGTACTGGTCGTCCCCGAAGTGGCGGTGAGCCTCGAGCAGCGTGATCACGATGCCCGCGGCACCGCTGTACAGGGTGGGGTCGAATTCGTCATCCGCCAGCCCGAGCAGCCACCTCACCCCGCCTGCGGCCAGCATCTCAGCATCGGACCCACCCATGGTCATCCCAGGAGCGTCTCACGGTGACTCAGCACCGCCCGCTGCTCGTGACCCGTTCCGTAGGAGCCGCCGCCGCCAGTTACCGAGTCTCCCATGGCCGCAAGATCACTGTTCGAGAGTCGCACTTCCTGGGCGGACGGGTTCCAGCCGGTGCCCTCGGGCCAGAGCACCGGCATCCATTCAGCAGCAGGCAGTCATCGTCAAGAGAGAGGGTGCAGTGATTGCTGCATGAGCAAAAGGCTACTGCGTGCCGGTCACGTAGTCGTTGAGCCGATCGCGTTCGTACTCCAGCTCGCCCATCCGCATCTTGACCGCGTCACCGATGCTGACCATGCCCACCAGCACGCCGTCCTCGAGCACCGGGACGTGCCGGATGCGGTGCTCGGTCATCAGGACCATCAGGTCGTCCAGCTTGTCACCCGGCTCGCAGACCTGGATGTCAGCCGTCATGATCTCCGAGATCGACAGGTCGAGCACCGAGGTGTCAGTGCCAAGCCGGCGTACGACGTCCCGCTCGGAGACGATCCCCGACGGCACAGCACCGTCCTCGCTGACCACCAGGGCACCGATGTTGTGCTCGGAGAGCAAGGCGAGCAGGTCGCGCACGCTGGCGTCCGGGGCAATGGTGATGACGGTCGAGGTGCCCTTGGACTGCAGCACGTCGCTGATGCGCATGGGTGTCCTCCTGTGGTGCGGAGGTCAACGGTAACGCCGCAGTCCCTCCGGGCAACACCGAATCGCTGACCGTTTGGGACGATGGTGTCGTGCTTCCGACCGCAGCCAGTGCCGATGCCGGCACCCGCGCCCACCCCGCGACGGGTCGGAGGGTGACCGGGCCGGCGGCGGCGGGCCTGGTGATGGCATGGATCAGCGTCGTCCTGTGGCTTGACTCCGACGGGTCGCTCACCCTGCAGCGCGTGCTCGGCGTCCTCACCTGGGTGCTGCTGGCGTGGGTGCTGTGGGGAGAGGCGCCGCTCGTACGTGCGCAGACCGCGATCGTGGTCGCGTTCGCGACTCTTGTCGAGTACACCTTCGCACCGGGCTTCGAGGTCTACACCTACCGCTTCGACAACGTGCCGGCGTACGTACCTCCCGGGCACGGACTGGTGTATCTCGCGGCGCTGGGTCTGGGCCGCTCCGTCTTCGTGCGTGCGCACCTGCGGAGTTGCGTGGGCGCGGCTGTCGCCGTCGGCGGCGGGTGGGCGGTGTGGGGCGTGGTGTGGGCCGAGCAGACCGACGTGCTGGGCGCCTTCTGGTACGCCTGCCTGGTCGGTTTCCTGCTGTGGGGCCCATCCCGGCCGCTGTACGTCGGCGCCTTCGTCGTCGTGTCGTACCTGGAGGTCGTGGGCACCCACCTGGGCACCTGGGTATGGCAGCCGCACGACCCGACCGGCATCGTCGCGATCGGCAACCCACCCTCTGGTGCGGCCGGTGGGTACGGCTGGTTCGACCTGGCGGCGCTGCTGCTGGCACCGGGTCTGCTGCGGATGTTCACCCGACGGAGGTGACTCCCCAAGAACTGCTTGACGGTCACTCGGCGGATGAGCCAAACTCCCCAACATGTCTTTGGAAGTCGATTCCCTTCGGGCACTGGCCCACCCCACGCGGCTGCGGATGCTGTCGCTGCTGACCGGTGCGCAATTGAGCGCGACCGAGGTGGCTGCCGAGCTCGGCATCAGCCAGGCGAACGCGTCCTACCACCTGCGCCAGCTGCTCGCCGTCGGTGAGCTCGTCGTGGCCGAGGAGCGGTCGATCCGCGGCGGCGTGGCGAAGATCTACCGCTACCCGCACGAGAACCCGCCGAGGACGACGACCGACGCTGCCGGCCACCGCATCCAAGCCCAGGCGCTGGCTGACGAGCTCCTGCGCCGCTCCGCGCAACGACTCCCGGGTCATCCCGGAACACTGACCGACGCAAACCTGTGGGTGGATCCGGATGTCTGGGCTGAGATCCTCGCCGGCGTCGGGGAGCTCTCGCAACGGCTGCACGCGGCGGCCCGCCCGCCGCGGACCGCGGGCACGATCCGGACCAGCACCACCATGTCGATGTTCCAGATGCGCGTCGACCAGGGGCCGGGTGCATGAGAGTCCCCGACTCGCTGGCACCGCTGCGCGACCGTTCCTTCCGCATCTTCTTCCTGGGCCGCGCGGTTTCGATGCTGGGCAGCGCCATGGCACCGATCGCACTGGCCTTCGCCGTCCTCGACCTGACCGGTTCCGCCACCGCCCTCGGGGTGGTGCTCGCCGCCCGCAGCATCCCGATGGCCGGGTTCATGCTGATCGGCGGGGTGGTCGCCGACCGCTTCTCCCGCAGTACCGTGCTGCGGGCCTCACACCTGGGCGCGGCCCTGACCCAGGGGGCGGTCGCCGTGCTGCTGCTCACCGGGCAGGCGGAGCTGTGGATGATCGTGGTGCTGGAGTTCGCAAACGGCACCCTCGTGGCCTTCACGTTCCCCGCTCTGATGGGCGTGGTCCCGCAGCTGGTCCGGCGCGAGGAGCTGCAGCAGGCCAACGCGATGATGGCGTTCACCCGCAACGCCACGTCCATGGTCGGCCCGGCCCTGGCCGGGTTGCTCGTCGTGTCGTTCGGCTCCGGCTGGGCGATCGCCGTCGATGCCCTGACGTACGGTGTCGCGGCGGTGTGCATGGGCCTGCTGGCGGTGCCCGCCTTCGTCCGTACCGATCAGACGTCGATGCTGCACGACCTGCGGGTCGGCTGGACGGAGTTCCGCTCACGTGAGTGGGTCTGGGTGATCGTCGCCGCCTTCGGTGTCATGAACATGATCTACGCCGGACTGTGGCTCACCCTCGGTCCGTCGATCGCGCAGGACACGATCGGCGAGCGGTCCTGGGGACTGGCACTCAGCGCGGAGGCAGCGGGCTTCTTCGTCATGAGCGTGCTGTTGCTGTGGTGGTCGATCCGCTACCCGCTACGCGCCGGCATGATCGGGATGCTGATCGGGGTGGCACCGCTGCTGGCGCTCGGGCTCGCGCCGGACGTCGTCCTGCTGGTCGCGCTCGCGGCGCTGGCCGGTGCCGCGGGAGAGGTGTTCGATGTCGGCTGGTCCACCGCGTTGCAGGAGCACGTGCCCGGTGACGTGCTGTCCCGGGTGGCGAGCTACGACGCGCTGGGCTCGTTCGTCGCGATCCCCGTCGGCCAGCTGCTCGCCGGTCCGCTGGCGTTGCTTCTCGGAACCCGGGAGGTCGTGCTGCTGGGGTCCGGGGTGTACGTCGTTGTGGTGCTCGCGTCGTTGACGTCGCGCTCCGTACGCGACCTGGAGCACGATTCGGCGGCGCCGTCGACGGCGCAGCACTGAGCCGCCGACTCAGTCCGACCCGACCGGTCGACGCCGGCCCCCGATGTCGTGCACGTTGCCGGACGTCGGATCGCCCTCGCTGTCGTGGTCCGCGTCGTCGGGGAAGTGGCCGAGGAAGGCCATGGCGGCGTCGTGCAGCCGCCCGTTGGTCGCGAGCGCGTTGCGTCCCAGCGGTCCCGGACGACCGTCCAGCCCGGTGAAGCGGCCTCCGGCCTCACGCACGATCACGTCGAGCGCGGCCATGTCGTGCAGGGCCAGCTCGGGCTCGGCGGTGATGTCGACCGCACCCTCGGCCAGCAGCATGTAGGACCAGAAGTCGCCGTACGCCCGGGTTCGCCAGCAGCGACGGGCGAGCGCCAGGAACCCCTCGCTACGGCCGATGTCGTCCCAGCTCGTCAGCGACGCGTAGCAGAACGACGCGTCCGCGATGTCGTCGATGTCGGAGACGTGGCACTGCTTGGCCGACGTCAACGACCGCCCGGTCCAAGCGTCGCCGTCCTTGCTGGCCCACCATCGCCGACCCAGGGCCGGCGCGGACACGCAGCCGACGACCACCTCGTCGTCGACCATGAGCCCGATCAGGGTGGCCCAGACCGGGACGCCTCGGATGTAGTTCTTGGTGCCGTCGATGGGGTCGACCACCCAGCGTCGTGGTCCCCGGCCGGAGCTGCCCTGCTCCTCGCCGTGGAACGCGTCGCGTGGTCGGGCGCGGCCCAGCGTCCGGCGCATCGCGAACTCGGTGGACTCATCGGCATCGCTGACCGGGGTCAGGTCGGGCTTGGTCGACACATGCAGGTCGAGGGCCTTGTAGCGCTCCATCGACAGCGCGTCCGCGTCGTCGGCGAGGACGTGCGCGAGGCGTAGGTCGTCGGTGAACAGGCTGGCCACCGGGTCAGGCTAACCGGTGTTCACGGTCCTCTAGGCTGCCGGACACGGTCGCCGCGTGCCCGGCCCGGCGGGCCAGCACGGCTCGAGCACCACGGAGGTCGTCATGTTCGACACGATCAACGGCCTGCCGTTGCACCCGCTGGTGGTCCATGCGGCCGTGGTGCTGATCCCGCTGTCCGGCGTACTCGGTGTGCTGTACGCGGTGCCGCGGACACGGGCCTGGGCGCGCTGGGCATTGCCGGTGGTCAGCGTGCTGGCCCTGGGCTCGGCGTTCGTTGCGACGCAGAGCGGCCAAGCGTTGCAGGGCGCCCTCGGGTTCGACGGCGCGAACAGCGAGTCCACGGCGGCCGTGTTGGTCGAGCGGCACTCCGAGCTCGGCAGTCAGCTGATGCGCATCATGGTGGCCTACACCTGGACGTACCGGGTCGGTGACCTCGGGTCGCGTGCCGTGTGGAACCCGGCGGACAGCATCGACTACTCGGATTGAGCGGCGGGGTCCCCCCCATGCCATTAGGTTCGCCACGGGGGTCCCCTCGCTCACTCCCCGCCGTGCGGTTCGCGGCTGCTCAGCACCCGGCGCATCGAGGCGACCCGGCGCGCGTCGAGGCGCCCGTCGGCGACCGCGGTGTCGAGGGCGCATTCCAGCTCGCCTGCGGCGTGCATGCAGCCCCGGGGGCACGAGGCAGCGGCCTCGGCGAGGTCGGTGAACGATGCCAGGACCGAGCTGGGATCGACATGGGCGAGGCCGAAAGAGCGGATGCCGGGCGTGTCCACGATCAGCCCGCCGAAGGGCAGCGCCAGTACAATGGCCGAGCTCGACGTGTGCCGGCCCCGGCCGGTGGCCTCGTTGACGTGGCTGGTCAGCCGGTACGCATCCGGCACCAGCGCGTTGACCAGCGTCGACTTCCCGACGCCGCTGTGGCCCACCAGCACGCTGACCCGATCCCGCAGCCGGGCGCGTACCTCGTCGAGGTCGCTGTCGCGGCCGGTCACCAGCATCGGCACGCCCAACGGCTCGTAGTCCGCGATCAGCTCCGCGGAGGACCCGAGGTCGGACTTGGTGAGGCAGATGACCGGCTGCATGCCTGCGTCGTACGCGGCCACCAGGCAGCGGTCGATGAGACGCGGGCGCGGGGGAGGGTCCGCGAGCGAGGTGACGACGACCAGCTGCTCGGCATTGGCCACGATGACCCGCTCGACCGGGTCGTCGTCGTCGGCCGTGCGGCGCAGCACCGTCCGTCGTGGTTCCACGCGCACGATCCGCGACAGGCTGCCGGTGTCCCCGGTGACGTCTCCGACCATCTGCACGACGTCGCCGACGACTACCGCCTTGCGGCCCAGCTGGCGGGCCCGCATCGCGGTGACGGTCCGGTCGACAGCGTCGGACTCGACCAGGACCGTGTAGCGACCGCGGTCGACGGTCACGACCCGGCCGGAGACGGCGTCGGCGTGCGCGGGACGCTCCTTGGTACGCGGCCTGGTACGCCGGCGTGGCCGCTCGTAGTGCTCGTGATCGTGCTCCCCGTAGCGCTGGGTCACTGCAGGAACCTGCACCAGGCAACGTCGAAACCGGGGAACGTCTTGGCGGCCGTGGCGACGTCCTCCACCAGCACGCCGTCGACCGCGAGCCCGAGCACGGTGCCGGCGTGCACCATCCGGTGGTCGGCGTACGTCCGGAAGACGCCCCCGTGCAGCGGCGCGGGCTCGATGCGCAGTCCGTCGGGCAGCTCGCTGACCCGGCCACCGAAGCCGTTCACCTCGGTGCTGATGGCGGCCAGCCGGTCGGTCTCGTGACCGCGCAGGTGGGCGATACCGGTGAGCTGCGAGGGGGAGGTGGCCAACGCGCAGAGCGCGGTGACCACGGGCGTGAGTTCACCCACGTCGTGCAGGTCCGCAATGATCCCGTCGATCGGTGCACCGCCGGTCACCACCAGGTCGGTCCCGTCCCGGCTCACCTCGGCCCCCATCAGCGCCAGCAGCGAGCGCAGCTCGTCACCGGCCTGGTCGGTGTGCTCGGGCCAGTCGGCGACCCGGACCTGCCCGCCGGTGACCAGCGCCGCGGCGAGGAACGGGGCGGCGTTGGAGAGGTCCGGCTCGATCACCACGTCGTGCGCGGCGATGGGTCCGGGCTGCACCACCCAGCGGTTGGGCTCGTCGGTGTCGACGGTGACACCTCGCAGTCGCAGCTGGCTCACCGTCATGTCGATGTGCGGCACGGACGGGACGGGTTTACCGACATGACGCACATCGATCCCCTCGGTGTAGCGTGCGCCGGCCAGCAGGAGGGCGGAGACGAACTGGCTCGACCCGGAGGCGTCCAGCGTGACCACGCCACCGGTGACCGAGCCGTCGCCGGTGAGTCGGAACGGAAGGGCGCCGCGCCCGCCGTCGTCGATCTGGACTCCGAGCGAGCGCAGGGCGGTGATGATCGTGTCCATCGGCCGCTCGCGGGCGCGCGGGTCGCCGTCGAGATCGACCATGCCGTCGCACAACGCGGCGACCGGTGGCAGGAAGCGCATCACGGTGCCGGCCAGGCCGCAGTCGATGCTCGCCGGCCCTCGCAGCCTCGCCGGCGGGCTGACGTGCCAGGCGCCGGTCGTGGCGTCCTCGCGTACCTGGGCGCCAACCGCCCGCAGTGCGGCCGCCATCAGCAGGGTGTCACGGGCTCGCAGCGGTGCGCTGAGCACGGACGGGCCGTCGGCGAGTGCCGCGAGCAGGAGTGCGCGGTTCATCAGCGACTTCGAGCCCGGCAGGGCGATCCGCGAGTCCAGCGGCCGCTCGCGTCGGGGGGCGGGCCAGAGCGGCAATCCGGCGGGGGAGGAGGCTGTGCCGGTCACGGGGACGGTCATTGGCATCGAGGCTAGCGCTGGTCGGCTGCGCGAGGCACCGCCCAGCAGGCGATCAGCGTCGTCAGCGGTACAGCGGCGATGATGCCGAGGCTGCCAGCGAGACCCCGGACGATCTCGGTGGCCACCGGTTCGGTGCCGATGCCATCGGTCCACGACGTGCCCAGCGTCGACAACACCAGCAGCAACGGTAGCGACGCGCCGACGTAGGCGAGCACCAGGGTGTTCACGGTCGCCGACACGTGGGCACGTCCCACCCGCATGGCCGCGGTGAACAGCGAGCATCGTGGCGCATCCAGGTCGGCGGCGGCCAGCTCCCAGACGGTCGCGGTCTGGGTGACGGTCACGTCGTCGAGCACACCGAGAGCCCCGATGATCAGCCCGGCGAGCAGTAGACCCTCGAACTGCAGCTGCCCCTCGCCGGTCAGCCCCCGCAATGCCTGAGCCTCCTCGCTGAATCCGCGCAGGTTGCCCACGGCGATGAAGACGGTCCCGATCACGGCCGCGAGGGCCAAGCCGAGCAACGTACCGGTGAGCGCCACCGTCGAGCGCACCGAGACCCCGTACGTGGCGTACATGACGACGAGCATCACCACGGCGGCCGTCGCGAGGGCGACGGCTATCGGGGAGCCGCCGCCGAGCAGCGCTGGGAGCACGTAGACGCCGATCACGAGCAGGGTGAGCCCGAGGCTCAACAAGGAGGCGGCACCCTTCCAGCCGGACAGCGCGAGCACTCCGATCGCGAACAGCGCGACCAGTGACCAGATCGGCGTCGCGCGGTCGACGTCCAGGAAGGAGTACTGGTTGCCTGCCGGCGCCGCCCCGGCGAAGCCGACGACGATGTCCTCGCCGACGTCGACTGCGTTCGCGGCGTCCACAGGAGGAGCCTGCACACTCACCTGCTCGCCGTCCTCGAGCCGGACCGAGGCGATCAGGCAGTCGTTGCCGTCCGGACACTGCTCGAGTGCGCTCACCTGCCCGTCGAGGCGCGTGATGTCGTACTGCTCGCCGACGTCGACGCCTTCACTGGGCCAGGTCAGCGCAAGACCCAGGACCGCGCCGACGGCAACCAGGACGCCGACCACGGTGAGCACGAGCCGTACGTGCGGGGCAGCCGGCCCGAGGTCGAAGTCGTCGGACAGGTCGTGTGTGTGCACGGTCCCCGCCGTGGCGACCTGAGGCGGCTCCTCGCGCATCGGCGACGGAGGCTCAGGAACGCAGTGCCGAGGCCCGCTTGTTCGCCCGCTTCATCGCCTTCTTGCCGGCCTTGTGGGCGCGCTTGTTGGCCTTGGTCGCCCGCTTGTTGGCCTCACGCGACGCGTCAGCGGCCTTGTCGCGCACAGTCCCCCCGGCTTCCACGGCCGAATCCTTGGCGCGCGTCACCAAGAGCTTCTTGTGCGGGTCGCGGTCGATGCCGGCCATCAGCAGACCACCAGCCATCGAGACGTTCTTGAAGAAGTGCGTCTTCTGGTTGGCCTTGGCGGCCGGGTCGGTCTCCTTCCAGAACGCGTGCCCGGCGGCAGTCGTCGGTGCCAGCGTGGCGGCCAGCAGCAGCGACGACAGTCGTGGCAGCCGACCGGTCGCCAGCATCAGCCCGCCGGCCACCTGTGCCGCGCCGTTGATGCGGATCAGGGTGGCGACATCGTCGGGGATGGGTGCCGTGGGGGCGGCCTTCTTGACCATCGGCACGACCGTGTCCGCCACCGGCTTGGCCGTCGACGCGAGGGCGGTCGCGTTCTTGAGCGAGTTGACCCCGCCCACGACGAACATCGAGGCCATCATCGGGCGCGCAACTACTCGCAGAAGGGTCATGGGTCCATTCCTACCGTGTCCGGGCCCTATCTGCCCAGAGGGGGGCCCGGCTCACGGGGTGAGCCGGTGCAGGTCGCGGGGGAACAGCGTCACCTCCCGGATGTTGGCGGCCCCCACCAGCTGCGCCGTCCAGCGCTCCAGGCCGACCGCGAAGCCGCCGTGCGGTGGGATCCCGCGTCGGAACACGTCCAAGTACGTCTCGTACGGCGCAAGCGACTCCCCTCGCAGCTCGAGCGCGCGGATGTAGTCGTCGTAGCGGTGCAGCCGCTGCCCTCCGCTGACGAGCTCGAGCCCGCGGAAGAGCAGGTCGAAGGAGTTGGTCCACCGCGGGTCGTCGGGTTGCGGGTGGGTGTAGAACGCTCGCTTGGCCGCCGGATAACCCTCGACGGCGAGGAAGTCGCTGCCGTGCTCGGCCAGCGCCCACCCGCCCAGTGCGCGCTCGTGCTCGGGCGCGAGGTCAGGCTCGTCGTCGGGAGCACCGACCAGTCGCAACGCCTCGCGGAAGTGGATCGTGGGAATCTGCGCGGGTACCTCGGGCACCCGGGTGCCGAGCAGCTCCACGGCTTGCTCGGCGTCGGAGCCGATCGCCTCGAGCATGCCGGCAAGGCAGTCGCGCAACGCGGCCAGCACGTCGCGGTGGTCGTGCACGAAACCGAGCTCCGCATCGAGGGAGGTGTACTGGGCGAGATGGCGCGCGGTGCCGTGCGGCTCGGCCCGGAACACCGGTCCGACCTCGAAGACCCGCTCGAACACCCCGACCATCGTCTGCTTGTAGAACTGTGGGGACTGGGCGAGGTAGGCCGGGCGTCCGAACCAGTCGAGCTCGAAGACACTCGCGCCCGACTCGGTTGCGGCCGCGACCACCTTCGGCGTGGTGATCTCGGTGTAGTGCGCCCTGTGCAGGGTGTCGCGGAAGCCTCGCATCGAGGCGGCGGCCAGCTGCCACACGGCCTGTCGGCGGGGGTGGCGCCACGTGGTGGCCGCGTGGTCGAGCAGGATCGGGAGGGTCGCGTCGAGCCCGGGTCGCCACAGGGCGACCACGGGGGTCTGCGCCGGTGCGCCGAGCTCCTCGATCACCGCGTCGATGACCTCGACGCCACCGGGGGCCTGGTCGGCCGACGTGACAGTTCCTCGCACCTCGATGGTCGACTCCTCGCCGAGACCGTCGAGCTGCCGGCGTACGTCCTCGTCGCGGACCACTACCTGCGCGAGTCCCGAGCGGTCACGTACGACGAGGAAGGTCAGGGCAGCCAGTCGGCGGCGCCGATGGACCCACCCTGCGAGCCGGACCTGGTCACCGACATGGTCGGCGAGGTGGCGGGCGAGCGTGCGGGGCTGAGCAGGGGACTGCATGAGTGGCACCTCCACAGAGCGGATCCCGGGAGGTGTGGGCGATCGGGTGTTCGCGGTGCCACCACACCTTCGTCGCACGCGAGCGTGCGACCTCTGTGTCCTGCCACGGCTCAAAGGTGTCTTCGGTGCACGGCCGGAGTCCGCCCTCGCAGCAACGGCGGCTCGCTGGGCTCCGGTGGTCGTGCGCCTACTCGTCCTCGTCTGTGCCGTGCCGCCAGGCTAGAGGGCGAGCGGTGGACAGCGCGACCGGGTTCCGGACGGCTTGTGCAAGGCTTCAGGCCATGTGCGGCAGGTACGCGGCCAGTGCGTCGCCGGAGGACCTGGTGGAGGAGTTCGAGGTCGAGCAGGTCGTCCTGCGCGAGGACCTCGGCCCTGACTACAATGTGGCGCCCACCGCGTCGGTGCCCGCGATCCTCTCGCGGCCCGTACGAGAGGAGCCCGACCGTGGGCCGGTACGCCGGTTGACCTCCTTGCGGTGGGGCTTGATCCCGTCATGGGCCAAGGAGCGCTCGATCGGCGCGAAGATGATCAACGCGCGGATGGAGACTGTCGCCGACAAGCCCGCCTATCGCCGTGCCTTTGCGTCCCGACGCTGCCTGTTGCCCGCCGACGGCTACTACGAGTGGTACCCGACATCCGAGCTCGGGCGGGGCGGCAAGCCGGTCAAGCAGCCGTTCTTCATCCGACCACGTGACGGGAGCCGGCTGGCCATGGCCGGCCTGTACGAGATCTGGCGCGACCCGGCGGTGGAGTCCGACGACGACCCGGATGCCTTCGTCTGGAGCAGCACGGTGCTGACCACCTCGGCCGAGGACTCACTCGGACACATCCACGACCGGATGCCGCTGATCGTGGAGCCGGAGCGCTGGGACAGCTGGCTGGGCACCACGAACACCGAGCGCGACGAGCTGCTGGGTCTGCTGGTGCCGGCAGCGCCAGGCCGCCTGGATTCCTACCCGGTCTCGATCGACGTCAACAGCGTGCGCAACAACGGTCCCCATCTGCTCGAACCGTTGGCGATCGAGCCAGTGCAGCCCACGCTGCCGGAGTCGCCGTGATCGACGAACGCGTCGTCGACACGCCCCGAGGTCCGGGCCGACTGGTGCAGCGTCGTCCGCCCAGTCCGTGGGCCACTCTGGTGCTCGGTCACGGCGCGGGCGGGGGGATCGACGCCCCGGACCTGGACCGGCTGTTCTGGTCCCTGCCGCGCGAGGGGATCACGGTGGCGCTGGTCGAACAGCCGTGGCGGTACGCCGGCAAACGGGTCGCTCCTGCTCCGGCCGTTCTCGACGAGGGGTTCCACGCCATTGTCAGCCGCCTGCGCGCCCGTACGCCCATGGTGGTCGGAGGCCGCAGCGCCGGCGCCCGGGTGGCCGCGCGCACCGGTCGCGGCCTCGGCGCCGTCGGGGTGCTCGCCTTGGCGTACCCATTGCACCCGCCGTCTGCGCCGCACAAGTCGCGGCTGGACGACCTGACCTCGAGCCGGCTGCCCAGCCTCGTGCTGCAGGGCACGCGCGACGCGTTCGGTGCTCCCCAGGTGTTCCCCCGGGAGGCCAACGTGGTCCCGATCCACGACGCCGATCACGGGTTCGCCGTGCCGAAGCGGTCCGGGACCACACAGGAGCAGGCACTCGACCTCGTGGTGCTCGCCGCGCTGGGCTGGATGCAGTCCCTGGTCGGTGGGCGGCGCTGAGCCGTGGGAACAACCGCCGCTGTGCGGCTGTTCTCACTGGTGTCTGACCGGCGTGTGTGAAGGAGCCCGAGTGAGTCCGCAAGGAATGTGCCTCGACCGATGCGACTCGAGGACGTTCACAATGGCGGTGGCACTCACGAGGTCGGCCACCGAGGGGGATCAGGTCCCGCGGGTAGTCTGGCAGGCGATGAACGACACGACTGGATCGCCTGCGGACCCGACGACACCGCCGCTGCTCGACCCCGACGACGCTCCCGAGGTCGACCTCGCCACCGAGACCACCGAGGAGCGCCGGACACGGTTCGAACGTGACGCGCTGCCGTTCCTCGACCAGCTCTACGGGGCCGCCATGCGCATGACGCGCAGCCCGTCCGACGCTGAGGACCTCGTCCAGGAGACGTTCGCCAAGGCGTACAGCGCGTTCCATCAGTTCCGCCCGGGAACCAACCTCAAGGCGTGGCTGTACCGCATCCTGACGAACACCTACATCAACTCCTACCGCAAGAAGCAGCGTCAGCCGCAGCAGCAGATGACCGACGAGATCGAGGACTGGCAGCTCGCGGCTGCTGAGTCGCACGGCTCGTCGGGTCTGAAGTCCGCCGAGATGGAGGCCCTGGAGCACCTGCCGGACTCCGATGTCAAGGATGCTTTGCAGGCGCTGCCCGAGGACTTCCGGTACGCCGTGTACCTCGCCGACGTGGAGGGGTTCCCGTACAAGGAGATCGCCGAGATCATGGGCACACCCATCGGTACCGTGATGTCGCGTCTGCATCGCGGCCGCCGCCAGTTGCGTGAGCTGCTCTCGGACTACGCACGCGGTCGAGGCATGGCCGGCGCGTCGGCAGGTGAGCGCTGATGGCTACCCAGGACCCGAACGAACCACAGGACTGCTCCGACGTCCTCGAGGCGCTGTACCTGTTCATCGATGACGAGATCGACGTGGCCAACTCGCGGCTGATCCGTCAGCACCTCGAGGCCTGTGCCCCGTGCCTGGAGAAGTACGACCTCGAGCAGATCGTACGAACCCTCGTCGCGCGCTCCTGCACGGAGCGGGCGCCGGTTCCGCTGCGTGAGCGGGTGCTGTTGTCTATCCGCGAGGTGCAGGTGCAGATCAGCGTCGACGAGCGGGGTCCCGGCTCGGCCTTCTGAGCATCCTGGAGGTCCCGTACCTCAATGTGGTACGGGACTCGGGCTGTGCTCAGAGCGTCACGCGTTGGGACGCTTGCCGTGGTTGGCGCCCTTCTTCTTGCGAGCGCGGCGCTTGCGGCCGGTCTTGCCCATGCTGTCCTCCTCGCCGCCTGTGCGTGCTGGTAGACCATCCTCCCACAGCGCCGGTCCGTGAGTTTGGTCGCGCCGATCCGTATGTTCGGTGGCCGTCACCCGCGCGGGCACACTCGCCCGGTGTCGTTGGAGCATCTGATCGCCAGCCCGGTCGGAGCCCGGATCGACGTCACGGCCACGCTGATGTACGTGGACGGCAGCTGTTGCGCTTGAGGCCAGCCTGACACTGGGCAACGGCCGGGCTGCCGGGCACGGCGAAGTGACGCGCGTGGCTGTCAACTGGGAGCGGTTCCTGTCGCGCCTCCTTGACGGGCGGGAGCAAACTCACGGACGGGCGTCAGAGCGGGAGACGGAAGCCCCAGAGGGTGACGTCGTCGCCGTCGCGTGCCGCATGGAGGACCCGATCGAGCTCCGGCGCGCGGATGAAGCCGTACGCCGCGTACAGGCGGTGCGCGTCGAACATCTGCGGAAGGCTGTTCAGGACCACCTCACGGGCGCCGTCGGCCCGGGCTCGCGCCAGACACGCATCCACCAACGAGCGGGCCACACCGCGCCGCCGGAGCGTCGGGTCCACCGCGAGCATGCGGAACTCCGCTTGGTCGTCACGCCCAGCGAGCTCACGGTAGGGCGAACCGCGCGGGCACCACGTCACCGTGCCGACGACCGCACCGCCGAGTTCGGCCACCCAGACCTCGGCTTGGCCGGCCCGGTCAGTGACATCCGCCAGCTGAGCGGCGTACGGGTCGTCCTCGCCCAGGAAGCCGTCCGCGGCGTAGGCACCGACCGTGATGCGCCCGACCGTCACGTGCTCATCGGTCCGAGCCGGGCGAACGGTGGGGGACGGGGCCAGCTGAGCGCCGTGACCCTCCACGCTCGACGCGGTCGCGCAAGTCGGGTCGGCGTTCATGGCCAGAACCCTACCCACGGCTAGGCTTCTGGCGTGCCCTCGCTGGACCACGTCGTGCGCCACCGGACCACCCTGTCGGCGCAAGACCTGGCCTGGCTCCACCTGCTGATCGTCGACTGGCAGATCATCGCCGACCTGAGCTTCGCCGACCTCGTGTTGTGGCTGCCTGACTCCGACCGGGCGGGCTTCTGGGCCGGCGCCCAGATGCGGCCCACCACGGGACCGACCGCCTACCTCGACGACATCGTGGGCAGTTTTGTCGCAGCCGGCCGCAAACCGCTGATCGACGCCGCGTGGCACGAGGGGCGCATCGTTCGCGAAGGCGATCCGGAGTGGCGCGACGAGGTGCCGGTGCGCGTCGAGACGATCCCGGTACGCCGGGGGGAGCGGCTGCTCGGGATCATCGCCCGCAACACCAACCTGCTCGGGATACGGACGCCGAGCAGGCTGGAGCTGTCGTACCTGCAGACGGCGGGTGACCTCACCCGGATGATCAGCGTGGGGGCGTTCCCGATCCCGGGGGAGCGGTCGGACCTGGCCGACTCGATGCGGGTCGGCGACGGCTTCGTCCGTGTCGACGTGGCCGGACGGGTGATCTACGCGAGCCCCAACGCCATGTCGGCCATGCGTCGACTGGGTCTGGTGGGCGACGTGGTCGGGCTGTCGCTCGCGGAGGCGGTCCGCGAACTCACCGATCCCTCGCCTGAGCCGGTCGACCGGGGGATCGCATCGATGCTGGCCGGGATCGTCCCCGGGTCGGCAGAGCTCCAGCGGGAGACGACCTCCCTGGTGATCCGGGTGATCCCGCTGTCGACCGGCCGGTCAGCGACGGGGGCGCTGGTCCTGATGCGCGACGTCACCGAGCTGCGACTGCGTGAGCGCGAGCTGATGACCAAGGAGGCGACGATCCGGGAGATTCACCACCGGGTCAAGAACAACCTGCAGACGGTGGCAGCGCTGCTGCGGCTGCAGGGCCGGCGTCTCCCGCCCGGGTCGGGACGTGAAGCCCTCGAGGAGGCCGTCACGCGGGTGGGGACCATCGCAGTGGTGCACGAGACGCTCAGTCAGGCCTTCGACGAAACTGTGGACTTCGACCAGATCGCTGATCGCCTGCGTCTGATGGTCGTCGAGGTCTCGTCGCAGGGTGCGACGGTCTCGACCTCGCGGGTCGGGACGTTCGGGGTGCTGCCGGCAGAGGTTGCCACGCCGTTGGCGATGGTGCTCACCGAGATGATGCAGAACGCCGTCGAGCACGGTCTCGGCGCTCGGGCCGGTCACCTGCGCATCGGCGCCCGGCGAACCGACGGATGGCTGACAGTCACGGTGACCGACGACGGACGGGGCCTCCCGGCGGACTTCGACCCGGTGTCGTCGAGCAACCTCGGGGTGTCGATCATGTCGACGCTGGTGGAGGGTGATCTCGGGGGGAAGCTCACGTTCTCGACACCGTCGGGCGGCGTCGGTGGCACGGCTGTGAGCGCGACACTGCCCCTGCCAGGTGGCGGCTGAGCCGCGCATCGGACATGGGGCAGTCACGTGCTTGAGTTCAGGCGGTACGGATGCGCGCACGAGCGTTGCGGCGCTTGAGAGCCCGGCGCTCGTCCTCGCTCAGACCACCCCAGACCCCGTGGTCCTGGCCGGACTCCAGTGCCCACGCGAGGCACTGCTCGCGCACGTCGCAGCGACGGCACACCTGCTTGGCCTCCTCGATCTGGAGGATGGCGGGACCGGTGTTGCCGATCGGGAAGAACAGCTCGGGATCCTCGTCGAGGCACGCCGAGCGGTGTCGCCAATCCATGGCGGCGGCTCCTTGTCAGTTGCGGGAGCGACGGTCCGGGTCCGACCGCCGCGTTTCGTTACGTTGTGAATCTGTTCACGAACTCGGTCACCAGGGGAAGCGCTGATCCCACCTGATGGACGGCCCGCGAGCAAGAGCGGGCCAGCCCGCTTGCGAACCTCAGGTTCCAGCCTGACAAGTCTTGTCGCTCTTCACAACCCCAAAGCTGCTGTCGGTTAGGTCACACCCGCCAGTGCTAGTCCTGTGACAACCCAGCCCGCAGCCGCGCCAGTGTCCGTGACAGCAGCCGCGACACGTGCATCTGCGACATGCCGATCTCGGCAGCGATCTGGGACTGGGTGCACCCGTGAAAGAACCGCAGCACCAGGATCTGCCGGTCACGCGGGTCGAGCTCGGCCAGCAGGGGACGCAGCGACTCGCGGTACTCGACGTTGCCGAGCTCGTGGTCGATCTGACCGAGGGTGTCCACCATGCTCAGGCCGTCGCCCTCGCTCGGGAAGTCCTGGGCGTCGAGCGAGACCGTGGCGTAGGCGTTGGCCGACTCGAGCCCTTCCAGGACCACGTCCTGGCTCACCTGCATCCAGTCGGCGATCTCGGCCACGGTGGGTGACCGCCCCAGCTGCTGGGTGAGCTCACTGGTGGCGGTCCCCAACGACAGCCGCATCTCCTGTAGGCGTCGGGGTACCCGGATGGACCAGCCGCGGTCGCGGAAGTGCCGCTTGATCTCTCCCACGATGGTGGGCGTCGCGTACGTCGAGAACTCGACTCCCCGTTCGGGTGCGAACCGGTCGATGGCCTTGAGCAGACCGATGGTGCCCACCTGGGTCAGGTCGTCCAGCGGCTCGCCGCGGTTGGCGAAGCGACGTGCGAGGTGTTGGACCAGCGGCAGGTTCGCCCGCACGAGCTGCTCACGCAGCTGGGCGCGCTGCGCACTGTCCTCGTCCAGTTGCACGAGGGCGAGCAGGGCTGCCCGCGTCGCCGCACGCGGATCCTCATTGGCGGGCACCGACAGCGGCAGCGGCGCCGACCGGAGGTCGTCCAGGTGCGGGGGAGGAGTGGAGTTCACGGCCAACCGATACCGCCTCAGCCCCGTGCGTCGGGTCGGCGGCGGGTGAGCTCGATGGTCAGCAGGTCAGGTTCGGTCAGCCGGACGTCGACGGAGCTGGCCAGGGCGGTCAGCACCGTCCAGGCGAAGCCGTCCCTGGAGGGCAGCTGCGGGCATCGAGAGCGCACCGACGCGCTGAAGGTGACCGTGTCACCGCCGAGGACGAAGCGGCAGGACAGCCGTGAGCCCGGGTTCGCCTGGGCCAGGAGCATCGAGGACGCCTCGTCGACCGCGATCCGCAGGTCCTCGATGTCGTCGAGCGTGAAGTCCATCCGTGCGGCCAGGCCGGCGGCTGCGGTCCGCAGCACCGAGAGGTACTCCCCAGCGGCAGGGACCTCCACATCGATCTTCGTGTCGTGCAAGGCGTCGTCTCGCGCCTCGACGTCGGTCACAAGCTTCCTCTCCCTGGCGGGGCCGCTGCGGGTGCGCACGCTGGTCAGCGCAATGTATCGGGACGGGGGTCACTCCTGCGAGATGCGGCCCCGATGTGCCCAGAGTTCACCGCGACGCCGCCCCCGGACGGCAGGTGGTCTGACAGCCGCGATCGGGCCGCCTAGGGTCGAGCACATGTTCTCCGCCTGCGTCGAGTCCTTCAGCAATGACGATCCGCTGTCAGGTCTGGTGCTCGGGGAGCGACCGGACCCGTCGGTTCCCGACGGGTGGACCACTGTCTCGGTCAAGGCAGCGGCTCTCAACCACCACGACCTGTGGTCGCTGCGCGGGGTCGGGCTCGGAGAGGACGAGCTTCCTCGCATCCTCGGTTGCGACGCGGCCGGTGTCGACACCGACGGTAACGACGTCGTCGTGCACTCCGTGATCAGCGAGCCGAGCTGGCTCGGCGACGAGACTCTCGACCCGAAGCGTTCGCTGCTATCGGAGCGGTACGAGGGCACCTTCGCCGAGCAGGTCGCAGTGCCGCGTCGCAACGTCGTCCCCAAGCCGCAGCGGCTCTCGTTCGAGGAGGCGGCGTGCCTGCCGACGTCGTGGCTGACGGCGTACCGGATGCTGTTCACCAACGGCGGGCTCAAGCCGGGTGACACGGTGCTGGTCCAGGGGGCCGGTGGTGGTGTCTCCACCGCGATCATCACCCTGGCGCGCGCCGCCGGGCTGCGGGTGTTCGCCACGAGTCGGGACGAGGCCAAGCGGTCCCGCGCGCTCGAGATCGGAGCCCACGAGGCGGTCGAGAGCGGTGCCCGGTTGCCGGCCAAGGTCGACGCCGTGATGGAGACCGTCGGGGCGGCCACCTGGTCGCACTCGATCAAGTCCCTCAAGCCGGGAGGCACGGTGGTGATCTCCGGCGCCACCTCGGGGCCCGACCCGTCCAACGCCGAGCTCACGCGCATCTTCTACCTGTCGATGAAGGTCGTCGGGTCAACGATGGGCACCCGCGAGGAGCTCCGGCAGCTGGCGGCGTTCCTCGAGATCACCGGCACCAAGCCGCTGATCGACCGCGTCCTGCCGATGGACCAGGCCCGCGACGGCTTCGCCGCCATGGCCGACGGCGACGTGTTCGGCAAAGTGGTCTTCACCCTGTGAGAGGCCGGCCGCGGTTTACCAGGGTCCCTTAGTAAACCCCACCAACCATGGGTTGCGTCCCATGGGCAGTGACAACATGCCATGGGGAGTCCGCCGAGTCGATCCTCCCGAGCGGTGGTACGGATGGGGCGGCTGTGACGCGGCTTCTCCGCTGACCAGTCGTGCTGACCAGCCGTGGCAACCAGAGGAGAGATGCAGCGTGACGACGCTCACGGTCCGGCAGGCCACGACGGAGGACGCCGTGGCCACTGCCCGATGCCAGTTCGCCTGCTGGCGTGAGGCATACGCGGACCTTGCGGGGGACGAGGTGCTTGCACGGCGCACAGCCGACCCCGACCGGCGCGCCCGACTGTGGCGTCGCCTCATCAGCACCGGGGAACGCACCTGGCGGGCCAGGCGGTTCTACACGCGACACGGCTTCGTCCCCGCCGGTACGGCCAAGCACGACCCCGCCTTCGGGTTGCAGGAGATGCGGATGGTCCGTCGCGCGGCGGGCCGCTGATCCTGGCGCCACGGCGGTGAGGGGGCACAGTCAGTCCTCGAGCACGTGGCGCAGGTAACGCCGTGGTGCGTCGAGCAACGAACGGTGGCGCGGCCTCGGGCTCATGGTCTCCGCGCGCAGGAAGAATCCCCACCGGGACGCGCCCGGCGAGCGTTCCAGGGTGAGCCACTCGTGCACAGGCGACTCGGTCGGACGGGTGGCGTGGCTGCCGAACGTGGTGCCGCCCTCGGGGGAGAGCCCGTACGCCATGCGACGCCTTCCACCAGCGTGGACTTGCCGGACCCGTTCTCGCCGACGAGGAACGCGACGCCCGTGCCCAGGTCGAGCCCGTCGTTCGCTGGTCCAGCACCATGCCCACTCCCGGTCAGGTCCGCACAGGTCCGGAGCTCAGTCGTCCTCGTCGTCGAGTCGTGCCAGCCAGGTGGCGAGCCGCTCCACCGGCGTCTCGAACTCGGGGTTGAGGTCGACGAACTCCTGCAACCGCTCGCCGAGCCACGCAACGGAGACGTCCTCGCCGCCGCGCCGCGCGGTCAGCTCCTCGATGCCACGGTCGGTGAAGTACACGTCAGGCGAAAGCCTGCTGCATGAGTGTCTTGTTCTCGTCGGTGTGCCGCGAGGCCTGGCCGACCGCGGGTGACGCCGACTCCGGCCGCGCCACGCGGGAGAACGGCAACCCGTCCAGCTCACCGGTCAGGTGCATGGCCATGTGCGGCCACGGGCCCATGTTGGCGGGCTCATCCTGGACCCAGCGCAGCTCGGCGAGGTTCGGGTACTTCGCCAGCTCGGCCTTGATCTCCTCCACCGGACGCGGGTAGAGCTGCTCGAGACGCACGATCGCCGTACGCGGTTCATCGCCCTCACTCTTCTTGCGCTCGGCCAGCAGATCCCAGGCGACCCGCCCGCTGCACAGCAAGGCGCGTTCGACCCGGTCCACGTCGACGGCCTCGTCGCCGATCACCGACCGGAACGTGCCGCTGGTGAAGTCCTCGGGCATCGACACCGCAGCCTTGCTCCGCAGCATCGACTTGGGCGTGAACACGATCATCGGTTGGTGCTGCTCGCGCAGGGCGTGCCGGCGCAGCAGGTGGAAGTACGACGCGGGCGTCGATGGCTGGGCGACCGTGTACGCATTGCTCGCGGCCGTCTCGAGGAACCGCTCGATGCGCGCCGAGGAGTGGTCCGGACCCTGGCCCTCGAAGCCGTGCGGGAGCAGGAGCACCACGCCGGACTTCTGGTTCCACTTGGCCTCACCGGCGGTGACGTACTCGTCGACGATGATCTGGGCTCCGTTGATGAAGTCTCCGAACTGCGCCTCCCACATCACCAGTGCCTCGGGCCGGGCCACCGAGTAGCCGTACTCGAACCCCACCACGGCGTACTCCGACAGCAGCGAGTCGTAGATCAGGAAGCTTCCCTGGTCCTCGCTCAAGTGGGCCAGTGGCGTCCACTCGCCGGCGTCGTGCCGGTCGATGATCGTGGCGAAGCGGCTGACGAACGTGCCCCGGCGGGAGTCCTGCCCGGAGAGTCGTACGGCACGGCCGGCCAGGAGCAGCGACCCCATCGCGATGATCTCGCCGGTGCCCCAGTCGATGGGTCCACTGGTGATCGCCGCGGCCCGACGCTGCAGCTGGGGGAGCACCTTGGGGTGCACGGTGAAGCCGTCGGGGATGTTGCTGTACGCATCCCCGATCGCCTTGAGCACCTCCGGTGTGGTCGCGGTGTCGCCTCCGGCCAGCTCGTCGGGCTTGACGGGGTACTCCGGCACCGTGGTGTAGGGCACGTGCTCGTCACCGGCTTCCTTGACCGCGGTGAAGACACGCTCGAGCTGGGACTGGTAGTCGCGCAGCGCCGACTCGGCCTCCTCGACCGTGATGTCGCCGCGGCCGACCAGCGCCTCGGTGTAGAGCTTGCGTACCGAGCGCTTCTTCTCGATCAGGTCGTACATCAGTGGTTGCGTGTAGCTGGGGTCGTCGCCCTCGTTGTGACCGCGGCGTCGGTAGCAGACGAGGTCGATGACGACGTCCTTGTTGAACGCCTGGCGGTAGTCGAAGGCGAGCCGGGCCACGCGGATGCAGGCCTCGGGGTCGTCACCGTTGACGTGGAAGATCGGCGCCTGCACCATGCGGGCGACGTCCGTGCAGTACAGCGAGGACCGCGACTGCGCCGGTGAGGTGGTGAACCCGACCTGGTTGTTGACGACCACGTGGATGGTGCCGCCGGTGCGGTAGCCACGCAGCTGGGACAGGTTGAGCGTCTCGGCGACCACGCCCTGCCCGGCGAATGCCGCGTCGCCGTGCACGAGCAACGGCAGCACCGGGTAGGCGGCGCCCTTGTCGAGCAGATCCTGCTTGGCGCGGGCGATGCCCTCGAGCACCGGGTTGACGGTCTCCAGGTGAGACGGGTTGGCGGCCAGCGAGACCCGGATCGTGTCCCCGTCCTGACCGACGAACTCGCCCTCGGCTCCGAGGTGGTACTTCACGTCGCCGGAGCCCTGCACGGTCCGTGGGTCGATGTTTCCCTCGAACTCGCGGAACACCTGGCCGACGCTCTTGCCGACGATGTTCACGAGCATGTTCAGCCGACCGCGGTGGGCCATGCCGATCGTGACCTCGTCCAGCTTGGACTGCGCGGCGGCGTCCACGATCTCGTCCATCAGCGGGATCGTGGTCTCACCGCCCTCCAGGCTGAAGCGCTTCTGGCCGACGAACTTGGTCTGCAAGAAGGTCTCGAACGCCTCGGCCTGGTTGAGCTTGTGCAGGATCCGCAGCTGCTCGTCGCGGGGGGTCTTGGTGTGCGGCTGCTCCACCCGCTCCTGGATCCAGCTGCGCTGCTCGGGGTCCTGGATGTGCATGTACTCGATACCGGTCGTGCGGCAGTACGAGTCGCGCAGGATGCCGAGGATGTGGCGCAGCTTCATGAAGCGCACCGAGCCGCCGAAGGAGCCGGTGGCGAATTCGCGCTCGAGGTCCCACAGGGTGAGGTCGTGGGAGAGCACGTCGAGGTCGGGGTGACTGCGCTGCTGGTACTCCAGCGGGTCGGTGTCTGCCATCATGTGGCCGCGGACGCGGTAGGCGTGGATCAGCTCGAGGACCCGGGCCTGCTTGTGGATCTCGTCGTCGTGGCTGGCGCTGATGTCCCGGGCCCAGCGCACCGGCTCGTACGGGATGCGCAGCGCGGCGAAGATGTCGTCGTAGAAGCGCTCCTCGCCGAGCAGCAGCTGGTGCACGCGACGCAGGAACTCACCCGACTGGGCACCCTGGATGACCCGATGGTCGTACGTCGAGGTGAGCGTCATCATCTTGGAGATCGCCGACTCGGCCAGGGTGCGCTCCGAGGCGCCCTGGAACTCCGGTGGGTACTCCATCGATCCGACGCCGATGATCGCCCCCTGACCGCTCATCAGGCGAGGCACCGAGTGGTTGGTGCCGATGGTGCCCGGGTTGGTCAGGGTCACCGTGGTGTCCTTGAAGTCCTCGATGCCGAGCTTGCCGTCCCGGGCGCGACGCACGATGTCCTCGTAGCCGCCCCAGAAGCTGGCGAAGTCCATGCCCTCGGCGGCCTTGATGGAGGGCACCAGCAGCTGTCGGGTGCCGTCGGGCTTGGGCAGGTCGATCGCGAGGCCGAGGTTGATGTGCGCGGGCTTGACGACGTTGGGCTTGCCGTCGATCTCGGCGAAGCCGACGTTCATCTCCGGCATCGACTTCAGCGCCTGGACCAGGGCGTAGCCGATCAGGTGTGTGAACGACACCTTCCCACCGCGCGCGCGGGCGAGGTGGGAGTTGATGACGATGCGGTTGTCGATGAGCAGCTTGACCGGCAGCGAGCGGACGCTGGTGGCGGTGGGCACCGTCAGCGACGTGTCCATGTTGGAGACCGTGCGGGCCGAGGCTCCGCGCAGGACGACGTGCTCGGGCTCGTCGCCGGCGGTCGGTTTGGCAGGTGCGGGTTGGTCCTTGGGCACGGGCTTGCTCTGCGCGGCGGTGCCCTTGGGGCGGGAGTCCGCCGACGTGGTCTCCACCGGACGGGTCGTGGCGCCGTCGGTGTCCTGCGGAGCAGTCTTCAGCGGCGGAGCGCTTGCCTTGGCCTCCGACGGGGTGGTCTGCGCGGACGGCTCAGCGGAGGACGGCTTGCCCGGCTCGGACTTCTGCGACGCAGATTTCGTGGGGGCCGGGGCGGCGCGCGGCTCGGGAGCCCCGTTGCCGCTGGCAGCACTGTTATCCGTCGCCCTGAAGTAGTCCACCCAGGCCTGCTCGACCGAGGTGGGATCCTTCGTGTATCGCTCGTGCATCTCGTCCACGAGCCATTCGTTGGCGCCGAACGCCTCGAGGGGGTTGTCGTGCGAAGACTCGGCCACTGCCTGGATCGCCTCTTCCACTGGCTGTGCGTATCGGGGAGGTGCTGTGTTACCGGGGTGGTTCAGGCACCCAGGCTAATGCTTACCGGGTCAATGAGCAGCGCGTCGCTTTGACACGGCCCCGCAGCCGAGCATCCTGGCTCGGTGACGACGAATCGCCGAACCCACCGCCGAGCCTCGGTGCTCGCCGTGGCCGGCCTGCTGGCGGTACCGCTGCTCGGTGGCTGCACCGGGGACGCCCAGCAGGAGGCAGAGCAGGAGAAGGAACGCACGTCCGCGCGAACACCCGTGCCCACGTCCGGGTCCGGTGCGCCGCGGCTGGTGGTCGGCGAGGCACCGGTACGGGCGAGGGTGGTCCGCGTGGCTGGCGACCTGACAGCGGCGGAGCGCACGCAGGTCAAGGACAACATCGGGCGGGTCGTCGGCGACTGGTTCGACGCCGCGTACCTCGGTGGCGAGCTCCGGGATGGCGCTGACCTGGCCGCAGCCTTCGAAGTCTTCACCCCAGCGGCGGCGCAGCAGGCGGCACGCCAGGCCGACGTGACGACCGGTCGGGTGCTGGCGGCCGAGCTCGACCAGGTCGTGCCGACGACACAGCGGGTCGAAGCCGCCGTCTTCGCTTCCGGGCGTGGTCCCGCCGGCGCCACTGCGAAGGTAACGCTGGTGCTGGTGGGTGCGCGCAACCAGGGCGAGCAGGTGGAGCAGGTCGTACGGGGCGAGCTGTTCCTCACTGTGACGACTGACGGGTGGCGAGTGTTCGGTTTCGACCTGTCGCGCTCGGTGGGCGAGGTGGGCTCGTTCGCCCGCGCCGAGAAGCGGGCGGAGGGAGGCTCATGAGGCGGTTGCGACGCTGGGTCACCCTGAGCATCTCGCTCGCGGTGCTCGCGGTCGTGGTTCCCGACTCCGGGCGCCAGCAGTTCCGGGCGTCCCTGGTCGCGGTCGAGGGGGCATCGGGGTTGGACACCGGTGACGGGGTGGTGTGGATCCTGGCGCTCGGCTCGGACGCTCGTCCCGGCGAGCCGGTGTTGCGCAGTCGCGCCGACGCGATCCAGCTGGTCGGGGTCAACGCGCGCACCAGTGACTCCACCGTCATCGGCATCCCCCGCGACTCCTACGTCGACATCCCTGGCCACGGCCGGGACAAGATCAACGCCTCGCTGGTCTACGGTGGTCCCGAGTTGGCTGCGCGTGCTGTCGCCGGCCTGGTGGGCATCGAGCCGGATTACGTGTTCACCACCAGCTTCGCCGGCTTCCAGCGGATGGTGTTCGTGCTCGGCGGGGTGAACGTCTACTCACCGGACTCCTACGTCGAGCCGCTGGCCAGCATCCGCCGCGGCTTCAACGACCTCAACGGCGTGGAGTCGCTGGTGTTCGTGCGCGAGCGCTACGCACTGCCCGACGGCGACTTCGACCGCTCCCGCAACCAGGGCCGCTTCCTGACCGACGGGCTGCGGGCGTTACGTCAGCGGGCCGACGAGCCGGGTGCGCTGGAACGCCTCGTGTACTCCTTCACCCAGCACACCGACATCGACGTCGGCCCGGTCGAGCTGTACCGCCTCGCGCGGGCGGTGCTGGCTGTGGACCCGCGCCGGACCAGCCGGTGCGTGCTGGACGGGAGCATCGGGATGGCGGGAAGTGAGAGCGTAATCTTCCCCGACCGGCAGCAGGCCCGCAGCCTGGGGCGGCGTGCCGGTAGGGACGCCAAGCTCGAGGGTGGCTGCGGATGAGCCCGGACGCGCAGCTGCGGGCATGACGAAGGGCCCGTGCGAGGCACGGGCCCTTCGTCAGTCGTGGAGTCGGTCAGTCAGGACCGCTCCGGTGGATCAGTTCGGCGTGATCCGGGTGAATGCCTCACCCAGGTTGACCTTGGTCTCGACGCCGCGGATCTTGACCTGCAGCGCGATCACCCGGATGCCGAACTTGGTCCGGACGACCTTGCGTCCGGTGACCTGCACGCCCGCCAGGTTGACGGTCTGGCCCGCGGCCGGCACTGACCTAGGGTTGCCGTTGACGGTGATGCTGCCGACGCTGGTCCCCTTGGCCGTCTTGATCAGCCTGTTGCCGTCCTTGCGCACGTTGGCCTGCGCCTTGATGGCCTTGATCACCAGGCCCTTACCACCGATGGCGGCCCGTGCGATCTTGCCACGGGTCTGCCCGTACGCCTTCCTCTTGCTGAACTGGTCGCCACGAGCGCTACCGACGGCGCCACCGATCACCAGGGTGCCCGGCAGGGCGAGGCGGGCGGTGGGGTTGCGGATCCACTCACCATTGGTGCCCTGGCACGGCAGGATCTGCACGGCGAGCTTGCCGCTGACGATCGTGCCGTCCAGCACCCGCGCGTTTCCGGCGCGGCCGAAACCGCCCAGGACGCCCGCGGGGACCTTGTTGGTGATCCGGGAGAACGCACTGCCGACCGTGATGACCGTGTTCGTACCGTCCAGCTCGATCCGCAGCCCCTTGGCGGACACCCGCGCACCGGTCCTGGAGCGCTGGCTCCTGCCGCCGAGGAAGGTCACCGTGGCCACACCGGGTACGTCGATGACATCGCCGGGCGATCCAGTATTGAGGACGGGGACGCCGTTGAGGGTGATGTCTGCGAAGCTGACCTCCCGCTCGGTGCGGAAGCCCCGGTCGTCGTGGAAGGCGCGGGTCCGCAGCCGCAGCCCGCTGATCTTCAACCCCGTGATCGCCGACCCGACGCCCACCGAGGTGACCTTCGTCAGGGAGCGCGCGGAGACGGCTTTGCCGTTGCGGGCGCTGGTCTCGCGCGTTGTCTTCTGCTGGGTGCTGATCCCCTTGACCCGCACCCCCTCGAGGTTGACGCCGGCCAACTGGTTGCGCTTCTCCAGGCCGGCGAGCTTGGTGCACGCGATGATGCTGAACGCGGTCCGGCCGGACTCCGCCGGGACGCTGCCGCCCTGCACGCGGGTGCCGTAGCCGGTGGCGGCCAGGCCGAAGGCGGTCTGGGTGGTCCTGGCGTCAGGTGCCGCCTGGGCCGCCCCGGCCACCGCCGAGCCGGTGAGAGTGCTGGACAGCGCCATGCAGGTGGCGAGGGCCCCGATGACGGGGCCGCGAATGAATCTCATCTGGTTCCTCCGGAAGGATGCTGGTGACGGCCATGCCGGAGTGGAACGGCCGTGTGTCGTGCGCCGGGGGCGAATCGCTCACGCTCACCTGACGTCGTGACTCTTAGGTACTAACGCCTCACAGTACGTGGAGTTATGGATACGCACTGTGGTCTCTCGATTACCCGTAGCCATTCGGTATGTCCACGTATCGAGGTGTTCAAAGATGGGCACCCGGTACTCTATGTGACGGTCCAATTACGAAAAGTGACTGCGAGCGCCCATTAGGGTCCGGGGAAATCCGGAGGGGGTGGTGCCCCCGGCAGTGGTGCCCCCGGCAGGATTCGAACCTGCGCTTCCGCCTCCGGAGGGCGGCGCTCTATCCCCTGAGCTACGGGGGCCCAGCATGCGGCGACGAGCCTAACGCATCTGCACCGACGACTAGCCTGCCGCCTGTGTCGCCGTCGCCCTCCGTGTCCCGCTCCCGTCCGCGCGTCCTGGTGGTGGACGACACGGCCGCGCTGCGGCTGCTGATCCGGATCAACCTGGAGCTCGACGGCTTCGACGTCGACGAGGCGGTGGACGGTCAGGACGCGTTGGACCAGCTGGCGAGTGCTGCGGACGACGACCTGCCCGACGTGGTCACCTTCGACGTCGTGATGCCTCGGCTGGACGGCTTCACTGCGGCCGCCCGCGTGCGGGAGACGCCTCGCACTCGCCACCTGCCGCTGGTCATCGTGACGACCCAGTCCGGCCCGGCCGATGCCGCGCGCGCGGTGCAGATCGGCGTCGACGGGTACGTCACCAAGCCCTTCGAGCCGGACACGCTCATCGAGGCGGTCCGCGGGGCGTTGTCCAGGGGGAGCGGCTGACGGACGGGCCGCGGTCGCGCGTCGATACGCTGGGCCGGTGACTCCCGACCAGCTGTCCGGCGCGATCGTCGCCGCTCTGCACGCCCTGCGCCAGCAGGGTGCGCTGAACCTGCCCGACGGAGTGCCCTCGCAGGTGCGCGTCGAGCGCCCCAAGGTCCGTGAGCACGGAGACTATGCGACCAACGTCGCGTTGCAGCTGGCCAAGAAGTCCGGGCGCAACCCGCGGGAGCTCGCTGCGGAGCTCGCCGAGGTCCTCGAGCAGGTCGAGGGGATCGGCTCTGCGGAGGTGGCGGGGCCGGGATTCCTCAACCTGCGCATCGAGGCGGGGGCGCAGGGCGTCGTGGCAGCGCAGGTCGTTGCCGCCGGCGCCGCGTACGGCCGCAACGACACGCTCACCGGCGAGCGGGTCAACCTGGAGTTCATCTCCGCCAACCCGACCGGACCGCTCCACCTCGGGCACACCCGCTGGGCCGCTGTCGGTGACGCCCTCGGCAGGGTCTTGAGCGCCGCCGGCGCCGACGTCAGTCGTGAGTTCTACATCAACGACCGCGGCAGACAAATGGACAACTTCGGAGCGTCCCTGATGGCGCACGCCCACGGTCGCCCGGTTCCCGAGGACGGCTACCACGGTGCGTACGTCGTCGAGCTGGCCCGGGCGATCGCCGAACTCGACCCGTCGGTCCTGTCGCTGCCCGAGGACGAACAGCTCGTGGCGTTCCGGGAGAGGGGGTACTCCCGGCAGCTCGCAGATCAGCGCCAGCAGCTCGAGGACTTCCGGACCCGTTTCGACGTGTGGTTCTCAGAGCGCAGCCTGCACGAGTCCGGTGCTGTGGAGCGAGGTCTGGACAAGCTCAAGGAGCAGGGCCACCTGTTCGAGGAGGACGGTGCCCTGTGGATGCGGACCACCGACTTCGGCGACGACCGGGACCGGGTCCTGCTGCGCGGCAACGGCGAGCTCACGTACTTCGCCTCCGACACCTCCTACTATCTCGACAAGCGAGACCGCGGCTTCGGCCGCTGCATCTACCTGCTCGGGGCCGACCATCACGGCTACGTGGGACGACTGGCAGCGATGGCCGCGTGCGCGGGTGACACCCCCGGCGAGCACATCGAGATCCTCATCGGTCAGATGGTCAAGATCCTGCAAGGCGGTCAGGAGGTGAAGCTTTCCAAGCGGGCAGGCACCCTGGTGACGCTCACTGAGCTGGTCGAGCTCATCGGCGTGGACTCCCTGCGCTACACGCTGGCGCGCTATCCCGCGGATTCACCACTGACCCTCGACGTCGAGGTGATCACCCGCCAGGCCAGTGACAACCCGGTCTTCTACGTGCAGTACGCACACGCCCGGATGTCCTCGATCCTGCGCAATGCCGCCGACCTCGGACTGGCTCCCGCGGGGGACGACTTCGAGCCGGCGCTGCTGGCCCATGAGCGCGAGGGCTTGCTGCTGCGTGCGCTGGCGGAGTTCCCGCAGGTGGTGTCCCAGGCGGCACAGCTGCGAGAACCGCACCGGGTCGCGCGTTACCTCGAAGCCACCGCGGCCACCTTCCACCGCTTCTACGACGTCTGCCGGGTGCTGCCGATGGGTGCGGAGGAGCCGTCGGACCTGCATCGCGCGCGGCTGCTGCTGGTGGCTGCGACGCGCCAGGTGATCGGCAACGGTCTCGACCTGCTCGGCGTCAGCGCGCCCGAAAGGATGTGACGGGTGCGCGCGCACGAGGCGGGAGCGCTGCACGGACAGGTCGGTCACCGCGGCCCGTCCTGGCTGGAGCGGCCTGCCGACGTCAACGAGCTGGTAGCGCCCCTGTGGTCGCGCACGGCGCGCAAGGACGCCGACGGCGTGCTCGTCGTCGGAGGAGTCCGGCTGGACGAGGTCGCGGCACAGTTCGGCACCGCGACGTACGTCCTGGACGAGGCCGACTTCCGTTCCCGGGCAGCGGAGTTCCGTGATGCGTTCGCCGGGGTCGACGTCTATTACGCCGGCAAGGCGTTCCTCTGCGGCGCGGTAGCCCAGTGGGTCGTTGCCGACGGCCTCTTCCTCGACGTCTGCACCGGTGGCGAGCTGGCACTGGCCCTGCGGGCGGGGGTGCCGCCCGAGCGGATCGGCTTTCATGGCAACAACAAGAGCGTGGACGAGCTCGAGTACGCGCTCGAGACCGGCGTCGGCACGATCGTCGTCGACTCCCTCGCGGAGATCGAGCGTCTCTCCCGGATCGCGGCGGCTCTGCGCGTCACCCCGCGCGTCCTGATACGGGTCACAGCCGGCGTGGAGGCCCACACCCACGAGTACATCGCCACCGCCCACGAGGACCAGAAGTTCGGCCTGTCGATCAGCGAGGGCCACGCTTTCGAAGCCGCGCGCCGGGTGCTCGCCACCGGGTCGCTGCGCCTGGTGGGTCTGCACTCGCACATCGGGTCACAGATCTTCGACACCTCCGGCTTCGAGGTCGCCACCCGGCACGTGCTCGCCCTGCACGCCCGGATCGCCGACGAGCTCGACGCGGTGCTGCCTGAGCTCGGGCTCGGCGGCGGCTTCGGCATCGCGTACACGACCCAGGACACACCGCAGACACCGGCGGAGCTGGCGCAGGGACTGCTGGGCATCGTCGCCCACGAGTGCAAGGCTCTCGGTCTGGACGTGCCGCACCTGTCCATCGAGCCAGGCCGGGCGATCGCCGGGCCGGCCGTGTGCACGCTGTACACGGTCGGCACGGTCAAGCGGGTCCCGCTCGACGGTGGGGCGACCCGCACGTACGTCAGCGTCGACGGCGGCATGAGCGACAACGTGCGTACCGCCCTGTACGACGCCGACTACTCGTGCACGCTGGCCTCCCGGCGCTCTGACGTGACGCCGACCTTGGCCCGGGTGGTCGGCAAGCACTGCGAGTCCGGGGACATCGTCGTCAAGGACGAGTTCCTCGCCGGCGACCTCGCACCGGGAGATCTCCTCGCGGTGCCGGCGACCGGCGCCTACTGTCGGTCGTTGGCCAGCAACTACAACCACGTGCCCCGCCCCGCTGTGGTCGCGGTGCGTGACGGCATGGCTCGTGCGGTGATCCGCCGGGAGACGGTGGAGGACCTGTTGCGCCTCGATCTCGTGGCCGGAGGAGGTCTCGGATGACGGAAGCGTCGGCGACCACGACGAGCATTTCTACGCTGCGGGTGGGGCTGCTCGGCTGTGGCAACGTCGGGTCACAGGTCGCGCGGATCTTGCGTCAGGACGCCGATGAGCTGCAGGCGCGCGTCGGTGCCCGGCTCGAGCTCGCCGGGATCGCCGTGCGCCGGCTCGGACGCGGTCGCGACGCCGAGCTCGACGCCAGCCTGTTCACCGACGACGCGCAGGCCCTGGTGGCCCGTGAGGACATCGATCTGGTGGTCGAGGTGATCGGCGGCATCGAGCCCGCGCGCTCGCTGATCCTGTCCGCGCTGGAGCACGGGTGTTCGGTGGTCAGCGCCAACAAGGCGCTGCTCGCCGAGGACGGCGGCACGCTGTTCGAAGCAGCAGCCAAGGCCGACCGCGACCTGTACTACGAGGCCGCCGTCGCCGGCGCCATCCCGATCCTGCGGCCACTGCGGGAGTCACTGGCCGGTGACCGAGTGACGCGCGTGCTCGGCATCGTCAACGGCACTACCAATTTCATCCTCGACAAGATGAGCACGACCGGAGCGGGCTTCGCCGAGGCGCTCGAGGAGGCGCAGGAGCTCGGGTACGCCGAGGCGGACCCGACGGCCGACATCGAGGGCTTCGACGCCGCAGCGAAGGCGGCGATCCTGGCCAGCCTCTCGTTCCACACCCGGGTCACCGCCGCCGACGTCTACCGCGAGGGCATCACCGAGGTCACCGCCCGCGACGTCGTCACCGCCCGCGACATGGGGTGCGTGGTGAAGCTGCTGGCGATCTGCGACGTCCGGGACACACCGGCCGGTCCCGCTGTGTCGGCGCGCGTGCACCCGGCGATGATCCCGCTCTCACACCCGCTGGCCAGCGTCCGTGAGGCATACAACGCGGTGTTCGTCGAGAGCGAGAACGCGGGTGCGCTGATGTTCTACGGACCCGGTGCCGGTGGTGCTCCCACCGCCTCGGCGGTGCTCGGGGACCTGGTCACCGCCGCCCGGCACCGACTCGACGGGGTGAGCGGCAGCGGTGAGTCCGCCCACGGACAGTGCGAGGTGCTGCCGATGGGTGACACCGTCACGCGGTACCACATCGCCCTCGACGTCGACGACCGAGCCGGCGTCCTGGCGGCGGTGGCGACCGAGTTCGCGCGGCACGGCGTGTCGATCCAGACGATGCGCCAGGACGGCCGGGGCGACGACGCCGCGCTGGTCCTGGTGACCCACAGCGCCACCGATTCGGCGCTGTCGGCGACCGTCGAGGCGTTGCGCGCGATGGACATGGTGCACGAGGTGACCGCGGTGATGAGGGTCGAGGCGGACGGTGAGTGAGGACGAGGCGCGTCCCCGGCTGTGGCGCGGTGTGATCGGTGAGTACTGCGAACGGCTGCCGGTCGACGCCTCGACGCCGGTGGTCTCGCTGGGGGAGGGGGGCACCCCACTGGTGGAGTCGCCCTGGCTCTCGGAGCTGACCGGGTGCTCGGTCTGGCTCAAGGTCGAGGGCTCGAACCCGACCGGCTCCTTCAAGGACCGGGGCATGACGGTGGCGATGTCCGTGGCGGTCGGCGAGGGGTCCCGGGCCGCGGTCTGCGCCTCGACGGGCAACACGTCGGCGTCCATGGCGGCGTACGCCTCGCGTGCCGGACTGACACCGGTCGTCCTGGTCCCGGAGGGCAAGATAGCCGCAGGCAAGATGGCCCAGGCGGTGCTGCACGCCGCCCAGATCGTGCAGGTACGAGGCGGCTTCGACGAGTGCCTGACGCTCGCGCGCGGGCTGGCCGACGAGTTCCCGGTGGCGCTGGTCAACTCGGTCAACCCGCTGCGGCTGGAGGGTCAGAAGACCGCCGCGTTCGAGGTCGTGGACTGTCTCGGTGACGCACCGGACCTGCACGTGCTGCCGGTCGGCAACGCCGGGAACATCTCGGCCTACTGGCTCGGCTACACCGAGTACGCCAAGGACCAGGTCGCCAGCCGCAGGCCGGTCGTCTGGGGCTACCAGGCGCGCGGTGCGGCCCCACTCGTCCACGGCTCGCCGGTGGCGACCCCCGAGACGGTCGCCACCGCCATCCGGATCGGCAACCCGGCCTCGTGGTCGCTGGCCGTGCAGGCACGCGAGGAGTCCGGGGGACGGTTCGACCTGGTGAGCGACTGGGAGATCCTGGCCGCGCAGCGCGAGCTGGCGGCGCGGGACGGTGTGTTCGTCGAGCCCGCGTCGGCCGCCGGTGCCGCCGGGCTGGCCAAGGCGGTGCAGGCCGGTCAGGTGGATGCCGGGCAGCGCATCGTCGTCACGGTCACCGGTCACGGCCTCAAGGACGTGGCGACGGCACTGTCGGGCTTCGACTCGCTGGTGGACCAGGTGGTCGACGCGCGGCTGGCCGACGTCGCCCGTGCAGCCGGCCTGCAGGAGACGTGACCTTCTCGACGTCGCCGGTCGACGTCGTCGCACCGGCGACCAGCGCCAACCTCGGGCCCGGCTTCGATGCCCTTGGGCTGGCGCTGAGCCTGCAGGACCAGCTGACCGTCGCGGTGACTGCACGGGGGCTGCACATCGAGGTGGAGGGCGTCGGCGCACAGGACGTGCCGCGGGACGGGACACATCTCGTCGTGCGCTCGATGCACGCGGCCTTCGACCGGCTGGGCGTACGTCCGCCGGGTCTGCACCTGCGCTGCCGCAACGCGATACCGCACGGACGGGGGCTCGGCTCGAGTGCCGCCGCTATCGTGTCCGGCATCGTCGCCGCGCGCGCCCTCGTCTCCGGCGGGATCACGGCACCGTCCGACGGTGACGTGCTGGCGCTGGCCGCCTCGATGGAGGGGCACCCCGACAACGTGGCGGCGTGCTTGCTGGGCGGCCTCACTATCGCGTGGACCCAGGAGGGGAGAGCCCGTGCGATCCGGCGCGACACCACGGTGCGCGGGGTGCTGCTGGTGCCCGAGGAATCGGTGCCGACCGAGCTTGCCCGCGCCATGCTGCCGCCGACCGTGCCGCACGGCGCTGCGGCGGCGACCGCAGGCCGGGCTGCGCTGCTGGTGGCAGCGATGACAGCGCCCGAGCCGAACCGGGAGCTGCTATTCGCCGCGACCCAGGAGTGGCTGCACCAGGAGCAGCGCCGCAGCGCCATGCCCGTGACCTGGTCGCTGCTCGAGCTGCTGCGCGCCGACGGGCTGCCCGCCGTGGTCTCCGGCGCCGGTCCGAGCGTGCTCGTGCTGCTGCCCGGTAGGCCTGACAGCGTTCCGGTGGCCGACGTACGACGCTGGACACCGCGCGGGTGGACCTGTCAGGTCCTTGACGTGGACGTGCGGGGAGCGCGGGTGCTGTGAACGGCGGACGACACACCAGCGTTGGGGGGACGTGACGCAATGAGCCGCACCGGGTGCTAGGCTCTTGCGTACACGATCGGCCAACAGTCTCGCCGTCAGTCTCACTGTCAGCATCGACTGCGACGACGAGTTGTTCGGCGGTCGGCACGTCCCCCCACTGATCGACTCGCAAATCTCCATGTCGGCACTGCCGCCGGAGACCACCGACGTCATCTGGTGCGGACGGACACGCCATCTTCTTGCCTGCTGCCCGATGCAGCAGGCGAACCGCGATGCCTGGAACACCCAAGATCGCGTTCGACCAGGGGGCCACATCATGGCTTCTCGACGTGGGAAGGACCTCACGTGACAGAGATCAACACACTTCCTCCAGCTACCGGCGAACCCGGTGCCGCAGCCACCGCTGCGCGTCGCCGCAAGAGTGGTGGAGGACTCTCCGGCATGGTGCTGGCCGAGCTGCAGCAGGTTGCCGGCAGCCTCGGCATCAAGGGCACCGGACGGATGCGCAAGAGCCAGCTGATCGACGCGATCACGGCAGCGCAGAGCACCGGCGGACCAAGCACCGGCGCTCCGACCACCTCCGACCGCAGCGGTTCGAGTAACGGCGCCGCTGCTGCAGAGGGGACACCTGAGCTTGCCCGGTCTTCCCCGGTCGACGACCGCGGTGGCGACAGCCGCGGCAATGACAGTCGTCAGGACAACCGCGGTGGAGACAGCCGAAATGGCGACAACCGCAACGACGGCCGCGGTAATGACAAGCGCAACGACAATCGCAACGACAACCGCAACGACAACCGCAACGACAACAGCGGTCACGACAACAGCGGTGGCGACAGCCGCAACGACAACCGCGGTGAGGAGTCGGGTGGGCGCCGTCGTCGCCGCAGTCGCAACCGCGACCGCGGCAGCCGCGGTGACCGTAACGACCGCAGCGACCGCAGCGACCGCGGTCGCCAGGAAGTCGACACCACGGTGCACGAGGACGACGTCCTGCTCCCGGTGGCAGGCATCCTCGACGTGCTCGACAGCTACGCGTTCGTCCGTACGACCGGCTACCTGCCCGGGTCCGGCGACGTCTATGTCTCGCTGTCGATGGTGCGCAAGTGCGGCCTGCGCAAGGGTGACGCGGTCACCGGGCAGGTACGCCAGCCACGCGAGAGCGACCGTGGCAGCGATCGCAAGGAGAAGTTCAACCCGCTCGTACGGATCGACACCGTCAACGGCATGGACGTCGAGGAGGCCAAGAGGCGGGTCGAGTTCTCCAAGCTGACACCGCTCTACGCCGAACAACGACTGCGGCTGGAGACCGAGGCCGGGCTGCTCACGACCCGGATCATCGACATCGTGGCGCCGATCGGCAAGGGCCAGCGTGGCCTGATCGTCGCCCCGTCGAAGGCCGGCAAGACCATGGTGATGCAGGCGATCGCCAATGCAGTGACGACCAACAACCCCGAGTGCCACCTGATGGTCGTACTGGTCGACGAGCGGCCCGAGGAGGTCACCGAGATGCAGCGCGCAGTCAAGGGTGAGGTCATCTCCTCCACCTTCGACCGGCCGGCGTCGGACCACACCACGATCGCCGAACTGGCCATCGAACGTGCCAAGCGGCTGGTCGAGATGGGCCACGACGTCTTCGTCCTGCTGGACTCGATCACCAAGCTCGGTCGCGCGTACAACCTGGCGGCGCCGGCCAGCGGCCGGATCCTGTCCGGTGGTGTCGACTCCTCGGCGCTCTACCCGCCCAAGCGGTTCTTCGGTGCGGCACGCAACATCGAGCACGGAGGCTCGCTCACGATCTTGGCCACGGCGCTCATCGAGACCGGCTCGAGGATGGACGAGGTGATCTTCGAGGAGTTCAAGGGCACCGGCAACATGGAGCTGCGGCTTCGCCGCGAGTACGCCAACAAGAGGATCTTCCCGGCCATCGACATCGACGCCTCCGGCACCCGCCGCGAGGAACTGTTGATGAGCCGCGAGGAGCTCGCGGTGGTCTGGAAGCTGCGCCGGGTGCTGTCTGCGCTCGACGGTCAACAGGCTCTCGAGCTGGTGATCGACAAGCTCAAGAAGACGGCGAGCAACGTCGAGTTCCTCATGCAGGTGCAGAAGACGACGCCGCAGGGCATCGGTGGGCGCAACAGCGACGACTGAGTCCGCTGGGGGCCGATTACCGGGCGGAACAGCGGCCGGTGAATTCGCGTTGGGCAGCGTGTCAGTGACACACTGACCGATGGTTCCGGTTCACGTCGAGGCAGGTTCGACCTCGTCGACCCGGCGACCGCAAGTCGAGAGGACACCATGAAAAAGGACATCCATCCCGCGTACCGCGACACGCAGGTGACCTGCACCTGCGGCGCCACGTTCAGCACGCGGAGCACTGCCGAGAGCGGCACCATCCGGGCCGACGTCTGCTCGCAGTGCCACCCGTTCTACACCGGCAAGCAGAAGATCCTGGACACCGGCGGCCGGGTGGCCCGCTTCGAGAAGCGGTACGCGGCAACCAGGTCACAGTAGCTCTACGAGGGGCGGCGTCCTCCGAGTCAACGGCTCGGGCGGCGCCGCCCTCGTGTGTCTGTGGAGCGTGTCCACGAATCGGTGCAGCATGCGTGAGGTGAAGTCGATGTTCGAGGGCGTCGAGTGGTGGGTTGACGAGCACGCCGCCTTGGAGGGCCGGCTGGCCGATCCTGCGCTGCACGGTGATCCGGACGCCGCCAAGCGAGTCGGGCAGCGTTACGCCGCTGTCAGTGCCGTCGTGCGCACCTACCGGGAGTGGCAGCAGGCCGGCGAGGACCTCGAGGCGGCCCGGGAGCTCGCCGACGAGGACCCGACGTTCGCCCCGGAAGCGCAGGCCATCGACGCTCGCCGTGAGGAGCTGGCCGAACGGTTGCAGCGACTGCTGGTGCCGCGTGACCCGGCCGACGACAAGGACGCCATCCTCGAGATCAAGGCGGGGGAGGGCGGCGAGGAGTCGGCACTGTTCGCCGGGGACCTGGTGCGGATGTACCTGCGCTACTCCGAGCGGCGTGGCTGGCGTGCTGAGATGATCGACGCCACCGAGTCAGACCTCGGCGGCTACAAATCGGTCACGGTGGCGGTCAAGGCGACAGGCGCACCCGAACCCGGCGAGGCACCGCACGCCCTGCTCAAGTACGAGGGCGGCGTGCACCGCGTCCAACGCGTCCCCGTCACCGAGTCGCAGGGTCGCATCCACACCTCCGCGGCCGGAGTGCTCGTACTGCCCGAGGCCGACCCGGTCGACGTCGCGATCAACGAGACGGACCTGCGCGTGGACGTCTTCCGGTCCTCGGGTCCGGGTGGGCAGAGCGTCAACACCACGGACTCCGCCGTGCGCGTCACCCACCTGCCCAGCGGCATCGTCGTGAGCTGCCAGAACCAGAAGAGCCAGCTGCAGAACAAGGAGCAGGCGCTACGGATCCTGCGCTCGCGCTTGCTGGCCGCCGCACAGGATGCTGCGGACGCGCAGGCCAGTGACGTGCGCCGGTCCCAGATCCGCACGGTCGACCGGTCCGAGCGGATCCGCACGTACAACTACCCCGAGAACCGGATCTCCGACCACCGGGTCGGGTACAAGTCGTACGACCTCGACGCCGTGCTCGACGGGGCGCTCGAGGACGTCATCGCAGCCTGCGTCGAGACCGACCTTGCCGACCGGCTGGCCGCTGCCGAGACGGAGCGCGGTCGATGAGAGCGCGAGATCCAGGACCGAGCATCCGCACCGTCCTTACCAACGCGACTGCACGGCTGGCTGACGCGGGTGTGTCCTCACCGGTGTCCGACGCCCAATGGCTGCTCGCCCACGTCCTGCAGGTGCCACGATCCGAGCTGCTGCTCCAGGGCGAACCCGCCGCTGACGCGCTCACCGCGTACGACCGCCTGCTCGTGCGGCGCTGTGTCCGGGAGCCGCTGCAGCACCTGCTCGGCACCGCGGCCTTTCGGCATGTCGAGCTCGACGTCGGTCCCGGCGTCTTCATCCCGCGTCCGGAGACCGAGCTGCTGGCCGGATGGGGCATCGACCGGCTCGGCGAGCTGCGGGCCGGGGGTGTCATGCATCCGGTCGTCGTGGACTTGTGCACCGGCTCGGGCGCCATCGCGGCCGCGGTGGCCGACGAGGCGGCATACGCGCAGGTGCACGCCGTCGAGCTGTCCGAGCAGGCGCTGGCGTACGCCGAGCGCAACCTGACCGGCACCGGTGTCGACCTGCGCGCCGGTGACGTGGCCGACGCATTCGGCGACCTCGACGGCACCGTGCACGTGGTGCTGACCAACCCGCCCTACATCCCCGTCGGTGCGTACGAGTCGGTGGCAGCCGAGGTACGCGAGCACGACCCGGTGATGGCGCTGTGGTCGGGGACCGACGGGCTGGA
>Ga0136630_1000015_pt1 | contig 41195 bp, 40 predicted proteins | sample AntDrymUQ5682106_2_FD_105496 | JGI IMG/M metagenome (GOLD analysis project Ga0136630, IMG submission 105496) | Polar desert sand microbial communities from Dry Valleys, Antarctica - metaG UQ568 (21.06) | ecosystem: Environmental > Terrestrial > Soil > Desert | place: Antarctica: Dry Valley...
ACCCGGGTAAACCGCACCGCCCACGGGTTGCGTCCCATGGCCAGTGCCAACATGCCATGGGGAGTACGTACCTCCCGGCAACCTGCCATGGGGAGTACGTGCCTCCCGGGAGCCGAGGCCTCAGGCCCGGCTCCCGTCACCCCGCTCTGGTCGTCCTGGGCTCGCGGAAGCGTCACGACTCCAGCTCGCCAGTCGAGGCCAGTGCGATCGTGTGTGCGTCGACTGGCTGGCACCTGGCAAGCGGTCAACGCCGGGCCATGTCGCCGGGCCATGTCGCCGGGCCATGTCGCCGGTCAACGCTTCCCCCATGCACGCAGCCTAGATTCCGCCATCCTCTTGGGGAACGGTCACAGCCGTCTGTGCGTCTTCTCAGGAAGAAGCGTCACTCTGGTGTTCTGGGACAGACGTCTCGGAGCGACCGGCCGGGCTCGACGGCCGGGGGGAGCGCGGAACAGCATGAGTACTCAGACCGGCAGCGGGGATGCCGTGGCTCCGAGCGCCGGTGTCGGCACGTGGGAGGAGATCGTGCAGCAGCACTCTGCTCGTGTCTACCGTCTCGCCTACCGTCTCACCGGCAACCCGCATGACGCCGAGGACCTGACGCAGGAGGTGTTCGTCCGGGTGTTCCGCTCGCTCGACAGCTTCACCCCGGGTTCGTTCGAGGGCTGGATCCACCGGATCACCACGAACCTCTTCCTGGACAAGGCGCGTCGCCGCTCCCGCTTCCGCTTCGACGGTTTCATCGACGGGGCGGAGGAGCGGCTGCCCAGCCGGTCGCCGTCCCCGGACGTCTCCTACGCCGACGGGCAGTTCGACTCCGACGTGGAGACGGCACTCGCGGCCCTGCCGGCAGAGTTCCGCGCCGCCGTGGTCCTCTGCGACGTCGAGGGCTTGACGTACGACGAGATTGCCGACGTGCTCGGGGTCAAGCTCGGCACCGTGCGGTCCCGGATCCACCGGGGACGGACGATGCTGCGCAAGGCGCTCGCCCATCGCGCCCCGAGCGCCGGCCGGACCCGCTTCGCCGGCCCCCTCGACCCGTCGCCGGTGAGCGCTTGATGCAGCCGCTCGGACCGTACCTGGGAGCTCACTTGGGCGCACGCACCTCCGCGTACGTCGACGGGGCCCTCGGTGACTCCGAACGCACTCTTGCCCAAGAGCATCTCGTCGACTGTGAGGAGTGCGAGGCGCAGGTGCGGCGGCAACGCCACCTCAAGCAACGGATGACCTGCCTCGCGATGGCAGCACCGCCGGCGTCCCTGGTCGCAGCCCTCGCGGACCGCACCTGCGTGGGTGAGCACATCGAGCGAGTGGACCACCGCCGCCGCGTACTGATGCACGCGGCTGTCACCGTGGGCAGCCTCTGCGCCTCGCTCACGGTGGTCGGACTGGTCGCCGGCGGATCGGCTCCGCCGGCGCCGGGCTCGCCGAGCACTCCGGTGGTCGTCTCGACGCCGCGGGTCACCACCTCGCCGCTACCGCCGCTGGTTCGCTCGATCTCGGCGCGGATCGCCGATGCGGTGGACGACCGTCGACTGGCCGCGTCGTCGACGACCACGGGCGCTACCCGCGCGTCGCTGTTCTCGCTCGTGCCGTCGATGCGGGATCGACAACTCGGCCGCTGACGGCGAGACCGCCTAGGCTGGCGGGGAACACGGTCGTCAGGAGGGCCTCGTACGTGAGCACCGACGATGTGAGCAGGCCGTCCGGCGACGAACCAACGCAACCGGTCGATGCCGATGTGACTCAGCGGCTGGACGTCTCTGCGGCGTCTCGGCAACCGGGCCTGCCGTACCTCGGTCAACCTCCGGCGACGTACCCGTCCACGCGCGCGGCACCGCCGCCGCCGACCGGTGCGCACCGCTCGGTTCCGCCGACAGGCCACGCCGTCAGCCGGGCCACGGAGCGCCACCGGGTCGGGGTCGGTCTGTGGACCGGAGTGGCTCTGCTGGCCGGGCTCGTCGGCGGCGGCGTCGGCGCGGCAGCTGTCGCGATCCTGGACGACGACCCCACCGCTGGGTCCCAGTCGCAGGACGTGAACGCGATCCCGGTGGACGCCCCGCCCCTGCAGATCGACAACACGAGTGTGGTAGCCGTGGCCGACAGCCTGTTGCCCAGCGTCGTGCAGATCAAGGTCAGCTCCGGGCAACGGGTGGGAACCGGCTCCGGCTTCGTGCTGGACGACGAGGGACATCTCGTCACGAACAACCACGTGGTCGAGGTGGCTGCCGAGGTGGGCACCATCACCGTGGTGCTCGAGGGTGGCGAGGAGCGCGACGCGACCATCGTGGGTCGTTCCCCGTCGTACGACCTCGCGGTGATCAAGGTCGATGTCGGCAACCTCACCCCGGCCAGCATCGGTGACTCCGAGCGGCTGCGCGTGGGTGAGCCTGTCGTCGCGATCGGATCGCCCCTGGGCCTCACCAGCACTGTGACGTCGGGCATCGTGAGTGCGCTGTCCCGCCCGGTGACTGCGGGTGGTGTCGGCGAGTCGTCCTTCATCAGTGCCATCCAGACCGATGCTGCGATCAACCCAGGGAACTCCGGTGGCCCGTTGGTCAATCTTGCCGGGCAGGTGGTCGGCGTCAACTCCGCGATCGCGACCGTCGACGCGGGGCCGGGCGGCGAGGCCGGCAACATCGGTGTCGGGTTTGCGATCCCGATGGCGCAGGTGCGCCGCACGGTCGAGCAGCTGCTGGCCGACGGGGAGGCGCAGTACCCGGTGATCGGGGCCAGCGTCGCGACCACCATGGACACCGGCGCCATCATCAGCACGGTGACCTCCGACAGCCCTGCCGAGGAGGCCGGACTGGCGGAGGACGACGTGGTCACCAGCATCGACGGGCTCAGGATCGACGACGGCGTCGACCTGATCGTCGCCATCCGGGAGCACCAGCCGGGGGAGACGATCGAGCTCACATACGAGCGCGACGGGGACGTGTCCACGGTCAGCCTGGTCCTGGACGGACTGGTGGGCTGAACCGAGCAGCTCAGTCGGTGACGACGCGAAACGTCAGCCCGGCGACTCTGAGCCGCTCGATCAGCGGCTGCCCCATCGCGTGCGCGGACGTGACCTGGCCGGCTGTCACCGGCAGGGCGTCGCGCGCCAGGCACAGCGCCGACTGCCCGAGCATGACGGCTGTCTCGTCGTAGCCGGGATCGCCGCCGGAGACCTCGGTCACCAGGACGACGTCGCCGGCGCGTGCGACGAACCGGGCCTGGAACCAGGCCCCGGCCCGCTGCTGCTCGCTGGGGCCCTCGCCTGCCGTCTTCAGCCTCAGCAGCAGGCGTCGGGTGGCGGTCAGCTGCGCCAGCACCAGCACCGTACCCGCAGCAATCCCGGCAGCGGCGACCATGGGCAGGCTGCCCACGACGGCGTAGTGGCCGTAGCTGAAGTCCGGGCCGTACGCCGGCAGCGCACGAGCCGACCGACGCACGATCACCGGGTCCAGCGTGGGCAGTGGCACCGCCCATCGGTCCTGCCCGGGCACCTTCTTCGGACGCGCCCGGGTGGCGCGCACCCGTCGTTGCGTCGGCCGGTCCTCGGTGTCGCGCCGCTGCTTCGCGACAGCCGCCGTCTGACGGGCCCGGCCGAACGCCCGTACGGCTGAGTGGTAGGTGCCACCTGAGATGCCCGCCTTCGCACGTACGTAGCACTCGACGCTGATCGGCAGGTCGGGGGGCAGCTGCTGCACGGTGAACAGCGTGCCGAGGTCGTAGGGGATCGAGTCGAAGCCGCACGCGTGCACGAGCCGGGCACCGGTGCGCACGGCCTCGTCGTGGTGCCGGAGCCACATGGTGTCGACGAACTCCGGCTCACCGGTGATGTCGAGGTAGTCGGTCCCCGCGGCTGCGCAGGCGGCGACCAGCGGCTCGCCGTACGTCAGGAACGGACCGACAGTCGTGGCGACCACCGCGGTCGAGGCAGCAAGGGCGCGCAGGCTGTCGATGTCGCGCACGTCGGCCATGAGGGTCTCGACCCGGGGCCGCGCGGGTGCGAGTCCCTGGAGCTGGTCCGCGACCGTCATGAGCCGCTCCTGACTGCGACCGGCGACTGCCCACCGCAGGTCGAGCGGGGCGTGCCGGGTGAGGTGCTCGGCGGTCAGACCGCCGGCGAACCCGGTGGCCCCGAAGAGCACCAGCTCGTACGGGCGCTCGGGGCGCGGCCGTGCGGCCATGACGGCAGCTCAGGTGGCGTCGACGTCGAAGGGGGGGTGTTCTCCGGACTTCAGGGGGCGGGTCCCTCGTGGCTTCGGCTCGTCCGGCTCTGCTTCCATTGCCTCGATGACCTGGCGCCGTACGAACTCCTTGGGGTTCAGGTCGCGGAGATCCATGTCCTTGAGTGCTGCGTACTCGTCGCCGAGCTCCTTGGTCAGGTCGCCCTTGGCGTTGTCCATCATCTGACGCGCTGTCCGCAGGAGCGAACCGGCCTGCTTGGCCAGCATGGGTAGCTTGTCGGGGCCGAAGACGAAGACGGCGACCATCATCACGACCGCCAGCTCGGGCCATCCCATGCCCAACATCTGCGCTCCGATCGATGGTGTGCGTGCCGGCAGGGTGGCGTTCGTCCCGGTTGTCGTTCGACGCTGGGCGCCGCGAGGACGGGTCGAACGCGTCCGTGGTCAGTGTAGGTGGACCTCAAGGGTGAAGGCCCCGGTGTCAGGTCCGACCGGCCGGGCTCAGGCCGAGCTGCATCCCGGCCAGGCCGCGGCTGCGCCCGGACAAGGTCTGGGCCACCCGCGCGAGCTCACGCGAGGCCACCGACTCCGGATCGCTCAGCACGATCGGGCGACCTACGTCGCTGCCGATCCGCAGCCGCTCGTCGAGCGGCACGTGGGCCAGCACGGGTACGTCGTAGCCCAACCGCTCGGTGAGCGTGGCAGCGACCCGGTCGGCGCCGCCGGAGCCGAACAGCGTGATCCGTTCACCGGGACGATCCGGGTGCTGCAGGTAGGACATGTTCTCCACGATGCCGACGACGCGCTGGTGCATCATCGAGGCCATCGTGCCCGCGCGTTCGGCGACCTCGGCGGCGGCCTGCTGTGGTGTCGTGACGACGAGGACCTCGGCGTTGGGGAGGTGCTGTCCCAGGCTGATCGCGATGTCACCGGTTCCCGGGGGCAGGTCCAGGAGCAGGACGTCGAGATCGCCCCAGTACACGTCGGACAGCATCTGTACCAGGGCCCGGTCCAGCATCGGTCCCCGCCAGGCGACGACCTGATCACGCCGCGGCTTGAGCATGCCGATGCTGATCGCCTTCAAATCCATCACGGGGACCGGCATGATCATGTCCTCGACCTGCGTGGGGCGCTCGTCGCCGACACCGAGCATCGCCGGGATCGAGTGGCCGTAGACGTCGGCATCGATGATGCCGACCTTGAGCCCGCTGGCGGCCATCAGCACCGCCAGGTTGACCGTCACCGAGGACTTGCCGACACCGCCCTTGCCGGAGGCGACGGCGTAGATCTTGGTCAGGGAGTCCGGACGGTTGAAGGGGATCTCGCGTTCGGCCTGGCCGCCCCTGAGCATCTCGCGCAGCCCCTTGCGCTGCTCGTCGGTCATGACACCCATCTCGACGTGGACCGCGCTGACGTCGGGCAGTGCCTGTACCGCAGCCGTGATGTCCCGGGTCAAGGTGTCACGCATCGGGCAGCCCGCAACGGTCAGCAGCAGACGGACCGTGACGGTGTTGCCGTCGACCGTGACCGCCTCGACCATGCCCAGCTCGGTGATGGGCTTCTTGATCTCCGGGTCGTTGACCCCGGCGAGCGCGAGACGGATCTGCTCGTCAGTGGGAGCGGTCATGGTGTCGATGCTACGGCCGTGGTGGGCGTCACGACCGGTGCGGGTCCACCCGCTTCGGCCCGCGACTCCCGATCTCGTCGCCATCGTTGTGGGCGCCGGTGTCGTCGGCCCTGTCCGGTTGGCCGCGTGCCTCGTCGCGCTCGGTCAGCAGACTGCGCAGCTCCGAGCGCAGGAAGTCCCGGGTCGCCACCTCGCCGAGACCCTGGCGCAGGCTGGCCACCTCGCGAGCCAGGAACTCCATGTCGGCGTGCGAGCGGGCCGACGCCTCACGGTCCTGGCCCTGGGTGACCCGGTCACGAGCCTCCTGACGGTTCTGGGCCAGCAGGATGAGCGGGGCCGCGTACGAGGCTTGCAGGCTCAGCACCAGCGTCAAGAAGATGAACGGGTAGGCGTCGAAGCGTGAGCCACCGGGCACGACGGTGTTCCACACCACCCAGAGGACGACGACAGCCGTCATGTACGCCAAGAACCGGGCGGTCCCCATGAAGCGCGCGAACGTCTCCGCGAACCTGCCAACGGTGTCGGGGTCGACGTCGGGACGTCGCAAGGTCCGGCGGACGTCCTTGGGGACGTCGAGCCGCTGGGTGCGGTCACGTGCCATGCGGGGTCTCCTCGCGAGTGGTGCGGTCGCGCCAGTTCTCGGGCAACAAGTGGTCCAGCACATCGTCCACCGTCACCACCCCGACCAGGCGACCGAACTCGTCGACGACCGGGCTGGCCACTTGGTTGTAGGTGGCCAGCAGGCCCGCGACGTCCTGCAGACCTGTCTCCGGACGCAGCCGGGGCACGTCGTGGTCGATGACGGCGCTGACCAGCGTGGAAGGAGGTTCCCGCAGCAGCCGCTGGAAGTGCGCGGCGCCGAGGAAGCGGCCGCTGGGCGTCTCCAGCGGGCCCCGGCAGACGTACACCATGGCGGCGAGCGACGGGACCAGCTCGTGCTGGCGGACCCGTGCGAGCGCGTCGGCCAGGGTCGCGTCCGGAGCCAGGATGATCGGCTCGGTGGTCATCAAGCCGCCGGCCGTGCTCTCCTCGTAGCTCAGCAGCCGCCGGACGTCCCTGGCTTCGCCGGGCTCCATGAGGGTGAGCAACTGCTCGGCGGTCTCCGGCGGCAGCTCGGCGATCAGGTCCGCGGCGTCGTCGGGTGACATCTCCTCCAGGACGTCGGCGGCACGCTCGTCGTCGAGGTGTCCGAGGATCTGGACCTGCACCTCCTCGGGAAGCTCCTCGAGGACGTCGGCGAGCCGTTCGTCGCCGAGGGCGGCTGCGATCTCGTGACGCCGCTTGGCAGGCAGCTCCCGGATCACGTTGGCCAGGTCGGCCGGGCGCATCGCGTCCAGCGTCGCGAGCAGGTTGCTCGCCCCCTGCGACCCCTCCTGCGCCGTCAGGCCCTCCACGTCCGACCAGTCGAGAACCTGACTCTGACCGCGGCGTCCGAACCGTTTGGCGGCCTCGTGCACCGCGACCTTGGTGCAGAACCACTCACGGTGGCGGCCCTGTTCCATGCCGACGTCGTACACGACCGCCTTGACCTCGTCGTGGCGCACCGTGACCGACCGGTCGAGCAGCTGAGCCACCAGGAGGGTCTCGCTGCTGCGCTGCTCGAAGCGCCGCAAGTTCAGCTCACCGGTGGTGATGACGTGCCCGGCGTCGATCGAGGTGACCCGGGTCATCGGGCAGAAGACCGTACGACGACCGACCAGCTCCAGGACGAGCCCGAGGACGCGGGGCGGCTTGGCGTCCGCCCGCAGCACGACCACGACGTCGCGGACCTTGCCGACCCGGTCCCCGGCCGGGTCGTACGCCACGAGACCGGCCAGCCGAGCGACGAAGACCCTGCCGGAAGTGCTGCTCACAGGGCGACAGCCTAGTGGTCACAAGCCGCGCAGGGCGGTGTCGGCGTGGGACTGGGTGGCTCCACTACGACCCCATTCCGTCACGGGGTGGCCCAGTGACCAACCTATGGTCACGATGCCACCCCGTGCCGAAACGGTGAGGCAGCAACGCCACCCAGTGCCGCCCCTCAGTGCCCGCCACCCAGTGCGACACGGCCGAACTCCACGAGGGGCTCTACTGAGTGGTCGCGGAGTCGTAGCGGGAAGGGATCGTGATGTTGGCGAGCTCGGTGGCGTCGATCCGTTCCGGAGCTCCGTTGTCAGCCCAACCGCAGGTCTCGCCATCGAGAAGGATCGGCAAGGTTGATGCGTCGGGATACCAGAACACGATCCGAACCATCAGCCCCTCAGCATCGTCACAGAACCCTCCTCCCTTCGCGCGTGGCAAGCCGTTCAACTGCTCGACCAGCTCGGTGATCCCGCTCGCGACGACCACTACCTCGTTCCGGCCTCGCAGATCGCCCGAGGTGCCGCGTGACTTGCAGATGGCGTAGGGCCGTTGGCGTGCCTGACACGAGTGGCCCAGTGGTCAGTGCGGCGGGCGCGCCCGTGCTCAGGACAGGTGCGTCGGTTCCGGCCGCGACTTGTGCCCCTCGTCGGCCCCGGTCTGCTCGTGGCCGTTGGAGTGCCCCTCGTTGTTGTCACTGGCGGGCTCCAGCCGGATGATCAGGGACTTGCTGGTGGGGCAGTTGCTGCCGACCGCGGTGGAGTCCAAGGGGACCAGCGGGTTGGTCTCCGGGTAGTACGCCGCAGCACAGCCGCGTGGCGTGTCGTACGAAACCACCCGGAACGCCGGAGTGCGACGCTCGCTGCCGTCGGTCCACTCCGACACGAGATCGACCAGCTGCCCGTCGGACAGACCCAGCTCGGCGATGTCGGCAGAATTCACAAAGACCACCCGTCGGCCGTTCTCGATACCGCGGTAGCGGTCGGACAGGCCGTAGATGGTGGTGTTGAACTGGTCGTGGCTTCGCAGCGTCTGCAGCAGCAACCGCCCCTCGGGCACGTGCAGGATGTCGATCGGGCTGGTCGTGAACACGCCGGCGTCTGCCGCGGTGGGGAACGACCGCGAGTCACGCGGCGGGTGCGGCAGGATGAACCCGCCCGGCATCTTGACGTTCGCCTCGTAACCCGCGCAGCCCGGTACGACGTGGGCGATGTGCTGCCGGATGACGCGGTAGTCGTCGCGCATCGCCTGCCAGTCGATGCCGTACCGGTCACCGAGCGTTGCCTGCGCGATCCCGGTCACGATCGCCACCTCCGAACGCAGCTGCTCGCTGGCCGGCGGCAACGGACCGCGTGAGGAGTGCACGTTGCACATCGTGTCCTCGGTGGTGACGAACTGCTCGCCGCTGACCTGCACGTCCTTCTCGGTGCGTCCCAGGGTCGGCAGGATCAGAGCGGTCTCGCCGCAGACGGCGTGCGAGCGGTTCAGCTTGGTCGACACCTGGACGCTCAGGCGGGTCTTGCGAAGAGCGCGCTCGGTGACCTCGGTGTCGGGTGCCGCATGCACGAAGTTGCCGCCCAGGGCCATGAACACCTTGACCTCCCCCGTGTCCATGGCTCGGATGGAATCGACCGTGTCGTGCCCGTGCTCGCGTGGCGGGTCGAAGCCGAACTCGGCCTGCAACGAGTCCAGGAAGTGCGGCGGCGGCCGCTCCCAGATGCCCATGGTGCGGTCACCCTGGACATTGGAGTGCCCGCGTACCGGCAGCAGCCCGGCACCCGGCTTGCCGATGTTGCCCTGGGCCAAGGCGACGTTGACGAACTCCTTGATCGTCGCGACGGCGTTGCGGTGCTGGGTGATGCCCATCGCCCACGCCACCACGGTGGCGTCGGAGTCACGGAACAACTGGGTGAGCTCGGTGACCTGGTCACGGGTCAGGCCACTGGCGCGCTCGACGGCAGCCCAGTCGAGGGCGCGCACGTTGTCACGCCACTGCTCGAACCCGACCGTGTGCCGCTCGATGAAGTCGTGGTCGAGGACGGTGCCGTGTCCGTCCTGCCCGGCACTCGCGTCGTCCCACGTCACCAGCAGGTGCCCGATTGCCTGCCACAGGGCCAGGTCGCCGTTGATCCGGATGGGCAGGTGCAGGTCGGCCAGGTCCTGCCCGCTCCCGACCCACGCCTTGACTTTCTGCGGGTTGCGGAAATTGACCAGTCCGGCTTCCTTCATCGGGTTGATCGACACGATCGTGGCGCCGTTGTGCTTGGCCTCTTCCAAAGCACTGAGCATCCGCGGGTGGTTGGTGCCCGGATTGTTGCCGGTGATGACGATCAGCTTCGCGTCGTGCACGTCCTGCAGGCTCACGCTGGCCTTGCCGATGCCGATGGTCTCCGCCAGCGCCATGCTCGTCGACTCGTGGCACATGTTCGAGCAGTCCGGCATGTTGTTCGTCCCGTACGCGCGGGCGAACAGCTGGTAGGCGAAGGCCACTTCGTTGGACGCCCGGCCGGAGGTGTAGAAGGACGCCTCGTCGGGGTTGTCGAGACCCCGCAGGTGCTCAGCGACCATCCTGAACGCGTCGTCCCAGGCGATCGGCACGTAGTGCGTCGCCCCGGGAAGTTTGACGACCGGCTCGGTGATCCGCCCCTGCTGGCCGAGCCAGTACTCGGAACGCTCGTCGAGGCAGGCGACGCTGTGCTCGGCGAAGAACGCCGGTGTCACGCGCCGCAGGGTGGCCTCCTCGGCCACCGCCTTCGCGCCGTTCTCGCAGAACTCCGCAGTGTGGCGGTGACCGGCCGCCGGGTCTGCCCAGGCGCAGCTCTGGCAGTCGAAGCCGTCGGTCTGGTTGAGCTTGAGCAAGGTCTTCGCGGTGCGTACGAAGCCCATCTGCTGCATCGACCGATTCATGGACACGGCCACGGCGGTGACGCCGGCGGCATGTGACTTCGGCGGCTTGACCTCCAGCTCGCGCTCGTCGATGTCGTCTCGGGGGGCCTTGGTGCCGAACGGGAACATGAATCCCACGGTAGTGCCCGTGCCCGCTTCTCGCCCGTCCGTGAGTTCGGTGCGGCCCGTCCGTGAGTTCGGTGCGGCCCGTCCGTGAGTTCGGTGCGTCAGGACAGCGGTCGCCGCCGCGTCTGCCGCCGGTGCAGCACCCACGGGAGCGGTCCCAGGGTCGTGGCCGGCGAGGCGATGGGCGCGGCGGCTCCGGAGGACTCGGGCAGCGACCCCGGTGCCGCCACGAGGGCCAGGGGTACGAGGCGCAGCACCACTGCGTCACGGCCCCACCGCTGTGCCGCCGACGTCGGGGCGATCAGGTTGAGTCGCGACGCCTTCAACGCTTTCGTGAGGTTGTCCCACCTGTCATCGGCTGGTCGCACCCGGTCGACTCGGGCCCGGCAGGTGGCCAGGTGGTGCCGGGTGGTCTTCGCCCGCAGGGTCACCGCCACCTCGTCGTACGCCTCGATGCCGGGAAGCGGCTGCTCGTCGCCACCCGCGACGACCCCGATGGCGTCGTCGTGCCAGACGTGCCAGACCGGGTGCTGACCCCACGGGTCGCCGTACCCGATCCAGCACAGACCGGACTTGCGGGCGAGCTCGGCCACGAGCGCCAGGCCGTCGACGTCCTCGGTGCCACCCATGTACGTCAGCCTGGCACACCGATGTCGCACAATGACCGCCGTGAACGCCTTCCTCGCCGTCGTCGGCGTCCTGGGAGTGTCCGCATCCGGGCCGCTGATGGCGGCAACGGCCGCATCGGCGATGGCGATCACCTTCTGGCGCAACGCGCTGGCCACCGCGCTGATCGCGCCGACGGCACTGTTGACGCGGCGCACCGAGCTGCGGTCGCTCGACCGCCGGACGTTGGCGTTGACCCTGACTGCCGGAGCGTTGCTCGCGGCGCACTTCGCCACCTGGGTATCCTCGCTCAAGCTCACCTCGGTCGCCTCAGCCACGGCACTGGTGTGCCTGCAGGCAGGGTTCGTCGTGCTGTTCGACCAAATGCGTGGCAACCCCGCCTCGCGCGCGGTCGTCGTCGGTCTGGTGGTCTCGCTCAGCGGCGTGCCGGTGTCACCGTGTGCAACACACAGCTGCTCGGGCACTCGGTGTTCAACCACCTGCTCGCGGTGGTGAGTCCAACAGTTGTGTCGCTGGTGCTGCTGCTCGAGGTTCCGGGAGCCGCCCTGCTCGCCGGTCTGTTCCTCGGCCAGACACCACCGGGCGGGGTGTACGTCGGGTTGGCGCTGATCATGACCGGACTCGCACTGGTGGTGCTGCGCGGGCAGCCTGCCCCGGGTGAGGTTCCGCTGGACTGAGCCCTCAGGTCTGAGCTGAGCGACGGATACCATCACGGCGTGCGGTTTCTCAGTGCGCCCCGCGAGGCGGGACAGGACGCGCAGCGGGTTGACGAGCCCGACGTCGTGGTGATGACTGTCGTCCGCGACGAGGCGCACATGTTGCCACGGTGGGTGGACTACTACGGCGCTCAGGTGGGTCTGGAGAATCTGATCGTCCTCGACGACAACAGCGTCGACGGGTCAACCCACGGGCTGGGCTGCACGGTGCACCGGTTGCCCGGGCTTCCGGGGGGCACCGATTTCGAGGTGGCGAGGATCAGGCTCGTCAGCGGGTTGGCCAGCGGGTTGTTGGCCTCCTACGACGTCGTGGTGTTCGTGGACGCGGACGAGTTCCTCATCCCCGACCCCACTCACTTCAAGGGTCTTCGCGACTACCTGGCCGCCCGTGCGGACCGCGACGTCATTGCCCCGGTCACCTTGAACGTTCTGCACCACGTCGCGACCGAGTCCGACATCGATGCCTCCCGACCGCTGCTGGGCCAACGCGCCTTCGCCAAGTTCGTGCCGGTCATGTGCAAGCCGTCGGTGAAGCGGGTGCCGGCACGGTGGAGGGTCGCCGCCCACGGCATCATGGCGACATTCGACATCGATCCCCAGCTGTTCATGCTGCACATGAAGTATCACGACCTCGAGACCGTGCGACGGGTCGCCGGACATCGCCGTAGGCTGGTTGACCTCGACGGTCGGGCTGCAGGGACGACGTGGGCCATCGGCGGCGACGAGACGGCCGCCAGCCTTCAGAGGTTCAGCTCCGGCGAGGACCCGTCGGCGATTGCGGAGTTCGATCCCACGAGCGAAGACCTGACCTCGATCGTGCGCCAGATGGACACCGGGATCTATCGCGCGACCGGCATCAAGCAGGCGCGCGCGATGCAGGAGCTGCCCCTGCGCCGAGTCCCCGAACGGCTCTACGGCATCGTCTGACGTGTTGGCATAGCGGCGCGTCCGAAGTCACGGATCGGCGCGACCAAAGTCACGGATGGGCGCGTGGGTAGGGTCGCCCCCATGCCCAGCGAGAAGCCGCTTCGTTCTCGACGTTCCTGCCTCGCCGTTCCCGGCTCGAACCCGCGCTTCCTGGAGAAGGCCAAGGGTCTCCCGGCCGACCAGGTGTTCCTCGACCTCGAGGACGCGGTGGCGCCGTCGGCCAAGCCCGACGCTCGCAAGAACGTCGTTGCGGCGCTCAACGACGGCGGCTGGGGCGACAAGCTGCGAGTGGTGCGCGTCAACGACTGGACGACGCAGTGGACCTATCGCGACGTGATCGAGGTGGTGGAGTGCGCCGGAGCCGAGCTCGACTGCCTGATGCTGCCCAAGGTGCAGTCCGCCGCGCAGGTCATGGCCTTGGACACCCTGCTCACCCAGATCGAGCGGACGGTGGGGCTTGAGGTCGGTCGGATCGGCATCGAGGCCCAGATCGAGAACGCGCTCGGCCTGATCAACATCGAGCAGGTCGCACAGGCCAGTCCGCGGGTCGAGGCGTTGATCTTCGGACCGGCTGACTTCATGGCCAGCATCAACATGAAGTCACTGGTGGTGGGGGAGCAACCCCCGGGTTACGACGTCGGTGACGCCTACCACTACATCCTGATGAGGATCCTGATGGCGGCACGGGCGTACGACCTGCAGGCCATCGACGGGCCGTACCTCCAGATCCGGGACGTCGACGGGTTCCGACGCGTCGCCGGGCGCTCCGCGGCCCTCGGCCTGGACGGCAAGTGGGTGCTGCATCCGGGGCAGGTCGACGCCGCCAACGAGGTCTTCAGCCCGCGCCAGGAGGACTACGACCACGCCGAGAACATCCTCGATGCGTACGAGTGGTTCACCTCCGAGCAGGGGGGTATGAAGGGCTCGGCCATGGTCGGCGACGAGATGATCGACGAGGCGTCTCGCAAGATGGCGCTGGTCATCTCCGGCAAGGGTCGTGCGGCCGGCATGCAGCGCACCGACCGCTGGACACCGCCCACCGAGTGACCCCGTCGGCGCACGCTAGGCTCCGTCGATGAGCTTCGAGGCTGTGATCCTGGCGGCCGGGCTGGGCACCCGACTGGGCCGCCCCCATCCCAAGCCGCTGACCCGTCTGAGCTCGGGCGAGACGATCCTGGACCAGCAGGTCCACAACCTGCGCCATGCCTTCGGTCAGCGCACCCGGATCACGGCGGTCGTCGGCTTCAAGCTGGACCTGGTGATCGAGGCCAACCCGGACCTCTCGTTCGCCTACAACGAGATGTACGACGTCACCAACACGTCCAAGAGCCTGCTCAAGGCCTTCCAGGTCACCGGTGACGCCGGCGTCCTGTGGCTCAACGGCGACGTGGTCTTCGACCGCTTGCTGCTCGAGGAGCTGTTGCCGCACCTGCACAGCGGAACCAGCTTCGCCTGCGTCAACACCGAGGCCGTCGCCGAAGAGGAGGTCAAGTACACGCTGGACGAGCACGGGCACGTCGCCGAGCTGTCCAAGTCGGTCGTAGGAGGGTTGGGCGAGGCCGTCGGCATCAACTTCGTCAGCAGCTGCGACAAGGCCGCGGTGGAGGCGCGACTGCAGGAGTGTGCCGACCAGGACTACTTCGAGCGTGGTCTCGAGCTGGCCATCGAGCACGACGGCCTGACGCTGTGGCCGGTGGACATCTCGAAGTACAGCTGCGTTGAGGTCGACGTCCAGAGCGACCTGGACCGAGCCAACTCGTTCCTGTCATGAGGCGGCTTCGCCTGTGCATCGTGATGCCACGCCCGGAGGGCCATGGCGGCGTCCCGCGCACGGTCATCAACCTCGCCAACGGGCTGGTCGAGGAGCACGACGTCGAGATCATCGGGTTGTTGCGCTGGCGCAACCAGCCGGTCTTCCCGATCGATCCGCGGGTGCAGGTCCGCTACGTGCAGGACCTCCGTCCGTACGGGCCCAAGGGAGGGCGGCGCGACATCACCCGGGGCGGGGTCGACGAGCACGGCCGCCCGGTGACCCGCGACAGCGTGCTCGCCCAGCAGAAGCCGTCGGCGTACGTGCCGTTCGACCACATCCACTGGGAGTCCAACGACCAGCCGCTCATCGAGGCACTGCGCACCGTCGGCGCCGACCTCATCGTGGGCACCACACCCGCGCTCAACGGTCTGATCGTCGAGCACGTGCCCGCCGCGGTGGCCACGGTCGGTCAGGACCACTCGATCTTCCAGGTACGCACCCGCACGCCCGAACAGCGCGCATGGCTGCGGCGAGCGATCGACGGACTGGACGCGTTCGTGTCGCTGACCGGGGCGGACGCCCGCGACTACCGGGCGATGATGCCGGGCAGCGACACGCTCATCACGGCGATACCGAACGCGGTGTCCTGGCCGGTCGCGCCTGTCCCGGCCCCGCTGGAGCGGCCGGTCGTGGTCGCGGCTGGACGGCTGGACGCGCACAAGGGCTTCGACCGGCTCATCGACGCCTACGCCCCGATCGCCGAGAAGCGTCCCGACTGGCGCCTGGACATCTACGGCAGCGGCTCGCTGCGGTCGCAGCTGCAGGCGCAGATCGACCGCCTGGGCATAGGCGGGCGGGTGGCGCTGCAAGGATTCACCCGTGAGCTGCCGAGTGTCCTCGCGCAGTCGTCGGTGTATGCGCTGACCTCTCACTCCGAGGGCTTTCCTATGGTGCTGCTCGAGGCGATGTCCACGGGTCTGCCGTTGGTGAGCTATGACTGCCCCCGTGGGCCGGCGGATCTCGTGCGCGACGGCGTCAACGGCCGGCTGGTGCCCGACGGTGAGCAGCAGGCCCTGACCGATGCGCTGCTCCAGGTCATCGACGACGAGCCGCTGCGCCGGTCCATGGGGAAGCGGGCCTGGCTCGACGCACACGCCTACGAGCTGCCGGTGATCACCCAGCGGTGGAACGACGTCTTCGAGCAGGTGCTCGCCGGCCGGCGGTGAGGAAGCGACGACCGAGCACTGACGGAACGGAGTGAATGAGAGGGCCATGGCCGACCGCGTCTTCCTGCACATCGGCGCCCCGAAGTCGGGGAGCACCTTCGTGCAGTCGCTGCTGTGGAGACACCGCGCCGGGCTACGCCAGGACGGGCTGCTCGTGCCCGGCCGCACGCCGTTCGACCACAACCTGGCGTCCATGGCGGTGCGCACCGAGATTCCCGGCAGCCCGATCCAGCGCCGGGCCGCGGCGACCTGGGGGCGACTGCTGGGCCGGCTCCGGCAGTGGCCGGGCTCGGTCGTCCTGAGCAACGAGTGGTTCTGCTGGGCTGACGCAGCCGGGGTCGACCGCGCGCTCGCCGAGCTGGCCCCGGCGCCCGTGCACCTGATCTTCACCGCCCGCGCGCTCGCACACCAGGTGCCGGCGGCGTGGCAGGAGACTCTCAAGGTGGGGTCGGGAGAGTCGCTCGATCGGTTCGTCGAACGGCTCGACGAGGCCGAGGCCCGGTGGAGCTGGTCGACGATCGACCCCGCCGAGTCGCTCGTGCGCTGGGCACGCTCGGTACCGGTGGAACGCGTCCACCTGGTCACCGTGCCCCCGCGTGGCTCGGACCCCGCACTGCTGTGGCAGCGGGTGTGTCACGTGCTGGGCGTCGACGCCGACGTGTACGACGCCGACACCCCGCGCGCGAACGAGTCGCTGGGGGTCGAGTCGGCAAGCCTGCTGCAACGGGCAGGTCCGCAACTACGAGCAGCGATCCTCGACGAAGACGCCGGCTGGACCGATCCGTACCGCTGGCTGCGCAACTACCTCGGCCACCAGCTGCTGGTGCCGCGCGGCGGCGCCCGCATCGCGCTCCCGGAGCCGCTCGTGGCGCAGCTCGCCGGACGCGCCCGGAGATCGGTTGTAGTCCTCGCCGAGCAGGGGTACGACGTCGTCGGCTCGCTCGACGACCTCCTGCTGACCGACCAGCCCGCCCGAGGACGCTCACCGGACGAGGTCAGCGACGGCGAGCTGCTCGGCGTGGCCCTGCCGCTCGTGGTCGAACTGCTCGCTGAGGTACGTCGGCAGACCCTACGAGCCGAGGCCGCCGACCGCCGGCCACAGGAGCCCGACCCCTCACAGGCGTCGGCCCACTCACCGCCCACGGCACCGTCTGGAGATCTGTGATGACCACAGCACTGTTCCCGTCCGCACCGAGGGACCGGTCACGACTCGTGCTGGTCGTCGGCTCGGGCCGCAGCGGCACCAGCAGCATGTCCGGGACGTTGAAGTACCTCGGCCTGCACGTCCCGCAGCCGGAGGTGCAGGCCAACAAGACCAACCCCCGCGGGTTCTTCGAGCCGGAGTGGGTGATCGACTTCACCAACGACCTGCTGACTGCGTGCGGCATCAACAGCAGCGACGCCCGCCCAACCGCCGTAGCCCTGGCCGCAGGCGTGGCGCGTCTCGAGCAGCACCGTGAGCAGCTGCGTACCTGGCTCGGCGAGGCTCTCCAGCAGGCCGATCGTCTGGTCGTCAAGGATCCGCGCACCAGCTGGTTCCAGGACATCTGGATCGACGCCGCGCACCATCATGACGTGGTGCCGTCGTTCGTCACGATGTTGCGTCACCCGGCCGAGGTGTCCAGCAGTCGGCAGACCCACTACAAGAGCAAGGAGGCACCGCAGGAACGTCGTGCCGGCACCACGTTGCGGGTGGCCGGCTGGGTGAACCTGAACCTGGCCACCGAGCTCGCCAACCGCGGCGAACGACGCGTGTTCGTGCGCTATACCGACCTGCTGGCAGACTGGCGCGCGACGATGTGCCAGGTGCACGAGCGCCTCGACCTGGCCAGCCCGCCCGAGTTGGACTGGTCGGCGCCGCACGAGGTCGACGAGTTTCTGGATGCGGGTCTGCGGCGCCACCACATCGGCTGGGACGACGTGGACCTCCCCGACGGTCTGCGCGACCTCGCCGAACAGGTGTGGCGACAGCTGGGCGTCCTGGTCACCTCGGGAGGCAGCGATGCTGCTGCGGAAATGGCGCTCGACGAGCTGCGCGACGACTACGCAGCGATGTACGCCGATGCCGCGGCGATGGCACGCGATGCGGCCCAGGCGGCTGCCGGACGGGCAGGTCCCCGCAAGGGCACCCGCTCGGCGAAGCGTCGACGTGCGGCCAAGGCGGCTGCTTACGCCGGGGCGGCGACGACGGGCGAGGCACCCGGTGGTGGCTGAGCCGGGCTTACCCTCGGTCCACCACCGCCCCACCGAACGGAGCCCCGGTATGGGTCGCCTCGCCACCACTGACGGACTGACCGACATCCAGGACGACATCCTCACGACGGTCCGGACCTTCGTCGAGAAGGAGATCCTCCCCGTCGCCACCGATCTCGAGCATCGCGACGAGTACCCCACCGAGATCGTCGAAGGCCTCAAGGAGCTAGGCATCTTCGGGCTGATGATCCCCGAGGAGTACGGCGGGCTCGGTGAGTCGCTGCTGACGTACGCACTGGTCGTCGAGGAGATCGCCCGCGGCTGGATGAGCGTGTCGGGGGTCATCAACACCCACTTCATCGTGGCCTGGATGCTGATGCAGCACGGCACCGACGAGCAGCAGCATCGCTACCTCCCGCGGATGGCGACCGGTGAGGTACGCGCGGCGTTCAGCATGTCCGAGCCCGGCTGCGGCTCCGACGTGAGCGCCATCCGGACCAAGGCGGTGAGGACCGACGACGGGTACTCGATCACCGGTCAGAAGATGTGGCTGACCAACGGCGCCTCGGCCAACCTGGTGGCGCTGCTGGTCAAGACCGACGAAGGTGCCGGTCCTGAGAGCTCGGTCTACCAGAACATGACGACCTTCCTGCTGGACAAGGAGCCCGGCTTCGGCCAGACGGCGCAGGGCCTCACCGTCCCGGGCAAGCTCGCGAAGATGGGCTACAAGGGGGTCGACACCACCGAGCTGATCCTCGACGGGCACCGGATCTCCGCCGACCAGATCCTTGGCGGCGCTCCCGGACGTGGCTTCTACCAGATGATGGACGGCGTCGAGGTCGGCCGCGTCAACGTCGCCGCCCGCGGCTGCGGTGTCGCGCTGCGGGCCTTCGAGCTCGGCATCGAGTACGCCCAGCAGCGCGAGACGTTCGGCAAGAAGATCGCGCAGCACCAGGCTGTGCTGTTCCGGCTGGCCGAGATGGCGACCAAGGTCGAGGCCGCTCATCAGATGATGGTCAAGGCCGCGCGGGTCAAGGACGCGGGCGAGCGCAACGACCTGGAGGCCGGGATGGCGAAGTACCTCGCCAGTGAGTACTGCTCGCAGGTCGTCGAGGACTCCTTCCGCATCCACGGCGGCTACGGCTACTCCCAGGAGTACGAGATCGAGCGGCTCTACCGGGAGGCCCCCATGCTCCTGATCGGCGAGGGCACCGCCGACATCCAGCGGATGATCATCGGCCGCCGGCTGCTCGAGGACTACCGCAGCAGTTGATGCAACCCCCGAGGGCTGGATTACGTCTTGTTGTCGACCACGCATCCAGCCAGCAGGGGGATTCATGTCACACCCACACTCAATCGGCCGCGCCGTGTGCGCAGCCGCAGCGACGACCGGGTTGCTGCTCGGCCTCGTCGGCACCGCGAGCGCCACGCGGACCCAGCAGGCGCCGACTGTTGCCCCGGAACAACGCAGTGACCAGCGCGCCGAGCACACCTACATCGTGCCTGGCGACCTGCGCAGGGGCCGGGTCCCTCGCACCGTCTACACGACCGGCTCGACCGTCCACGTCGGCAAGCGCGCGATCCGTACCGACCTGCCGCGGGACCTGCAGGTGCTCGGCCGTGACCGCAGGTCTGTGATCGTTGCCTCGTACGACGGACGCGGCTCCAGCATCCACCGGGTGCGTCTCGACGGTTCCAGCAGGCAGCTGCTGCAGGGCAGGGCCAGCGGCATGGTGGTGTCGTCGTGTTGCGGTCGGATGGCTCGCATCGACCGGCCCGGCTCCCGTGTGCGGCTCGACGTCTACAGCACTCGTACGGGACGGCTGCTCACCCGCGCCCCGGTCGGGCGCGGCCTGGAGATCCTCGGCTACGTACGCAACCGGGTGCTGGTGGCGGCGCCCGGCCGCACGTTCTGGCTGAACACGGTCACCGAGAAGCGCATCCGCCTTGCCGACCAGCGAGGTTACTTCGCCAACTCTGCCGCTGACACCCTGGTGCTAAAGGTGCGCGACGACGACGGCCCGTACGGGTTCTGCATGCGCTACACGACGCTCAGCGACCCGTCGACGACCACGTGGTACTCGTGCAGGCACCGACCGGCGGCCGTGTCAGCCAACGGTTCGCGGCTGCTGACCATCGACATCCAGGCCGACGGGCTGGGTCCGCGCACCGTCGACCTGCGCCGCGTCGACGGCACCCAGGTCCACCGCTACCGCACCGGCCTGTTCGGGTCGGTCGGGTTCGACCGGCAGGGTGCCCTGGTGCTGAGCGCCCAGTCCCGCCGCTCGGCGACCGTCGCGTTGTGCGACCACCAGGGTGACTGCGTCCGCTCGACCGCGGTCCGTCAGCTCCGGCGCGACGACCTCAGCCCGGATGACGCGCTGCACTTCTCCCTGCTCCCACCGGAGGCCAGGCTGGCGCGCCGGTAGTCGGCTCCGGTCTCCGGGCTTGTCAGGCCAGTGTCACACTGGACGCTAGCGACGACGAGGAGATGTCATGGCTGCCAAGATGCAGATGCCGACGCCACCGACCGGGGCGACGATCGCGACGTACGACACCTACGAGCAGGCTCAGCGGGCGGTGGACTACCTGTCCGACAAGGGCTTCCCGGTGCAGAAGGTGACGATCGTGGGCAACGGACTGCGGATGGTGGAGCGGGTCACCGGCCGGCTGGACCGCAACCGTGCCGCCTCCATGGGAGCAGCCGGGGGCGCCTGGTGGGGTCTGTTCATCGGGGTGATGCTGCTGCTGTTCACCCCGGAGGCCACCAACGGTTGGCTGATCGTGATAGCGGCGGTCATCGCCGGCGCGATCTTCGGCGCGGTGGCTGGCATGATCGGTTACTCCGCGACCGGCGGCAAACGTGACTTCACGTCCTCCTCCAGCGTCGTGGCGACGTCGTACGACATCCTCTGCGCCTACCAGGAGTCCGAGCATGCGCAGGGCCTGTTGGCCAACCTCGACTCACGTGGACCGGTGAGGTGAACGCGCGTTCCCTCGCTCGTTGAGACGTTCGCAGAGCAGGCGCGGGCCTGCGAGGCGCTGGGCTCGCCGCTGTATGCCTCGCTGCTGCGGCACTGCGTGGAGGACATCCGCGCGGACGGTCCGGTCAGGTCGGTGCTGGCCGGTCACGAGCACGACCCCGGACCGTCCGCCCTCGCGTTGCGACTGCTGGGGTCCGTGCACCGGCTGGTGCTCGAGGGAGGACTCCCCGAGCTGGCCGCCCACTACCCCAGCGTCGGTGGCGACGGAGACGCTGACGCCGCCTGGGTCGCCCTGCGCTCGGCGCTGGACTGCCACGCTGCGGCGATCTCCCCACTGTTGGAGCAGGCGCCGCAGACCAACGAGGTCGGTCGCTCCGGTGCCCTGCTCGGCGGCCTGCTGCACGTGGCCGCGCGCTTCGGCCTGCCGGTCGACCTGCACGAGATCGGCTCCAGTGCCGGTCTGAACCTGCTGGCCGACCGGTTCTGCTACCTCGACGAGCGCGAGCAGGTGCTGTGGGGTGACCCGGCCAGCCCAGTCCGGCTCAGGGACGCGTGGCGAGGCCGGTTGCCGCCGGTCGACGCCGCACTCACGATCGCGACCAGGGGCGGCACCGACATCGCACCGCTGGACCCGACAACGCTCGACGGACAGCGGCGGCTGCTGGCGTACGTGTGGCCGGACATGGCAGCACGCCTCGCGCGTACCCGGGCCGCGATCGAGGTGGCCCGCCGGTTGCCCCCGTACGTGGAGCGGCTGGATGCTGCTGCCGCCGTGGAACGGATCGAGCTGCTGCCCGGCCGTGCGGTGGTGCTGTGGCACTCGGTGATGTGGCAGTACCTGCCGGGGCCGACGCAGGAGGCGGTCACCGCGCGCCTGGATCACCTCGGAGCCGCCGCGACGGCGGAGGCCCCACTCGTACGACTGATTCTGGAACCCACCCGACGGGCGCCCGGCCGGGATCGCGAGTTCCTGGTGATCCTGCAGACGTGGCCGGGCGAGCGGCGCATCCTCGGCGCCTCGGACGGTCACGGCGTGCCGGTCAGCTGGGAGTGACCCAGCCGCCGTCGGGCACGATGAACCCACCTGCCACCGACCCGAGGGAGACGAGCATGCAGTTCGGCCGCAGCTACGAGGAGTTCGAGGTCGGCGCGGTCTACCAGCACTGGCCTGGCAAGACAGTGACCGAGTACGACGACCACCTGTTCTGCCTGCTGACGATGAACCACCATCCGCTGCACCTCGACGCCCACTACGCACAGGGCTCGACGCAGTTCGGACGCAACGTCGTGGTCGGCAACTACGTGTACTCGCTGCTGCTGGGCATGAGCGTCCCGGACGTGTCCGGCAAGGCGATCGCGAACCTCGAGGTGGAGTCGCTGCGGCACGTCGCACCCACCTTCCACGGCGACACGCTCTACGCGCAGAGCGAGGTGCTCGGCAAGCGTGAGAGCAGCTCGCGTGACGACCGGGGCATCGTGCAGGTGCAGACCACGGGCTGCAACCAGGACGGCATGCCGGTGTGCAGCTTCCGGCGCACGGTGCTGGTGCCCAAACAGAGCTATCTCGATGCCCGCGGCGGTGAGCAGCCCGGCCGGCCCACGCTGGTCGAGCAGTGAGCGCGTCCGCCCCGGGCGCTAGGGTCGCGGACGTGACGCAGACGAACGAGGTGTGGCTGGTCCGGCACGGCGAGACCGAGTGGAGCCGATCGGGCCAGCACACGGGGGTCACCGACATCGCCCTGACTCCGTCGGGGAACGCTTCCGCGGAGGCGCTGGCCGACACGCTCGAGGGCACTGCCTTCGACCGGGTGCTGACCAGTCCGCTCCAGCGCGCCCGCCGCACGGCCGAGCTCGCCGGGTTCGCTGGTGCGGCCCTCGAGCCCGACCTCGTCGAGTGGGACTACGGCGACTACGAGGGGCTGACGTCCGCGACGATCCGTGAGACCGACCCCGACTGGACGATCTGGACTCACGGTGCGCCTCGCGGCGAATCCGTCGCAGCGATGTCCGCGCGGATGGACCGGGTGGTGACCCGGCTGCGCGAGCACCCCGGTCGCCAGCTGCTCTTCGCCCACGGTCACAGCCTGCGTGCACTGGCGGCGCGCTGGCTCGGTCAACCGGTGGGTGACGGCCGGCTCCTGCGGCTCGACACAGCGACGGTGTCGGTGCTGGGGTACGAGCACGAGCGGCCCGCCGTGTTGCGCTGGAACTGCTGACCCGGTGCCGGCCGGTCAGCCGACCTGGCCCCACTCCGCCAGCGTCTGCCACAGCAACGGTGACAGCGGCAGCGCACGCAGCTCGTCGTCGGTGACCCACCGGGCGTCGGCGGCGTCGCTGGCCGCCTGCAGCTCACCCCCGACCACCTGGCACGCGAAGTCGTCGATGTCGTACGTGCTGCCCGCGGCTCCCTCGCGAGTGATGCGGCCGACGTGGCGTACCACCCTGACCACCAGGCCGGTCTCCTCGAACACCTCGCGCACACATGCCTGCTCGGCGCTCTCACCGGGCTCGACGCGGCCTCCGGGCAGCGACCAGGTGCCGACTGCGGGCGGCTGTCCGCGCAGGATCACCAGCAGCCGGCCGTCCGCGTCGCGCACCAGCGCACCGCTGCAGGGGACCGATCCGGGTGTCACCGGTGCGACGGTAGCGTCAGCCTCGCTCGTCCGTGAGTTTGGTGCCGCCCGTCCGTGAGTTTGGTGCCGCCCGGGCCGTACCGCCTGTGCCCGGCCGCTGTGATCCGCTCGGCTCGCCTGGGAGGGCAGGCGGCGACGTCAGCGACCGAAGTCACGGACCGGCAGGACCGAAGTCACGGACCGGCAGGACCGAACTCACGGACCGGCAGGACCGAACTCACGGATCGGCGTAGCCCTTGACCGGGTACGCCGGCTCCGGCACGGTCGGCGCATGGCCGAACGCTGGAGCTGCGTCCGCTGTGGCACGCCGGTTGCTCGGGACGGCGATGGGCGCTGGTCGTGCGACCTCGACGGCTCCGTCGCCGCCATCGACGCCTACGCCGAACCCACCGTGCACGGGCTGCTGCAGCAGGCCAGCCAGGTCGCCGCGCCGACCTGGCTGCCATGGCCGATGCTGGACCAGCTGTCCCTGTCCGGCACCGGTGCCGCGCTCGAGGCGGCCGGTCGGCCGCTGGCAACAGTCGCGGCCCTGAGCGGCCCCGACGTGGTCGGTGGAGCGGCGGACCTGGTGATCGTGTGCGAGGAGCCGATGGTCGGGATGGGTGCACGCTACGCCGGCACGGCCGGGTTGGACATCGGGTCCGAGATCGCCCACCGGCTACCTGCCGTGCACGTGTCGGTCGCCGGACGCACGACGCCGATGTGGTGGATCGCCGGTCCGGCCGACCGCGACGTGTTCGTCGGCGAGGCGTCCGGACGCTGGCTGTGGGTCGTGGCATGGCCGGCGACGGCCGGTGCGCTCGTGCATGACGGTCTGCCGCTGCGCGACCTGCGCGACCTGCTCGGCCAGGTCGACCTGATCCCGCTCACCGGCTTGTGCCCGCGGCTGTGAGCTGCGCCGGTGGCTAGGGTGGACGGGTGCGCATCGACCTGCACACCCACTCCCGGCGCTCCGACGGGACCGACTCGCCGGCCGAGCTGGTGGCGGCGGCAATCTCCGCCGGTCTCGACGTCGTCGCGCTGACCGACCACGACACCGCCGAGGGCTGGGACGAGGCGTCCGTCGCTGCGGCCGGCACCGGCATGGTGCTGTTGACCGGCATCGAGATCTCCTGCCGGTACGCGGGCGCCGGCGTACACCTGCTGGCGTACGGACCGGACCCGGCATACCCACCGCTGGTGCGCGAGCTGGACCGGGTGCTCGAGGGGCGCAACGCCCGGCTGCCGGCCACGGTGCAGCGGCTGCGCGGGCTGGGCATCTCGATCACCGCTGACGACGTCCGCGAGGTCTCGGGTGACGCCGCGGCGACCGGACGCCCGCACGTCGCCGACGCCTTGATCTGGCTCGGCGTCGTGTCCGACCGGGACGAGGCCTTCGACCGCTACCTGATGCCCGGGCGACCCGCGTATGTCGACCGGTACGGCGCCGACCTGGTGCCGACCATCGACCTGGTAGCCGCGGCCGGTGGCGTCAGCGTGCTCGCCCACCCGTGGAGCCGGGCGAGCCGCCACGTCCTGGACGCGGACGCGTTCGAGATCCTGCAGGCGCAGGGGTTGACCGGCGTCGAGGTTGACCACCAGGATCACCGGCCGGAGGATCGCGCGGCCCTGCGCGAGATCGCGGCCGACACCGGTCTGCTGTGCACCGGGTCCAGCGACTACCACGGTACGGGCAAGGTCGACCACGACCTGGGTGTGCAGACCACGGACCCCGAGCAGCTCGGCCGGCTGCTGGACGCCATGCGCGCTTCGGCGGCGGCTGCGCGGCGGCGCGGGCTGGCCCCCCCGGTGACCCCCCGATTCCGCTGGGGGTAGACATCGTGCGCGACACGCGGGTCAGAGCAGGACAGCAGCCAGGGCAGCGGGATTCTCGACCGCCGGAGAGTGCCCGGCGTCGGGCACCACGCACACCTGCGTCCCGAGCCGCCGCGCCATGTCCTCCTGCACCTCGAACGGCCACGCGTCGTCGTCGACACCGCGGATCACCGTCGTGGGTACGCCGGTGGCTGCCAGCGCGTCGATGCGATCCGGCGAGCCGAGGAGGTGGTCGACGAACGTACGCAACGACGTGGCTGAGTTGGCGACGAACCGCTCGCGCAGAAACGCGGCCACGTCGGCTGAGGGTCCGGCGGCCTCACCCCGGCGGCGGGCGTGGCTCTCGCGCATCTCGTGGACCAGCTCGAGGGGGTGCTCGCCCAGGACGGCGGCGAGCGTGCCGAGGTCGGCACGTTTGCGCGCGCCGGTGAAGGCGGCGGGACCCGTGCACAGCAGCACCAGTTCGTCCCACGCACCTGGGTCGGTCAGCACCGCGGTCTGCGCGACCAGTCCGCCGAAGGAGTGGCCCAGCAGGCGGCATGGCCGGGGGACGCCGAACGCGTCGGTGAGGGAGAGCACGTCGGCGGCGAGGGCGTCGAGCGAGTAGTCCGCGTCCGCCCCGGCGCGAGACTCGTACTGCCCGCGCTGGTCGTAGCTGACCGCGAGCCAGCCCGCGTCGGCGAGCAGCGGCAGCAGGGGGGTGAAGTCCTCCTTGCTGCCCGTGAAACCGGGGACCAGCAGATACAGGCCGCAGGGTACGCCGTTCGGGCGGGCGATGAGCGTCGCAAAGTCACCCCGCGGCGTCGACGTACGCGCAGCCTCGACCGAGTCAGGCAGGGCGACCGGGCGCTCGAGCATGTCGTCGACCCTATCCGGGGCCAGCGGGTCAGAGGTCCGTACGGGGGCGGGCGGCGGTGGCCAACGCGGACAGCGCCGTTGGGAAGATGTCGGCCGGCGGGGTGACCAGCCCGGCTCCCACCTGGCCGACGCCGGCATGCCTGCCGGCCATCCCGGTGTTGATCTGCGGCAGGATGCCGGTCCGGCAGACCAGGCTGACGTCGATGCCCGTCGGCGCCCCGGCGAACTCGAGCACCGGGATCGTCCAGCGCGGGTTCTCGGCCAATGTGATCTGGCGCATGCGCCGGGTGGTGGCCAGCGCGTCGGGCACCGTCCCGCCGACGAAGCGCACGATCGCCGGTGCCGTCGCCATCGAGAAGCCACCGAGGCCGGCCGTCTCGGTGATCGCCGAGTCGCCGATGTCGGGGTTGGCGTCCTGCGGTCCGTAGTCGCCGAGGAAAAGGCCCTCGGCCAGCTGGGCTGGTCCGGTGAACCACTGGTCACCCGTGCCGGACACCTGGATGCCGAAGTCGGTGCCGTTGCGGGCCATCGCCACCACCATCGTCGAGCCGTCGATCCCACGCGCGGCGTCCAACGCCAGCTTGCACGCGGGCATCGCCAGGTTGAGGAAGAAGTGGTCGTTGCCACCGATGAAGCGGGCGGCCTGTGCGACATCACTGCTCGGGAAGCCCGACTCGACCATGGCCGGGGCCAGGTCACGCAGCAGCATGAGCGTGCCGGCCCGGTTGCGGTTGTGCGCCTCGTCGCCCATCTGCAGCATCTGGGTGAGGATCGCGGTGACGTCGACCGGGCCGCCCGCCCGTACCGCCCGCTGCAGCAACGGACCGAGCACGGCCGACATCCACCGCAGCCGCTCCAGGACATGGGGACCGTACGCGCCGTAGCGCAGCACCTTGCCGAGGCCTTCGTTGAGCGAGCAGTACGCGTGCCGTCCGCTGGCCGGGTCCTCCAGGACGAACATCCACATGGACGCCGACACCACTCCGGCCATCGGGCCGACGGCGTAGTGGTGGTGGCACGGCGCGAGCGTCGCCGCTGACCCCGAGGCGAACAGAGCTGCGGCATCCTCCGGGTCGTCGGCGAGTCCCTCCAGTGCCGCGGCTCCCATCAGCGCCCCACGCAGCGGACCGGATGCCCGGTCCCAGCCGATGGGAGGCCCGGCGTGCAGGAAGTCGCCGCGCTCGAGGCCGAGGACGTCGCCAGCGGGCAGGACGTCGACCAGTACGGCGGTCACGTCCAGCATCGCCGCCACGGCACGCGCGTTGGCGTCGCGGCGCAGAGGGTCGGCGGCCACGGTCACCAGGTCGTCGGTGGTGCCGGGCATCGGGGGCTGCCAGTCGACCCGAAGGACGGGGGCGGCCTGGGCGGCCACGGTGTCGGCGAGCAGGTCGACGCCGGCCGCGACGACGGAGGGCTCGCGCCGGAGGAGGCCGATGCAACTCATGCGTGGTCCCCGGAGTGCACGAGTGACACCGCGTGCCGGGCCGCCTCGGCATTGGAGGCGAACACGTGGGCCCCCGCTGTGGCCAGCGCCCGGGCCTGACGGGTGAGGCCCTGCGGGTCGGCGTCGGTGCCCACGCACGCGACCACGACGGGCAGGTCGCGGCGGACAGCCTGCAGGGTGGGCACCAGGTCGGCCGCCGGATCGTCCTGGGCGCCGTGGCCGAGCACGACGTCCAGCAGCAGCACTGCGGTCGCCGGGTCGGCCGACGCCGCGGCGACCTGTGCGAGACGCACTGTCGGGTCGATCATCGGGTGCGCCCGCCCCACCGTCATCGCGTCGTCGCCGAAGTCGATCATCACGTGCGCGTCGGGGAGCAGGTCGCGACCCAGGGCGAGGTCCGGCGAGGACGGGATGTTGCTGCGGATCGGACCCAGCGCGTCGGCGGCGACGAACATCGCCTCGTCGCACAGGGTGCCGCCGACGAACAGGCCCCGAAGCCACCCCTCGATGCACTCCTCGGCGGGGTGCCCCCAGGTCTGCCAGGTCGGGGCCGGGTGACCCAGCGCGGTGACGACCGCCTGCGCTGCGGCGCTCAGGTCGGGCCGGCCGGCTCCGAGCAGGGCGAGGTGCACGGGGGTGGACAGCTCGGCGGCGAAGGCCTCGAGCGCGGCCGCCACCTCGGGAGCCGGCGGCTTTGAGACCACCACGATCAGCTCGGTGCCCGGGTCGGCGTCGAGCAGCCGCAACGCCTGGCGGGTGGAGCGGCCCGCGACCGCAGCGGACAGATCGCGTCCGCCCACGCCGAGGGCGGCGCTCACCCCGACGCCGGCCGCGTCGAGCAGTGACATGAGGTGTTGGCACCCGGTGCCGGAGGCAGCCACGACACCGACGGGACCGGGGCGTACCGCGTTGGCGAAGCCGAGTCCGAGCCCGCCCACCAGGGCCGTACCACAATCGGGACCCATGACCAGGGTGCCTGCCCGTTCGGCCGCATTCTTGAGGGCGACCTCCTGGGCGACCGGCACGTTGTCGCTGAAGACCATCACGTCACGGCCGGCGTCGATCGCGTCCATGGCCTCGACGAACGCCGACGCGCCGGGCACCGACACCAGCACGAGACCGGCGTCGCTGTGGGTCAGCCCGGCGGCGGTCGTCCGTGGTGGGGCCACCTGTTCGGGTCCCTCGTCACCGCGATGGCTCGCCGCCGCCAGCGCGGCGTCCACGGCTGCCAAGGCGTCCTCGAGCCGGCCGTCCTCGCTGAGCCGGACAGCCACCACCATGTCGTTGGACGTCGCGGGTGGGACGTCGAAGCCCACACCGGCGAGCAGGTCGAGGTTGAGCGGCGTCGCCATCGCGACCTGGGCAGAGGCCACCGCAGCCGAGCTGGTGACGTCCTTGCTGACCTGCAGGAGCGTGACCGAGTCGGCGTAGGCGCCTGGGCGTACCTCCACGTGGGCGTCAGCGGCGGCCGTCATGCGTTGCACCGGTCGAGGGCCGGGTTCAGGGCGAGCGCCGCGCCGAGCGCGAGCCCAGCACCGGAGGTGTGACCGACCGCGAGCAGCTCGTCGAGCTGGCAGCGCAGCTGCTCAGGCCCGACGCCGGTGCCGACGGCGATGAGCAGGTCGCGCAGCTGCGGTACGGCTTCACCGGCGAGGGCGCGGCGCAGCAGTGTCGCGGACAGCATCGTGGTACGGCCGGTCGCGGCCAGGACTGCGTTGTCCACGCCACCGTGGTCGAGCCCGGCCGCGGAGCGGCTGACCAGCCACGCCGCGAGCACGTCGTCACCGAGGGGGGTCAGGCCTGCGCCCCGGCCGATCAGCTGCCCGACGGCGCACGTATCGGCAGCGGCCAGCGACTGCAGCGCCGATGTGGGCAGCGCGTCCGACAGGACCACCGGCAGCGACATCGGCAGCGCAGCGGCCCAGGCCCGGCCACGAGCGGCGAGGCCGGGCAGCCGGGGCACGCGCGGGTCGACCAGCCGAGCCGCACGTACGAGCAGTGGCCCGAGTCGCAGCTGGCCGTTGCCCACCTTCGCCGTGCCGGACGTCGGGAGCGAAGGCAGGTCGGTGTTCAGGCCGACGGGCACCTGAACCGCCGCGCGGGCGAGCAGTGCGATGGCCTCGTCGTCGATTGCGAGGTAGACCGCGTGCGGCCCTGACCCGATCACCGTCACCTCACGGGCGGGGCCGCCGAGCCGGGCCGCTGCCCACGTAGAGGCAGCGGCTGGGATCCGAGCCGGCGACACCGCAGGACGCTCCCGGACCTGTGCACCGGTTGCGCGCATGGACCCCTCCCGGGTGCGGAACTCCGCTGCGTCAGGTACGGAGCGTTGTCCGGACGGATGTCCGCATCGCCACCGCAGGGTATCCGCGCGTTGTACGGTCTGCCGATGGTAAAGATTGCCAACGATCAACGACGATCGGATCAACCTATGACAACTCGGACGTACGGGCAGCCGCTGCGGCAGGTGCTGCGGTCGACTTCGCTGGCCGGATCGGTGGTCCTCGCCGGTGCGGCCGGACTCGACGAGGTGGTGGCCGGGCTCAACGTGATGGAAGTGCCCGACATCCAGGCCTACGTCAAAGCCGACGAGCTGCTGCTGACGACCGGTTTCCCGTTGGTCGCACTGACCCCGCACGCGGGGGAGGAGCGTGAGCGAGCGCTGGTGCAGCTGATTCGTGACCTGCACGGGCGGGACCTGACCGGTCTGGCCGTGAAGCTGGGCCGCTACCTCGACGCGGTTCCCCGTCGAGCGCTCGACCTCGCCGACGAGCTCGGCTTCCCCGTCGTACGGCTGCCCGACGACGTGGCCTTCGACGACATCTTCAAGGAGGTGTACGCCAGCTTGTCCACCCTCCAGGCGGGCGTACTCGAGCGGATCGACGCCCTGCACGCCGCCCTCACGTCTGTCGTGCTCGACGGTGGCGACCTCGCCCAGATCGCTGCTGAGGTGGCTCGCGTGCTCGACGTGGGCGTACTGATCACCTCGACCGATGGGCGGGAGCGTGCCACTGCCCTCGAGGACGGGGCCCGGCAGCGCCTGAACGCCGCCGAGCTGTTCGACGACAGTGGACGGTTCCGGGTCGAGCGAGCGCGCGTGGACCCGTTCGGCTTCGGTGACGGCGAGCTGCGCCTGTTCCCCGTGATCGCGGGCGGCTCGCTGCTGGCGCGCCTGGTGGTGCACAGCCCGCGACGTCGGCTGTCGGACTCCGACCACCAGGCGCTCGAGCGCGCCGCCACCGTGGCGGCACTGCTGATCACGCGCCAGCTGGCCGTCACCGCCGTGGAAGGCAAGTACCGCGGGGACTTCCTGCGCGAGGTGTTCGGGGGCCGCGGCGGGGACGACGAGTGGATCATCGAGCACGCCGTCGGCCTCGGTTGGGACCTCGACCGGCCCCTCGTGGTGGTGATGGGGGCGCTCGACCCGCCCGCCGAGCACGAGTCCCCGGTCTCCGCTGGGGTGCGGCGCGGGTGGCAGGAGCGGTACGCCGCTGCCTGGCAGCACGTCCTCAAGGCGATGGACACCACTGTCGCAGTGGCCGACTTCTCCTCCGAGGTGGTGGCATTGGTCCCCGTCGGGGTGCCCGACACCCCCGAGGCCTTGCACGCAGCAACCCGGGCGACCGTCGAGCCCGTCGTGGCCGCGATCCGCGGTGACCGGGGTGGTGGCCGTCGTTCGTTCTCGGTGGGGGTGAGTCGGCTGGTCCGTCGTCCGAGCGAGTTGCCCGAGGCGTACGCCCACGCCCGGCGGGCCGTTGAGGTCGGGCGGCGCATCAATGGCACCGGCTCACTGACCACGTTCGACAGCCTGGGCGTCCACCGTTTGATCTCGCTGGTGCCCGACGTAGTCGAGCTGCGATCCTTCGCGGTCGAGGTGCTGGGACCGCTCGCGGAGGACTCCGCCAGCGCGATCGACCTCAGGGCGACGCTGCAGATCCTGCTCGACACCAACCTCAACGTGGCCGAGGCCGCACGCGTGCAGCACTTCCACTACAACACCGTGCGCTACCGGGTGACCAAGCTGGAGTCGATGCTGGGCCCGTTCAGCTCCGACCCGTACCTGCGTCTGGACCTCGCGGTGGCTCTGCAGGTGTGGTCGATGCAGGGGTGGTGAGCGCCGTGCGGCGTTGTCGACTAGCCCTGGTCACGCGCGAGGCGCGCCCCGAACCCGAGCAGCACGACACCCGTCACTGCGTCCAGCCCTCGCCGGACAGCCCGTCGCACCAGGACCCGGCGGGCCTGGTGCAGACCGACGACGAGCAGCAGCAGGTAGGCCAACCCCAGCAGGGCATGGGTGAGCGCCAGCGGCAGGATCTCCCACACGGTGGCAGCGGCCGGCAAGAACTGGGGCAGCACCGCCAGGTAGAAGATCAGCACCTTGGGGTTGGTGATGTTCGACAGGAATCCCTGCCGCCAACCCGTCAGCGCCAGGCGTCGACCGGAGTCGGTGTTCGCGTCGCCAGGGACGGCGTACCGGCCGCGCCAGGCGGAACGCAACGCCTGCACGCCGAGAAAGCCGAGGTAGGCGACCCCTGCCCACCTGATGGCGGTGAAGAGCGGCTGGGAAGCGACGATGAGCGCGCCGAGGCCGACGGCGGCGACTGCCCCCTGGACGGCGTTCGAGGTGGTGACGCCCAGGCTCGCCCAGACGCCGCTGCGGCGTCCAGCCGACAGCGCGTTCTTGGTCACGACCGCGAAGTCCGGCCCCGGAACGACCACGAGAACTGCCGCGAAGAGCACGAACGAACCGTAGGACTCCCAGGTCATGCGCTCAGAATAGTGTCCCAGGCAGTTGTGTCCGACATGAGCACTGGCTGATCACGACGAGGCATCGGACACGGTTGACAGGAGCGCTAGATCGGCTACATGATCTAGCCATGGCTACTACCTCTAGCCGAAGCATCGGCGCCGGGCTCGGGACGACGTCGCAACGGCGGCTGCTCCGAAGACAGCAGACCATCGAGGAGGCGCTCAACCACGCCCTGGCGATCATGGCCGAGCACGGTGTGGGCGCACTGACGATCTCGGAGGTAGCACGCAGGATGGGGTTACGTGGCCCGTCTCTGTACAAGTACTTCCCGGGCCTGCACGCCGTGTACGACGCTCTGTTCGCCCGCGGCGTCGCTGCGAACGCGGCGGCGGTGTCGGTTGCGATCGAACCGCATCCGAGGGGGACCGAGCGCATCCGCGCTGCTGTGCAGGCAACCGTTCGCTGGTGCATCGAGAATCCCGCCCTCGCTCAGTTGCTGTACTGGCGTCCGGTACCGGGCTTTACCCCAACACCCGACTCATTCGCTGCCAGCACCGAGACGATGGCTCAGGCGCAGGCAGAGTTTGCCGAGGCCGTCAGGCTCCGGCAGCTGGCACCCACGGCTGACAGCGACGAGGGGGTGCGGCTGCTGACCGTGGTGATGAGCGGGCTCATCACCCAGCAGATGGCCAACGAGCCCGGTGTCGCGTACCGGGCCGGCAGGTTCTCCGGACTCACCGACCAGATGATCGACATGTTCTTCGCCCACTTCCAGACAGGAGATCCTGATGCAGACCCTCGACAGCGATGAGGTGAGCATCCACATCGACGCCTCACCCGAGGACGTCTACGCGATGGTTGCCGACGTCACCCGTACACCGGAGTTCAGTCCGGAGATCCTGAGCTGCTGCTGGCTGGACGGCGCCACCGGACCGGCCGTGGGTGCCCGCTTCAAGGCGACCAACAAGGTCGCGCGCGGGCCGTCCTGGACCAACACGCCGGTCGTCACCGCCGCGTCGCCAGGACGGGAGTTCGCGTTCTCGCGCACGGAGAAGTTCACCGGCACCATCGCGTGGCGGTATCGCCTCGAGCCCGAAGGAACAGGCGTCAGGGTGACCGAGTCCTACGAGGTGGTCCGGCCGGTGTCACGGCTCGGGTGGTTCGTCATCGGCCGCCTCTTCGGCTGCCGTGATCGGCGGGCCGATCTGCGCATCGGCATGCAGCAGACGCTCGAGAGGCTTCGCGAATGCGCTGCTGCCAGCCCACACGTAGCGCCCAGCGCCGAGCGTTGAGTCAAGAGGCGGTGTGGGCTCGCTGATCACCAACGGGACAGCTTCCAGATCTCCGGTTGCGGCTCCTCCACCGAACCGATCTCGGAAAAGATGGTCACCGCCGCTTTGAGGTGCGCCATGGCGTCGTCCGGGCTCCCCGATGCGTGCAGCAGGTCGGCGAGATTGTTGTGCAGGGCAGCCTCCCGGTGCCGGTCGCCCATTGCCGAGCACAGGTCCAGGGCAGCGACGGTCAGCTCGGTCGCGCTCTGCATCTCACCGCGTGCCCGGTGGGCCAGGGCGAGGTTGTTCAGTACGGCGACCAGCAGCTCCCGGTCGCCGAGCCCGTCGGCGAGCTCCTTGCCTTGGCGCAGGGTTTCCAGCGCGTCGTCGGGGTCGCCGGCTGCCGTCGCGAGCATCCCCAGCAGGTTGTGTGCCTGGCACCGCGCCATGGGATCGCCGGCTGCTTCCGCCAGGACCAAGGCCTCCCGTGCGAGCAACCGCGCTGGTTCGGTTTCTCCCCGGGAATGGGTGCTCAGGCTCAGGTCGGCGGTGATGCGGGCGCGGGCGGCGGCGTCCGTGACCGGAGCCGCCGCCAGCGCTGCCCGCAGGTGCGCTTCGGCCAGCGCGTATTCTGCTCGTCGGTGCTGGAGCCGCCCGAGGCGGTGCTCCACTGCTGACAGCTCGGCAGTACCGCAGCTCGCGGCCGCCGTTTCGAGACTGAGCAGCGCGCCAGGGTAGTCACCCATGACGGTCTGCAGGTCGCCGATCGCGGTCTGCAGCCCGGTCCGGTCGGCATGACCCAGCGCCAATGCCGAACGCAGGTGGCTGAGTGCCTCACTGTTGGCGAACACCTCGCGCGCCTGCTCGCCGGCCTCCAGGAACGCAGAGGCCGCAGCATCGTCACGACCGGCCAGCTGGAGGTGGCGGGCCACCGCGGTTGCCGGAGTGCCGAGCGCCTCGGCGGCCCTGCCGTGGAGCAGCCGTCGACGGGCGAGGCCGGTCTCGTCGTAGACTAGTCCGCGCAGCAGCTGGTGTGCGAAGTCGTAGTCGACGTCCCCCTCAGTGACAAGGCCCCGCCGCACAAGCTCCTCCAGCGCCGTCACCGTCTCCTCGTCGGTACGCCCGCTCACGGCCCGTACGGTGTCCACGCCGAAGGACCGGCCGAGCACCGCGGCGGCGGTCAGCACCTGACGGCCGGTCTCGGTGAGCGGGTCGAGCCGGGTTCGCAGGAGGTCGCGTGCGCCGGTGGGCAGCGACCAGTGGTCGTCGCCACCGAGCGCGTGGAGGTACTCGACCAGAAGCAACGGCACACCTTCCGCCGTCTCCCAGAGACGACGGGGCACGGCCGGGTCCAGGTCGCCAGGACGGGATGCCATCACCAGCTCGGTCACTGCATCCTCAGCCAGACGCTCGAGACGCAGCACGGTTCCACCCCCAGCTCGCGAGACCGCGGCCACGGCGCGGCGCAGCGGGTGGTCGTGGGGGGTCCGCCACGTGAGCACGACCAGGAGCGGGCGGTCTGCCAACCGACGCAGCCCGTACGAGAGCAGGCCGAGGGTGGCGTCGTCCGCCCACTGCACATCGTCGACGAGCAGTGCCCCCGGGATGCTCCCCGCCGTGGCCGCACTCAGCGTGTCCCAGAGGCCCGAGAGGAAGCGGGTCTCGGCGCCGGGGCCCTGACTCGGCACCGGGCCCTGATCCGATCGACCCGCGACAACCTCCGGAACGAGGCGGGCCGCCTCACCCAGCGCCCGATCTCCGGCACCGGCGAGCCAGTCGTCCCCGTCACGCAACCGGCCCCGAAGCGCGTCGACCAGCGGGGCGTAGGCGAGTCCGGCCTCATCCTCGTAGGCCCGCCCCTGCACGACCTGGGCACCCCTGCGGCGCAGATCCGAGAGCAGCTCCTCGGCGATCCGGGTCTTGCCGATCCCCGCTTCACCCTCGACCAGCACAACCCGGCCGGCGGTGCCGATTGCGTCGTACTCGGCCCGCAGCGCACGCAGGTCGTCAGTACGACCCACGAACGGGGTCGGGAGCGATGCTGCTGCCGGTGCTGCTGATTTCGCCCGTACCGGCACGGGCGGAGCGTAGGACCCCCGGTTGATCGCCTCGTAGAGCTGCGTCGTCTCGGTCAGCGGCGGCACGCCGAGCTCGCGGGACAGTGTGCGGACGCATTCCCGGTACTGCACCAGGGCAGCCATGCGGTCACCAGTCGCGACGTACAGCCTGATCAGCGCGCGGTGCGCGGGCTCATGCAGGGGGTCGATCGACAGCCACCGCTGTGCGGCGTCCAAGGCGCCCATCGGATCACCAGCGGCCTCACGGGCCACGGCCAGGTCGGCGAGCGTCGACGTGAGCTCCCGGCGCAGGGCGTCACCCTCCCCCTCTGCCCAGGCCTCGAAGTCGGGCGAGTCACGAATGCCGAACCCCTCGAGAAGGTCGCCCCGGAACACCTCGACCGCACGCTCGAGGTCCCCCACGGCCCGCAGATTGCGGAAGCGGTCGACATCGACCGAGATCCCCGCACCCTTGACCAGACGGACGTGGTCGCGAGTCGCCTCGACGAGTCCCGCTCCGACAGCGCCCCGCACGCTCGAAAGGGTGCGCCGAAGAGCCCCGCGTGCGTGCTCCCGGTCCGTGTCAGGCCAGAGCAGGTCGGCCAGGGCATCGCGGGGACGCGGGCGATCGGTGAGGGCCAGGTGGGCGAGCAGGGCCATCGCCTTGCGGGTGTCGAACGCGACGAGTGCTCCGTCACGCTCGACCCGCGGTGGGCCGAGCAGGTTGACCTCGATCACATGCGCTGTCCGTTTCCCGCTCAGTCACTGTGCCAGCGGCCAGGTGACCTCGATCGTAACGATTCCTGTACGCCGGCCGGCGATTGTGGCGTACAACAGTTTCGAGAAGGAGGTCGCGTGCAGATCAAGTTCCGGCCCGCGGCGTCGGACGCAGGTGTGCGCAGGCTGGCGTGGGCGGTCTGGTGGTTCCTGGTCGCGGTGCTGGCTGCAGGTTTGCTGCTGTCATTCTTCGTCGACCCAGCGACTGCCGGATCCTGGGGCGGCGGGGGCACCGCGGGTGACGTCGTATTCGCCCTCACGGTGATGACTTTTCCGTTCGTCGGCCTCCTGATCCTGCGTCGCCAGCCGCGCAACACAATCGGATGGTTGCTGATGGCTGTCGGCCTTGTCTGGGGTCTGGGCGCCTTGGCCGACAACTACGCCACCTACGGCTTGCTGGTGCGTCCCGGGTCGGTGCCGGGGCCGGCCGTCGTCGCCGCGCTCAACGAAGGCAGCTGGGCTCCCTGGATCGGGCTGATGGGCACCTTCTTGATCCTGCTCTACCCGGACGGCCACCTGCCGTCTCCTCGATGGCGACCCCTAGCCTGGCTGTCCGGGGCCACGATCGTCGTGGTGACCCTGACGATCACCTTCCTGCCGGGCCGGCTCGAGGAGGGCCCCGTCCCGACTCTGATGAACCCGCTCGGGTCGCGGGCAACTGCACCAGTCCTGTACGTCCTGCTGGGCATCTTCCTACCGTTGCTGCCCCTGTGCATCGTGGCGTGCGCAGTCGCCCTCGTACGCCGCTTTCGCCGCTCGCGTGGCGTCGCGCGGCAGCAGCTGAAATGGCTGGCCACAGCTGGGGCGGTCGTCGCGCTCCTGTATCTGCTCACCATGGCCATGACGTTGATCACGGAAGCGAGGGCGTCGTCGGGGAATGCGGCAGGTTGGGTGACCATCCTGCAAGCGGTGGCGACTCTGTCGTTCGTGCTTCTGCCGCTGGCGATCGGGATCGCCATCCTGCGTCACCGGCTCTACGACATCGACGTCGTGGTCAACCGTGCCCTGGTGTACGGGTCGCTGACCGCCACCCTCGCCGGGGTCTATCTCGCTCTGGTGCTGTTGTTGCAGCAGGTGTTGAGCCCGCTGACCGCCGAGTCCGACCTGGCGGTGGTCGGCTCGACGCTGACGGTGGCGGCGTTGTTCCGCCCGGCACGCGCGCGGTTCCAGTCCCTGGTGGACCGACGGTTCTACCGCAGCCGCTACGACGCCGCACGGACGCTGGCCGCCTTCGCCGGCAGGCTCCGGCACGAGCTCGACGTGCAGGCCGTCGGCGGCGACCTCCGGGCAGTCGTCAGCGAGTCGGTGCAACCGGCTCACGTCTCGCTCTGGCTCCGGCCATGACCGCCGTGTCGGACGCAACGCTACGCAGGTCGGCATGGGCCGTGTGGTGGTTCATGGTGGCGATGATCAGCCTTCGGGGGCTGCTCTACCTCGCCGAGCGGTCGACCGTGACGAACCTGGGAGAGTACGTCAACGAACTCGGGTTCCTCTTGCTCATTCTGATCTTTCCCCTCACCGGCGCGTTGATCCTGAGGCGCCAGCCGCGCAACACCATCGGCTGGTTGCTGCAGGGCATCGGCCTGGTGTGGGGCCTGGGTGGCTTCACCGACAACTATGCCCGGTACGGCCTGCTGGTGAACCCCGGCTCGCTGCCACGACCCGACATAGCCGCCGCTCTCAACGGGGGCATCTGGGTCCCGGCGATCGGATTGATGGGCACCTTCTTGATCCTGCTCTATCCCGACGGTCACCTTCCGTCACCTCGCTGGCGGCCGGTGGCGTGGCTGTCTGCGGTGACGATCATGGCCCTGACCTTCACCTTGTACCTCACGCCCGGCCGGCTCGAGCTCGGCCCGGTGCCCATGCTGGAGAATCCCTTGGGGTGGGAGGCCGCGCAGCCCGTCCTGGGCGTTGTGTTCGGCATTCTGCTCACGCTCCTGCCGGTGTGCGTCGTGGCGTGTGCGGTCGCCCTCGTACTGCGGTTCCGTCGCTCCCGTGGCACCGAGCGGCTGCAGCTGAAATGGCTGGCGACGGCCGGAGCCGTGGTCGCGTTCACGTTCCTGGTCAGCATGGCTGTCCCGCTGCTCACCGGAGCATTGGCGTCCTCGGACGGTTCACCGGACTGGCTGGCTGTACTGGATACCGTGTCGTTCCTGTCGTTCGCACTGTTGCCGGCCGCGATCGGGATCGCCATCTTGCGGCACCGGCTCTACGACATCGACGTGGTGGTCAACCGTGCCCTGGTGTACGGGTCGCTGACCGCCACCCTCGCCAGTGTCTACCTCGCTCTGGTGCTGCTGCTGCAGCAGGTGTTGAGCCCGCTGACCGCCGAGTCCGACCTGGCGGTGGCCGGCTCGACGCTGACGGTGGCGGCGTTGTTCCGCCCGGCCCGCGCACGGTTCCAGGCTCTGGTGGACCGACGGTTCTACCGCAGCCGCTACGACGCGGCTCGCACCCTCGAGGGGTTCGCCGCACGGCTTCGCGACGAGCTGGACCTTGAGGCGCTCGGAAGCGACCTGCGCCATGTGGTGCAGGACACGATGCACCCTGCACACGTGTCCCTGTGGTTGCGGAGCTGAGAACCATGGGCCGCCATCAGCTCGCGACGTCATCATTGGTCCTCACGACGGTGTTGGCTGTCATCAGTGCGGTGATCTCGGGCGGTCGAGACGGCCTGGCTGACGCAATTCTGTACACCTCGCTTCCGCTGTCCCTGGCCATCGTCGGCGCGCTGATCGCCACGCGTCACCCGGAGAACCCGATCGGCTGGATCTTCAGCGGCTTCGCACTGGCAGCTCCCGGGTGGGCATTCGGCCCTGGTGTCGGGAGCGCGTTCATCGGCGGCGAGAACCCCTTCGCGGTCGGAGGCCCGACGATGGGAGTGGTCTTCGTCGCGGGCTTGGTCCTGATGCTCGTGGCGCTCATCGCAGCGGTGATGTCCTTCGTGCTGCGCCTGCGCAAGGCGTACGGCGTCGAACGTCTACAGCTCAAGTGTTTCGCCTGTGCTGCGGTGGTGGCGACCCTGCTGATGCCACTCGTCGCCGCCTTCTGGGACACGAGCGTGCTCGTCCAGGTGGCCGCGGCCGTGGCGTTCAATGCGCTGCCAATCGCCGCCGGGGTGCGGATCCTGCGCTACCGGCTCTACGACATCGACGTGGTGATCAACCGGACGCTGGTGTACAGCTCGCTGACCGCGCTGCTGGTGGCGACGTATCTCGGTCTGGTGCTGATGTTTCGGCTCGTGCTGAGCCGGCCCTGTTCCAGCCCCTGCGGCCACGGATCCAGTCTCTGGTGGACCGACGGTTCTACCGCAGCCGCTACGACGCCGCACGGACGCGAACGGAGGAGCCTGCCGGTAGCACACGACCCAAGGAGAGAACATGACCAGATTCGAGCACAGCGTGGTGATCGGGCGACCGATCGAGGCCGTGTGGGCCTATCTGATCGACCCCGCCAACAACCCGGCGTGGCAGGGCCCGGTCATCGAGGTTCGTCGCGGCGCCGGTGTTCCACTCGAGGTGGGCAGCGAGATCGAGGAGGTCATGCAGTTCCTCGGACGACGGTTCGATCTCACGTGGGTGGTGACCGCGCTCGAGCCCATGCGACGGTCCGCGGTCCGCACCTCGTCCGGCCCGGTGCCCATGCAGGGAAGCTACAGCTTCGAGCCGGTGGCCGATGGCACCCGGTTCACCCTGGAGACCGAGATGGAGGCACACGGCTTCTTCAAGCTCGCCGAACCCGTGTTCGCACGGATGGCCCGCCGAGAGGGTACGTCGAGCTGCGAGATGGTCAAGGAGCTGCTCGAGGCCGACGCCACCACAGTGTCGCCGTAACGCTCGGTGGACGCGACTGGCCTACAAAGGTCTCACCATGAGCGCACTGACCGGATCCTTCCGCCGCCGCTTCCTCGGCCGGACCACCGAGGTCGGTCGCTCCACGTACGGCGCAGCAGCTCAGCCGGCCGCCCCGACCGACGAGGTCGCTCCGGTCGACATCGCCCCGAACGACCCGCTGCTGGCGTACCTGCAGAGCGCCAGCGGGGCGGTGGACGTCGACGTGCTGGAGCTCGACTCACCGGCACTCGCGGCCCTCAAGGCTGCCGGGGTCAAGCTTGCCGTCCCGCTGGTGAGCCAGGGCGAGCTGATCGGCGTCCTCAACCTTGGTCCGCGCCGCTCCGAGCAGGAGTACTCCGCCGACGACCGCAAGCTGCTGGACAACCTAGCCGCGCAAGCTGCACCTGCGTTGCGGGTCGGTCAGCTCGTGCGTCAGCAGCAGGCCGAGGCCCGCACCCGGCAGCGGTTCGAGCAGGAGCTCGAGGTCGCGCGGCTGATCCAGCAGAACTTCCTGCCCAAGCAGCTCCCGGACCTGCCCGGCTGGGAGGTCGCCGCGTTGTACCGCCCGGCCCGCGAGGTCGGAGGCGACTTCTACGACGTGATCCCGTTGCCCGACGGCCAGGTCGGATTCGTGGTGGGCGACGTCACCGACAAGGGAGTGCCGGCCGCGCT
>Ga0136630_1000016_pt1 | contig 40928 bp, 38 predicted proteins | sample AntDrymUQ5682106_2_FD_105496 | JGI IMG/M metagenome (GOLD analysis project Ga0136630, IMG submission 105496) | Polar desert sand microbial communities from Dry Valleys, Antarctica - metaG UQ568 (21.06) | ecosystem: Environmental > Terrestrial > Soil > Desert | place: Antarctica: Dry Valley...
ACAGTGGGACAGGCAGCATGAGCGCTCCCCCTACGACGCGGAGCGCGACGCATCCTTCGCCGCCCTGCCGAACCTCGTGGTGATCGACGGCGGGCCCGGGCAGCTCTCCGCCGGCTTGGAGGCGGTGCGGGGCTTGCGCGAGCAGGGCGTCACCGTCGTCTCGCTGGCCAAGCGCATCGAGGAGGTGTTCGTGCCCGGCGTCCGGGAGCCGCTACGGCTCGCCCACGACACGCCGGAGCTCCAGCTTCTCCAACGGGTCCGCGACGAGGCCCACCGCTTCGCCATCACCCACCACCGGATCCGGCGCGACAAGGCGATGACCGAGTCGATCATGGACGGGCTCCCGGGCGTCGGCCCCAACCGCAAGCGCGCGCTGCTGCGCCACTTCGGCTCGCCGGAAGCGGTCCTGGGGGCCACCCGCGAGCAGCTCGAAGCCGTGCCGGGTCTGCCCGCCAAGGTCGGCCGCGACCTCTACCACCATCTCAACAAGACGGGACGCTGATGGCGCGCCTCACCGACCTCGTCGTGATCTCGGGTTTCTCGGGGGCCGGCAAGTCGTCGGCGATGAACGTGTTCGACGACGCGGGCTACTTCTGCGTCGACAACCTGCCCGCTGAGATGATCCGCTCGCTCGCGACGCTGTTCCTGCACGAAGGCTCCAAGGTGGAGCGCGCCTGCGTCGTCTCCGACCTACGGGCGCGCGACTACTTCGACGTGCTCGCCGAGGTGCTCGACGAGCTCGACGCCGGCAGCGTGGGGTCGCGCGTGCTCTTCCTGGAGGCCGACGAGGACCAGCTCATCGCGCGCTACAAGGAGACCCGCCGGCGGCACCCGCAGGCGCGCAACGGCAACGTCTCGGACGGCATACACAGGGAGCAGGGGCTCCTGGCGCCGATCCGCGAGCGTGCCGACACGGTGATCGACACGACCGGCCTCAGCCCGTCGGCGCTGCGACGCAAGGTCGCGTCGGAGATGCTGGCGCCCGGCGAGCCGGGCAAGCTCGCCGTCACGTTCGGCTCCTTCGGCCACAAGCACGGCCCGGCACGCGACGCCGACCTCGTGCTCGACGTCCGCTTCCTGCCCAACCCACACTGGGAGGCCGACCTCCGACCACTCACGGGCTTCGACCGGCGGATCATCGAGTACGTCGGCCGCGACGGGCGGCTCAAGGAGTTCTACGACCGCGTGCTGCCGCTGCTCGAGTACTTGCTGCCCCAGTACGTGGCGGAGGGCAAGGCGCATCTGGTGGTCGCGATCGGCTGCACGGGTGGCCGTCACCGCTCGGTGGTCATCGCGGAGGATCTCAGGGCGCACTTCCGAGAGGACCACCGGTTCTTCGTCGAGGTCCAGCACCGCGACGTGGACCGGGCCCCCGCACGCGCTTGATCCTGACGCGGTCCGGGCACGACGCTCAGGATGGGCGAAGCCATCCTGTTCAGCCTGATCGCCTCGAGCGCGTTGGTCATCGGCGGGGTGCTCGGCGCCTACTGGAAGGCGCCGACGCAGGTCACCGGGGTGCTGCTGGCCTTCGCCAGCGGGACGCTCATCGCGGCGCTGTGCTTCGAGCTGTTTCCCGAGGCGTATGAACTGGGCGGTGCCTGGCGGGCCGGCCTCGGCCTCCTGGCGGGCGGCACGGCGTTCGTGCTGGCCAACGCCGCACTGGATCGCTGGGTGGCCGGCTCGACCAAGCCCGACCAGCGCGAGAAGGTCAAGCGCGGCGCGTCGGGCGGCGTCGGCTGGGCGCTGCTGGCGGCGGTGACGCTGGATGGCATCCCGGAGAACGTGGCGCTCGGCGTCTCGCTCGTGGAGGGCGCGAGCTACACGCTGCTGGTCGCCATCTTCTTCTCCAATCTTCCGGAGTCGCTGGTCGGCGCGGTCGCCATGCGCGACGAGGACCGGCCGCCGCGCGAGGCGATCCTCATCTGGACGCTCTGTGCGGTCGTGCTGGCGCTGGCGGTCCTGCTGGGCCGGGCGGTGTTCGCCGGCGCCGACGAGGGGCTGCTCGCCGTCTGCCTCGCGTTCGCCGGCGGCGCCGTGCTCGCCTCGCTCGCCGACACGCTGATGCCGGAGGCCTTCGAGCACGGGCGGCCTTACAACTCGTTCGCCACGGCAGCCGGGTTCTTCCTGTCCTTCATGCTCGCGACCGTGTAGGTAGCCTTTCCGGCCCCTCCCCTTCGTCTCGTTCCAGGAAAGGGTCTCCATCGCCATGCCAGTACGCGTCGGGATCAACGGCTTCGGCCGCATCGGCCGCAACGTCTTCCGCGCCGCCCACGAGTCCGGCGCCGACGTCGAGATCGTCGCGGTCAACGACATCACGGACACGGGCACGCTCGCCCACCTGCTCTCCTACGACTCGGTCTACGGCCCGTTCCAGGGCACCGTGGACGTCGGCGACGGCGTCCTCACGATCGACGGCCGCGACGTCCGGGCGCTGGCCGAGCGCGATCCCGCCGCGCTGCCGTGGGGAGATCTGGGCGTGGACGTGGTGATCGAGTCGACGGGCTTCTTCACCAAGCGCCCGGACGCCGCCAAGCACCTGGAGGCCGGCGCGAAGAAGGTCATCATCTCGGCACCGGCCACCGAGCCCGACGCGACCGTGGTGCTGGGCGTCAACTTCGACTCCGCCTACGACCCCGACACGCACGACGTCATCTCCAACGCGTCGTGCACCACAAACTGCCTGGCGCCGGTGGTCAAGGTGCTGCACGACTCGATCGGCATCGAGCGCGGGCTGATGACGACCATCCACGCGTACACCGCCGACCAGAGGCTTCAGGACGCGCCGCACTCCGACCTGCGCCGGGCCCGGGCCGCCGCGCTCAACCTGGTGCCCGCCTCGACGGGCGCCGCCAAGGCGATCGGCCTCGTCATCCCGGAGCTCAACGGCAAGCTCCACGGCTTCGCGGTGCGGGCTCCCGTCCCCACCGGGTCGGTCGTCGACCTCACCTTCCAGGCGGCACGCGAGACCTCCGTGGACGAGATCAAGGAGATCGTCCGCGGCAAGGCGGACACGGGCGCGCTGGCGGGCATCCTCGCCTACACGGAGGACCCGATCGTCTCCTCCGACATCGTCAAGAACCCGTACTCGTCGATCTTCGACGCCGAGCTGACTTCCGTGCTCGAGGGCGCCCTGGTCAAGGTCGTGGCCTGGTACGACAACGAGTGGGGGTACTCCAACCGCTGCGTGGAGCTTGCCCAGAAGGTGCTCGTGCGTGCGCACGCTTGACGAGCTCGACGTCGAGGGCAAGCGCGTCCTCGTGCGGGTGGACTTCAACGTCCCGCTCGACGCCGACTCGGGGAGGATCACCGACGACACCCGGATCCGGGCGGCACTCGGGACCTTGGTGGAGCTGCGGGAGAAGGGGGCACGGCTGCTGCTCGCCGCGCACCTGGGCCGGCCCAAGGGGCGCGAGGACAAGCTCTCCCTGCGGCCGGCGGCGGACCGGCTGAGCGAGCTGCTCGGCGCGGAGGTCGTGCTGGCGGACTCGCTCGACGACGTGCCCGACGGCGACGTCGTGATGCTCGAGAACGTGCGCTTCGAGGCGGGGGAGACCGGTAACGACTCCTGGCTGGCACGGCGCTACGCGGAGCTTGCCGACGTCTACGTCAACGACGCGTTCGGCGCCGCCCACCGCGCGCACGCGTCCACCGAAGCGGTCGCGCACCTGCTGCCCAGCGCGGCCGGGCGGCTGCTGGAGCGCGAGGTCGCGACGCTGCGGCGCATCCTCGAGGCGCCCGAGCGCCCGCTCGTCGCCGTCGTCGGGGGGGCGAAGGTGACGGACAAGATCGGGGTGCTCGAGGCGTTTCTCCAGCGCGCGGACCGCATCCTGATCGGCGGCGCGATGTGCTTCCCGTTCTTCAAGGCGCAGGGGCACGGCGTCGGCGCCTCGCTCTGCGAGGACGAGGGCCTGGAGCCCGCGAGGCGCGTGCTCGCCGCCGGCGGCGAGAAGCTGCGCCTCCCGACCGACCTGCTCGCCGGCCGCGAGCTCTCGGCGCAAACCGAGACACGGGCGCTTGACGGGGTCGCCGTGCCCGACGGCTGGATGGGGCTGGACATCGGCCGCCGCACCGCGGCCGGCTTCGCCGAGGTCATCGGCGATGCCGGCACGGTCTTCTGGAACGGCCCGATGGGCGCGTTCGAGCTGGAGCCGTTCGCGGCAGGCACGCGCACGGTGGCCGTGGCCGTGGCCGAGTCCGATGCCGTCACCGTGGTCGGCGGGGGCGATTCCGCCGCGGCGCTCGCCGCGTTCGGCCTGGCCGACCGCGTCTCCCACCTCTCCACCGGCGGCGGCGCCTCGCTGGAGCTGATCGAGGGCAAGACCCTGCCGGGCGTGGAGGCCCTGGCGTGACCACCGAGCCGACTGCGTCGGCCGGCACAGGTCGCACGCCGCTCATCGCCGGCAACTGGAAGATGCACAAGACGGTCGCCGAGGCCGAGCGGTTCATCGGCGCGCTGCTGCCGCGGGTGGCCGCCGTCGACGGGGTCGACATCGTCGTCTGCCCGCCGTTCCTCGCCCTCCAGGCGCTCGTCGACTCCGCCCGCGGCTCGCAGGTCGGCATCTACGCCCAGACCATGCACGAGGCCGACGCCGGTGCCTTCACCGGCGAGGTCTCCGCCGCGATGCTGTCCGAGCTCGACGTGCACGGCGTCGTGCTCGGCCACTCCGAGCGCCGCGAGCACTGCAACGAGACCGACCGCGCGCTGCAGCTCAAGGTCCCCAAGGCGCTCCAAGCCGGCCTGGTGTCGATCCTCTGCGTAGGCGAGACCGAGGACGAGCGCGAGCGCGGCGAGACCGAGCGCAAGCTGCGCCATCAGGTCCGCGAGGGGCTCGCGCAGGTGCCGAGCGAGCGCCTGCCCGAGGTGGTCGTCGCCTACGAGCCGGTGTGGGCGATCGGGACCGGGCTGACCGCCACGGCCGAGCAGGCGCAGGAAGCGGCCGCATTCGTGCGCGCGCTCGTCGCCGGCTTCGATGCGGAGGCGGCGACGCTGGTGCGCATCCTCTACGGGGGCTCCTGCAAGCCCGGCAACGCCGCGGAGCTGCTGGCGCTGCCCGACGTGGACGGCGCCCTGGTGGGCGGCGCGAGCCTCGATCCGGGCGATTTCACCGCGATCGTGGAAGCCGCCGCGCGGTGACGGTCCCGGCCGTCTGCCTGATCGTGCTCGACGGCTGGGGGCTCGCCCCCGACGGACCCGGCAACGCGGTGGCGCTCGCCGACACGCCGGTCTTCGACCGGCTCTGGGCCGAGCACCCGCACACGACGCTCACCGCCATGGGCCAGGCCGTCGGCCTCCCCGAGGGACAGATGGGCAACTCGGAGGTGGGCCATCTGAACCTCGGCGCGGGGGCGATCGTTCCGCAGGACCTCGCGCGCATCGACGAGGCGGTGCGGGACGGGACGCTCGGCGAGAGCGAGACGCTGAGAGCGGCGCTGCGCGGGGCCACGCGCGTCCACCTGATCGGCCTGGTGTCGCCGGGTGGCGTGCACTCGTCCGAGGAGCACTTGGCGGGGCTGATCGCGCTGGGCGCGGAATGCGACGTGCCCGATCTCGTGATCCACGCGTTCACCGATGGGCGCGACACCTCGCCGACGTCGGGCGCGGCGTCGGTGGCGAGCATCGAGGCGGCCTGCCGCGAGCAGGGCACCGGCCGGATCGGGTCGGTCATCGGGCGCTACTACGCGATGGACCGCGACCAGCGCTGGGAGCGGACCGGCCAGGCGGTCGACCTGCTGTGCGACGGCACGGCCTCGCACCACGCGCCAACGGGCGAGGCAGCGGTGAAGGACGCCTACGACCGCGGCGAGACCGACGAGTTCATCAGCGCCACCGCCGTCGGGGAGGAGGCGCGCATCCGGTCCGGCGACTCTGTGCTCGCGTTCAACTTCCGGCCCGACCGCATGCGCCAGCTCACGGCGAAGCTCTCCGCGGTCGTCGAGCGCTACTCGACGCTCACGTCGTACGAGGACGGTTGGTCGTTTCCCGTCGTCTTCCCGCCGCACCGGCCGGCGACCACGATCGGCAAGGTGCTGGCCGGTGCGGGGCGCGCGCAGCTGCACGTGGCCGAGACGGAGAAGTACCCGCACGTGACGTACTTCTTCAACGGCGGCGACGAGGAGCCCTACGCGGGAGAGGTGCGCGAGCTGGTGCCGTCACCGCGCGACGTGCCGACCTACGACCACAAGCCGGAGATGAGCGCGCGCGAGGCGACCGAGGCCTTCCTGCGGCGGTGGCAGGAGCAGGACTTCGCGTTCGCGATCATCAACTTCGCCAACGCCGACATGGTCGGCCACACCGGCGTGATCGCGGCGGCCGTCACGGCGGTGGAGACGGTGGACGAGTGCCTCGGCCGGATCGTCGACGCTGTGCACGGCAAGGGCGGCGCCTGCATCGTCACGGCCGACCATGGCAACGCCGACGAGATGCTCGAAGAGGACGGCTCCCCCGACACCGCGCATTCGCTCAACCCGGTCCCGCTCATCGTCACGCCGGGCGCGCAGGCGCTCGACGGCGAGGGCATCCTGGCCGACGTGGCGCCGACCGCGCTCGCCCTGCTGGGGATCGAGCCGCCGGAGCCGATGACGGGCCGTTCGCTGCTGGGCTAGGCGCCGGCGCTCAGGCGCGGTCGCGCGGGCGAAGGACAGTTGCCGGTGCAACCAGTCGCCGGTTATCCTGTCGCCTCGTGACCTCCCCGGCCCGCGAGAAAGAAGAGCTCGACGCAGCCGAGCTCGGCGCCTGGCGGGGCATGCTGCGGATCCACAACGCGCTCGTGCGGGAGCTCGACACGGAGCTCGAGGCGGCGCACGCGCTCCCGCTCTCCTCCTACGACGTGCTGATCCACCTGCAGGCCGCCCCCGGCAAGCGCTTGCGGATGGCGGAGCTGGCCGACCGCGTGCTGCTCAGCCGGTCTGGCGTCACGCGGCTGGTGGACCGCCTGGAGCGCGACGGGTTGATCGTCCGCGACAGTTGCGCCTCCGATGCTCGCGGCCTCTTCGCCGTGCTGACCAACAGGGGAGACCAGCTGCTGGCCCGCGCGCGTCCCACCCACCTCCGCGGGGTGCGCGAGCGCTTCCTGCGCCACTTCACCGACGCGGAGCTCAGAACCCTCGCCGGCTTCTGGCAACGAGTTCAACCGGGTGCCGCAGAGTTGACAGAACCCGACTGAGATCTTATGCTGCCAGCCACACAAGATCACCGTTCTCCAAACGACGAAGGAGGTGGAGACGTGACCATCGTCCGCTGGGAGCCGCTTCGGGAGATGAGCTCCCTCCAGACCGAGATGAATCGGCTGTTCAACACGGTGTTCGAAGCGCCCGAGGCCGGAAACGGCGGTGCGCGCCGCTGGACGCCCGCCATGGACCTGCTGGAGACCAAGCAGCACTTCGTGCTGCGCGCCGACCTCCCGGGCATGACCGAGCAGGACGTCTCGATCGAGCTCGAGGACAACGTGCTCACCGTGTCCGGGGAGCGCCGGTCCGACCACGAGGAGGACCGCGAGGGCTTCTACCGTGTGGAGCGCGCGTTCGGTGCGTTCTCGCGCTCGCTGACGCTGCCCAAGGGAGTCGACCCCGAGGCCGTGAGCGCCGGCTTCGAGCACGGCGTGCTGGAGGTGCGCATCACCAAGCCCGAGGAGCGCAAGCCGCGCAAGATCTCGATCGGCGCGGGCGACCGCGAGACCCGCACGCTCGAGGGCACCGCCGCCTGAGGAACGTCGAGGGGCTCGCGAGCAGCGGGCCGGCAGTGATCAGAGGAGCCCGCTTTCGTGCGGGCCCTCTGCTTTCCTACGGCGCCGCGATGGAGCCCGCCTTCTCGATCCGCACGCGCGATCCCGGCTCGCGTGCGCGAACCGGCACCTTGGCGCTTGCCCACGGCGAGGTCCGCACTCCCGCCTTCGTACCGCTCGCCACCAAGGCGGTGGTCAAGACGCTCGAGTTGCCCGAGGTGGGCGAGCTCGGCTACGACATGGTGCTCTCCAACACGTTCCACCTGTTCCTCGCCCCGGGCCCGGAGCTCGTCGAGCGGCTCGGTGGGCTGCACCGATTCATGCGCTGGAACAAGCCGGTGATCACCGATTCCGGGGGTTTCCAGGTGTTCTCCATGGGCCACGGGACGGTGGCGGACGAGATCAAGGGCCGGCGAAGCCCAGTCGCACGTGATCCGCGCAGCGGCGCGATCCTCGGCATCGACGAGGAGGGTGTGCGCTTCCGCTCCTACGTCGACGGCTCGGAGCGGTTCATGGGGCCGGAGACCTCCATGTCCGTGCAAGCCGCGTTGGGCTCGGACATCGCGCTGGTGCTCGACGAGTGCCTGCCGTTCCACGTCACGCGCGAGTACACCGCGCGCTCGACGGAGCGCACCCACCGCTGGCTCGACCGCTGCCTGCGCTGGCATGCCGCGCACGGCCCGCAAGCCCAGGGCGTCTACGGCATCGTGCAGGGGGGAGTCGACGAGGAGCTGCGGCGCTGGAGTGCCCAGGCGGTCGCCGCCCGACCGACCTTCGGCCTCGCGATCGGCGGGACGCTCGGGCAGGACAAGGCGCAGATGCACGAGGTGGTGGGGTGGACCACGGAGGAGCTGCCCGAGGAGCGCCCGCGCCATCTGCTCGGCATCGGCGACGTCGATGATCTCCTGCGGGGCGTGGAACTGGGCATCGACACGTTCGACTGCGCGATGCCGACCCGCATCGGGCGCCACGGGATGGCGGTGGTGCCCGACCCGGAGCGGCGCTGGCGGCTCGACCTGGCCAAGGGCCGCTTCCGCGAAGCCGACGAGCCGCTGTGCGCGAACTGCCCGTGCGCTGCCTGCGCGGCCGGCTACTCGCGAGCGTACCTGCACCACCTGTTCCGGCTGCGCGAGACGACCGGGGCCCGCCTCGTCACGCTGCACAACCTCGCCTACCTGCAGATGCTCATGGCCGCGCTGCGTGACGCGATCGACGCCGGCCGGCTGGCCGAGGCGGTCGCCGCCGCGCGAGGAGGGACCGCGCCCTGGGCGATGGTCGCCACCTGAAGGGGACAGTCCCTCAAGTTCACCTGGTGTTGTCGCGGATCAGGCCCTCGATCTCGTCGACGGCCCGCTCCGCCCCGCCTTCGACCTGCTCGCGAAGCTGCACTCCGCGTTGTCCCGCCTGGTCGACGAGGATGAAGGCGCCCGCCGCGGCTGCGCACAGCAGAGCGAGGATGAACAGCGTTCGCGCCGTCCGCATGATCCCTCCCGGGCGCCTGCGACGGGCCGGGGGAGCGGTCGCTACGGCCGGAGGCCGTCGCTGCGGTGCCGGCGGCCGGCGCCCCGGCGGCCGCGGCGGCTCGGCGATCGGCTCCATGCGGCGCCGCCGCGGGGCGGGCCGGGTGCGCCCCAGCGGCGTCGTGGCAGCCGTGCCGTCGAGCACGCGAGTGGCTCCTGTCTCGTCCAGCGCGCGGGTCGCCGCCGTCGGCTCCGGCGCGACGCCGCGCATCGCGTCGCTCAGCGCCCGCTCCATGGCGCCGGCGTCGGCGAAGCGGTCCGCGGCGTCGCGCTGCAGCGCGCGCGCGACGACGAGCGACAGCGCGCGCGGGATGTCCGGATCGACGTCGTGCAGCGGTGGCGGAGCCGTCGTGTCCTGCTGGCGCGCCAGGTCGGTGAGCGACGCGGCCTCGTAGGGCAGCCGGCCGGCGAGGAGCTGGAAGCAGACCACGCCGAGCGCGTACAGGTCCGAGGCGGGCCCGGCAGGCTCGCCGCGGGCCTGTTCGGGTGACAGGTAGGCGGCGGTGCCCAGCACGGAGCCGACCTTCGTGATGTCGGAGTGCTCGGCGGCCTTGGCGATGCCGAAGTCGGCCAGCTTGACCTGCCCGCCGTCGCTCGAGCGCAGCAGGTTCCCCGGCTTGACGTCGCGGTGGACGACGCCGTTGCGGTGCGCGTAGTCCAGTCCGCGGCACGCCTGGGTGAGGATCGAGACGGCGTCCGCCGGATCCAGGCGGCCCAGCTCGCGCAGGATCTCGGCGCAACTCGGCCCGTCGACGAACTCCATCACGATGTACTGGCGGCCCGAGGACTCGTCGGCGCCGAAGTCGAACACCTGGACCACGTTCGGGTGCACGAGCCGCGCGGCGGCCAGCGCCTCGCGCCGGAACCGCGAGATGAAGTTCGCGTCCTCTGCGAGGTGCTCGGCCAGGAGCTTGACGGCCACGTGGCGCTCGAGCCGCGTGTCGAGCGCGAGCTGCACGGTGGCCATGCCGCCGACTCCGAGGCGGCGCTCGAGGCGGTAGCGGTCTGCGAAGAGCGTGTCGGCGGTCATCCGTCCTCCGGAGGAACACCGCCGGTCTCGTCCGGTTCCTCGGGCGGTCCCTCCTCACCGCCCGTGCCGGGGTCGACGGTCGCGGTCGGCTCGGGCGTCGCGGTGGGCACCGGCGTCTCGGTCGGCTCCGCCGTGGGCTCCGCCGTGGGCGTCTCGGTCGGCTCTGGAGTCGCCTCCGGCGTGGCCGTCTCCTCCGGCTCGGCGGCACACTCGTCGGCGATCGCTCCGTCGAGGTGCTCGAGCCAGTCGCGCAGGTTGGCCTTGAGCGCCTTGTCGGTCCTTCGTGGCAGGCCGGAGAGCTGCTGCTCGGCCTCCCGGACGGACCGCCTCGCGGTGTCGCACTCACCCGCGGTCGACGCCGCCCCCGCCTCGGCGACGAGCGCGGAGAGCTGGTCGGCCTCGGCCTGGGGGATGAGCGCGGAGTCGTCCGCGCCGCAGCCTGCGAGCACGAGTGCGCCCAACCCGGCGGCGAGGAGCGGGAAGCGGAACGCCATCGCGCCTAGAGGCTAGTGACTCCCTCCGCGACGGCTTCCAGTCCTCCACCGGCGCGCCAACGCGGGCTCATTGCCCGTGTTGGAGCCGCTCGGCGAGCGAGTCGGGCAGCCGTGCGGCGCGGATCGCCGCCTGCGCGCCGGGCAGGTCGTACTCGGCCCGGCGCCATTCCGCCGTCCACGTCTGCGTGTCCAGCACCAGCCACGCGGCGCGCGGGTCGCCGTCGCGTGGCTGGCCGGTGGAGCCGGGGTTGAGCAGCCATTCGCCGCTGCCGAGGTCGAGCCGGTCGGCGGCGCGCCGGGTGGAGCCGGAGGCCGGCTCGCCGTCGGGCCGGTGGAAGGAGAGCGCCACGTGCGAGTGGCCGACCAGCGAGATGCGCTGCGCGGCGGCGTCCAGGCAGAGCTCGGCCGTCAGGTCCGACAGCACGTACTCCCAGATCGGGTCCCGCGGAGAGGCGTGATAGAGGCCGACTCCCTCGGCTTCGCCCGACGGCGAGAGGCCGAGCAGGAACTCCCTCGTGGCAGGGCGGATCACGTCGGTCGTCCACTGCGCGGCGAGTGCCGCCCCGCGCGAGAAGTCCGCCAGCGGGAGCTCCCCGACGACCGCGAGATCGTGGTTGCCGGCCAGGCAGACGGCGCAGTTGGCCTCCGCCAGCGCGACGCACGCGTCGGGCTCGGCGCCGTAGCCGACCAGGTCGCCGAGGCACCACAGCTCCTCGACCTGAGCCGCCTGGGCCGCGGCGATCACCGATTCGAACGCGTGCCGGTTGCCGTGGATATCGGATGCGATCGCGAGGCGCATGCCCGGGAGGGTGTCAAAGACCCTCCTAGAGTGTCTCCGGTGCGGAGGTCATGGCGCCTGCCGGTCGCGCTCGTCACCGCGGTGGTCGTCGCCGAGGCCGCCGTGGTGCTCATGCGCCCGCGCGACCGCGGGCCCGAGCCCGTCCGCGTCGAGCCGCGTGCCTACTTCAGCGCAGGGCAGATCGAGAAGGCCGAGGCGTTCCGCACCGGCCAGCTCTGGATCTACGTCGTCCAGACCGCGATCGGCCTTGGCGCACTCGCGGTGATCGTCCGTCGTCCGCCCGATCGGCTGGCGTCGCTGAAGCGGCCGGTGGTGGCGGGCGCCGCGGTGGCGGCGGCGATCTCCGTGGCGACCGCGGCGGCGGCGCTGCCGCTCTCCGCCGTGGCCCGCGAGCGGGCCACGGATGTCGGGCTGATCACCCAGGGCTGGGTCGGCTGGGCCGGCGACGTGGCCAAGGCGCAGGCCATCGGGGCCGGGTTCGCCGCCCTCGGCGGCGCCGCGCTGGTGTTCGGGATGCGCCGCTTCGGGACGCGCTGGTGGCTGCCCGGGGCCGCTGTGGTGGTTGCCTTCGGGGTGGTCACCACCTACGCGGGACCGGTTGTCCTCGATCCGCTGTTCAACGACTTCAAGCGCTTGGAGCGCGGTGAGCTGCGCGCCGACGTGCTCGAACTGGCAGACGTTGCCGGCGTCGAGGTCGGCGAAATCTACGAGATGGACGCCTCGCGCCGCACCACCGCCGCGAACGCCTACGTCGCCGGCCTCGGCCGGACGAAGCGCGTCGTGCTCTACGACACGCTCGTGAAGGACTTCGAGCCGGCGGAGACCCGGCTCGTGGTCGCCCACGAGCTCGGGCACGTGCATCACCACGATGTGCGCAACGGCCTGATCTGGCTCGCGATCGTGGCGCCCGTCGGGATGTGGGCGGCCGCCGTGCTGGCCGAGCGGCTCGCCCCGCGCGAGGCAGCGCTCGGGCCGCGTGCGGTGCCGGCCGTGGCGCTTTCGCTCGCCATCGTCGTGCCGGCGATCACGATGGTCTCCAACCAGCTCTCACGCGACGTCGAGCGCCGCGCGGACGCCTTCGCGCTGGAGTTGACGCAGGACGCGCCGACGTTCATCGCCTTCCAGCGGCGGATCGCGGTCAAGAACGTCTCGGACCCCTCACCGCCCGCCGTCTCGCGCTTCCTCCTCGGCACCCATCCGACGACCGTGCAACGGCTCGGCATGGCGGAGGCGTTCGCGCGGTGAAGTACACGGTGCTGGCGGTCGGGCGCATGCGGCCGCCGTTCGCCGACGACATGGAGCACTACCAGCGCATGCTGGCGGGCAAGGCGCGGGTGGAGCTGGTCGAGCTACCCGACGACGAGCGGGTGGAGCGCCGTATCCCGCCGCGCAGCTACCGCGTGCTGCTCGACGTGGAGGGGAGGACGTATGACTCGCTCGCGTTCACCCGCTGGCTGGAGGCACGCCGGCAGGGCGGGCGCGATGTCTGCTTCGTGGTCGGCGGGCCCTACGGGACCCAGCTCGAGCGCTGCGACGAGAAGCTGTCGTTCGGGCCGATGACCTTCCCACACCAACTCGCGCGGGTGATGCTGATCGAGCAGCTCTACCGCGCGCACAAGATCCTGGCGGGCGAGCCCTACCACCACTAGCAGTGCGAGAATCGGCAGGGTGACTCCCCTGGACGACCTCGAGGCCGCTGTCCGGTCCGCCGCGGCCGGACTGCGCAACGGCGCCGCAGCCGGCGACCGCCTCAGCCTCGAGCGCCCCAAGCGGGCGGGCTTCGGCGACTACTCGACCAACGCGGCGATGCTGTTCGCGCCCGCGCTCGGCGAGCCGCCGCGGGCCGTCGCCGAGCGCCTCGGTGCGGCGCTGCGCGAGCGGCTGGCCGGCGTGGACCGGGTGGAGGTCGCGGGCCCCGGGTTCCTGAACCTCTTCCTCACCGACGCCTGGTTCCTCGCCGCGGTCGACGAGGTGCTCGCTGCCGGAGAGACGTTCGGCGCCGGCGCCCAGGACGAGCGCATCCAGGTCGAGTTCGTGTCGGCGAACCCGACCGGGCCGCTGACCGCGGCGTCGGGCCGCCACGCGGCGTTCGGCGACGCGCTCGCCCGGATCCTGGAGCTCGCCGGCAACACGGTGCAGCGCGAGTACTACTTCAACGACGGCGGCGGGCAGGTCCTGCGGTTGGGGCAGTCGATCCTCGCCCGGGCGCGCGGTGAGGAACCGCCCGAGGACGGTTACCAGGGTGAGTACGTCGCCGAGCTGGCCGCCACCATCCCCGACGCGGCGAGCCGCACGGCGGAGGAGCTTGCCGCTGCCGGTGTCGAGCTGATCATGACCGGCATCCGGGCGACGCTGGAGCGCTACCGGGTGCGCTTCGACCGCTGGTTCCTCGAGGCGGCGCTGTACGAGGGGTCGCCGAGTCCGTGGGACCGCGCGCGCGAGCGGCTCGCCGCCGAGAGCCGCTCCTACCGCAGCGAGGGCGCACTGTGGTTGCGTACCACCGCCCTCGGCGACGACAAGGACCGCGTGCTGGAGCGCTCGACGGGCGAGCCGACCTACTTCGCGGCCGACGTGGCCTACCACTGGGACAAGCTCGACCGTGGCTATGACCGCCTGGTCAACGTGCTCGGCGCCGACCACCACGGCTACGTGGCGCGCCTGAAGGCGGCGGTCGCCGCCGTCGGCGCCGAACCCGATCGACTGGAGGTCCCGATTCTCCAGTTCGTCCACGTCGTCGAGGGCGATGCGCGCGCGTCGATGTCCAAGCGGCGCGGCGACTTCGTGACACTCGACGAGCTGATCGAGGGCATCGGCGTCGACGCCACGCGCTTCTTCATGCTCTCGCGCTCCGCCGACTCCATGGTCGACCTCGACATGCGACTGGCCCGCGAGCAGTCCTCGGAGAACCCCGTCTACTACGTCCAGTACGCGCACGCCCGCATCGCGTCGATGCTGCGCAAGGCGGGGGAGGAACGCGTCGCCGCGGCGCTCGCCGCACCGCGCGAGGGGCTCTCCTTGGAGCCGGCCGAGCGTGAGCTCGTCAAGACGCTGCTCGCGTTTCCGGCCGAGGTGATCGAGGCCGCCGAGCGCCGGGCGCCGCACCGCATCGCCGCCTACGCGCTGGAGACGGCCCAGGCGTTCACCGCGTTCTACCGCGATTGCCGTGTGGTGGGCGCCGAGCCGGAGCCGCTCGAGTCCTTCCGGATCGCGCTCAGCGTCGCAGCCCAGCGAGTGATCGCGCGGGCGCTGACGCTGCTCGGCGTTGCGGCGCCAGAGACGATGTGAGGAGCAGCTGTGCTTCAGCGGCGGGCAGGGGTCGCGCGAAGTGATACCCCTGGCCGAACCCGCAACCCGCCTCGGCGGCGAACCGCAACTGCTCCAGGGTCTCGACGCCCTCGGCGACGACGTCCATGCCGAGCCCGGCGCCGAGCGTGGCGATGGCGCGCACGATGGCGCCCGAGGCCGCGTCTCCCGGCACGTCACGCAGGAACGAGCGGTCGACCTTGAGCACCTGCACCGGCAGCGCGCGCAGGCGTGACAGCGACGAGTGGTCCGTGCCGAAGTCGTCGAGCGCGAGCTTGACGCCGAGCCGGTGCAGCCGCTGGATCACCTCGAGCGTGCGGTCGGACTCGTGCATGGCCGACTCGCGCACCTCGATCAGCAGTTGCTCCGGGCGCAGGCCGTGGCGGGCGAGCGCCTCGGCCACGCGCCGGACGTAGGACTCGTCGCGCAGCTCGCGCGGCGAGGCGTTGAACGTCATGCGCGGCATCAGGCCCGCCGCGGTCCACTCGGCGCCCTGCCGGCAGACCGCCTCCAGCACCCAGGCGCCGATCCGCGTGATCATGCCCGTCTCCTCCGCGTGCGAGATGAAGCGGTCGGGGGGGACGAGCCCGGCCACGGGATCCTGCCAGCGCACGAGCGCCTCGAGCCCGCACAGGTGCCCCGAGCCAAGGTCGAACACCGGCTGGTAGTGCAGGACGAACTCGTCCTCGGCGAGCGCGTGCCGCAGCCGGGCCGTGAGGGTCAGCTTGGCGCGGTTGTCGTCTGTGTCCGCGCAGTAGGCGGCGTGAGTGTCGCGTCCGGTGCGCTTGGCCTGGTACATCGCCGTGTCGGCGTGCTTGAGCATGTCGGCGGCGTCGGCGCCGTCTCGCGGGCCGACGGCGATACCGATCGACGCGCCGATCTGGAACTCCTCGCCGTCGACGACGAGCGAGTCGTCCAGCGCGTCGAGGACCTTGTCGGCCACCACCTCGGCGCCTGCGCCCCCGAGGCCAGGGCACACGAGCATGAACTCGTCCCCGCCGAGGCGCGCGAGCACGTCGCCGGCGCGGCTCACCGCACGGATCCGCCTGGCGACCTCGATGAGCACCTTGTCGCCGGCGGAGTGGCCGAGGGAGTCGTTGACGAGCTTGAAGTGATCCAGGTCGATGTAGAGCGCGCTGACCGTCCCACCGTCGCGCGCGGCGCGGGCGAGGTCGCGGCCGAGCTGCTCCTCGACCGCGGGGCGGTTCGGCAGTCCGGTGAGCGGGTCGTGGAACGCGAGGTGCGCGAGCCGTTCCTCCGAGCGGTGGCGGGCCGTGACGTCGGTGGCCATGCCGATCATCGAGCCATCCTCCATCGCCTTGAAAGAGCAGTCGTAGATGCCGGTGCCAAGCTGTCCGTGGGCTTCGAAGGACTCGCCCGCGAGCGCTCGCCGCGCATACGGCTGCAGGACGACCGAGTCGGCGTGCGGATCGAAGATCGACTGGCCGACCATCTGACCGGGCGACAGGTCGAAGCTCTCGAGCCCCTTGCCCTCCGACACCGTGATCGTCCCCTCGGGGTCCGTCGCGACGAGGATGACCGGCGCGGCGTTGACGATGGCGCCCAGCCGGTCCTGGCTCACTTGGAGCGCCTCGCGCGCCTCGTGCAGCGCCGTGATGTCCATCACGACGCCCTGCGAGCCCTGGCCGCCCGGCACCGCCACCTCCTGCTCCCATACCCAGAGCCACGCGCCGTCCCGGCCGGGCATGCGGTACTCGATGTCGAGCACCTCCGTGACGGAGTCGGCGTTGAGCACGCGCCCGCGGTCCTCCGGATGGATCATCGTGTGCCAGAACGTCGGATCGTCCGTCCACAGGTGGGCGGGCTGGCCGGTCCATGCCTCGATCTGCGGGCTGATGTACGTGATCGCGCCGTCCGCGTCGGCGACATAGCTGACCAGTGGACAGCGCTCGATGAGCGCGCGGAACATCGCCGGATCGGGCCCCATACCCGAGTGATCGTCCCGAACGCCCGGGGCTGAAGCCGGCGTCAGAGCTCGCCGAACAGGTTGAGCCCGACTGAGTCCAGCGCCTGCTGGGCCTCGATGTTCAAGCGCGTCAGCTCGCCCGTGAGCAACAGCACGCCCATGGTGATCAGCACTAGCCCCGACACGGCCGTGATGAGCAGGTAGCGGTCGCGCAGCCAGCGGAAGGCGCCCCACGCCCGCGTGAAGGCGAGCGCCGTCAGCAGGAACGGGACGCTGAGGCCGAGCGAGTAGAAGAGCAGCAGCACGGCGCCGTCGGCGAGCGCGGTCTGCGTGGAGGCCGCCGTGAGGATGGCGCCGAGCGTCGGGCCGATGCACGGCGTCCAGGCGAAGGCGAACGCAGCGCCGGCGATCAGCGGCCCGCCCGAGCCGGCCCGCGAGATCAGCGCGTCGGGGCGCCACTCCCTGTTGAGCTTGGCCACGAACGGCGTGAGCAGGAACAGCACGCCGAGCGCGATGATCACCGCGCCGGCGATCTTGTCGAGCGTCCCGCGCGAGTCCTGCAGCGTCGAGCCCAGGCCCGTCGCGGTCATGCCCAGCGCGATGAACACGACGGTGAACGACAGGCAGAAGACGATCGCGGGCAGCAGCACCTTCAGCGGCGAGCGCTCGCCCCGCTGCAGCTCCGCCACGCTCACGCCCGAGACGGCCGACAGGTAGCCCGGCACGAGCGGCAGCACGCAGGGGGAGATGAAAGAGACGAAGCCCACCGCGAAGGCGGCCAGCACCGTCGTGTCGACGCCGCCCGTCACCGGTCGAAGGCGGCCAGCTCGGCGTCGAGCCGGCGCTCGTCGTCGGGATCCATCCGCGGGCCGCCCGCCGCCGTCGCCGCCGGGCGGACGCGCCGCCACCGGCGCGCGGTGAGCGCCACCAGCACCAGGGCGCCGAGGCCCGCCAGCACGGGCACCAGCCAGGCGGTCAGCTCGAAGCCCGCGTCCTGCGGCTCCGCCAGCACGCGCGGGCCGTACTCCGAAACCAGCGCCGCCTTGACCTGCGCCTTCGTCTTGCCCTGCGCGATCAGCTCCGCGATGAAGTCGCGCTCCTGGTCGGCCACCGCGGACGTGGAGACGTTCAGCGCGGTGCCGCACTCCAGGCACATCACCTCGTCCTCGATGTCGGGCAGCGAGGCGCGCGGCGCCTGGGCCGAGGCGGCTGAAGGCGCCGCCAGAGCCAGGACGAGCAGCACCGCGCCGAGGAGCGCGCGCGTCACGCCGGCTCGTCGAGCAGGGACGGGAGCGTGTCGTCGAGCCACTTCTGGGTGACCGGGAAGCGCCGGACGGCCGCGACCCTGCCCTGGCGGTCGATGACGTAGTTCTCGGGATACCCCGTCTGCCCCCAGGCGCGCACGAAGCTGCCGTCGGGGTCGCGCAGGTTGGGGAAGGAGAGCCCGTACTCCTCGACGGCGTCGAGCGCGGCGCCGGAGTTCTCCTTGACGTCGATCCCCAGCACGGTCCCGCCGCGGCGCGACATCCGCTTGTGCGCCTGCTCGATCAGCGGCAGCTCGTCGCGGCACGGCTCGCACCAGGAGGCCCAGACGTTGACCAGCACGACCTTGCCCTCGTAGTCGGCCAGCGAGCCGGTTCCCTTCCCGCCGAGGACGGGCAGGGACGCCCGCGTGGGCGGCTCCACCCGCTCACCCTTCGCCGTGGCGGCGTCGAGCGTGGTGTCGGCGCCCGTGGTGGTCAGCCCGTAGGCGAGCAGGCCCACGAGCAGGGCCGCGGCGATGGTGACGGGCCAGTAGACGCGGGCGCGCATGCCTGAGAAGGGTACCTTCCCGGACCGGTATCCTTCGTCGCTTCCGCGGGCGTTGTCCAATGGTAAGACGTTGGCTTCCCAAGCCAAAGACGGGGGTTCGATTCCCCCCGCCCGCTTCCGCCCCCGCCCCTCGTGGGCGGCGGGGCTGCGCGCCTGGTTCAGGCGCTCCGGTAGAGGCGCGTCAGCGAGAATTCGCGGTGTCCCAGCGCCTCGGCGCACGTGCGCCGGCCGTTGGCCGTGCGGATGATGTTGTCCATCAGCATGTCGCCCGCCTGGCGCTGGGTGATCTCGCGCGAGAGAAGGCGGCTGACGTCCACGTCGACGTGCTCGGCCATCGTGGCCGCAGTGTTCGGATTCGCGGTGATCTTGATCACCGGCTCGATCGGGTTGCCGATCACGTTGCCCTGGCCCGTCGGGAACAGGTGCAGGACGGCCCCGCCAGCCGCCATGAGCGTGATGTGCTCCGCCGCGGCCGACGACGAGTCCATGAAGTACAGGCCGCGCGCGCCGTTGCTGGCCGTCTCCGCTGCCGCCAGCGCCCCGACCACCGGCTTCGTGCCGGTCTTCTCGATGTTGCCCAGGGCCTTCTCCTCGATCGTCGACAGGCCGCCGGCGATGTTGCCCTCGGTGGGCTGGGACCCGAGGAGGTCCGCGCCGCTCCCCTCGATCTCCGCCAGGTAGCCGCGGTAGAGCTCGTTGAAGCGCTCGCGCACTTCCGGCGTGGCGCACCGGTCGGCGACCAGGTGCTCGCCGCCGGTCAGCTCCGGCGTCTCGCCGAAGTACACGTTGGCGCCCGCGTCCACGAGGTCATCGACCGCCACGCCGACGGTCGGGCAGGACCCCAGCCCCGTGGTCGTGTCGGACTCGCCGCACTTGATGGAGACCACGAGCTCGCCGAGGTCGACCGGCTCGCGGCGCCGTTCCGAGGCGTCCTGGACGAGCTCCTTCGCCTTCCACGATGCCTGGCGCACGGTCTCGAAGTCGCCCTTGCCCTCGATCGAGAAGCCCGCGACCGGCTTGCCGGTGGCGGCGATGCCCCTGACGATCCGGTCGGTCCACTTGTCCTCGATGCCGATCACGACCACCGCGGCCACGTTCGGGTTGGCGCCGACGCCGATCATCGTGCGGAAGTGCAGGTCGAGGTCCGCGCCGTACTGCAGCCGTCCGTAGGCGTGCGGCAGCGGCAGCGTGCCCTGCACGTGGTGGGCGACGGCCTCCACCGCCGCGTTCGAGATGTCGTCGACCGGCATGATCACGACGTGGTTGCGGACGCCGGCGCGCCCGTCCTCCCGCCGGTAGCCATACACCTGCCGTTCCACCGTTACCACCTCGCGCTCTTCAGGTTGTGTGTGTGCACGTAGTCCCCTACCTTCAATCCCTCCGGCGCGAAGCCGATGCGGATGCCGTACTCGATGACGTCGTCCTTCTCGCCGAGCTCCTCGACGGCGATCTTGTGCCCGAGCGGAATCGCGGCCTTCGCCTCGACCTCGATCCAGCTGTCGTCGTCCATGTAGACGCCGATCACCTTCTCGCCGGTCTCGACGTTGGACGTCGCCACGCCGACGTGGTCCCCGCGCTTGTGAACCAGGAACTTGTGGCCCCGCGGAGGGGCTCCGTTATCAGACAACCGCCTTCCTCCTTCGCTCTACGAGTTCGTTGAGGTCCTCATGCGCCTGCGCGATCCTGGCGCGGATCCCGTCCGCCTCCCCGCGCACCCGCTCTGCCAGGCGGCCGCGGGAGGCGGCGATCGCTTCCCGCACCTGCTCGGGGGCGGGCCCGCCGCGCGTGTCGTGCGCGGCTACGAACGCACGCGGATCCAGCGCGGCGCGCACGGTCGCGTCGTCGAGGCCGAGCCGCCGGCCGAGGATGTCCTGCGCCGACTCCTCGACGAGCGCCGCGTCGATCTGATCGGCACGGAGGCCGCGCTTGAACGCGCGCAGCACGAGGTTGCCGACGACGCGGTGGGCGGTGCGCGCCGACAGGTCCGTCTGCCGGTGGATCGCCGCGGCGAGCTCGGTGGCCGCGCCGAAGCCACGGGCCGCCTGCTCGAGCATGTGCTCGCGCCGCACCTCCATCGAGCCGATCGTGCCGTTGAGGAGCCGCAGGGAGCGCGACGCCTCCTCGAGCGTGCGGAACGCCGGCGGGACCATCTCCTCCTCGACGTCCTTGATGTCCTGGTAGTTCGTGTTGTGCAGCGTCGCGTGAGCGGCCGTCATGTCCCCGATCGCGTGCGCGGCGCGGGCCCGGACGTATTCGAACGGGTACGCGTTCTTCTTCTGCGGCATCATCGACGAGGATCCGGCGAACTCGTCGGCGATCGAGACGAAGCCGAACTCCTCGGTGTGCCAGATATAGAGGTCCTGACACAGGCGGCTCAACGTGACCATGAGGTTGGCTGTGGCCGCCGTGGCCTCGAGCGCGTGGTCGCCGCCCGAGACGGCGTCGATGGTGTTCTCACGCAGCCCGGCGAAGCCGAGCAGCCGGGCGACCATGTCGCGGTCGACCGGGTACGACGTGCCCGCCAGCGCCCCGCACCCGAGCGTCGAGGCGTCGGTGGTGTGCAGCGCGGCGAGCAGGCGCTCGGCATCGCGCTCGAGCGCGTTGACGATGCCGACGAGGTAGTGGCCGACGGTCGAGAGCTGCGCGTGCTGGAAGTGCGTCCACTGCGGCATGACCGTCTGGGCCTCGCGCTCGGCGATGCCCAACAGCGTGTCCGCGAGGTCGGCGAGGTCGTCGAGGAGCGCCAGCATGCGGGCGCGAAGCGCCAGCCGGGTGAGAGGCTCGGGCCGCGTGCGGCCGATGTTGATCTCGCCTGCGACGTCCTCGCCGACACGCTCGATCAGGTAGCGCTCCATGTGCGAGTAGAAGTACTCGTAGCGCGGGTTGAACGCACCGAGCGCGGTCGGTCCCTCCTGTTCGAGCCCGGCGATCGCGTCGAGCAGTCGCCCGCCGGCTGCCGCGTCGACGATGCCCGTCTCGATGAGCATGACGACCCACGCCTTGTTGGTCTCCACCAGGGGGTGGAAGTAGTGCTCGAGCATGAAGCGGTAGCCCGGCTCGAGGATGGTCTGGGTGTAGACCGCGCCGGGCGGCGCCTCCAGCCGTTCGCGCGAGATGGTGTCGTTGGTCAATGCGATCTCTCCCGACGGTCGTCGCCATGAGCGCGTGCGCTTCGGCTGCGCCGGTCCGGCCGGCGCGACCGGACGCGTCGACCCCGCGCCTCGAGGTCTGCGTGCTTCATGTGAACTGTGGTTATACCACAGCTCCAATATGCTGCCTACCTGGCATGCGGTATGACCACAGACATAGGAATCTCCCGTGGAACTGATCGCCGGGGGCGTCAGCATCCTCCTCGCATCGTTCCTGGGCGGCGCCACGGGGTTCGGGTTCGCGCTGGTTGCGACGCCACTGCTCCTGTTGATCGGCTTTCCCCTGCCGTTCGTGATCACGGCGAACCTCTCGCTCGCACTGGTCACGCGCGTGATGATCGTCGTCCGCTTCCACGGCGACGTCGCGCCGCCACGCGTCATCGGTCTCATCCTGGGCGCGGTGCCCGGACTTTGGATCGGCACGCAGGTGCTCACCGGCGTCGACGAGTCGACGATCAAGCTGTGCGCCGGCGTCGTCGTCATGGCCGCGGCCCTGCTCCTGCTCCGCTCGATGACCGCCCCACCTCCCAAGCCCATCCCCGGCGCCCCCCTCGCCGCCGGCTTCGCCGGCGGCTTCCTGGGCTCGACCACATCGCTCAACGGGGTCGCGCCTGTCCTGCTGCTGGCCCGCGACCAGGTGTCGCCGCGCAGCTTCATCGCGGATCTCGCCGTGTACTTCGTCGTAACCAACGCCCTGGCGCTGGTGCTGCTCGCACTCGAGGGCGCGCTCGCGCGCTCAGCGCTGTATCCGGCGTTCCTGCTCTGGCTTCCCGGCTCGCTGGCGGGCAACTGGCTGGGCACGGTGGTCGGCCCGCGTCTGCCCGAGCGGACCTTCCGGCGGATCACGCTGCTGATCGTCCTGGTCGCCGGAGGCGTGACCGCGCTCACGGCGTGAGCTCGGCGAGGCGCGCGGGCTCGGCGGTCGGGGCCCGCGGGCGGAGCACCGGACGGCTGGCGACCATGGCCGCCGCGGCGGCCAGCGCCAACCCGGCCGACAGCATCCAGGCCGCGTCGTAGGAGCCCCCGGCGGCCACGACTCCGAAGAGCAGCGCGCCACCTCCCGAACCCAGGAAGGCGCCCGTCTGGGTGACGCCGGTCGCAGCGGCCGGCGTGTCCGGGAAGGCCCGCACCACCGCGAACATGAACACGCCCGGCCAGCTCCAGCCCACCCCGTACGCGAGGAGCGCCCCCGCGGCGAACAGCCAGGTGCCGGACGCCGCGGCCAGCAGGACGAAGCCGCCGGCGCCCCCCACGAGCGTGAGCGCGACCGCCCGCAGGTGTCGCCCGCCGCGACGGTCGGCGAGCCAGCCGGCGAAGACCCGTCCGGCGAGGCCCGCGGCAGAAGCGCCCATGAGGAGCGCACCCGCGACCGTCTCGCGCAGGCCGGCCGCGACGCCCGCGTCGACGAGGAAGGCACCGACGGACACCGCGGCGGCGGTGCCCAGCCCGATCGCCAGCGCGGGCAACGCCAGACCGATGCCCGGCGCCGTCCGCCGCGGCCTGCGCGGGGCCGGCGCGGCACCCGCCAACGGAACCCCCGCGGCGGCCGCGAGCGCCGCCGCGGCGGCCACCACGAAGATCCCGCGCCAGCCGTCCAGCAGGCCGGCGAGCGTGGCGGCCAGCCCAGCGGCGAGGGTCGCCGCCGGGATCGCCGCCTGCTTGACGCCGAAGGCCAGCCCCTGACGGTGGTGGCGGACCTCCTCGGCGAGGAACAGATGCGTGGCCGGATGCGCGGCCGCGTTGGCGAGCCCCCCGACGAAGAGCAGCGCCGCGAGGGCCGTCCAGGATCCGGCCGCGAGGCCGACGCCGAGCAGGACGCAGGCCGAGACCGCGGCGGCCGCGCGCATCGAGGAGCGCGCCCCCGTCCGCTCGACGAGGCGTCCCAGCACCGCCGAACCGAGAGCGGAGGCGGTGAAGAAGGCCGCCACCGCGGCTCCGAGCCCATCGGCGCCGAACCCGAGGTCCGCGCGCAGCCGCACCGCAAGCCCACCGCAGAGGAACGCGGGGAGGACGCCCACGCCGGCGATCGCCGTCGCCGTCGCGATCGTGCGCCGCTCCGAGGCCTCAGTCGAGGATCGCAACGGCGAGCGTGATCCAGCCGAGCGCCAGGAGCAGCGCCGTGCCCGCCACCAGCACCGCGAGCACGCGTCGGCGCCGCACCGGATCGGCGGTGTAGTCCTCGATCGCGATCCACACGCCCGCCGCCCCATGCGCCAGGGCGGCGGTGAGCATCGTGCCGTCCCAGGCGAGCCACAGCGCCGACCCCCAGCGCCGCGCGATGAAGGCCGCGTCGGCCTCGGCGACGTCGGTGATGAAGTGGGTGAGCGCGAAGTGGCCGAGCACCAGCACGGCGAGGATCAGCCCCGTGAGGCGCACGGTCAGATAGGTCGCCACGCGCGCGCGACGGGCGCCGCTGGGCGGGGCGGCCGCGTGGCGGACGCCCTCCCGGTGGCGCGGCCGGACGGGATCGCCCAGGCTCGTCACGTCAGCACCGGGGCCATGATCAGCGCCGTGCCGGCCGCTCCGGCGAGGACAGTGACCGCCACCACACCGACGAGCAGGCGCTGCGCCGGCACCTGCCCGAGGTCGCCGACGTCCACCGCCAGGATCCGCAACCCGTTGAGCGTGTGAAACAGGATCGCGAAGAGCAGGCTGGACTCGAACAGCCGCATCGGCGCAGTCCCGTACAGCTCGTGGAGGTCGTCATAAGTGCTCGGCGACACCGTGTACGCGCTCACGTCGACGATGTGCAGGCACAGGAAGCCGAAGATCGCCATGCCCGTCAGGCGGTGCAGGTAGAACGCCCAGCGGTTGAGCTCGGCCCGCTCGTCGGGCGAGCGGCCGAGGCGGCGCACCAGCGCCCAGCTCGGGTGGGCTCCGCCGTCGCTCCGGGCCGCGCCGCGCACGACCACCACGGCGAACCACGTCACGGCCGCGAAGGTGCCGGTCAGCGCGAGGAGGAAAGCGAGCTGGATCGCGCTCATGCGGCCGTCTCCGCCGGTGGCGCGGCGCGCGACAGGTCGACGGGCGCCGTGTCGACCCGCGGCATGCCGTCCTCGTCGCGCTCGACGACCACGTAGCGCAGCCACCGCTCGTTGTCGGCCGCCGGGAAGTCCGAGCGGAAGTGCGCGCCGCGCGACTCCTCGCGCGCCAGCGCCGCGGCCAGCACGGCGCGCGCCACCGTGAGCTGGTTGCGGAGGTCCAGCGCCTCCTGCCAGGAGTAGTTCGACGCCACGGGCCCCGGCACGGCCACCGTGTCGAGCGCCGCCTCGAGCTCGTCGAGCTGCCGCGAGGCCTCGATCAGGCCGACGCGGTCGCGGACCACGCCGCAGCCCTCCCACATCGCGTCCTTCAACCGGCGCGTCAGGCCGAACGGCGCGATGCCGTCCTCCCGCCTGAGCGGCTCCAGCGCGCGCCGGAACGACGCGTCGGCCTGCGCCGGATCGGGCCGGCCCAGCGGCCGCTCGGGCGCGAGCGCGGCCGCCGTGTCCCCGGCGCGCGCGCCGTACACCGTGGAGTCCGCGACGCCATTTCCCCCGAGGCGGTTCGCGCCGTGGACGCCGCCGGCGTCCTCGCCGGCGACCAGCAGTCCGGGGATCCGCGTCCGGCAGTCACGGTCGATGATCGCGCCGCCCATGTGGTAGTGCGCCGTGGGCGAGACCACGACCGGCTCGCGCGCGAGGTCGCTGCCGATCTGCCGCGTGCGGGCGACCATCCCGGCGAAGCGGCGCTCCACCTCCTCCGCGCCGAGGTGCGAGATGTCGATCGTGACGCCGCCCTCCGGCGTCCCGCGCCCCTTCATGATCTCGCTGTAGCTCGCACGCGCGACCAGGTCGCGCGTCGAGCGCTCCATGCGCTCCGGATCGTACCGCTCCATGTAGCGCTCGCCGTGCGCATTGCGCAGGTAGGCGCCGGCGCCGCGCAGCCCTTCCTCGAGCACGGCGCCGGTCATGCGCGACTCGCCGGCCAGCAGCCCGGTGGGGTGGAACTGCATCATCTCCATGTCGCGCAGCGGCAGGCCCACCCGATAGCACATGGCGACGCCGTCGCCGGTCTTCTCGCGCGCCGGCGACGCGATGCGGTACATCGTCGCCGCCCCGCCGGTCGCCATCACGACGACGCGTGCGCGCAGGACCCCGAACGCGCCGGTCCGCACGTCTAGCGTCGTGACGCCGGCGACCTCGCCGTCGCCGTCGAGCACGAGGTCGAGCGCGCGGACGTCCTCGAGCTCGACCGGCCGGATCCGGAACATCTGATCGCGGAGGCGACCCATGATCTCGATCCCCGTCAGATCGCCCCGGTGCACGGTCCGGTCGAACGCCTGCCCGGCGAACGCCTTCTGGCGGATGCGCCCGTGCTCGTCGCGGTCGAAGAAGCAGCCGACGACGGTCTCCAGCTCGTGGATGACGCGCGGCGCGTCGCCGACCAGCGTCCAGGCCAGCTCCTGGTCGTTGAGGAACTTGCCGCCCTCGAGCGTGTCCATGAAGTGGCGCTCGATCGAGTCGCCGGGGTCGAGCACGGCGTTGAAGCCGCCCTGCACCATGCGCGTGCAGCCGGAGCGCCCGACCGCGCCCTTGCTGACGACGGCGATCCGCAGCTCGGGCGCGGCGCGGGCGGCGTGCAGCGCGCACATAAGGCCCGCGCCGCCGCTGCCGACGATGGCGATGTCGGTTCCGAGCTCGTCGTGCCGCGTCATGCCAGCTCCTCGGGCGTCTCCCCGGTCGGCGCGAGCGCATCAGACGCCGGGCCGCCCGGCGCCACGCGCGGTTCGGGTACGCCCGTCCGGCGCCAGCGCCGCAGGCGGCGGATCGCGCCGGCTGGGTCCAGCCCCTTGGGGCATGCCGCGGTGCACCCGTAGATGTAGTGGCAGCGATCGATTCCGCCGGCGGCGGAGATCGCGTTTAGCCGCTGCTCGGCGGCGTCGTCGCGGCTGTCGGCGATTAGCACCATCGCCCGGTTGAGCGCCGCCGGGCCCAGGAAGTCGCGGCCCGCGTCGGCGATCCCGCAACTCGAGTAGCACGCCCCGCAAGTGATGCAGTCCAGCGACGGGTCGATGAGCTCGCGCTCCGGGCTGCCCTGCGGCAGGCGCGCGGGCTCGTCGAGCCCCTCCACCGGCACGAGATACGGCGTGACGCGCGCCCACTGCTCCCAGAACGCGGTCGTGTCCACGATCAGGTCGCGCACCACCGGGAGGCCCGCCATCGGCTCGAGGACCACCGCGTCGCGATCCACCGGCACGGGGGTCTGGCACGCGAGGACCGTCGTGCCGTCGAGCCGCAGCGTGCAGGTCCCGCACATCGCCACGCGGCACGAGAACCGGAAGCCGATCGACGGGTCGTGCTCCCGCTGGATGGCCAGGAGCAGGTCGAGCACCATCATCGGCTCGTGCCGCCGGACCTCGAACGTCCGGGTGGAGTCGCTCGCACTGCGGGCGACCGTCACGCGGACGGTTCCGGCACCCGGGCGACCGTGTGGCAGCCGCTCCGCGGCGCCTCCCACGTCCGCGGCCGCCCGCTTGAGCCTGGTGCCGCGTTCGTCGTCGTTCATGGTCCCCCTTCCCGGCGTGGACGCGTCGGCGCCCTCTCCGCGCGGCGGGCGAGGAGAGGGCGCGACCACGGCTCGCCTAGCTGCCCTCGACGTCCTTGAGGTTGTCGAAGACGAGCTCCGTCCAGTCGCCGGGGACCTCCTTCATGAGTCCGATCTCCGTCATGAACTCCGCGAACTCGATGAAGCCCTTCGGCTCGATCTGGTAGACGACGCCCTCACGGGTCATGAAGTCCTCGAACTCCTTGGCATCGCCACTGCTGGCCTTGGCGACCAGCGCCGCCGCCTCGGCCGGACTCTCGTTGATCATCGTCGTGGCGTCCTGGATGCCCTTGAAGAGGGCCTCCATGATCTCCGGGTTGTCGTCGTGGTACTCCTCGCGGACGAACACGCTGTTGAACGTGTGGTCGCCGAAGTAGTCCTTGCTGCCCAGGATCTTGCGCGCGCCCTCGTCCTGCTCCTGGAACTGGAACGGCGGGGAGGTGAGGTGGCCGGCGATCTGCCCACTGATGAGCGACTGCAGCCCGTCGGGATGCGGCAGCGACACGATCGCGTCGTCGAGGGCCTGCGCGTCGCCCAGCTCCTCCTGGGCAGCCTTGCGCAGGACGATCGCCTGGATGGAGTCCGGTGCCGGCATGGCGACCTTCTTCCCCTGCAGGTCCTCCACCGTCTGGATGCTCTCGTCGTCGGCCATCAGCCACAGGTCCATCGCGTTGAGGCTCGACAGGAGCTTCCAGTCCACGCCCGCGTCGTAGCCGACGAGGAACGGGCCCACGCCGCCAGAGCCGACCTGGATCTCGTCGGCGAGCATACCGTCGCGGATCGCGGCGCCCGAGGCGAGCTCCTTGTAGCTCACCTGGACGTTCGGAAGCGCCTTCTCCAGTGTCTGCTGCTCGCGCATGATGAGCAGTTGCGCGTAGCCGATGCCGGGCTGGTACGCGATCGTCAGGTCGCCGCTGGCGCCGCCTTCTCCGCCTCCACCGCCGCCCGCGGCCTGCTCGTCGTCGTCGCCGCCACAGCCGGCGAGCGCGACCGCCAGCACCGCCAGCAGCGCGACCACGCGTGCCGCCTGGCGCAGCGGCCCTGACCTCGTCGTCTCGTGCATCGTCGTCTCCTCCTTGTCTCGGCGTGGGAGCCCGCCGGACATCAGTCCTCGGCCTCCACGCTCTTCATGCCCCACTTGATGACCGTTCGCCGCTCGATCCAGTTGAAGACGGATTCGAGCGCGATGCCGATGAGTGCGATCGTCACGAGACCCGCGAAGACCTCCGGGATGCGAAGGAAGAAGCGCGCGTCGTTGATGAAGAACCCCAGCCCGCCGCCGGAGCCTGCAACGCCGAAGACCAGCTCTGCGGCGATGATCGTGCGCCAGCCGAACGCCCAGCCGGTCTTCAGGCCGGTGATCGTGTGCGGCAGCGCCGCCGGCGCGAGCACGTCACGGACCATCCCGACACCCCGCAGGCCGAGGTTGCGGCCGACCATCATGATCGTCGTCGGGACCGTCCGGAAGCCCATGCTGACGTTGATGGCGAGCGGCCAGGTGACCGCGTTGGCGATCACGAACACAAGCGCCGTCTGGTTGAGCCCGAACCACAGGATGGCCAGCGGCAGGATCGCGATCGCCGGCAGTGGATTGAGCATCGAGGTCAGCAAGACGAGGATGTCCTGGCCGATGCGCGTCCAGGTCGCGAGCGTCGTGAGGATCGCCGCGACCGCCATCCCGATCGCCATCCCGATGCCCAGGACCCGCAGGGTCACGAGCGAGGCGTCGACGAGCCGGCCGTCCGCGAACCCGTCGACCAGCGCCTCGGCGACGTCGAGCGGCGCCGCGAAGACGAGCGGGTTGACGTCCATCAGCGTCACGTACGCCTGCCAGATCACCAGCAGGGCGATGAGCAGGATCCCTCGCCGGACGACCGCCGGGCGCCGGGACCACGGGGTGCCCGGGCGAGGGAGCGGCGACTCGTCAGGGCTCGTCGGCGGGGTGGCGGCGGGCGCCTGGCCCCCCGTCCCCGCCGGCGCGCCGGTCGCCGCGGGTTTACTCGAAGACTGCATGGTCGACGTCCTCTCCCTCGTCGGCGAGGAGCTCACGCAGGTGGCGGCGCACGTGGATGAACTCCTCCGTGTCGGGGTCCTTGATCTCGCGCACGTCGACGATCTCGAGGACCGTCGACGGGGGATGGCTGAGCACCGTGATCCGGTGGCCGATCACCAGCGCCTCCTGGATCGAGTGGGTGACGAACAGCAGCGTCACCTCCGTCCGCTCGCCGATCTCGATGAGCTCGCGCTGGAGCCTGGAGCGCGTCTGCGCGTCGAGCGAGCCGAACGGCTCGTCCATGAGCAGCATGACCGGCTCGAGCGCGAACGCGCGGGCGATGGCCACGCGCTGCTTCATGCCACCGGAGAGTTGGTGGGGGTAGCGGTCGGCGGCCGGCGAGAGCCCCATCATCTCGACGAAGTGCTTCGCCCGGTCGGCGGCCTCGCGCTTGTCGACGCCGGTCACGCGGAGCGGATAGGCGACGTTGTCGAGCACCGTGCGCCATGGGAAGAGCTGATCGAACTCCTGGAAGACCACCGCTCGATCGGGACCCGGATCGAGATTCGTCCGCCCGTCGAGGGTGATCCGTCCGGCCGTGGGCCGGATGAACCCGGCGATGGCCTTGAGAATGGTCGACTTGCCGCATCCGGACGGGCCGAGCAGCATCATCTTCTCGCCCTGCCGGATCTCGAAGCTCGCATCGCCGACCGCGATGTTCAGCTTCCCGTCGACCGCGTAGCCGAGCTGCGCGTGCTCGACGGTTAGCAGCGGCCGTCCCGCCGCCGCTGCTGCGGCCTGCTGACTCATGTTGGCGCAGCCCTCCCGCTCTCGCTGATTACCGGCACCGTGGTGCTACCACGCGTCCACGAGCGCCACTCCTGCTGTGGTTATACCACCGATCCACATGAACGCAACATGGCGGCAAACCGCCACTACCACCTCCGCCCCGCCGAGCTTACCCATCGTTCGGGTATGCTCGCGGTATGACCACACTAAACTGGCGGCCCTCTCCGGACGAGGGCTCCGACGGCGCGGTGAGCATCGTCGACGACGCAGCACCCAGCACCGGCAAGGACGGCGACGGACCGGCTCACTTCACCGTCTTGACGCAGGAAGCGCTCTACCAGCGCATCGCCAACCACGTCCGCGACCTCATCGTCAACCAGCACCTGCACCCGGGAGAGCGGCTGCCGGCCGAGCGCGAGCTCGCGCGGATGCTGGGCGTGAGCCGCGTGCCCATCCGCGAGGCGATGCGAACGCTCGCGGCGCAGGGCTACATCGAGATCCGCCGCGGACAGGGCACGTTCGTCGCGACGAGCTCGGTGGAGGCGACCGTCGACGAGCTGACCAAGGAGCTGCTCAAGCAGCGGGGGCTGCTCGCCGAGCTGTTCGCCGTCCGCCGCCTCCTGGAGCCTGCATCGGCGCAGTGGGCCGCCGCGCGCGCGGGCGAGGAGGACATCGCCAAGATCCTGCAGACCATGGCGGAGATGGAGTCGGCGGGAGGGAGCGATCCGCCCGACTACGAGACGATCGGCAAGCGTGACACCGAGCTCCACGTCCAGATCGCGGACGCCGCGGCCAACCGCGTGCTCATCCGCATCATGCAGGCGATCCAAGACCTGCACCGCGAGCAGCTCGAGACCAGCCTGCGCTACCGCGATCGCGTGCACGAGACGCTCAAGGACCATCGCCGGCTCGTCGGGGCGATCGCCGCGGGAGACCCGGTGGAGGCACGCGAGGCGATGCTCGACCACCTCACCCGCAGCGAGGTGGCGACGATGGCGCGCATCGAGGGCGCGTTCGAACCGGCGGATGAGGTCGCGGCCGGCGACTGATGGCGGACGTCCTGGTCGTCGAAGGCGTCGAAGGGCCGGCGCTCGACGCGCTCGAGAGCGAGTTCGCGGTCGAGCGCGCGGCGAGGCCGCAGTCCGCCACGCGGCTCGACGACGTGCGCGCGCTGGTCGTCCGCAATGCGACGCGCGTCGACGGCGCGCTGCTGGCGGCGCTGCCGAGCCTGCAGGTCGTCGGACGGGCGGGCGCCGGGCTCGACAACGTCGACGTGGCGGCTGCTCGCGCCGCCGGCGTCACGGTGACCTACGCGCCCGCGGAGAACACGGCAGCCACGGCGGAGCACACGCTCGCGCTCGCCCTGGCGGTCGCTCACCGCGTCTGCGAGCTCGACCGCGTCGTCCGCGACGGCGCGTGGGCCCGGCGCTTCGGAACCGAGCTCGCGGGAGGGACGTGGGGCGTCGTGGGCCTCGGCCGCATCGGCCGTGCGGTAGCTGCGCTCGCCCGCGGGATCGGATTGCGCACCGTCGCCTTCGACCCGGCGGTTCCCGACGTCGACGCGCGCGCCGCGGACGTCGAGCCGGTGGCGCTCGAGACGGTCGCACGGACGGCCAAGGTGATCTCGCTGCATGTCCCGCTCGTGCCGGCCACGCGCCGGCTCGTGTCGGCGGAGCTCCTGCGGTCGATGCGCCCGGACGCGATCCTCGTCAACACCGCTCGGGGCGGGCTGGTGGACGAGGAGGCGCTCCTGGCCGCGCTGCGCGAGGGCCGGATCGCCGGCGCCGCGCTCGACGTCCGCGACCCTGAGCCGCCCGCCACGCCGGACCCGCTCGCCGCACTCGACGAGGTCGTGCTCACGCCGCATGTCGCCGGCCTCTCGCGCGAGGCGCAGGAGCGCGTCACGGAGGCCGTGGCCCGCGACGTGCGCGCCGTCCTCGCCGGGCAGCCGCCGCGCTGGCCCGCTCCGGCTCCGGCGGAGCCGGCGGGCTGATGCGCCTCCCGCTCGAGCCGGCTCGCGGGTTCGCTGCCGCGGTCCTCGAGGCAGCCGGCGCGCGCCCCGGCGATGCCGCCGTCATGGCTCGGGCGCTCGTGGCGGCCGAGCACGCCAACCACGCCGGGCATGGGCTCGCGCGGCTGCCGGGGTACGTCGGGCGCCTGCGCGCCGGCGGGACCGTTTCGCGCGACTGGAGCCCGGTGCGTACCGGCGGGGCGGTCGAGTCCTACGACGGCCGCGACGGTCTCGGCCACGTTCACCTCGAGCTCGCCGTCGACCGCGCGGCGGAGCTGTGCGCGCAGCGCGGGATCGGTGCGGTCGGCGTGTCGAGCTCCAACCACGCCGGCGCCCTCGGCCCGCGGGCGCGGCGGCTCGCCAACCGCGGCTTCGTCGCCTTCCTGACCACCAATGCCCCTGCCGTGCTGGCCCCGCCGGCCGGCCGTGCCGCCGTGGTGGGCACCAACCCGCTCGCGGTCGCCGCTCCCGTGCCCGGCGGCGCGGCGCTCGTGTGCGACCTGTCGAGCTCGCAGGTCAACCGCGGCGCGATCATGCGCGCCGCCCAGCAGGGAATCGAGATCCCGGAGGGGTGGGCGCTCGACGCCGCCGGTGAGCCGACCCGTGACGCCGCGGCGGCCCTGGCCGGCACGCTCGTGCCGCTCGGCGGCGCCAAGGGCTTCGCCCTCGCGCTCGCCATCGAGGTGCTGACCGGCGCGCTGCTCGGACCCGCCGTCGGCCCCGAGGTCGCGGACTTCTTCGGAGATGGCCTCGACCGCCCGCAGGGCATCGCGCACCTGGTCGTCGCGCTTGACCCGGGGGCCTTCGGCGACCGGGACGCGTTCGCCGCGCGCATGGGCCGGCTCCGCGACGCCGTCCACGCGTCCGGCGCTCCGGGCGCCACGCGCCTGCCCGGGGCGCGCGCCGTCGCGCACGCCGAGCGGCAGGGCGACGCCCTCGAGCTCGGCGACGACCTCGTCCGGACGCTCGACGCGCTCGCCGGCGAGCTCGGCGTCGAACCGCCGGCCCGCGGCCCTTAGCCCGCGGCGACGCGGTCGGCCAGGAACGACCAGAACGCGCGCGCCGGCTGCGGCAGCGCGGCACCCCTGGTCCGCACCGCGCACAGCTCGCGGTCCAGCTCGACGTGCTCGATCCGCACGGCGGCCAGCGTGCCGGCCCGCTGCTCGTCCTCGACGGCCAGCCGCGAGACGAGCGTGAAGCCGCCGGAGAGAACGGCCCGCTTGAGCGATTGCGTGCTCGCAAGCTCGGCCGTCGGCTGAAGCCTCACGCCGTGGAGCGCGAGCGCCGCCTCGGCGACCGCGCGCGTCCCCGAACCGGCTTCGCGGGTGATGTACGCCTCGTGCTCGAGCTCGTCGAGCACGACGCACCGGCGGTGCGCCCAACGGTGGTGCGCGTCCACGACGGCCACGATCTCGTCCGCCACGAGCACGAGCACATCGAGGCCGTCGAGCGGGTCGTTGCCCTCTACGAAGCCGATCTCCGCGGTGCCGTCGGAGAGCTCTTGCAGCACCGCCGGCGAGTTGCGGACGTAGAGCTCGACTCGCCCGTCCCCGCCGGCGGCGCGGAAGTCGGCCAGCCACCCCGGGACGAGGAACTCCCCGATGGTTTGCGAGGCCACGAGGCGGAGTGCCGCGCCCTTCCCCGCGCGATCGCGCACGACGTGCTCGGCGGTGGCGAGCGCGTCGAGCGCGCGCCTGGCCTCGGGGTAGAGCAACCGCCCCGTCTCGGTCGGCGCGACGCCGCGCTGGCTGCGCTCGAGCAGGCGGACGCCCAGCAGGCGCTCGAGCGCCGCGATGCGCTTCGTGGCGGCGGACTGCGTCAGGTTCAACGCGCCGGCCGCGCCGTGGACGGTGCCGGTCTCGACCGCGGCGGCGAACGCCGCCAGGTCATGGCTCGGAAGTGGATCGACCATTCCACGATGGAATCGTAGTGCGCCGAATGAGACTGGTGCCCCGGCCGAACATGAAGCACTCTTGCCTGCATGGGCTGGGAGTTGGAGATCGTCGAGCGCCAGGCCTCCGCCGGCGGTCGCGAGAGCGCCAGACCGAGCCAGATGGCCTTCGTGCTGGATCAGCGTGCGTGCATCGGCTGCCACGCCTGCACCGTCGCCTGCAAGACCGAGAACGACGTCGAGCTCGGGGTCTTCCGTACGTGGGTCAAGCACATCGAGCAGGGCACCTGGCCAGACGTGCGGCGCTACTTCTCGGTCCTGCGCTGCAACCACTGCACGGACGCGCCGTGTGTGGAAATCTGTCCCGTCACCGCGCTCTACAAGCGCGAGGACGGCATCGTGGACTTCGATCCCGAGCGCTGCATCGGGTGCAAGGCGTGTCTGAACGGCTGCCCCTACGACGCGCTCTACATCGACCCGAACTCCGACACGGCGGGCAAGTGCAATTTCTGCGCGCACCGCGTGGACGCCGGGCTCAAGCCGGCCTGCGAGATCGTCTGCCCGACGAACGCGATCATCTCCGGAGACATCGGCGACCCCGACTCGGAGGTCTCGCGCCTGGTCGACACGTATCCGGCGCAGGTGCGGGCGCCGGAGCAGTCGACGGGTCCGAACGTCTTCTACCTCGGCGCCCAGGAGGCCGCCCTCGACCCGCTGCTCGTGGGCGGCGGGGACGCCTACCTCTACAACGAGGTGCCCGAGACCCAGCGGGCGAAGCTCGAGCCGCTGGACGCGGACGCGCGAGCACGCGCGATGCACGACATCGCCCACCCGCCCCCGTGGGGCTGGAAGGTGTCGTCGTACTTCCTCTCCAAGGGCGTCGCAGCGGGCGCGATGATGCTCGCCGGCCTGGCGGACGACCTGCTCATCGGGCTCATCGCGCTGGTGGGCATCGCGGTGACCGGCGCATTCCTCGTCTGGGACCTCAAGCGCCCGGAGCGCTTCCACTACCTCTTCTTCAAGCCGCAGTGGCGCTCGTGGCTGGCTCGTGGCGCGCAGGTGATCAACGTGGCGGCGCTCGTCGCGCTGCTGTGGACGGTGGCGGCGGTGCTCGGCTGGGACGGCGCGCGCGACGTGCTGCGCTGGGCGATGATCCCGGCCGGCGCGGCACTCGCCGGCTACACGGCCTTGCTGTTCAACCAATGCGAGGGCCGCGACCTCTGGCAGAGCCCGCTGCTGCTGCCGCAGACGCTCGTCAACGCGCTCGCGGCGGGAGCGGCCGCGCTCGCGATCGCCGCGCTCGTGTCCGATGCGGACACCGCCGTCCTCCGCTGGGTGCTGCTCGGCGCCGTCGTCAGCGGCGCCGCCATCTGGCTGCTCGACCTCTTCGCGCGGCATCCCACCGCGCAGGCCAAGCGGGCGGCGCACAACCTGCGCGCGGACCGGCGCTTCTGGCTCGGCGCCGCGCTCGGGCTTGGGGTGGCGGCCGCGCTCGCCGCGGTCTACGTGGCCACCGGCGCGCTCGTGTTGCTCGCGCTCGCCGGCGCGCTCGTGCTGGCCGGTCAATGGCTCGTCGAGGACGCCTGGGTGCGCGCCGGCCAGAGCGTGCCGCTGAGCTGATGGGCACGCCGCCCCGCCCGGGCGCTCGTCGCCCCGTCCGCCAGGGCCATGGCGAGCTGCGCGGACATCCCCCGTTCGAGCGCTGGGACTCCTGGACCGAGTACGACCCGCGCGCGTGGCCGCGCAAGGTGGAGCGCGAGTACATGCTCGTCCCCACCGTCTGCTTCAACTGCGAAGCGGCGTGCGGGCTCGTCGCCTACGTCGACAAGGAGACCCTCGAGATCCGCAAGCTCGAGGGCCACCCGGGGCATCCGGGCTCGCGCGGGCGCAACTGCGCCAAGGGCCCCGCGACCATCAACCAGCTCACGGATCCCGAGCGCATCCTCTACCCCATGCGACGGAAGGGCGCGCGCGGGTCGGGCGACTGGGAGCGCGTGAGCTGGGACCACGTGCTCGACGTGTTCGCCGAGCGCATGCACGAGGCGTTCGCCGCACAGCGGCCCAACGACGTCTGCTACTTCGTCGGCCGGCCCGGCGAGGACGGGTTCGCCGACCGCTTCCTGGAGACGTGGGGCGCGGACGGGCACAACTCACACACCAACGTGTGCTCATCGGGCGGGCGCACGGGCTACGGCGTTTGGATGGGTACGGACCGCCCGTCGCCGGACTACGCCAACGCGCGGTTCATCCTGCTCTGCTCGGCGCACCTGGAGTCCGGCCACTACTTCAACCCGCACGCGCAGCGGATCACCGAGGCGCGCCAGCACGGCGGCACCGTGGCGGTCATGGATCCGCGGCTGTCGAACACCGCCTCGATGGCCGACTGGTGGTTGCCGACGTGGCCGGGAACCGAGGGCGCGGTGCTGCTGGCGATCGCCCGGGTCATCCTCACCGAGGGCCTGCATGACCGCGCGTTCGTGCGCCGCTGGGTCAACTGGCGGACCTACCTGCGCCTCCGGGCGCCCGGAACCGAGCCGACGTTCGCCAACTTCGAGCGCGAGCTCGCCCGCGAGTGGGAGCGCTACACGCCCGAGTTCGCCGAGCGCGAGAGCGGCGTGCCGGCCGGCACGGTCGTCGCCGTCGCGCGCGAGATCGCCACGGCGGCGCCTGCGTTCTCGTCGCACATCTGGCGCGCCGCGGCGGCCGGCAACCTGCACGGCTGGCAGATCACGCGCGCCATGTGGCTGCTCAACGTCCTGACCGGCTCGGTCGGGACGAAGGGCGGCGTTTCGCCGAACGCGTGGAACAAGTTCATCCCGGCGCCCTGGCGCAAACCGGGGCCGCATGCCGAGTGGAACGAGCTCTCCTGGCCGCGCGAGTACCCGCTCGCCCACAACGAGATGAGCTTCCTCTTCCCGCACTTCCTGCACGACGGCCGCGGCACCCAGCCCGTGCTGTTCACGCGCGTCCTGAACCCGATCTGGACGTTTCCCGACGGCTACTCGTGGCTGCGGGCGCTGCGCGACGAGCACCGCGTCGGGTTGCATGCGGCGCTCACCCCGACGTGGTCGGAGACCGCCTGGTGGGCCGACTACGTGCTGCCGATGGGCCATGGCCCCGAGCGCCACGACACTCACTCCTACGAGACGCACGCCGGTCGCTGGCTCGGCTTCCGCCAACCGGTGCGCCGCGTCGCGATGGAGCGGCTCGGCCGACCCGTCCGGTTCACCCACGAGGCGAACCCGGGCGAGGTCTGGGAGGAGGGGGAGTTCTGGATCGAGCTCTCGTGGCGCGCGGACCCGGACGGCTCGCTCGGGATCCGCCACCATTACGAGTCGCCGTACCGCCCGGGCGAGAAGATCACGCTCGAGGAGTACTACCGCTGGATGTTCGAGCACTCGGTCCCCGGTTTGCCCGAGAAGGCGGCCGCGGAAGGCCTCACGCCGCTGGAGTACATGCGCCGCCACGGGTGCGTGGAGATCGCGCGCGAGGAGTATGTCCAGCACGAGGCCGAGGTCGCCGACCTGGCCGGCACGGAGGTTCGCGGCGACGAGGACACCGTCACCGCGGTGGCCTTCCCCGAGGACGCCCACCTGCCGCTCACGGGCCGGCCCGACCGCGTGGCGGCGATGATCGACGGTGTCGCGCGCAAGGGCTTCAACACCCCGTCGCGCAAGCTCGAGCTCTACTCGGAGGACGTCGCCGCCTTCGGCTGGCCCGAGCTGGCCACGCCGTCGTACGCGCGCTCGCACGTGCACCACTCGCTGATCGACCACGAGCGCGGCGAGTACGTCCTGCTGCCGACGTACCGCCTGCCGACCCTGATCCACTCGCGCTCGGGCAACGCGAAGTACCTCAACGAGCTCTCGCACACCCACCCGCTGCTCGTCTGCCCCGAGGACGCCGAGCGCATCGGTGTGGTCACGAACGAACTCGTGCGGGTCGAGACGGAGATCGGCTACTTCGTCATCAAGGCGCTGGTGACGGACGGGATCCGGCCGGGCGTGGTCGCGGCCTCGCACCACATGGGTCGCTGGCGGCTCAAGGAGGACCGCGGCATGGAGCGCTGGTCGAGTGCTCTCGTCGACATGACCGAGGACGCCGGCATCGTGCGCTTCCGCCAGATCCACGGCGTCGAGCCGTGGGAGTCGGCCGACCCCTCATCGCGCCGCGTGTGGTGGAACGATGCCGGGGTGCACCAGAACATCACGTTCCCGGTGCATCCGGACCCCGTCTCCGGCATGCACTGCTGGCACCAGAAGGTCCGCGTGCGGCCCGCCGCGCCCGGCGATCGCTACGCCGACATCCTCGTCGACTTCCGGCGGGCGCGGGAGGTCTATGAGAAGTGGCTCGGCCTGACCCGTCCCGCGAGCGGCGAGTGGCGGCGCCCGATCTGGATGTTCCGCCCGGTCAAGCCGCTGCTGAAGGCCTACCGGCTCCCCGAGGACGAGCGCACCGCGGCGTTCCGGGAGCAGCAGCAAGCCGCCGCGCCGGTGCCGGTGGACGAGCTGGCGGCGCGGGTGGACTGGTCCCCCGAAGCGGTGTGGGGGCCGGCGACGGCCAGGCAACGCGCGTTGTGAGCGCCCGCCGCGGGCGACGTCCGGACGCCGGCGACGTCGTCGCCGGCGTCTCCGTCGCGCTCGTGTTGATCCCCCAGTCGCTGGCCTACGCGACGCTGGCCGGCATGCCGCCCGAGCGCGGGCTGCTCGCCTCGACGGTCCCGCTGCTCGTCGCCGCGCCGCTGGCCTCGTCGCCCTACATGCAGACGGGGCCGGTCGCGGTGACGGCGCTGCTGACCTTCGGCGCGCTGAGCACGCTCGCCGAGCCGGGCAGCGACGAGTACGTCGCCCTCGGCCTGCTGTTGGCGCTGATCGTCGGACTGCTGCGCCTGGCGGCCGGGCTGCTCCGCGCCGGGGTCATCGCCTACCTGATGTCACGACCGATGCTGATCGGCTTCATCCCGGCGGCCGCGACGCTGATCGTCGCCTCGCAGCTGCCCAGCGCGCTCGCGGCCGGAGCCCCCGACGGCGGCGTGCTCGAGCGTGCCGGGTGGGCGCTCGTGCACCCCGCGTCGTGGGAGCCGGCGTCCGTGGCCATGAGCGCGGTCGTGCTGCTGGCGGTCCTGGGCGGCCGCACGCTGCACCCGCTGTTTCCCGGCGTCCTGGTCGCCGTCGTGACGGCGACGCTCTACAGCCGGCTCACGGGCTACGACGGCCCGGTGGTGGGAACGATCGACGGCGTCGTTCCGGCGGTCTCGCTGGACCTGCCCTGGAGCGAGGCGGCGGTGCTGCTGGTCCCCGGCCTGGTGATCGCACTCGTGGGGTTCGCCGAGCCGGCCTCCATCGCGCGCTCCTTCGCCGCGCAGGACCGGGAGCCCTGGGACGCCGACCGGGAGTTCGTCTCCCAGGGGGCGGCGAACGTCGCCGCCGGCCTGACCGGCGGATTCCCGGTCGGCGGGTCGTTCTCGCGCTCGTCGCTCAACCGCCTCGCCGGCGCCCGCACGGCGTGGAGCGGCGGGATCACCGGCATCGTCGTGCTCGCCCTCCTGCCGGCGGTGTTCCTCCTCGAGGACCTGCCGGTCGCCGTTCTCGGCGCGATCGTGATCGCCGCGGCCTTCAACCTGATCCGCATGCGCCCGATCTGGCGGACCTGGGCGCAGTCACGGCCGGCGGCGCTGATCGCCATCGGCACGTTCGCGGCGACGCTCGCCTTCAGCCCTCGGATCGAGCGCGGCGTCCTGGTCGGCGTCGGGCTGTCCATCGCCGTGCACCTGTGGCGCGAGCTGCGGATCGACACCACGGTGTGGCGCGAAGGCGGGACGCTGCATCTGCGTCCGCAAGGCGTGCTGTGGTTCGGGGCCGTGCAGGCGATCGAGGACCGCATCCTCGGCGAGCTGGCGCGCCAGCGCGACGCCGACGCGCTGGTCCTCCACCTCGACGGCGTCGGACGGCTCGACATCACCGCAGCCATCGCGCTGCGGGCGGCCACGGACGAGGCGCGCCGGTCCGGCGTCCGCGTGTCCGTCGAGGGCACGCGGCCGGCCGATCGGCGGCTCGTCGACCGCGTGCTGCTCGCGGAGGAGGATGCGCCGTGACGTGGGCGGGTGAGCGCCTACCAGGCCTGCTCGGTCCCGCAGTGCGGGCAGTCCACCGAAGTGGTCACGGCCGCCTTGAAGGCGAAGCCGCACAGGCAGGAGTAGAGCGCCTGATCCTCCGGGCCGCCGCCGCGGCGCGCGGCGTTCGGCTCAGGGGGCTCCAGGTCTTCCGACTGCGGCGCCCGAGCCGAAGGCTGCGAGGCGTCAGCCGGTGAGGAGCCATCTGGGCGAGGCAGGAAGCCATCAGGCGAGGCAGGTGACGTGCGCGTCGGCCGCGAGGATCGGCGGCGCTTGGGAAGGCGGGTGGTGAGCTGCATGAGCAGTGCTAAGAAGAAGAACGCCGCTCGACCTGATTCGTTTCGCCGTTGTCCGCCCGGATCCTTTGGCCCCGACCAGACCCTCATCGGTCAAGGGGGCGCAGCCCCGCCCTTCCAGTCGCCATACTGAGAGGCGATGGATCCCGCCCGCAAGCGCAAGACGCGTCTGGTCGTCGCGCTCACGTGCGCGCTGCTGCTCGCCGTCGCGCTGGTCTACACCTCCTTCTCGGCCGCCAGCGAGGCGCGCCAGCCCAGCCAGCTGGCCGCCGCCGAGCCGGGCAAGACGTACCAGCTCACCGGCAAGGTCGCCGCGGGAAGCTGGCGGCACGAGGGCACCGTGCACACCTTCCGCGTCGAGGACCGGAAGGGCGGCGGGCCCAGTGTCCCCGTCCGCTATGTCGGTCAGGTCCCGGACCCGTTCCGCGAGGGGCGTGAGATCGTGATCGACGTGCGCAGGCAGGGCGCGGGCTTCGAGGGGCAGCCGGACACGCT
>Ga0136630_1000017_pt1 | contig 40582 bp, 40 predicted proteins | sample AntDrymUQ5682106_2_FD_105496 | JGI IMG/M metagenome (GOLD analysis project Ga0136630, IMG submission 105496) | Polar desert sand microbial communities from Dry Valleys, Antarctica - metaG UQ568 (21.06) | ecosystem: Environmental > Terrestrial > Soil > Desert | place: Antarctica: Dry Valley...
GCACCATTCTTGGAAGTGGACGGCGATCCGTACCCCGCGGTGATCGACGGCAAGATCGTCTGGATCGTCGACGCCTACACGACACTGAACAGCTATCCCTACTCGTTGCAACAGGAGCTCGGGGAGGTCACCCAGGACTCGCTGACCGGCGTGGGCACGACTGCGCTGGCCAACGACCAGGTCAACTACATCCGCAACTCGGTCAAGGCCACCGTCGATGCCCACGACGGCACGGTCACGCTGTATGAGTTCGACACCGAGGATCCGGTGCTGGCCACGTGGATGTCGGCTTTCCCGGGAATCGTGGAACCGGAGAGCGAGATCTCCGACGAGTTGCGGGCACACCTTCGTTATCCGGAGGACCTGTTCAAGGTGCAGCGGGAACTGCTGACCAGCTATCACGTCGATGACCCGGTGGCGTTCTTCAACTCCGACGACTACTGGCAGGTTCCGGACGACCCGACCGATGAGAACTCGACCGCGGTACAACCGCCGTACTACATCCTCGCCCAGCGACCCGGCGACAACCAGGCAAGCTTCCAGCTGACCAGTGCGCTGAACGCCCTCGAGCGCGAGAACCTCTCGGCCTTCATCTCGGCCTCCTCCGATCCGGAGGCCTATGGCGAGCTACAGGTCCTCCGATTACCGGGCAACACGCCCTATCGAGGACCACAGCAGGTGCAGCAGTCCTTCATCACCAACAACCAGGTCAGACCCGACCTGACCCTGTTCGACTCCGACGAGTCCAACGCGGTCTTCGGCAACCTGCTGACTCTGCCGATCGGTGACGGCGGGCTGCTCTATATCGAGCCGCTCTACGTTCAGGGCACCGGCGAGAACGGGTTCCCGTTGCTGCAGAAGGTGCTGGTCAACTTCGCGGGACAGGTGGGGTATGCCAACACCTTGTCCGAGGCCCTTGACCAGGTCTTCGGAGCCGGCGCGGGCGAAGGGGCCGCCGATGGGGGCGGTGTGACCCCGACTGATCCGACGACTCCTACCGATCCCACAACGCCGCCTACCGATACGAGCCCGCCGGGCGACTGCGATCAAGACTCGCTCGCCCAGGCCGCCGATGACATCAACTCCGCTCTGGAGGCGCTGGCCACAGCGCAGCAGTCGGGTGACTTCGCAGGCATCGGTACGGCGCAGTCCGACCTTGCGACGGCGACCACCGCGTACCAAGCGGCGTACGCAGCCTGCGGCGGGACGGCCGGAACGGGGTCCGAAGGCGGGGGGGCGGGGACCACACCGGGTCCGACCGCCACCCCGACGGGGACGCCCTAGGATGGGCCCAGTCCGTGCACCCCGGTTTGCTCGTCATCACCGGGGGCGCATAGACTGGGCTCACCGACGCGGGGTGGAGCAGCTCGGTAGCTCGCTGGGCTCATAACCCAGAGGTCGCAGGTTCAAATCCTGCCCCCGCTACCAGAAGCATGTCGTTAGAACCAGCGCCCTCAGGGCGCTGGTTCTTTCTATTCCAATCGGACAGGCGAGGGTGATCATCCGCTCGGTCGAGGACCTCCCCCGCGACCTGGGATCGGAACTTGTCTGCGCCGCTGAGGTATTGATGATCGGGCACTGCGCGAGCTTCGACCCGGCGACGCTCACCCTGATCGGCCGTCGCCTCGCGGAGTGCATCGACCCTGAAGGCACAGGCATGAGACGAGCAGGAATTCCTCGAACGCGAGAAAACCGCGCACGCCAAACGGGGCCTGACGATCAGCCTGGACAAGAACGGCGCCGGACGGTTCCTGCGCGGCTACCTCGACCCTGAGGCCGGCGCAATCATCGCCGCAGCCCTCGACGGCCTGTCCGCGCCAATCGCGGACACCGCCGCCGGACAGCCAGGTGGGCGCAGCCCCACCCAACGCCGCCACGACGCCCTGCAGGAACTGTGCCGACGCCAACTTGCCGCCGGTGAGCTGCCCTCAACCGGCGGGATCAAGCCGAGAATCGTGATCACCATCCCCGCCAGTCTCTCGCAGACCGGAAGGGCGCCGGCAGGTTGAATGACGGCTTTCAGCTCTCGCCGAGCCTGACCACCCGCCTGGGCTGCGACGCTGACATCATTCCCGCCTTCCTCGACGGGTCCGGAGCCGTCATCGACCTGGGTCGGGCCCGGCGGCTGTTCACCGGCGCCGCCCGAACCGCCCTCGAAGTCCGGGACCGGGGCTGTGCCTGGCCAGGCTGCAACCGGTCAATCTCCTGGTGCCAGCCGCCAGCTTGGATCGATCTCGATCGACAACCGATCATCAACCCCATGCACCACCCACCGCCGACCTAGCCGACGATTCGCAGTAGCCAGATTCGCACGATTCCGACGCGGTCTTCAGTCCCTTTCGAGTGTCCTACTCCCCGTCACGCGTGAGGCTCGGCGGCGATCCGGGAATCCAGGGCGCGCTGGTCGCCTTCGGCTGCGGTACTGACCCGGCGCAACGTCTTTATCATGCCGCTGCGAAGATCGGCGCGGCGGTCAGAATTGCCGAACACCTTCTCGATGACGAACCAACCGAGCCGACTCACCGGCTTGAGGACCGTGTAGGACTCGGTCAGGCGCGTTCGGTTGCCTTCGGGTTCGAGGAGGTAACGCCAGACAATCGTGCCGGCGAACTTCTCACTACGGCTGAAGGCGAACTCCCGTCCTGGGTCGGCGACGGTCACGACCGGAGTGTTGTTCCACGACGGCCGATTGCGGTTTGTCTTGTTCGTCGCTTTGAACCGCGCGCCGACGGCCGGTCCGGTTGCACCGTCGAGCCATGAGCAGCTGATGATCTCCGGGCTGAACTCCGGTGTCCGGGTGACGTCGGAGATGAGTGCGTAGACAACGTCGGGTCGCGCATCGACGGTTACCGACAGCTCGTCATGGTCGAGGGTTTGCATGATTGCCTCCTGGGCGTTGATAGTGGGCTAGGAACATGTCCATGGCTTCATCGGTGAGGCGCGTGAACACGCCGATGTCGTACGGCACTTGAGGCTCGTTGGCCATCTGCTGGGAGATCAGGCCACTCATCACCACGGTGAGCAGGCGTACCGCCTCGACGCTGTCGGCGGATGGCTCCAGCTGTCCCAGCCTGACCGCCTCGGCGAACTCGGCACGGAGTTCGTCCATGTCGCTCAGGCTTGCCTGGAAGGTGTCCGGAGAGGGCTGGAATCCAGGCACCGGCCGCCAGAACAGCAGCTGAGCCAATGCGGGGTTGTCGACGGTCCAGGCGACGGTCGCCTGGGCGGCGGCGCGGATCCGCTCGACACCGCGAGGCAAAGACTCGATCACCGCCCAGACCGCGTTCTGCTGCGCCCGCATCCCGCGAGCGAAGGCCAGGTCGTACACCGCGTGCAGCGAGGGGAAGTACTTGTAGAGAGAGGGACCGCGCATCCCCATCCGGCGACCCATCTCCGACACGGTCAATGCGCCGACCCCATGCTCGGTCATGATCTCCAGGGCATGGTCGAGCGCCTCGTCGATCGTCTCCGCTCGTCGGCGTTGGCGGCGATCGGGGGGGCGGACGACGCCTTTTGCCGGTGAGCTAGATGCTGTAGCCACAGCTACATGGTGTAGCTCCCAGCGGGCGTTGTCAATCCCCGGTCAATCGTTGTGGCTGTCTGCCTCCGGTTCAACTGCGAATTCCTGTGGCCCGGCGTCGTCGCCCTCCGACAGGTCTCGGGACAGGAGCTCGAGGACTTCGTCGTGCAGGGGTCCGTTAGTGGCGACCGCGCTTCCTCCGGCTGGGCCATCTTCACCGGAGAGATCGGTGAACCGGCCCCCGGCCTCGGTGACGATCACCGAGGGCGCCGCGAGGTCCCACAGCGACACCTCCGGCTCGCAGGCGATGTCGACTGCTCCCTGCGCGACGAGCATGTAGGACCAGAAGTCGCCGTAGGCTCGCGTCCGCCCGACCGAACGGGTCAGGTGCAGGAAGTTCTCCAACCGGTACCGCTCCGCCCAGCCGCCGAGGCTGGAGTAGGACAGGAACGCCTCGCCCATCGATGCGACCGAAGAGACCTCGCAACGCGCTGCGGCGCTCAGACTTCGGCCGGTCCACGCACCGCCGCCCTTCGCAGCCCACCAACGGCGTTGCAGCGCAGGGGCGGCCACCAATCCCACAGCAACATCGTCGCCGTCCATCAGGGCGATGAGCACAGCCCAAACGGGCACGCCGCGGACGAAGTTCTTCGTGCCATCGATCGGGTCGATCACCCAGCGGCGGGAACCGTGGCCGGATTCGCCGTACTCCTCACCCAGCACTGCGTCGCGCGGTCGGACCCGGGACAGGGTGGAGCGCAACGCATCTTCGATGGTCCGGTCGACGTCTGTGACCGGCGTCAGATCGGCCTTGGTCGACACAGTGAGGTCTTGGGCGCGGAAGCGCTCCAAGGCCATCGAGTCAACGCCGTCGGCCAAGGCATGGGCCAGGCGCAAGTCCTCGGCGTACCGGCTCGGTCCGGCCCCGGGGTCGATCACGCGGGAACGTTAGCGCGTGAGCTCCTCCGGTTCGTCGAGCCGAGCACCCGCGAGCCGCCGGTAGGACTCGAGCCGCTCGGGTTCGGTATGTCCCGCGGTGACCCAGTCGTCGAGCGCGCAGCCGTCAGCAGCGTCCTGGTGGGCGCAACCGGGGGGGCATTGCTCGGCTCCTGGTGCCAGATCGGCGAAGGCGCGCAGCAGGTCGTCAGCGCTCACGTGAGCCAATCCGAACGACCGGATGCCGGGCGTGTCGATCACCGAGCCACCACCTGGCAACGGCAACAGGACTGCCGACGAGGAAGTGTGCCGACCCTTGCCCACCTTGCTGACGTCGCCGATGGCCCGGTCAGCATCCGGGACGAGCCGGTTGACCAGGCTCGACTTGCCGACCCCGGAATGTCCGATCAACACGCTGGTACGCCCGCGCAGCCGCTCGGCGAGTTCGTCCAGCGGGGCATCCTGGCGAACGACGACTGCGGGTACGGACAACACGTCGTAGGTATCGAAGAGCTCTGTGGCATCACCGAGATCGCCCTTGGTGAGACACAGCAACGGGTCCAGTCCGGCCGTGAATGCCGCGACCAGACACCGGTCGATGAAACCGGTCCTCGGCGGCGGGTCAGCAATCGCGGTCACCATCACGAGCTGATCGGCGTTGGCCACGACGACCCGCTCCGTGGGATCGGTGTCGTCGGCGGTGCGCCGCAACTCGCTTGCCCTTTTCGCTACGGACACGATGCGCGCCAGGGCGTCCGGGCCGCCGGACAGGTCGCCGACGATGCGGACATGATCACCGACCACGATCGCCCGTCTGCCAAGTTCCCTGGCCCGCATGGCCGTTACCGCTTCGTCGTCGACCAGGCAGCGAAACCGGCCGCGGTCGACCACGAGAACCGTGCCGAGTCGGGCATCCTCGTGTGCCGGACGCGTACGTGTGCGGGCTCGCGAGCCGTGCCGCGACGGACGGACCCGCACCGAGTCCTCGTCGTAACGCTCGCTGTCGATGTGCGAACCGCGGGAACTCATGCCTCGCCACCACCTGATGCGTCCTGGCCGACCATCTCCGCCCAGCGCTGAGGAAAATCGGGCATCGTCTTGGCCACGGTCGACGCGCCACCGATCCCAATGCCTTCCACGGCCAGACCCAGAACCGCGGCCGCCATCACAAGGCGATGGTCGTCGTAGGTGGAGAACGAGCGGCCGTGCAGTGGACGTGGCTTGATCACCAGTCCGTCGGGGAGTTCCTCCACGGCTGCGCCGCAGGCTGACAGCTCCGTCGCCAGCGCCGCGATCCGATCGGTCTCGTGTCCTCGGATGTGGGCAACACCAGTGAACCGGGACGGCGAATCAGCGAGCACGGCAAGGGCAGCGAGCACCGGGACCAGCTCTCCGGCTGCACCGAGATCTGCATCGATCCCAGAAATTGTCGACCCGCCGGTCACCGTCAGCCCTTCGCTGGAAAGCCGACAGTGCGCCCCCATCGCCGACAGCATCTCGGGCAAGTGGCCGCCGGGCTGGGTCGTGGTCAGCGGCCAGCCGAGGATGGTCACCCTTCCGCCGGTCGCCAGCGCCGCCGCCGCGAACGGCGCGGCGGTGTTCAGATCCGGCTCGATCCGGGCATCCAGCGCCCGTACGGTTCCCGGCAGCACCTTCCAGCGTCCGGGCTCAGGCTCGATGTCCACGCCGCGTTCCCGCAGCATCGCGATGTTCATCTCGAGGTAGGGGGCCGAGGGCACCGGGCCGCCTGCGATCACCTCGACTCCGCGCTCGAATCGCGCTGCAGCCAGGAGCAATCCACTGATCAGTTGCGATGATCCGGTGGCATCCACGGTTACCGCGCCGCCGGCCAGACGGCCGGCTCCTCGTACGACGAACGGTGCAGCCCCACGACCTTCGTCTTCGATGTCGGCACCGAGTTGACGCAGCGCGGCGAGCAAGGGCGCATTCGGTCGCTCCCGGATTCGGGCGTCCCCGTCGAACCGAATCGCCCCCCGCGCAAGGGCGGCCACCGGGGGCACGAACCGAAGCACGGTTCCGGCGAGCCCGCAGTCGACCTCGGCCGGACCGCGGAGATGCTGTGGCGTGACGATCCACGAGCCACCCGTTCCGTCGGTGATCTCGGTGCCCATCGCCCGTAGCGCCTGCACCATCAACCTGGTGTCCCGGGCGCGCAACGGAACTTCGATCCGGCTCGGCCCGTCGGCGATCGCAGCCAGGATCAGGGCGCGATTGGTCATCGACTTCGAACCGGGTACGGAGACCTGCGCATCGATCGGCGCGGCGGCGTACGGCGCTGGCCACTGGTCGCTGACGGCGAGTGTTTCGGCAGGCATCACGATCAGTGTCCCGTACGCAGCCCCGCGCACTCCCGCCTAGAGTTGGGAGAATGTGTGGCCGGTACGCGGCGAGCAACAGCCCGGACGACCTCGTGGTCGAGTTCGAGGCAGTCCTGGCCGACGATGCCCCGGATGTGCCCGCCGACTACAACGTGGCGCCCACTGACCCGGTCTACGCCATCCGGACCCGTAAGCCCAAAGACGACGATCAACAGCCCTACCGTGAACTCTCGGTCGTCAACTGGGGGCTGATCCCCTCGTGGGCCAAGGATCGCAAGATCGGCTCGAAGATGTTCAACGCCCGGGTCGAGTCCCTGACCGACAAGCCGGCCTTCCGTACGGCGTTCCAGCGTCGCCGCGCGCTCATCCCGGCCGACGGCTGGTACGAGTGGCAGGTCAACGGCGCAGCAGCCGGCGCTGCGCGCAAGCAGCCCTACTTCATGACCCCCGAGGACGGCTCGATGCTCGCATTCGCCGGACTGTGGGAGATCTGGGGAACCAAGCCTGACCTGTTGCTCACCTGCACGGTGATTACCATTCCCGCGGTGGGCGACTTGGCCGAGATCCATGACCGGATGCCGTTCGTGCTGCCCCGGGACCGCTGGGATGCCTGGCTGAACCCAGCCGAGCAGGATCCGGCCACGCTGCTGGAGCCGACGCCGCCGGAGGTCGTCGAGGCGCTGGAACGCCGACCCGTCGGTCCCGAAGTGGGCAACGTCAAGAACAACGGCCCTGAGCTCGTCCGGCGGATCGATCTCGGCAGAGCCGATCAAGAGCAGGCCCAGCAGCTCAGCCTCGACAACCCGGCATGAACGATCCGGCCGACCGGACCAGTGCCCTGCACCCGTTCCTCGCCGCGGCGCTGGTCTTCGGGGCGTCAGCCGCCGTACTGGTCCTGGAGATCACCTCACTGCGACTGATAGCTCCCTACGTCGGCATCACGCTGGAGACGAACACAGCGGTGATCGGGTTCGCGCTGGCTGCGATCGCGCTCGGCGCCTGGGCCGGTGGCCGGGCAGCCGACCTGCGCAACCCGCGACGGATGATCGGTCCGCTGTTACTGGCGGGCGGCGCGCTGGTACTGCTGATCACCCCGGTCGTGCGTTTCGTGGCTGACTTGGTGGGCCCGAGTCAGGCCGCCAGTGTGGCGCTGCTGCTGGCCGCCGTCACGGTGTTCGCACCGGCAGCGTTGCTCTCGGCCGTGCCGCCGATGGTCGTCAAACTGCAACTGGCCAGCCTCGCCGAGACCGGCACGGTGGTCGGGCGGCTGTCCGGGATCAGCACTCTGGGCGCGATCATGGCGACGTTCGTGACCGGATTCGTCCTTGTCGCCCTGATGCCGACGAGCGTCATCCTGCTGGGAACCGGCGCTCTGCTGGCGCTGGCCGGCGCGGTGGTGACCCTCACCTCCCGGCGATCAGGGAGGACTGACGGATCCACGCCGACGCGTGGACCGACAGCGGCTTTGCTGGCCCTCGGCGTCGTAGCGGCCGGACTCGGCGTCGTTGCGCCGCAACCATGCGACTCCGAGACGCGGTATCACTGCGCCAGTGTGAACGCTGACCCCGACCGGGACAGCGGACGGTTGCTGATCCTGGACACCTTGCGGCACAGCTACGTCGACCTCGACGACCCGACGTACCTGGAGTTCGCCTACGCCCGCGCCATCGCCGCAGCGCTGGACGCCCAGGCCCCCCCGGGAGCTCCGCTATCGGTCCTGCACATCGGCGGCGGCGGGATGACCCTGCCGCGCTATCTGCTCCAAACCAGACCTACCGGGGCCAACCGAGTCGTGGAGGTCGACCCCGGAGTGGTCGTGATCGATCGGGAGCGGCTCGCCCTTCCCGACGACGAGCGCCTGGCGGTCACTGTCGGCGACGGCCGGGTCGGCTTGGCACAGGCCCGCAGCGGCCAGTCCGACGTGGTCATCGGCGACGCCTTCGGAGGTGTGGCCGTGCCATGGCACCTGACCACCAGGGAGGCCGTCGCAGAAGTGTCACGGGTTCTTGTACCCGGCGGGCTGTACGCGCTCAATGTCATCGATCACGACCCCCTGAATTTCGCGCGGGCCGAGATCGCCACCGTCGCGTCGGTCTTCGACCATGTCCTGGTGATCAGCCCCACCGGGGACCTGACCGGCACCAATGGCGGAAACATTGTCGTCCTGGCCTCGAATCAACCGATGGACAGCGCGACCATCGGCGCCGGCCTGATCGATCGGGCCACCCCGATGTCGCTGGTGAGCCCGGAAGCGCTCGAGGACTTTCTCGGACCGGACCCGTTGGTGCTCACCGACGACTACGCACCGGTAGATCAACTGCTCACCCCGTACGGCTGATCTCTGGCCTGGCCGGCGGTTGTGGTGCGGGCACAAAGCCGATGGCGCCGAATTTGTGGCCGAAACAGGCTACCCGGAGCGCGGATGTCGGCCGAGAATGAGAGTCGATGGTCCTCAGGGGGGCTGCCTGGCCCCGGCCGACCAGGCCTTCGTGGTCTGCGCGCTCGATGTACCGGCTGCATCGCCTGCTGAGGCCGAATCCCGCGAACCTTGTCCTCGCCCGCCTGCTGGAGCGCCACCCTCGCCTGAACAGGTGGTTCACCGAAGCCGAGAAACAGGTCAAGGGCGCTGCGTTCGGCTGCCGCATGTGCGGTCAATGCGCCCTGCCGGCCACCGGCTACGCCTGTCCGATGACCTGTCCCAAGCAGTTACGCAACGGACCGTGCGGAGGTGTGTCGGCCACCGGAGGCTGCGAGGTCTACCCCGACACCCAGTGCGTGTGGGTCACAGCCTACGAGCGGACGGAGACCGAAGGTCGGGTCAGCGATCTGACCCTGCTGCAGCGCCCGATCGATCACCGTGAGTGGGGCAAGAGTTCCTGGATCAATTACTGGCAGGGCCGCGACGAGGGCCTGTGGACCGAAGATGACGGACTGACCCGAACCCATCTCGTCCTGACCGACCTGCGCGCCGGGGGACCGCAGGAGTGAGTTCCCCCGAACAGGGTCGGCTCCGCGCCGCCCTACGCTCCGGCAGGTTCGCGGTCACCGCGGAGATCGGCCCGCCAAGAGGCGCCGATGCCCAAGCGATCGTCGGCAAAGCGGACCTGCTCCGGGACTGGGTGGACGCCGCCAACATCACCGACAACCAGGGTTCGCACACCCGGTTGGCCAGCTGGGCGGGCAGCATTCTGGCGATGCGTAGCGGCGTCGAACCGGTCATGCAGCTGACCACGCGTGACCGCAATCGGATTGCGCTGCAATCGGATCTGATCTCGGCCGGCGCCGTCGGTGTACCCAACGTTTTGATGCTCTCCGGCGATCACCCGACCTTCGGCGACCACCCGGACGCGATGCCGGTCTTCGACCTGGACAGCGTCCAGCTGATCTGGACCGCACGACTGATGCGCGATCAGGGACGGCTGCTGTCGGGAAAACCGGTGCGGCCGGCGCCACAGTGGCTGATCGGTGCGGTCGAGAACCCGTTCGCACCACCATTGCGCTTTCGGGCCCAGCGAATGGGCAAGAAGGTCGCCGCCGGAGCGGAGTTCATCCAGACCCAGTTCGTCTTCGACCTCGAAATCTTCAGCCGGTGGATGGGCGAGGTCACCGACCTCGGTCTCGAAAAGCGCTGCGGGGTCATCGCCGGGGTCGGACCCATCCGAACCGTACGAGCCATGGAGTTCATGCAGTCCAAGGTTCCCGGCATCCACATTCCCGACCAGGTCGTACGTCGGTTGCGCGGGGTTACCTCGGATCAGGTCGCAGCCGAGGGGATGGCGCTGTGCGTGGAGACCATCGAGGCCCTCCGGGAAATGACCGCCGTCGCCGGCGTGCACGTCATGGCCTTCGGCCAGGAACACGTCGTTCCCGAACTCCTCGAGCGCGCGGGAGTCCCGCCTCACACGGCGACCGCGCCCTCCGCGACAGCGGGAAGCAACCGAAAGGATCACGATGCTCGTTGAGGTTCGCCCCAGCAAGAAGCTCCGCGGTGCAAGGGCGCTGAACTTGACCGCCTGCCTCGCACCGATTCTCGATGCCCTGTGCGAGGACTCGCTCGACCTGTCCAGACTGCGGCTGGTCTGCGACTGGGTGCAGTACAAGAACAACTTCCGGGACGTGATCGATGTACGCCCGATCCTGTCGCCGGCCAAGCAGAACGGCCGCGCCGCGGAGCCTGACGACGACAAGCTGGAGATTGCGATCGACCTGCGCCGGTGCGCCGACGCCGACCTGGCTGATGTCGTTCGCGACGTCCTGGCCCGACGCACGGAGCCGGAGGGCCTGCAACGGGTCTATCTGGAGGACTGGTCCAGAGGGACTACCAGCCGGATCTGGGAGTTCAACTCGCTGTACTGGCGCTTCCTCGGGGTCTGGGAGAAGGCGACCGGCCGGCTGTACGAGCAGGCTCTGCCGGGCGGGGAGAGCGATGCCCGCAACATCGCGGGGGTGCACGAACTCATCAAAGAGATGTTTCTCGTCTGGGACGACCTGGCTGCACACAATGCTCTGCCCGACGAGCTGTACGTCATCGAACTCGGCGTCGGCAACGGCAACCAGGCCAAGACCTGGCTCGACGAGTTCGCGAAGCTCGATGCCGAACACGGGTCGGAGTACTACCGCCGGTTGCACTACATGATGTGCGACTACTCCGAGCACGTCCTCTCGTCGGCCCGGGAGAATGTGGCCGACCATGCCGCCCATGTGAGTTCGTTCGCACTCGATGCGACCACCCCGATGACCGCGCTGGGCTTCCTGCGCTACAAGGTCTTCCTCGTCTACATCTCCAACGTCTACGACAACCTGCCCACCGAGGATGTCGCGCAGATCGGCGGGCACACCTACCACGCCGAGATCCGGGCATACCTGCCCAAAGCCGGCGCCGCGAGGATCGCCGAGCGGTTCGGCGTCGAGAGCGACAAGCTGGTCGGCGCCATCGACAAGCTGCTCTCGCTCGGCCCGGAACTGCTCGTCGACGCCATGTCGGCCAACTTCGGTGAAGTGGCCCGCGCGGCCGAGTTCTGGATGGCTGTCTGGGACGCCGTGAAGCTGGAGGAGCGCTACGTTCCGATGACCGGGTTGGATCTCTACGAGATCGCTCCCGGGGTCAACGGCGAGATGCTGCGCCCGATGCTCGAGCGACACGGCGATGTACGGATGCAGGTGAGCAACGGGGCCATCTCCAGCTTCGTGGACACTTTGCCCCTGCTGCATCCCTACGGTCGGCTGCAATGCCACGACATCTTCGTCACTGATCCGCACCAGTACCGCACCGGCTTCCTGGGCCCCGGGAAATACGACGGCTCCATCGTCAACTGGGTGAACGGGCCCCTGTTGCAGCACATCGGGCGGCGCAAGGGTTTCGACGTCGGGTACGCCCCGTTCGCACATCGGACCGGAACGAACATCGTCACGCTCACCGCGCAGGTCCGGGACTGACATGAGCCAGGAAACAGCGCGCTCGACCGAGCAGTCGGCATCGGCGACCCTGCCGATGCTGCCCACCACCGTGGTTGGTTCGTACTCGGTCCCAGAATGGTTGGAGCGCCTGAAGACCGACTTCTACCTGCACCGGATCAGTCCGGCACACCTGGCCGAGATCCACGATGTCGCCATCAAGGCGGCGATCAAGGACCAGGAACAGGCCGGAATCAACGTCGTGTCCGACGGAGAGTTGCGCCGCGACAACGACATCGACTACCTGCTTGCGCGAATCCCTGGTGTGTCCATCACCGACACCAACAAGGCCTACTACTACGACTACTACGACGCTGAAGTTCCCGAGCCGCTGGCCACGAGCGAGACCTCAGCGTTGGGCCTGGTCGACGACTTCGTCTTCACCCGTGGGCAGACCGACCGTCCGATCAAGTTCTCCTTCACCGGGCCGTTCTCGCTGTCCCGACGGATCCGCAACTCGGCCTACTCAAACCGTGCCGATCTGGTCCGATCCCTAGCTCGTGCATTGAACGCCGAGGCCCGGGAGTTGGTGGCGGCCGGCGCTACTCGACTGCAGATCGACGAGCCGTTCCTGGCCGGCTACCCCGACGATGCCGGACTGGCAATCGAAGCGATCAACCTCGTGACCGAGGACGTAGAGGCAGACTGGGCACTGCACGTCTGCTACGGCAACCGATATGCCCGTCCGTCCTGGGAAGGCCACTACGACTTCCTCTTTCCGGCGGTCCTCGACGCTGAAGTCGGAACGCTCGTCCTGGAGTTCGCGCGCAAGGGGTACGGCGACCTTGCCCTGTTCAAGCGCTACCCGTGGGAGCGCCGGCTCGGTCTCGGCGTCATAGATGTGAAGAGCGAAGAGGTCGAGACGTCCGAGATCGTGGCTGCACGCATTCGCCGGGCACTCGAGGTCGTACCGCCCGAACGGCTGATCGTCAATCCGGACTGCGGCCTCCGGCATCTTCCAGCGTTTGTGGCCCGCGCCAAGCTCAAGGCCATGGTCGCCGGTGCCGCCGCCGTACGCCAAGAGCTATCTCAACCCAAGCAAGCAACTGCCGAACCCTCGGCACCCGCCCTGACAGAGGAGAGCTAGTCCCATGGTCCACGCTGACAACGAGTTCATGTTCACTTCGGAATCGGTGACCGAAGGCCATCCGGACAAGATGGCCGACGCGATCTCCGACGCGATCCTGGACGCGGCTCTCGAGCTCGATCCGTATTCCCGGGTGGCCTGCGAGACGATGGTCACGACCGGCATGGTCGTCATCGCCGGTGAGATCACCACGCCAGGGCAGATTCCGTACACCGACATCGTCCGGGACACGATTCGCCGGATCGGTTACACCGCCGCGTGCGGCTTCGACCCCGACCACGTCGCGGTGCTGGTCGCCGTGGACCGGCAATCGCCGGATATCGCCCAGGGTGTCGATACCGCCCGGGAGGCGCGTTCGGAGTCGAGCACGGACACGCTCGACTCGGTCGGTGCCGGTGATCAGGGAATGATGTTCGGCTACGCCACGAACGAGACGCCGGAACTCATGCCGATGCCGATCGCGCTGGCCCACCGGCTGGCCCGTCAGCTGGCCCACGTGCGCAAGAGCGGCGTCCTGCCGCACCTGCGCCCGGACGGCAAGACCCAGGTCACCGTCCGGTACGTCGACGGCGTGCCGGTGTCGGTGGAGAAGGTCCTGATCTCGACCCAGCACGACGAGGACTCCGAGGCGAATCTGGTCGACGAATTGTGGAACGCGGTGGTCACCAAAGTCATCCCGGCCGAGCTCTACGACGCCGAAAGCCTGCGGGCGAACTTCTATGTGAACCCCACCGGCCGGTTCGTCATCGGCGGCCCGGTCGGGGACGCCGGCCTGACCGGCCGCAAGATCATCGTCGACACCTACGGCGGCTTCGCCCGGCACGGGGGAGGTGCATTCTCGGGCAAGGATCCCTCCAAGGTGGACCGTTCGGCTGCCTACGCCGCCCGGTACGTCGCCAAGAACATCGTCGCTGCCGGCCTCGCCGACCGCGCGGAGGTGCAGGTCGCCTACGCGATCGGGGTGGCTCGTCCGCTGTCGCTGCTGGTGGAGACCTTCGGAACCGAGAAGGTGGCCAAGTCCGTGATCCGCGGACTCGTCGATGAGCACTTCGACCTACGGCCGGCCGCCTTCCGCGACTACCTCAAGCTGCACCGGCCGATCTACGGCGCCACATCGGCCTACGGCCACTTCGGCCGCGATGACGCCGACTTCAGCTGGGAGAACACCGACCACGCCGACGTTCTGCGCAACGCAGCCGGGTTGTCCTAGCTCGCCTGCCTCAGCCGTGCATCGGTGTCACGTGAATGGGCTTGGGCACACGCTGACCGGTCATTGAAGGAATGTCTGCGACACTCGTGTGGTCGGGGTGAGCCCTAGCCACGACGAACATCGATGCCCTTGGGGTCGAAACAGTTGGTGACGGCATGACAACGAAGCAACGTCAGAGTACGAACCAGCCGCTGCTGGCCGCCGCGGGCGGGCGCGAGCGCACGATGCGTGCGGCCTACGAACTGTTCAGCCGTGGCGGAACCCGCACGGTGGGGGTGGACGCGGTCGTGGCCAGGGCGGCCGTGGCCAAGATGACGCTGTATCGGCACTTCCCCTCCAAAGAGGACCTTGTGCTGGCCTTCCTCGAGCGGCGCGAACAACTCTGGACCCGGGAATGGCTGGCCGCCGAGGTGGTCCGGCGCGAGTCCGTGCCGACCGCGCGGCTGCTGGCGATCTTCGACGTCTTTTCCGACTGGTTCCAGACCCCGGAGTTCGAGGGCTGCACGTTCATCCAGGTCCTGCTCGAATACACCGACGTGACCAATCCCGTCCGGGTGGCCACCGTCGCGAACCTGGAGAACATCCGCGGTTTCTTGCGCGAACTGGCCGAGGATGCCGGAATCGCCGACACCGACTCGTTTGCGCGTCAGTGGCACATCTTGATGAAGGGCTCCATCATCTCCGCCCTGGAGGGTGACAGCCAAGCCGCGATGCGGGCCAAGGAGATGGGAACCCTGGTATTACGACACCGCGGCATCAAGCTCGATACCGCGGTGTCGTAGGCCCTACCTCAGCCTGATGGCTAGGACACGCCCAATTGCTCGGCGGCCATCTGGGTGCCCTTGACCCGGTTCTCGATCTTCTGGAACGCGATGTCGCGGGCATAGTCCGGCGACCCGTGGTTGGGCTTCTCGTCGATCGAGAACGGTGAGTACCCGCAGTCGTCGGTCGAGCCCAGACGCTCCTTGGGGATGTGGTTGGCCGCTTTCACCAGGTGGTCGCAGATCTCCTGGGCCGACTCCGGTCGTGGGCTCTGGGTCACACAGACGCCCAAGTAGCACATCTGCGGGATCCCGTTGGCGTCGTCGCGGCTGTGCTCGCCGATCAGCTTGTGCACGCGCTCGCGGTCGCGCTCGCTGGCCATCTGGATCAGGAAGTAGCCCGCGTTCAGCGAGAACATGCTCGGCAGCAGGTCGTTGTAGTCGACATCAGCACTGTGCACCGAGTCCCGGTCGCCGCCGGGGCAGGTGTGCACCCCGATCTTGGCCCGCTCCTCGGGCGAGAAACGGTCGATGACCCGGTTGTTGAGCTCGATGAAGTGCGGCAGCAGGTCGGCCCCGGTCCATGGGTTGCGGGGATCCTTGCGGGTGGCCAGCCGGCCCTCGGTGAAGTCGATCGAGACGCGCGCCGCGCCGGCATCGAAGGCCGCCCGGATGTCCTTCTCGGTCTCGTTGCAGACGTCCTCCTCGAACTGCTCGCGGGAGTAGTCCGGCAGTTCGTCCTTGAGCGGGTAGAGCAGCGCCAGCATCGACGGCGCGATGACAGCCTGCTTCATCGGCTTGCTGGCATGGACGATCGACTTCTTCAGCGAGTCCGCGGCGTACTCCTGGTACCTGAACGGACCGCCGGTCAGTCGGGGGAGCTGGCGGCCGTGCCCGTCGGCGAAGATCGCGAAGAACTGACCGTCTCCCGCGAGGTTGGGGGCCAGGCCCGTGCCGGCCAGGGTCGTGGTGATCGGGTACGTCGCGAAGCTCGACCAGCGTTGCTCTCCGTCGGAGATGATCGGCTGACCGGTCGCCTCGCCGCGCTCGATCGAGTCCTTGACCGCTTCTTCCTGGAGACTCTCGAGTTCTTCCTTGCTGGTCGTGCCGGCGTCGTAGCCCGCGTAGGCCTCTTGCAGCTTGGCCGGGCGCGGCAGGGAGCCGACCGGCTCGGTCGGAATTCCGGTGGCAGTTCTCGGGTCGTAATCGGTCATCTGTGACGCGCTCCTTTATATAGACCGGTCTGTCTCATAGCGGAAATCGGAGCGTAGCCTCGCGGTAGCGACGGGGCAACGGCTCAGGCGCGTCTTAAGCTCGCGTCTCGACGCAATTCAGCTGTTCTGGGGGTGGAGGATGCTCTCGGAGGACTCGCGCTCTCGGCTGCGTCGCCGCTTCGCCGAGCAGATCGTGGTCTGCGACGGTGCGATGGGGACGATGCTGCACTCCACCGGCGTCCCGCTGGATCGGTCGTTGTGCGAGCTGAACGTCACCCAGCCACGGCTGGTCCGCGATCTGCACGCCGCCTACGTCTCCGCCGGCGCCGACATCATCCAGACGAACACCTTCGACGCCAACCGGCTGCGGCTGTCCCGGGTCGGTCTTGAGGACAGTGTAGTCGAACTCAACATCGCCGGTGCCCGGCTGGCCCGCGAGGCGGCCCGGGACACCGACCGGCCCGTCCTTGTCGCCGGATCGGTGGGTCCGGCCAACAGCGCAACCGCAGTCAGCCGAGTTCCGCAGCAGATGCGTGCCGAAGTCCTTCGGGAGCAGATGGCCGGACTCATCGACTGGGTCGACCTGCTGATGCTGGAAACCTTCGGCGACCTCGACTCCCTCGTCCAGGCAGTCGAAGTGGCCCTGCAGGAGTCCGATCTCCCCATCGTCGCCCAGATGACCTTCGGCGACGACGGGCGAACCCTGCGCGGAGAGGACCCGGCGGCAGTTGTCGCTGCCCTGGACCGCCTGGACCTTGCCGCCATTGGCGCCAACTGCACGGTCGGGCCAGCTGCCCTGCAAGACGTGATCGCCGAACTCGCCGCAGCGGCGGAACTCCCGATTATCGTGCAGCCCAACGCCGGTACGCCGCAACGGTTGGGTCGGCAGGTGCGCTATGTACACAACACGGCCTATTTCGCAGCGGCAGCAGCCGAGTTCGTCGGCAACGGGGCAACGATCGTCGGTGGCTGCTGTGGCACAACGCCGGCACATACCCGTGCGGTCGCGAAGACGGTAGCCGGCCTTGTACCGTCCCCCCGATCTCGGCGCGCGACGCCGACGCTCCGGGAGCGGGTACCGGTGGTGCCCTCAGCGCCGGAGTACGTACCGGACCCGCCCGCTTGGCCCCGGGACGCAGGTTTCGTGATCATCGCCGGACTCGCCGCACCGCAGGGACCGGACGTGCGTGGATTCGTCGATCAGGCCCGCGAGTTGAAGGCGGCCGGAGCGGGCGTACTCGCGATCACCGAGCCGGCGCCGCCGGCCACTCGGGTCGGGCCGGTCGCCGCAGCAGTCGTGCTGCATGAACGAGTCGAGGCCGAGGTACTCCTACCAGCCGAAACGGCCGACCGGACCTTGCCGGCGCTGCAGGCCGATCTGCTCGGCGCACACGCGCTCGGGTTACGGATGGTGGTCTGCCGGACCGGATCTCCCAGAGTCGCCGGCGACTATCCCGACGCGGCTCAACCGTGGGATGTGGACTCGGTCCGGCTGATCGCCGCCCTGCGAGGTCTCAACGAGGGCCAGGACTGGCGTGGTGTCGCGACCCGGGAGCGGACCCGCTTCGTCATCGGTGCATCGATCAGTACCGCGGCGGCCGATGTCAACCGCGAGGCCGACCGTGCAGAGGCCAAGGCTGACGCGGGCGCCCACTTCCTGGTCACCGACGCCATCCACGACGCGGACGAAGCGAGTCTGCTCCTGGCCGTACTGCCGGGCCGCGGCATCGACATTCCGGTGATCGCATCCATCGCCCCGTTCGAGAGCTTCCGGGCACTGGAACGGCTGCGCAACGAGGTGCCCGAGATGTCCGTACCGGCGACTGGAGTCGGCGGGCCGCCGCGAGCCGGGGGACGTCCGGTCGACGCAGTCGAGGCATCGGTCGAACTCCTCGAGAAACTCCGTGGGCTGATCTCCGGAGTCCTGGTGCAGGTACCCCGGGGCTCGCAGCGGCCCGCCGTCGAACTCCTGCAGCGCCTTCGCGGGTTCGGGGACCGAGCGTGACCCGAGCACGGGCATTCTCGCCGCCGGCCAACCAGCCGCGATCGGTGCCACGCCGGCCTGGTCCTACGCCGGACGGTGATCTGGCACCGGCGCCCGAGTTGGCCGAAGTCCTCACTGGACTGTCGCGGCAGAACTCGGTCTACCGGCGCACCATCGCGGTCTGCGACCAACTCGCCGACACAGCACTCAAGGGAGTGGACCCGGCCGACCTGACTCACGTTTTTGCCGACCTCGTCGGAAAGCGGATTGTCCTGATGGACCCGGCATTTCGGGTGCGGACCGATGCCGGCGGAGATGAGGCATTGCCGGACTTGAGCTGGGACCGATCCGATCCGAGCGTCGACCGATTGCTGCACGCGCTGCAGGCGCAGCGTCGGCCGCTGCGCGTCCCGTCCGTGCCCGGGTCGTCGTTGGCACAGGGCTGCCTCGTGACCCCGATCGTCATCGGCGAGGACACCCTCGGCTATCTGCTCGTGCTGGAGGAGGGCGAGGATGCCCACCCCGACGATGTGGATCTGCTTACCGCCACCTACGCCGCGACGCTTTTCGCGCTGACCCTGGCCCACGAGCGGACCAGCACCGAACTCGGACTGCGCTATCTGCGGACCGTCGTGGACGCGCTGGTCTCCGGGCACTTCCTGGACGCCGAGGACGCCCGAGAAAAGGCGCGCTCTCTCGGGCTGGCCGACTCCGCCGGCTTTCGGGTATGTGTGCTGCGGCGTCCCGGCGAAGGGCTTCTCGAAGCCGCGGACGACGGCGTGGACAGCATCCTCACGACTCTGACCAGACGCCTTCCCGAGGCCATGGTGACAGTACGAGACTTCGGCGTGATCGCCATCGTCCCCGAGCAGGTTCGCGAGCCCGAAGGCGCGGCCGAGGCAGATCTGTCGGACTCGGTCCAGGCCTGGCCCCGGATCTGGACTGACCTCGGCTTGGACCCACATGTGACCGGGGGCTTGAGTGAGCGCCTGCAGCGGCCAGAACTCGCGCCGGTGGGCTTGAGTCAGGCAGAGCAGGCAGTCGATCTCGGCCTACGTCTGGGCCGCGGCGGGCAGCTGATCGACTACCACAAGTTGGGCATCTACCGGCTGCTGCTGCGAATCGGGGACATCAGGCAGCTGTGGGGCTTCGCCGACGAGATCCTCGGACCGCTGATCAGCTACGACGCTGCGCACGGCGGAGAACTCGTCACGACTCTCTCGGTCTACCTCCGTAATCAGAGCAGCCCCAAGCAGACCGCCCGCGCCCTACGGGTCCACGCCAACACAATCGCCTATCGCGCCCGGCGGATCGAGACGATCACCGGCCTGGACCTCGACCACCCCGACGACCGGCTCCTCGCCCAGGTGGCTGTGACGATCCTCGAGTCGCAGATCAGCCACGACGGCTCCTAGGGGAGCTGCCGGGCGAAGCAGACCGGATGATGGCTCGGGGGAAGTCTACGGAATCTGCGCCGCGGTGGGGGTGTTACTCCCACTGTGAACGGTCTCAGAACCTTCCGAAGCCAGCCTGTCCGCAGTTCCCCGCAGGGCACCGGCTCGCGCCGACCTCCCGGGAGCGGCCCAGCTGGCCGCGTATCCTCGTCGAGCCGGGGTTACCTGCCCGCGGGCACATCCAGGAAAGGATCGTTGGTGGCTGAGGAAACCCGTGCAGAACGCGACGCTCGGTTCGAGCGCGATGCCCTGCCCTTCCTCGACCAGCTCTACCCTGCCGCCCTCCGGATGACGCGTAATCCGGCAGACGCCGAAGACCTCGTCCAGGAGACCTTCGCCAAGGCATATGGCGCCTTTCACCAGTTCTCGGAGGGGACGAACCTCAAGGCTTGGCTCTACCGGATCCTGACCAACGCCTACATCAACACCTACCGCAAGAAGCAACGCCAGCCGCAACAGAACTCGGTCGAGCAGGTCGAGGACTGGCAGCTCTATGCGGCCGAGCAACACACCTCCACCGGGCTGCGATCAGCCGAGATGGAAGCGCTGGACAGGCTCCCGGACAGCGATGTGAAAGAGGCGCTCCAGGCGCTGCCGGAGGATTTCCGCCTCGCGGTCTATCTGGCTGACGTCGAGGGCTTCTCCTACAAGGAGATCGCCGAGATCATGGGTACGCCGATCGGCACCGTCATGTCCCGCCTGCACCGTGGCCGTCGAGGCCTGCAGAAGATGCTTGCCTCCTACGCCGTCGATCGAGGATTGGTCCGCACCGGCAGCGGAGGTGAGCAGTCATGAGCTGCGGAAATCACCATGACGTGCCGTGCTCGGAGGTCCTTGCCGAGGTCTTCCTGTTCCTGGACTCCGAGTGTGACGAGCCGCGCCGTCATCTGATCGCCGAGCACCTCGAGGAGTGCGGCCCCTGCCTTGCCCAGTTCGGCATCGAGGCGCAGGTGAAGGAACTGGTGGCCCGCAAGTGTGGCGGTGACCGGGCTCCCGATGGACTCAAACAGCGCGTTCTCCTGCACCTGAGAACCGTCGTCGTGGTGGAAGCCGAAGCCGACAGTCGGTGATCCGGCGTGCCTGAGGTGATTCTGGTGGCCGGGCGCGGTCCGATGGCCGCCCGGGCGATCAGGTCCAGTCAGGCGGCCGGCGCCAAGGTCGTCGCCGTGCATTCTGAGGCCGACGTCAACGCTTTGCACGTACGGCTGGCCGATGAGTCCGTACTGATCGGTGCAGCAGCGCCGGAATCTTCCTATCTCGACACCGCGGCACTTCTCGAGGCGGCGCAGGTCAGCGGCGCCCGGGCCGTGCTACCCGTGCACGCGGTGCTCGCCGGATCGATCGAGCTGGCACAGACCACCACTGATGCCGGCTTGCTCTGGATCGGCGCCGACCCTGGCGCGTTGGCCGCTGCGCAGGAGCTCACAGGAGGACCTGGGCTGTCCGCGGACGGCGAATCGCCCGGCTGGGTGATCGGACTGGCCGACGGTTACCGGATCGACGGCTTGGTCGTACGGCGGACTCGCGCGGCCGGTGCACGCCTGTGCTGGACCAGTGCCGAGGAGCCGGCCGGCCTGGCCGTCGAAGGCTTACCGCCGTCGGCGACCCTCTTGGCCACCCTGTCCGACCTCGTTGTGGATCTGGGCTGGCGTGGACTGCTGGCGGTGGCTTTCGGTCCGGACGGCTCGGCCCTGGAGGTCCGAGGCGGTATCTGCGACGAACTCGGGCTCGTCGAGGTCCGGGCCGGTCGCGACCTCATCCAAGCGGCGATCGCGTTCGCCGAGAACGGCTCACCGCCGGCCGGGTCGCCCGGTGCGCCGGCCGCGGTGGGCGGCGCGATCCGAGCCACCGCCGTCCCCGGCCATGGTCAGCGGGCCTCGATCACGGAGTTCATCGCACCCACCGGTGCCGGCGTCCAGTGGGAGCCCGGCTATGCCGTGGGGGACCGGCTATGGCCCTGGTACGACCCGGTTCTGGCAGTCCTCGGGGTGCCGGGCGATGATCTCTCCGGGGCGGTGCGGGATTTCCTGCGGGCCACCTCCACCGTCAGTGTCGCGGGGATCCCCAACGATCTCGACCAGCTTCGCGGTCGGGCCGAGAGCATCAGTGCGCGGTTGCGCGACGGTTCTGCATGACCATGCTTGGATGACGTCGACGACGCATTCTTCGCCGCGGAGGAGTCATGAGCAGGGTGGTGGAACAGATCCAGGCCGAGATGGTGTCCAATGTCTTGAAGATCGTGGTCGCCGTCGGCGACCGGCTCGGGCCCGGTGACACCGTGGTGATCCTGGAGTCCATGAAGATGGAAATACCTGTGGTGTGCGAGATCGGTGGGGTGATCACCGAGATCGCTGTCCACGAGGGCGAAGTCATCCAGGACGGCGACCTGATCGCCGTTCTCGACGGCGCTCACCCTGCCGACGGCGCCAGGTCCAGCACGTAGGCCAGCAGCTTTTCGCCGGGCAGCGGGGACCAGTCGAGATGTGGCGCCCGCCGAAACCCGAGCGCCTCGTACCGCCGATGCGCTGCAGACATCCGGTCCCCGGTCGAGATCACCATTCGCCGCTTGCCGGCCGCTCGAGCCCGTCCCAGGCAGGCTTGGATAAGCGCCGTTCCGACGCCCCTGCCGCGGGCATCCGGCGATACCGCCAGCATCCGGAACTCGGCGTCGTCATCGGCGACCGCGAGTTCGGCGTACGGACCGCCGTTCAGCACCAGAGCCACCGCGCCGATCAGCTGATCCGCCGCATCCACAGCCACCAGCACATCGGTGTGCTGCGCCCGCTTCTCGGCATCGGCGAGGCTGGCTGAGTACTCCTCGGGAGCCAGGCCTTGCGTCCGATAGACGCCGACGGTGAGGGCGCCGACTGCCGCCAGTTCCTCGGTTCGTACCGGGCGGATCGTCGCAGGCATCACGACCGGTGAACCTACGCCCGCACGAAGCCGCTAGCGCGCCTAGGCTGGCCCGGTCATGTCCGCGCTCTCCGATCTGCTCAGCGAGCAGACCGACCTCGGGGCCGAAGCGGCGATGCACCTTCAGCAGTTGGTGGGGGACTGGCAGATCCTTGCCGACCTGGCCTTTGCCGACTTGCTGTTGTGGGTCAGGACCCGCGAGGGGGAGTTGCTCTGCGTGGGACACGTCCGACCCACCACGGCTCCGACCTCGCATCCCATCCATGAAGTCGGCCGCCGGGTCGCCGCCGGCGAGCTGAGCTGGCTGGACCGGGCACTGGCCGCCGGTGGCATGGTCCGCGACCGAGATCCGGAGTGGGACACTGGGATTCCGGTGCGTCCGGAGGGCATCGCGATACGACACGCCGGTCAGGTGATCGCCGTTCTAGGCCGAGACACCAACCTGCAGTCCCCGCGCTCGCCCTCGGAGATGGATCTCGCCTATCTCGACGCCGCCGCCGAGCTTTTCTACATGGTGACCGAAGGCAGCTTTCCCACTCCAGAGGGGGGCAACTCCGACCCCCTGGGGCCGCGGGTCGGGGACGGATTCGTCCGACTCGACACGGCGTGGGTGGTGCGCTACGCCAGCCCGAACGGCCTGTCAGCATTCCGGCGGATGGGCCTGACCGCGGACCTGGTCGGTCGTGAGCTGATCGAGGTTGGCCGCTCCCTTCTCGCCGCCGGGCACGACAGTGGCGTCGGCGGGACCGAATCCGAGCCGATCAGTGGACTGCGTAGAGCGCTCACCGCAGCTGATCCACAGATCGGCGAACTCTCGGCAGGTTCGGTGACCGTCGCCTATCGGGTGATTCCGTTGAGCCGACGGGCCACCTCGCACGGCTGCGTCGTGCTGCTGCGGGACATGACCGATCTCCGGCACCGCGACCTGGCGCTGCAGTCCAAGGACGCCTCCATCCGTGAGATCCACCACCGCGTCAAGAACAATCTGCAGACGGTGGCGGCGCTGCTGCGCCTCCAGGGCCGGCGGATGCATCACCCTGCCGCACGTGCGGCGCTGGCAGAGTCCGTACGGCGGGTCTCGTCGATCGCTTTGGTCCACGAGACACTTGCCGCCTCCCGGGACGGGTCAGCCGACCTCGATGGCATCCTGGACTCGCTGATCCCGATGATCAGCGAGATCAGCGCGGCCCGACCGGGCGTACGCATCGAACGTAAGGGGCAGTTGGGCGAGCTGTCGGCAGAACTGGCGACGCCGCTGGTGATGGTCCTGACTGAACTGCTGCAGAACGCTGTCGAGCATGGCTATCACGACGAGGAGAGCGGCACCGTCGTGATCACTTCCGCGCGGACCGTCGGCGTGCTGACAGTTGGAATCAGCGATGACGGCAGAGGGCTTCCGCAAGGGTTCTCGCTGGAGGCCAGTGACTCGCTGGGCCTGCAGATCGTGCGACTACTGGTGGAGTCGGAGATGCGGGGTTCCATCCGGATGGTGCGACGACGAGCAGACCCTGGTACGTCCGGCACCGAGGCCGTCCTGATGGTGCCGCTCCCGCGATGAACTGGGGTTGGTGAGGCGCGTACCCGTTAGGCGGTATGCGCGCGGGTGCGGGCACTGCGGCGCTTGAGCGCACGCCGCTCATCCTCCGACAGGCCGCCCCAGACGCCGGAATCCTGTCCGGTGGCCAGAGCCCAATCCAGGCATTCCTGGGCCGCGGGGCAACGACGGCATACTGCCTTGGCCTGCTCGACCTGAAGCAGCGCCGGGCCGGTCGTCCCGATCGGGAAGAACAGCTCGGGATCCTCGTCGCGGCACAGGGCGCGGTGGCGCCAATCCATCGGAAACACTCACTCTCGGCTGAACGAACATCGGGCATTGCTACGGTCAACTTGTCGCGCTGTGGAACGATCCGGCATGGCTTGGTATTTGTACACCGATAACCATCCGATCAGCCCGCAAACGCGCTTGCTCTTTGTGAATGCTTTCACGAGTGGGCTCGATGTCAAGGCCTTCGGGGAAAGCGATACCAACCCGGTGAGCAACCTCACCGACTTCGCAGCCCAGTGGGTGCGGCGATTCAGGCCTTGTTCTCGGTACCGGCCCGCGCCGGCGGCGCCACCACTCGTAGCGCCTCTGGGACGCTGCGCAGCGTCAGCTCCTGGCGCTGTCCCGCCCAGTCGCCGTCGACCTGCCAGTCCAGCGGAGCCTGCGCACAGAGCCGGATCCACGGTATGTCGTGGCCGGTCAGCACGCGGCGCCCACGGGGTCCAGCCCCGCGCCGCATGCTCTGCCGTACGTGGCCCAGCATCCGGGCGACGCCGACCTTGCCCAGGGCGAAGACGTCCAGACCGGTCTCGAAACTGGCCTGCGGGTTGGGAGCGACCGGCCAGGACCTCAGGTAGGTCCACGGGTTGACATTGCTGACCAGACACAGGAACACCCCTGGCACGGGAGTGTGACCGGGAATCTCGACGGTCAGGTGCGGGTGGCGTCGGCCTGGTCCGGTCATGAACTCTCGGATCGCAGCGCCGATGTAGAGAGCGGGGGAGGCGCGACGTCCGGCAGCCCGGCGACGCTCGACCCGCGCGATCACGTCGGCATCGAAACCCAAGCCGCTGGTGAAGGTGAACCACCGCTCGTCGGCCATGCCCAAGGAGACCGTCCGGGACTGTTCGCCCCGGAGCAGGTCGAGAATTTCGGCGGTGGCCTCGATCGGATTGCGGGACATGCCCAGCGCCCGGGTGAAAACGTTGGTCGATCCGCCGGGAACCGCGGCCAACATCGGGACATCGGGGCCCGGACCGGCCGAGAGCAAGCCGTTGACGACTTCGTTGATAGTGCCGTCACCGCCAAGGGCTACGACGACATCGATTCCGTCACGGCGGGCCTGTTCGGCCAGATCATGGCCGTGCCCACGGTGCGTGGTCTCGACCACGTCGACCTTCAGTTCACTGGCCAGCGCCCGCGCCAACACGTCCCGGGTCTTGACCGTCGTGTCGGTGGCCACGGGGTTGACCACCAGAATCGCGCGCACGACGGGTCAGAATACGCGACCCGACGCGCCGCCCGGCCACCGCGTACGGTCGCCCCGTGGCTGAGTCCGACGGTGGCGAAGTGCCGGGAACACGTGCTCCTGTCTCGCTGCTCCGCGCGGCTGCGATCGTGGCATTGGAGGGCGTCGCGGTGGCCGCGCTCGGACCGATCCTGCTCATCGGAGGGATCCTGACAGGCAGCCCCGACAGCCTGAGCCGCGCCTGGGCCGAGGTCGTGATCGCCATTGCGGCTGGTGCGTTGATCCTGTTTCTGGCTCGCAAGCTGTCCCAGGTGGCCGGTTGGAGCCGGGCGCCGGTCCTGGTGATCCAGATACTGGCTGCACCTGTTGGGTACTCGCTTACCTTCCCGTCGCAGCAGCCGCTCGTGGGAATCCCGATCCTGGCTGCCGCGGCGACAGTTCTCTATCTGCTGTTCACACCGGAGTCCAAGCTGGCCTTCTTTCGGGATCTGCAGCGCTGAATCAGCCGGACGCGCCATGAGCGGCAAGGTCGGCCAAGGCCTCGTCGGTGAGCCGGAAAACCGTCCACTCGTCCATCGCGAGAGCGCCCAGCGAGCGGTAGAAGGCGATCGAGGGTGCGTTCCAGTTCAGCACCCACCACTCCAGCCGCGGATATCCCTGCGCCACGCACTCCCTGGCCAAGGCGGCCAACAGCGCCTTCCCGACCCCCGCTCCTCGATGCTCCGGGGTGACAAAGAGATCCTCCAGGTAGATCCCGTGCCGTCCCCGCCACGTCGAGAAGTTACGGAACCAGACCGCGAAGCCGACGACGATGGCGTCGACCTCGGCAACGTGGCCGTACAGGCTGACCCGCTCGCCGAAGAGTGCGTCGTGCAGCTGCTCCTCGGTCATCATTGCCGCTGCGGGCGCACGTTCGTAGGCGGCAAGATCTCGTACCAGCTGGCAGACCCTGGGTACGTCTGCAGGTTGGATCCGCCGTACGGAGGCCACCGCCTCGGTCACCCGGTAGGTATGGCCAGGCGAGCCGGCAAGAGCACCGGGATCGCGAGATAGCTGTAGGCCACCACGCAACCCGTGATGGCCGGATCGAGCACGAAGCCGACGGCCAGCGCCGCAGTGAACATGATCAAGCCGTACGGCCGGCGACTCTTCGGGCTGATCAACGACCGGAAGGAGCGGTATCTGATGGAGGAGATCATCAGCAGGGCCGGAATCGCCACGATCAAGACGGCGATGAAACGCTGGCTGTCGGTCTCCGGTGCGGGGAAGGCGAACACCGAGGCGATGAGAACCCCGGCCGCACCCGGGCTCGGTAGGCCGTTGAAGAAGCGCTTGTCGGCAGTGGGGTCGATAGTCACGTTGAAGCGGGCGAGTCGGATCGCGGCGCAGGCCAGCCACAGGAAGCTGGCCAGCAAGCCGAGCGGGGCCACGCTCAGATCCGTTCCGGACAGGACCGTGAAAGCCAGGATTGCCGGGGCCACCCCGAAGGAGACGAGGTCGGCCAGCGAGTCGAACTGTAGACCGAACGGTGTGACACTGCGAACCAGACGCGCTACGGCACCATCGGTGATGTCCAGCACGACCGAGATCCCGATCAGCACGGCGGCGAATTGGGGTCTTTCGGTGATTGCCATCAGCACGCTCAAGAAGCCCGACATCATGTTGAGCAAGGTGAACAGGCTCGGCAGTAGACCGAGCAGGCGCCGGCGCGGGTCGGTGGTGATCTCGAGGTTGGAGCGCAGCCCCATCCGCCTGGCCACCAGGCTCGATCGGGCCCGTCGCCGGGAGTCGGGCGGCCTCACCGAGGATTCGGACGGGTCGGGGTGGCGCGACATATGCGCGGCACACCTCCTGCCCCTCCTGCATGTCCGGCTCGGTCGGCGGCCGGATCAGGTGGAGACCGACTCGTTCCAACGTGCGATGACGGTCTCGCCGCCTCGTACACGGTCCCCTCGTGCTGCCATGACCGTACAGTCTCGCGGCACGAACACGTCCATCCGCGAGCCGAACTTCATCAGACCCAACCGCTGCCCGGTGTCCAGATGCGCGCCCACCTGGGTGCGGGTGACGATTCGGCGGGCCATCACACCGACTACTTGGCGGAAGACGATGCGGCGCTCGCCGTCGACCAGTTCTATCTCACTGCGCTCGTTGTCGAGGGAGGACCGGTCCCGGTACGCGGCGAGGAAGGCACCCGGGCGATAGTCGCAGCGAGTCACCGAACCCCGGTACGGAGAGCGGTTCATGTGCACGTCGGCCGGTGACAGGAAGATGCTCACCTGCAGCCACTTCCCCGGCGGGGCCACCCCCGGTTCTGGCTCCCCGGCGACGACGACGAGGCCGTCGGCCGGTGCAAGGACGTCGTTGGCCGGGGCCGGCACGCGGTCGCAGCTTCGGTCAGGATCGCGGAAGAACGCCGTCATGAAGGCCGCAATGGCCCCCAGCGGCAGTGCCAGCCAGCGGCGCCCGGTCAAAGCGAAAAAGATGGTAGGCACGGCGAAACCGAGTATGAACGGGCGTCCGGCGGGGTCGATTCTCATCCAGTCAAATTCTAGCTGGACAACAGATGACGCGACATTCGGGACGGCCTGCAGCGTCCGCTCAAGTGAGTGTAAATCTGACGTTGTGTAGTCATTACAACCACCTAACGTAACCAGACGTACTGTCCGAAGCACTTGAACCGGATTACCGCTGCTAAGGGTGACCAATTTGCTTGACAATGCGCCATTACCACGTAACGCTCATTGTGATCTCCTGCTCACGCTTACTCTGCGTGAAGTAGACCGGTCTGGGAGCCATCGTCGGCGATACGCGGTTGACCCGTCCGCGACGGGAGGCAGCGATGGCCGAGCGGGTCACAGTGGTCATCCCCACCCGGAACCGCTGCCAGCTGCTGCGCCAGACATTGGCAACCGTGCTCGCCCAGGATGGCGTCGACGTCGATGTCGTCATCGTTGACGAAGGATCGACGGACGAGACTCCGGAGATGCTGCAGCGGATGCCGCAGGACCGGGTGACCCTGCTGCGGCACGAGCAGGCCGAGGGTGTCTCGGTTGCTCGCAACGCCGGTATAGCGGCTGCCACCGGGGAGTGGGTCGCCTTCGTCGACGACGACGACATCTGGGCGCCGATGAAACTGCGCGCTCAGCTCGCAGCAATCCACGATCACCCAGGCGCCGAGTGGGCCTGTGTGGGCGCGGTCCGGGTCAACGAGCAGTTGGAACTACTGGGCCGCGAGCGGTACGAGGCGGTCGCCGCGACAGCGGCAGACAGCTTGCTGGCCTGCAATGTCATCCCGGGCGGAGCCTCAGGCGTTCTGGCGCGTACCGGACTGGTTCGCCAGGTTGGCAGCTTCGATCCCGCCTTGGCCAACCTCGCCGACTATGACCTCTGGATCAGGTTGAGCTTGGCCGCTCCGCTGGCCGTCGTCGACCGGCCATTGGTGGGCTATCGGGTGCACAGCACCGGCATGGCGCACAACGTGGCCCGCTCCGAGCGGGAGTTGGACTACATCGAGCAGAAGTATGTGGCGGCGCGCCGCGATCGCGGAATCACCGTCCACCGCGAGAGCTTCCTCTGGTATTTCGGAGCGCTGGCTCTGCGGCAGGGCAACCGCCTTCAGGCGATGCGGATCCACCGCGACCTTGCTCTGCAGCGCCACGACCGGCCCGTCTACGCCCTCAGCCTGGCCTTGCTCGGCGGCTTGTGGCCGGGGATTCAGGGGGTCCGAGACGGGGTCCAGGCCGGGCGTCTGCCGCTGTCCTGGCGAACGGAAGCGGAGAACTGGATCGCTCCGCTGAGAACAAGTGCCGCGCGCCCGGCACACGTGATGCCAGTAGGCTGAATTCGGTCCCAGTCTGGCGGGGACACAACGGCTCCCGGCACCGCCAAACCCGCTTGACGCACACGATCGTGACCGGCCGCCCAGCCGTGGGCAGAATCCCGCACCCAGCTCGGCCGACGGTCATGCAGCTGCGCCACCACCGCGCACGCCGGACAACCCACCTCCTCCGCGACGGTCTCAATCGCCTGCTCGATCTCACCGTCGCGAACCGACACCGACAACAACCGGAAGCCGGACAAGCCCAGCATCACCGTCGCCGGGTTACCGTTGCCCTGCACCTGGGGCCTCCTGCGAGGGGTGTCCTAGCTGTACTGACCACGGACGTTGGTGACGGCGCAACGACAGCCTCAGGCGAGGCCAAGCGGGCGCTGGCCGTCAAGCAACGTGACGGTCAACCAGTCCTGATCTGAGAGTGCAGAGCAGGGGCGGCAGGTGTGTACGACCACGTGGGTTCCCGCGGATGCCACCGAGAGCAGGCGAAACCCAGCCGCAGCCTGGCGTCCGTCCCGTCGACGGTCATCGCCCCGGCACGATCGGTTCCTCCTGAATGTCGACTTGCCAACCCAGCTGAAGCGTTAGCACCCGATCGGGGCGTCCTCGCATACTGCCCTCCAGGCGGAACTGCAGCGCGTCGTCCTGCCACAGCAGGGATTCGTAGGCCGATCCGATCCAGATTCCGACCGAGTACTCACCTGAGGCGAGAATGGCGGGCACGCTGAGCCGGGCCCGGTAGCGTCCGGGCCGCCCGCGATCGGTTGGCGCATTATCCGACCACGCCTCATCCAGGACTCGCAGGCCACGCAGGTTCGAGACGATCACAGACAGATCCAGCCCGGGGACCGACCGGCCGACCTCGAACTCGACCTCAATGCCAAGCGGCTCATCGCGGCGCAGAAGGGACGAGGGCTGTTCCGAGGTGTCGAGAACAGTGACGGCGCGCAGCGCCACTGGGTCGGCCGGTTCGTCGTACCGGGTGATGGCATTACGACGAAACCCCGAGGCAAGGTAGGCGTCGAGAATGTCCTGCGTCGGACCCTCGGCCACCAGCTTGCCGTGCTCGAGCCAGATCGAGCGCGGGCAGAGTCGGAGGAGCGCATCGAGGTTATGGCTGACAAACAGCACGGTGCGGCCGCTGCGCTCGACCTCGGCCATCTTGCCCAGGCACTTGCGTTGGAACTCCGCATCGCCGACCGCGAGAATCTCGTCCACCAGCATGATGTCGGCCTGCAGATGCGCGGCAACCGCGAAGGCCAGGCGTAGGTACATCCCTGAGGAGTACCTCTTGACCGGCGTGTCAAGGAATTGTTCGATGCCCGAGAAGTCGACGATGGCGTCGTACTGCCGCCGGATCTGCTGACGGCCCATGCCGAGGATGGCGCCGTTGAGGAACACGTTCTCCCGGCCGGTCAGCTCGGGATGGAAGCCGGTACCGACCTCGAGCAGAGCGCCGACGCGACCCTGGGTGCGCGCGACGCCGCTGGTCGGTTCGGTGATTCTGGTCAAGACCTTGAGCAGCGTGCTCTTGCCGGCGCCGTTGCGGCCCACGACGCCAAGCGACTCCCCGGCCGCGACGGTCAGATCGACGTCGCGCAGCGACCAGATCTCCTCGCGCCCGCGGCCCTTGGCCGCGCGACCGGACCGCTGAAGGGCTGAGCTGATGGCCTCACGCAGCGACCCGCCGACACCGTAGTCGTCCCCGAGCAGATAGCGCTTGGAGACGCGGCTGAGTTCGATGGCGTTGCCAGTCATTCGGGGCCTAGATCACGTCAGCGAAACGCCGCTCGGTGGCGGTGAAGTAGCGCAGCCCAGCAGCGAGGAACAGCAGCCCACTGAGCAGGGACACTATCGCCGGCAACCCGGGCGGACGGCCACCGAGAACCGACCAGTGAAAGCCGTCGAGCACCGCGACCATGGGATTCAGATGGTAGGGATAACTCCACCCGCCCTTGATCAGACTGCTCGGGTACAGAAGTGGGCTCCCGACGAACAGCAGTTGGACAAGCAATCCGTACGGGTACAGGGCATCGCGGTAGAGCACGCTGAGCGTGGCGAAGATCAGGCCCAGACCGAGCACCGCCAGACAGAGCGCAGCGATCCAGAGCGGCAGGGTGAACAGGGCCGGGCCGGGAGTGATCCCCAGAACCACCATCACGACGGCGACCGCACCGAAGGCGACTGCCATGTCGACCAATCCCGGCAACACCGCTGCCAGCGGTGCGACCAGTCGAGGAAAGTAGATCTTCGTGACCAGGCCGGCATTGCTGACGAGGCTCTGGGTAACTGCACTGAGACTGGAGGTGAAGTACGTCCAGACGGTGAAGCCGAGAAATGCGTAGGCGAAATAGGGGATGCCGTCGCTGGGGAATCCGGCAAACCTCCCGAACAGGACGGTGATGACCATGGCGGTGGCCATCGGTTGCGCGATAGCCCAGATCAAGCCGTAGGCCGCCTGCTTATAGCGAACCGTCAAATCTCGCATCGCCAGGAAACCGATCAACTCGCGGTAGTTCACGAGTTCGTGCACATCGAAGAAGCGCTTCGTCCTGCGTGGTGGATTCTCGACCCAACCCGTGTCTGCGCTCACACACCGTGCCTTTCGTATGGCGGAGAGTAAGCGTCTGCGCACTCGAATTGGCGACCCATCAGTGGCGTTAGACTTTGGGCCGCTTACAACGATTACTGATTGGCGACGATGTCATATCTCTATGCGGATGTCGAACTCGAGCAGCCGCTTCCGACGCTCACCCTCAGTGACGTCGATAGCGGGGTGGGTGTCATTGTTCGGCGACGCGGGATACTCCTCGGATTCGTGATTGCCGAGCGGGCGCCCAGCAGCGTGGTGTCGGCGCAGGAACTAGAGGCATTGATCGCCGCGTCCTGTGCCAAGACACTGGTACAGGACGCGGTGCTGGAGTCGCTGGGCGGCCGGGCCATGCTCAGTGAGATCAGCCTCACGGTCGCCGTCTGCACGCACAACAGAACGGCCGGCTTGAAGCAGCTGTTGGCCAGCCTCCTGCCGTTGCGCGAGGAATGGCCATTCGAAATGCTCGTGGTCGACAACGATCCCTCGGACGACACCACGAGGAACTTCGTGGCGACGCTGCCCGATGTGCGCTACGTACGCGAGGACCGGACCGGATTGGACTTCGCCCGCAATCGCGCCGTCGCCGAGGCAACGGGTGAGATTCTGGCCTTTTTGGATGACGACACCGAGGTTGACCGCGGCTGGCTGACCGGATTGCGGCTGGCGTGGGGGGAGCACCCCGATGCCGGATGTGTCACAGGTCAGGTACTTCCCTTCGAGTTGGCCACCGAGGCCCAGATCACCTTCGAACGCTACGGCGGCTTCGGCCACGGTTTCGACACGGTGCGCTACGTCGGCCCGTCGTTGCCGGGTAATCGGCTCTATCCGCTGGCCGCCGGCATCTTCGGCGCGGGCTGCAACATGTCCTTCCGGCGTGACCTGGTCCGTGACCTGGGCGGCTTCGACGAAGCGCTCGACACCGGCCGCCCGTTGCCCGGAGGTGGCGACCTGGACATGTTCCATCGAGTAGTTCGCGCCGGCTACCCGCTGCTCTACGAGCCGCGGTACGTCGCGTTTCACAAGCATCGCCGCGAGCACAGCGAACTGCGCCGACAACTGTGGACATGGGGGACCGGTCTCATGGCCTACCTGGTCAAGACCCTTCGCGCCGAGCCAAGCCGGACGCCAGAGGTGGCTTGGCTCCTGACCTGGTGGCTGCGATTCCATCTCAAGGCGGTCGCCCGCAGTCTGCTGCGCCGAGGGCCGCTGTCTCCCGATCTAGCCCTGGCCCAACTCGCGGGTGGCTTCGTCGGGTTGGCTGGCACCTATGGCCGTTCTCGCCGACGAAGTGCTGCTATCAGCGCGCGCGTCGCTAGGCGGACGCGCGAGTGAAGACACCGATCATCGTTGTCCATGTCGACCTGGCGGCCGAATCCATCGAGCATCACTACGATGTGGTGGCTGGACGGGTCAGGCCCTGCCATGGGCTGCGGCTTTTCCTCTGGCGAGGCGAACTCCCACTTGGTGATCTGGTTCTGACGGCGGCCGGTTGGCCGGTCTCCCGCGCTCGATTCCGCCAACTTGTCGCCCAAGCCATTGCCCCGGCGGTGGGACAGCGCTTGTTCGGCGTCGGATTTCACCCGGCGGTTCCAGAGCGCAGGCCGTCCCTAGTCCCGTTGCCCGCGCCACCACTGAGCGCCTTGACTGCGCTGGTTAATCCGCTGGACCGGCTGACCGACCTGGACTCGTCCGGGACAAACAACGGCGCAGCGCGGGTGTCCCTCGTCGTCTGCGGCCAGAGCCGTCCGGCTCAGCTGAGGCGAGCCCTTGCGGCCGTGCAAGCACTCAAGCCTGCACCCGATGAGGTGGTTCTCGTCGACAATGCCTCGAATGCCTCGAAAGCCTCGAGCGCCTCGACAGCCAGGGAACTGGTGGCCGACTACCCGGGGATCCGGTACGTGCACGAGGCGCGGCCGGGGCTGAGTGTTGCGCGAAACCGCGGGCTGCGTGAAACGAGCGGCGACATCATCGCCTTCACCGATGCCGATGCCGAGGTCTTGCCGACCTGGCTGGGGTGGCTGATAGCGGCTCTCGAGGCACCGGAAATCATGGCCGTCACCGGCTTGCTGCTGCCGGCCTCGCTGGACACCGAGCACCAGCTCGTATTCAGAAACCACCTCGGCGGGCTGGGCCGGAGTTACCGCAGCCAGCGGTTCGACTCGGCATTCTTCCGAGGGATGCGTCGGTACGGCGGTCGGGTCTGGCGGATCGGCACGGATTCGAACATGGCGGTCCGACGGCAGGCGATGGAGCTGATCGGCGGCTTCGACGAGCGGCTCGCCGCCGGAACGCACCGGCCCAACGGGAGGTCGGAGTTGTGGTCTGTGCTGCTGGCCCAAGGTTGGTGCTGCTATTACGAACCGGCGGCCGTGGCCATGGCGCTTCCCTCATCGCTAACCTCACCGTGACGGGCAGGATCAGGGCCGGGGCTGGTGACCGGTTGCCCCCTCCCATCCTGGCTGTACTGCCATGGGGTGACCTCATCGAGGACTTCCTGGACCCCATCGGCCAGTCGGTCGATGCGTTCGTCGAGGAAATGACTGGCGGCTGGCTGTTCGGCTACCTCGACGCACTTGACACCGCTGGCATCGGCAGTGTTCTGGTGTGCGTGACTGCCGCGGTGGACAGACCGGTGCGCCGAATCCACCTGCCGAGTGGGGTGCCGATCTGGCTACTGCCGGCAAGCCGTACCTACCGGATGATCCGCCGTCTGCTGCCTGAGCCATATGCCTACGATCGTAGGACTGCGACGGCCGGGCTTGCCGGTCCCCGCGCGCTTGCCGCGGCCGGTCTGCGTCACGTAGCGCCGTACCTGAGCACGCCGGTGCGGGCGTTGTCAGTAGTGCTCCGACGAGAAGGTTGCACAGCACTGTTGTGCCAGGAGTACGAGGAAGCCCGATTCGATGTATGCGTCGCCCTGGGGCGGGTCGTTCGGGTGCCGGTGTTCGCTACCTACCAGGGTGGACACCGTCAACGAACGCTGCTGGAGCGGGTCGTCCGACGGACTTCGATCAAGGCCGCCGCCGGTCTGATCATTGCAGCGCATGCCGAGCGGGAGCGCGTCCACCGTCGGTACGGCGTTCCCTTGCAGCGCCTCGCCGAAATCTTCAACCCCCTCGATCTCGGTCGGTGGCCCATGGGGAACCGTGCGGAGGCACGAGCGTCGTTGGGGCTGCCCGACAGCGCCAAGGTGGCGGTCTGGCACGGGCGCATCGAGCTGCGGCGTAAGGGGTTGGACGTCCTAGTTGACGCGTGGAGGCTGATCTGCGCCGCGCGCCCCGACGACGATCTGCATCTGCTGCTTGTCGGGTCTGGCACCGACTCAGCGAGACTGCGAGAACTGCTCAAAGATTCTGATCTGCGCGGAGTGCACTGGTTCGACTCCTATGTGCTGGATCGGTCCAAGCTGCGGCCCTACCTCGATGCGGCTGACGTGTACGTGTTTCCGTCCCGACACGAAGGCTTCGCCGTTGCTCCAGTGGAGGCCATGGCGTGCGGCCTGCCGCTGGTCGCGGCGGATGCTCCAGGCGTGCGCGAGCTGATGCCAGGTGGGGCCGCTGACGGAGGCACCGTGGTGCCCGTTGGCGATCCCTCCGCCTTGGCCGTCGAACTGGGCGCGTTGTTGGACGATCCGGTCCGGAGCAGAGAGCTGGGCTCGCGGGCCCGCGCACGGGTCGAGGAGGGGTTCTCACTGGTGGCGGTCGGTCGTCAGCTGGCGTCGACCTTGGACTCCGCGCCCGGACGGACTGCGCGAACGACGCAGCAGGCAAGCAGCTGACAATGTCCGATCGGGTCACGGTCGTCATCCCCACCCGCAACCGATGGCGGCTTCTCAAGCAGACACTCGGGACCGTCATGGCCCAGGAGGGTGTCGACTTCGATGTGGTGATCGTCGACGAAGGGTCAACCGACGAGACACCGGAGATGCTGCGCCAACTACCTCGCGAGCGTGTGCACGTGCCGCGCCACGATCAGGCGAAGGGGGTGTCGGCGACGCGGAACGCCGGCATCGCGGCAGCTACCGGAGAGTGGGTGGCCTTCGTCGATGACGACTACATCTGGGCCCCCCACCAGACTCAGCGACCAGCTGGCGGCGGCCCGGAAAGCCCCCGGGGGCGGGTTGGGTGTGCTGCGGGGCAGTAGTGGATCGTCCGCTGGTGGGCTAACGGGTACTCACCTCGGGGATGGCGCACAACGTAGGCCGATCCAAGAACGAACTCAGCTACGTCGAACAGAAGTACCTGACCGTGCGAAGGGCACGCGGAGTCACGGTCCAACGGGAACAACTACTTTGGTATTTCGGGGCCCTCTACTTGAGGCAGGGTGACCGGGCCCAGGCCATGCGGATCCATCGCGAGCTTGCGTTGGGCTGTGGCAACCGGCCCGTGTACTCGCTCACCCTTGCCCTGGTCGGCGGACTGTGGCCAGGGATTCAACAGCTCCGCGACCGCGCACAGAGTCGGCGCCTTCCGCCGTGCTGGCGGACGGAGGCGGAGAGCTGGATCGCTCCACTGAGGCTAGCGGCAGCGCCGAATAACGGCGCTGGGCCACCACGACGAGCACGGACCGACACGGCAATCCGGCGATGAACGGACGGTCGGCTCTCGACTATGCCTGCTTGGTCTCCCAGAAGATCGTGGAGATCTTCTCGATCTGGTCCAGCAGAGCCTGCGCGACCGCCGGGTCCATGCTGCCCTTGGTACCGCTCGCGCCGGCCGCCTTGGTGGCCTCGTTGAACAGTTGGTGCAACTCGGGGTACTTCTCGAAGTGCGGAGGCTTGAAATAGTCGGTCCACAGAACCCAGAGGTGGTGCTTCACGAGTTCGCTGCGCTGTTCCTTGATCAGGATGGCGCGGGCTCGGAACTCCGGGTCGTCGTTGTCGGCGTACTTGTTGCAGATACCGAGAACGGATTCGGCTTCGATTCGGGCTTGCGCGGGGTCGTACACACCGCACGGCAAGTCGCAGTGGGCCTCGGCAGTGACGTGTCCGAGCAGGCGGGGAAGGATGCGATGCATGCGCATTGAAGACCTCCGTATCGAGAACGGGAGACGATGGACGTCGAGATTGCGACCCTACTCCGGACCGAACCGGCGCTTTGCTGAGGTGAATCGAGGTGTGCCCGATCCGTCCCGACCGCTCGTCGGCCTACCCACGCGGCTCAGCTGACCTGCCGCTCTTGTCATTGGTCACCGTCCGCGGGCCGTCCATGGTGCCGGCGCTGCGCCACGGCGATCGTCTGCTGGCCGCGCGCATCCGGCCGGCTTCCCGAGTGCGAGCTGAGGCGGTGGTGCTGGTCTCCTGGGCGGGTCACCCGGAACTGCTGGCTATCAAGCGCGTCGTGCGGCCGGTCCTGGGGGGTTACTGGGTCGAAGGCGACAACCCGTACGGCAGCGATGACAGTCGCTCGTACGGAGCTGCGACGGTCCGGGCCGTCGTGCTGTGCCGCTGCTGGCCGTGGCCACCAAGGCGTTTAGCTACCCTGCGCCGGTGACGAGCCCGGAAGCTGCCGATTCCGACAGCCGAGTCTTCGCCGTCCACGAGGGCGGCAAGCTGACCGTGTCAAGCCGGACATCGATCGGTTCGATCGACGACCTCGCGCTGACCTATACGCCTGGGGTGGCAAAGGTGTGTCTGGCTATCGCCGGTGACCCGTCGCTGGCGCGGCGCTACACCTGGGTGCCGCGGCTGGTCGCAGTGGTGAGCGACGGTACAGCTGTGCTCGGGCTCGGCGACCTCGGTCCGGTGGCCTCTTTGCCGGTTATGGAAGGCAAGGTGTGCCTGTTCTCCGAGCTCGCCGGCCTGTCGGCCGTGCCCATCGTGCTGGCCACGACCGATGTGGATGAGATCGTCGAGACCGTCGTACGGATTGCACCGTCATTTGGAGGCATCAACCTCGAGGACATAAGCGCGCCAAGATGTTTCGAAATCGAGCGCCGCCTCAAAGAGCGACTGTCCATTCCGGTGATGCACGACGACCAACATGGGACCGCGATCGTTGTCCTTGCGGCTCTGCGCAATGCCGCACGGGTCACGGGGCGCAAGCTCAGTGACCTGCGGGTGACCGTGGTGGGCGCCGGAGCGTCGGGCATCGCCTGCGCCCGGATCATGCTGGAGGCCGGGATCGGGGATCTGGCGATCGCGGATCGCCAAGGCATCATCCACAGTGGACGGACTGATCTCAATCCGGCGAAGGCGGCGATCGCTCTTCTGACGAACAAGGCGGGGCACATCGGCACCTTCGTCGATGCGATGGCCGGAGCCGATGTCCTGATTGGCCTGTCCGGAGGTCAGATCCCGGAGAGCGCGATCGCGTCTATGGCGCCGAACGCATTGGTTTTCTCCCTCGCGAACCCGACGCCTGAGGTCGATCCGATCATGGCCGCTCGGTATGCCGCTGTCGTGGCCACCGGGCGCAGTGACCTGCCCAATCAGATCAACAACGTGCTTGCCTTTCCGGGAGTCTTCAAGGGCGCCTTCGACGCTGGCGCGACGGCGATCACCGAGGGCATGAAGCTGGCCGCCTCGCGGGCGCTCGCCGACGTGGTCGGGGAAGACCTTCGGCCGGACTACGTGATCCCGAATCCGCTCGATCTCCGGGTCGTACCGGCCGTCTCGGAAGCGGTGGCTGCGGCCGCTCGTGCGGAGGGCGCGACCGTCGACTAGACAGCACTCTCACCGTGTTTGCTGGGCTTATCAGGAGAAGGACGGCAGCAGCGCCTGGGTGGCGACCGGTCGCTCCAATGAAATGAGATCGCCGCCGAGCTTGTCGTCAGCCCGGCGACCGTACGAACGCACGTCGGGCACGATGACCAAGCTCGGGAGTCTCGGGGGGCGGTCGGGCTCGTTGCCCGGCCGGCGGTTCCGCACGTCGGATTCTTGGGCCCAGAACGGTTTGGAAGTCATTCTCGAAATACCTTGCGTGGGAGCGGGTTACGAGTATACTCGAACACATGTTCGAAACACAGGATCTGCTCGACGCCGTGGACGCCGCTGTCCTGCAGCAGATCCTCGACCGCGAACTGTGCGACCGCTACGACAATCAGATCACCGAACCGGAATACCTCCAGGGCCTGCTCGATGAACACCGCGAGGCGCCCTTCCTGGCCTTCGCCCGTAAGCTCAGCGAATCCGACCTCAACGCCCTGTCCGACAGCGAAGCCATCACCCGACTCGTGCAGGTCGAGGCCGCGATCGCGCGCGCCCATGCGCTGCGGGCCCGGCTGGTCGCCCTGGTCGCCGCGCAACGCCCCGCCGCTGCTGACCGGCCCGCCGGGCGGCCCGGCGCGGCCGGCTGGCAAACCCGCACCGCCCGCAAGACCGCCATCTCCCCTGACATCGCCAGCGGCGACTCCGGCTCGACCAGCTCGACCAGCGCGAACGGCCTGGTCGGCTCAACGGCCGCCGCGGCCGCCAAGGATGTGGTGCCCGAGGTGCTGGGCGTGTCGGAGTGGCTGGCCCATGAGTTGCAGATGGCCCACCCGTATTCCTGGACCGGCGCGCAGGACCTGGTTGGGACCTCGCTGGTGCTGACCGGGCGGCTGACCGCGACGCTGGGGCTGCTGGCGGCGGGGCGGATCGACTACCCGCGGGCCCGGATCCTCACCGACCTGCTCGGGACCTGCACCGAGGCGGTCGCGCACACCGTGGAGGCGATCGTGCTGCCCGCGGCGCCGGGGCTGACCCCGGGTGGGCTGGCCACCGCGGTCCGCCGGGCCTTGACCAAAGTGGATGCCGCGGCGCTGCGCCGCCGGCAGGCCCGCGCTGTCCGGGCCGCGGACGTGTCGTACTGGCCGACCCAGGACGGGATGGCCCGGCTGGTCGCCGACCTCCCCCTGCCGGTCGCCGCTGCCTGCAGCGATGCGGTCACCCGCTACGCCCACACCCAGCACACCGCCGGGGATGACCGCCCGATCGGACAGATCCGAGCCGAGATGCTCACCGACCTGATCCTGCGACCGTGGGACACCACCCGGCCCCCGGTGACCGCCGAGGTCACCATCCACCTCAGCATCCCCAGCAGCACCGCAGGGACCGGCAGCGCCACAGGCGCCGGAAGCGGTGGCGGTGCGGGCCTGGACGATGACAGTTCGGCCGAGGCGGAGGTGGACGGGCAGACGATCAGCGCCGCCCAATGCCGCGAACTGCTCGGCCAACTCTCATCCTCCCGGCTGTTCCTGGCCCTGCACGACCCCGCCGGGGGCCTGACCGCGGTCGCCAGCACCGCACAACTACGCCGAGCCGCCCGCCGCAAACACCGCCGCGCCCGAAAC
>Ga0136630_1000018_pt1 | contig 39684 bp, 40 predicted proteins | sample AntDrymUQ5682106_2_FD_105496 | JGI IMG/M metagenome (GOLD analysis project Ga0136630, IMG submission 105496) | Polar desert sand microbial communities from Dry Valleys, Antarctica - metaG UQ568 (21.06) | ecosystem: Environmental > Terrestrial > Soil > Desert | place: Antarctica: Dry Valley...
AGCCGCCGCCTCTCCAGGACTTTGCGTTTCTCTTCGCTCTTCATCGTCTCCTCCAGTGTAATCCCTGAAAGATCTGATCGATGAAAGCGAAAATAGTTCACTCATTATGCAAGGCTCAATAAGAGCGTTTTTTCCCCCGGTTGTAGCTTGTCGGCCTTTATGTCTTTAAGCTTCCCAATCACGGTTCTGTCGGCGGCTTCAGCGGCATTCCCTGCATTTTTGAGGATACCAAACCCAGCTGGCAAGACGGGCACGGCGGTCGCCAAGACGTCATAGGCGAGGCCGAGTCCGTTAGCGAGTGAGGGATCGTTGCCGAAAGCATTAGCGCTTAGGCCGAGGCTGATGACATCGAGTGCGGTTTCGGCCGCCCGCCCGTCCGGGTCAACGTATTTGTAGGGGTTGTTATTGGCGTAGGCGTAGCGGTTGAAGCTCTGGGGGTTCTGAGGATCAAACCCCGCCGGATCGATAGCGAGGAAGCGCCCAATCCGGGGGTCGTACCAACGGGCGCCGAAGTTCTGGATCCCGAGATCGGGCTCCTCGAACTTGCCGGTGTAGCCGGGCTCGTTCGGGGCGGCTGGGCCGATAGGCTGCCCGTAAGGCGCATACGACTTGCGCCACACCACGCGGCCTTGCTCATCGGTCGCGGCGATGGGCGAGCCCAGGGCATCGTTATGGTAGTGGACGACTCGCTCGACCCCCTGCACTTGCAGGCTCAAGAGGGCGAGGAGGAGGGCGACGATAGAACGCAGCATTCCGTGAGGCATCGGCGTCTCCTTACGATTTTATGCTTGACAGGCTCGACATGACCGGCCGCATCGACGGCGCAGAAGCCGCCGGGGCCGGTCCGGGCCAGTCATCGGCACGATAATGAAGCAACTTTAAAGCTGCCCGCCGGAGGCGGGCTCGCCGGGCGAGCCTTAGGGGAGCGGCCGCTCAGGCGAGCGCGTATAGGATCTCCCGGATGCGGTGGCCGCGCGCGTGCGCGCGCTGCTCGTAACGCGTGAGCGGCCGCCAGCGCGGACGTGGCGCGTAGACGGCCCGGCCGGCGAGGTTTACGAATCCGCCGTCCTCGTCCATGACCTGAACGATATGCTGCGCATAATCTTCCCAGTCGGTCGCCAAGAAAACCCGCGCGTGCGAGCAGAGCTTTCGGCGTAGCAGGGCTACGAAATCCGGGCGCATCAGACGGCGTTTATGATGCCGTTTTTTCGGCCAGGGATCGGGAAAGAATACATACACACCGGCGAGGCTTTGATCGCTCACCTGATATTCGATGAGGCTGGGCGCATCCCCACACAGAATGCGTATGTTCTTAAGCTTCCGTTCAGCAAGCCCGCGCAACAGCCGCCCGAGCCCCGGGCGGTAAACCTCCACGCCGAGGTAATCATTTTCAGGATGCTCGCTCGCCAAGGCGATCAAGACCTCACCCGCGCCGCAGCCGACTTCCAGATAACGTTCGGCGTCACGGCCGAAGATGGCGTTAAAATCGAACGGTTCCGCGCTAGGCCCGATGCAGAAGCGCTGGGACCACGTGGCCAGGGCCTGCTGTTGCGCCTCGGTGATGCGCCCTTCGCGGCGCACATAGCTGCGGATCGAACGGTGGGGCGGGGCGCCTGGGCTCGGCGGTGGACTGGCTGTGCGATCGGTAGCCTCGGCCATCGTTGCGGTGTTAGAAAAAGAGACCCTCGATCGGGGAAGAGGCGCTGGCGTAGGCCCGCCGCGGAATGCGTCCGGCGCGATAGGCCTCGCGGCCGGCTTCGACGGCTTTGCGCATGGCCGAGGCCATCAAGATCGGCTCCTTCGCCTGGGCGATCGCGGTGTTCATCAACACCCCGTCGCAGCCGAGCTCCATGGCGATGGCCGCGTCGGAGGCGGTGCCGACACCGGCGTCGACCAAGATCGGCACGCCCGCGTTTTCGACGATGGTGCGGATGTTATAGGGATTGCGTATGCCGAGCCCCGAGCCGATCGGCGCGGCGAGCGGCATCACCGCGACGCAGCCCATGGTCTCGAAGCGCTTGGCCATGACCGGATCGTCGTTGGTGTAGACCATGACCTGGAAGCCTTCCGCGATGAGCGTCGCGGCGGCGTCGAGCGTTTCCGGGATGGCCGGAAACAGGGTTTTCTCATCGCCGAGCACTTCGAGCTTCACCAGGGTGTGACCCTCGAGCAGCTCGCGCGCGAGCCGGCAGGTCCGGATGGCGGATTGCGCGTCGTAGCACCCGGCAGTATTCGGCAAGAGCGTACAGCGGCTCGGCGGCAGTACGTCCAGCAGATTGGCTTGACTCGGGTCTTGGCCGATATTCGTGCGCCGAATCGCCACGGTCACGATCTCCGCGCCGCTCGCCTCGATCGCGAGGCGCGTCTGCTCCAGATCGCGGTATTTCCCGGTCCCGACCAAAAGCCGCGAGCGGTAGCGTACATTGGCGATGGTGAGGAAGTCTTCTTCGGTTATTTGGCCTGGCATATTTGCAGAGCTTCCTTAGATCACAGGCTGGAAGATGAAACGTGCACGCCGAGCTTAGCCCCCGCCGATAGCGCGCACGACCTCGACGCGGTCATCGGCGGCCAGATGATGGTGCGCGTACTGACTGCGCGCTATGATTTCGCCATTGATCTCGACGGCAAAGCGGCCTTTGAACTCGAGGAGATCGAGCACATGGGCGATCGTGGCCGCCTCTGGGATCGCCGTTTCAGCGCCGTTCACGAGGATCTTCATTTACGAAGGCAACCGTTAAGAAAGCTCTGCAAAAGTTACTGCGCAGATATGCTTTGTCGCGTGCTCGCTCGTCGCTCGCCTATCGACATGATATGTCTCGCGACTCGCTCCGCGGCTTCGCGCATCTGGGCTTGCTCGCGACACTTTTGCAGATGTTCCTTAAATGTCCGAGAGGTTTAAGGTCATGCCTTCTTGCGCGACGTAGCATTGCAGCGCCGAGCCTCGCGCCGCGATAATCTTGAGCGATTGCGCGTGGATTTTATCCATGTCGGCGTCGGCGCTCGCGGGATCATGATGGTAAAGGTACAGCGTCTTGACCTCGGTGTCGATCGCCAGGTTGACGGCGTCGATGAAACACGAATGGCCCCAGCCGCGTTTCTCGGCATACTGTTTCGGCGTGTACTGCGCGTCGTGAATCAGAACATCGACGCCGTGTATCAATGCCGTCTCGGAGGTCCGTTCCTCCCGCTCGATATGCGCGAGATATTCCCGGTCGGCGGCGGAAAACTCCTGCGCGCGGCTCTCGAGCGAGCGCGCCTGAAATAGATACTCGTGGTCGGGAACGTAGGCGATGCTCTTGCCGGCGACTTCCATCCGGTATCCGTAAGTTAGACCGGGGTGATGGACATGCTGATAAGTGATCCGGATCGGACCATGTTCCAGACACGGGCCGCGAGGCTCTAGATAGCGAATGTCGGCGATCCAGCTTTCGGTTTCCACTGGGGAATAGGGCGATTTCATCTGACTTGAAAGGCGTTGTTCCATCTCGGCGCCGTTGGGTCCCGGCCCGAAAAACTGGATATCCCACCCGGATTGGAACGCCGGCTGAAAAAACGGGAGGCCGCAAATGTGGTCCCAGTGATAATGTGTAAATAGCACCATGAGAGGCAGGCGCCTGGCCTCTCCGAGGAGCTTGTCACCCAAACCGATGATCCCGGTCCCGGCGTCGCAGATGAGGATGTGATCGCCCGAGCGGATCTCGACACAGGAGGTATTGCCGCCCACCCGCAGGTGGGTCGCCGCCGGCACGGCATAGGAGCCGCGCACGCCCCAAAAGCGAAGATAAGCCTCCTGCATCACCCTGCTGCCGCTTGGCGGACTTGCGCATGGGTATACTTGACGGCCAGATCCTGAATGGTTTTGCCGGCAACGGGTTTGGCCACGAACTCGGTGGCCCCGAGACGCTTGGCGATGCTCCGGTCCTGACGGTAATCCTTGGCGCTGATCATTATCACGGGCGTCTTCTGATGCAACGGGTTGCGCCGGAATTCTTCAAGAAAGGTCAAACCATCCTTGCCCGGCATGATGATGTCCAAGAATACCAGCGCGGCTTCGGAATCGTTCAAGTAGGCCAGCGACTCTTCCGCAGTCGCGAATAACAGCACGTTGACATCGAGCGGCGCCATACTGGTCTTAAAGAAGCTCCTGACGGCCGGACTGTCGTCCACGACCACGATCGTCGGGGTGCAGCTATTCATCGTAATTCAACGCGCTAGAGACCAACGCCCTCTAGGAAAGATTCCCATAACGCTCGGCCCCGCAACTGATTCGAGGCGCGACGAAGACCCTATAATATAGGGCGGATAACATACCATATTATAAGGGATCGCATCTTGCCCTGGGTTAATCGCGTTCGCTATCCGTGAGACGCATCTAGGGTTTGCCAGGGGCGGTCCCGAATATTTACGCCGCCCTACGTTGCAGCGATCTCTTAGGCTCGCTAGGGTGCAGGTCATAGGACCGGTACCATCAAGGAATTCGATGATTCACCATTTCGATATCATCAAACACCCGTTCCTGGGCGAGAACGACACCAGCCGATACCGCCGCTTATCGTGGTCGGAGGATGCCGTGGTCGGCGGCTATAAGAACGGCGACTAAGGTTGTGAGCCGCCGGCACAACGCGTTAGAATCTCAAGCACCGCGGGTGTAGTTCAATGGTAGAACATCAGCTTCCCAAGCTGATAGCGTGGGTTCGATTCCCATCACCCGCTCCAACATCTCAGCACCTGGTTACAACAGCGCAGAACGACAAGTCCGGGCGGCGAGATTCTTGGTAGCAATGCCTAGCGGGCGTTTACTGCCCGACCGTCACGCCGCGCCAAAAAGCCGTATAGCCCTTGTTTTGTTTTGCTGCTTCCTTGGGTTGCGGATAATACCAAGCGGCGTCTTTGTTCGTGGCGCCCTGGATCACGATGTCGCAGTAGTTGGCTTCGCCTCCCCCGCAAGAGGAACCTCCGGCGCCGGCGTCATGCGCCGCCTTCCTGACGCGCAGCCGGGCGCACTCCATGAGCCGCAATCCGGAGCCGTACAAGAGGCTCGCCATCATCCATCGGATCCCGTCCAAGCGCGCCAGAACCGCTCGCGCCTCCTCGCGCGTGAACACGACTGGTAGCCTGACCGGCTTCTGTACACCCTCCAGCCAGCCGAAGTCCTTTTTCAATACCTGCCGGTAGAGGAACACGATGGCGTTCAGCGCCTGGTTCTGAGTCGAGGCGGCCACCTTGCCCTGGACGGCCAGATGGGTCAGAAACGCCTCTGCCTTGGGCGCCCCCATGTCCGCCGGATGTCGTTTACCGTGGAACAGGATGAACCGTCGGATCCAATCGACGTAAGCCTGCTCGGTGCGGGTGCTGTAGGCAGCCGCCGGATGACGTCGCGGACCTGATCGAGCAGCCTGGGTTGGCCCCGAGCCGGGGCCGGATTCTGATGTCCGTGCATGCCGTGTTTCCTTACGGTGGGGCTCGGGCCCCTTATACAATCCCTCTCCTCGTCAAAGCCTTGCGAGCCTTGCCGACGCCCTCGCTGCGATATAATACGGCGCCGACGCGGCCCGCCGCAAACCACTGCGGTCCCGCAGCCTATCCCGGGGCAAGACCGGGACGAAGCCGGTGCTAAGTACTTGATTCGGCGTGTGCTACACTTTGCGAATGGGGCGCCCGCCGTCTACCAAGACGACGGATCGGCCTTCCATTTCATGTTAGGCGCGAGAAAGGAATAACAATGGATGACGAAACGGTCACCGCGATCTGTGCTGTGATTATTGCTCTTTCAGCACTCGTTGTTTCAATCTGGGAAGGCATACAGAATAGGAAACATAATCGTCTCTCGGTAAGGCCTCATCTACGCATAGACCGCTCCACGTACGTCGGCTCTCCCGCCAAAATTACGATCGGCAACAATGGTCTTGGGACAGCTATCGTGCAGAGCTTCACTGTCCACTGCGACGGTAATAGGGTTACCGCCGATGACGTCCCACTGGCCGTGGCTGCAGTGAAGCGATTAGGTCTGACTGGCCCTTTTGACACGTATACACCTGAAGCAGGTGACTCACTTGCCATAAACGAGTCAAAAGATTTGCTCGCAATTCCAAATTTTCCAGACGATGCAAATAAGCGGAAGGACCTGCGCCGAGAGTTGAAGCGTATATATTTCGAAGTGCATTATCAATCCGTTTATGGAGAGTCATTTTCCACGAAACGAACGGGTTCATCTGCCTAACACTGCGCTGCTCCGGACGCGGCAAAAGGCGCCGCGCCCCTCCAGCGGAGCGTTTAGGCGCAGGTTGTAATGTGCGGACTTCGAGGGGCCAAGAATGACTGATCAGCTTCGAAGGCTGATCAAGAAACTTGAGGGCGACGGCCCGGTGGAGAAACACCTTCTCCTACTCAAGCTCAAGGAAGCTCTGGAGAATGCTCCCCCGTTTGGGAATAAGCCGGTGATGGAAGTTGCAACTCCTCAGCGGCAGTGGTTATCCGAAGTCGGCGCTCTCCTGTCGCGAATCAGTCTAGAAAGGAGGGTCCAATTCCGGGCTTCCTTCCGCACACTGGTCACGTACTGGAAACCGGCAATCAATCAAATCATGGGCCAGGTATCCGACGCAATCGAGGAGTTGAAGCTTGAACTAGAACTCGACGGTCGCACTGATGTCGGGAGCGCATATGGGCCAGGGGATGTTTACCGATTTTTTGCTGATCTGAAGGCAGTAGTCAATCAGGCCGAATCTGAGGTGATCGTTGTCGATCCCTATTTCAACGGGCAAGCATTCGATGCCTACTTGTCGACTGCCAGTCCGAATGTAGTCATTCGTATACTCGCCGACCGCTACTCCAAAGACATAAGTACCTATGTAGAAAAGCACAGAGCGCAGTTCCAAACGAATATTGAGCTTAGGGAGAGCAAGGAGCTCCATGACCGCCTGATATTCGTCGATCACGACTCCGCTTGGATTATGGGCGGCTCTATCAAGGATGCAGGCAAGAAGGCGACCTACCTGATCCCACTCGCGAGTCAAATAGCGGTGGCGAAACGGGAGATTTACACGCAAATATGGCATCGCGCTAAGTCTCCATTGTAGAGTTTTTGATAACACCAGCATCTACGCTGTCCTAGACCCGCTATGTCAATACAATCGAGAGACGCACCGGCACCTTGTGAGGACGGTAAAAATCGAGGCCTGTGGAAACCGAGACCTATCTGCTGGCGTGTAGTCCATACATGTAGCTTAATCCCGTGCGGGCCGGGATAGTCCAGAGTCCGGCGCAAAGAGGGGGCGGATTTATTTTCCCTTTCGCTTCCAAGCACAGGCGAACGGGCGGCGCCGTCAAAATCGGCTGACGGCGATAGGTGTTGACCGTCAAGAAATACGTTCCACCTTTGATGTCGGCTCTGCGGTATTGCGGTGCCATTCGGACCTTGTAATTATTGGTGCGTGGAACGCACCCTCGTGCTGCTACGCTTCATCCGGGATACTTGCTGAAATGGAAAGCACGAGAACAAAATGGGGCGCACTCGATATATATCTCTCGAAGTGGAACCTGGGGAGCAGGTAGGGCGGAGCAGTCTTATGCGGCCGAGGCCGAAGTGGTTTAACACGACTTCTAAGGGTCGTCTTCGCGGGGACCGCAGTCCTTTTCTCGTACCCTTAGGAGGTACCCTAACAATCCCCAAGCGGTGCCGAGCGCGCTCAGTCCGGAAACGTTGCCACCAGTTCCCGGAGCCGGTCTTTGGCGCCTTCCAGAATGGATACGCCGTCGCCGACTAAAAGCGTGTCAAAGTCTAAGTCAAGAAGGATTCGCACGCTCTGGCGCAAGCGCACCGGATCATCCATCACCTGCTCGCGGAGCAGCCCGCAACACCCTAGAGGATGACCGATCACCGCGTCGCCCACGATCAAGACCCTGCGCGTCCCCCAGTGGAGCGCGATCTCCCCCGGCGACTTTCCCGGCACGCCGATGATCTCTAGCGGGCCGATCGGTTCTCCGATCCGCAGTGCCTCATCGATTTCAGCCCCTTGACCGCGGGCGTGCACGGCATCCTCCGCGTGGATGGCGGTTGTCGCTGAGGTCGCGGCGCGCACGCGGTTGGCCGCACGCGCGTGGTTGCGGTTGGTCAGTAGGATGCGTGAGACACCGAGCCGCGCAATTTCCTTCAGCACCTCGTCGCTTGGCGTGGCGGGATCGATACACAGGTTACCCGCCGGGTGGCGAAGGAGATAGCCATTGAAATCGTAGCCGTGCGGTTCCGAAAACCACGGCCAGGCGAAGATGTCGGGCACTATTTCGCGCATCTGTCGTATCTGCTCACCGAACCGTCGGGATTATAGTGGATCCTTGGTCCCGTGATACGGTATGTACGCGGTGCGGGACGGAAGAGAGCACGGTCGTGTGATCAAAGGGATGGAGTAATAGATGGGAGACGTGACCCCTTTTCTGCTGTAGACTTTGAGCGATGCTCGACTGGAATTCCATAGAAACCGTCTTTCTCGATTTGGACGGGACGCTGCTCGACCTTCAGTTTGACAATCATTTCTGGCACACACACGTTCCCCGGCGCTTTGCCGAGCGCTTCGATCTCGCGCCCGAGGATGCAAAGACACGGCTGCTCGCGCGTTACAAAGCCATGGAAGGGACACTGTAGTGGTACTGTCTGGATTATTGGTCGCGCGAGCTCGGGCTTGACCTCGTGGCTTTGAAACGAGAGGTGGAGCATTTGATCGCCGTGCACCCTCACGTCGTTCCGTTCTTGCGGTCTCTTCGAACACTAGGTAAGCGCGTCCTGTTGACCACCAACGCGCACGCGAAAAGTCTCGCCATCAAACTCACGCGCACGGGCCTCGACGCTTATTTCGATGCGGTGATTTGCGCACATGATTTCCAGACGCCCAAGGAAGATCCAGATTTCTGGCGGCGTCTAGAAAACCACGAACCGTTCCTGGCCGAGGCGACGCTCTTGGTCGATGATAATGTCAGCGTGTTGCAGAGCGCGCGGACTCATGGGATCCGTTACCTCTATGGGGTGATTCGACCGGACAGCGGCGGACCCGCGAGATCCACGGCGGAATTTCCAATGATCCGGGATTTTCGCGATCTTATGCCGGGCAAGCCTTAGAGTGAAGTAAGTCAATTTAGATTTCGCCACCACGGGGTATGCAACCCCGTGGGGCGACCAAAGGGGAGAGCTGCGCCTCTCCCCTTTGGAAACCCCATCGCTAAGGTCCCCGCGGCAAGACCGCGGGGAATAGATTTAAACCGCAGCCGCGGTCTCTTTAGTCTCGACAGTGAGGGATAGTTCGCCGTCCTTGACGGTAATGTCGACATGGCCGCCGTGTTCAAGCGTGCCAAACAGCAGCTCTTCGGCGAGAGGCCGCTTGATCTTGTCTTGGATGAGGCGGCTCATCGGCCGCGCCCCCATCAGCGGATCGTGGCCGTGCTCGGCGAGCCAAGCTCGCGCCGCCTCGTCGACATCGATGCTCACGTGCTTGGTGTCGAGCTGGGATTCGAGCTCGACCAGGAACTTATCGACGACTTGCTGCACGGTGCGTTCATCGAGCGCATTGAATTGGACGATCGCGTCCAGGCGATTGCGGAACTCCGGGCTGAACGCGCGTTTGATAACTTCCATGGTGTCGCCCGTATGGTCTTGGTGGGTGAATCCGACCGAGGCGCGGTTGATGCGCTCGGCGCCGGCGTTGGTGGTCATGATGATGATGACGTTGCGGAAGTCGCTCTCGCGGCCGTTGGTATCGGTCAGCGCGCCGTGGTCCATGATCTGCAGCAACAGGTTGTACACGTCGGGATGCGCTTTTTCGATCTCATCTAATAGCAAGACACAGTGCGGATGTTTAGTGATGGCCTCGGTCAAGAGCCCGCCCTGGTCGAAGCCCACGTAGCCGGGCGGGGCGCCGATGAGGCGTGAGACGGTATGCCGCTCCATGTATTCCGACATATCGAAGCGCACCAGCTCAATGCCCATGATGCGCGCGAGTTGGCGGCTCACTTCGGTTTTGCCTACGCCCGTCGGTCCGGCGAAAAGAAAGGAACCGATCGGCCGCCGTGTATCGCCGAGGCCCGAGCGCGACATCTTGATCGCGGCGGCCATCGTGGCGATGGCTTGTTCCTGGCCGAAGACGACGAGCTTAAGGTCGCGTTCCAGATACCGCAGCACGTCCCTATCCGAGGTCGAGACGGTTTTGGGCGGGATGCGGGCGACCTTGGCGACGATGTTCTCGATATCGGCTACGTTGATGATCTTGCGCCGGCGCGAGGGCGGGACGAGTTGCTGACTCGCGCCCACCTCGTCGATGATGTCGATGGCCTTGTCCGGCAGATGGCGATCGTTGATGTAACGGTCGCTCAGTTCGGCGGCCGCTCGCAAGGCTTGATGGGTGTATTTGACCCCGTGATGCCGTTCGAATCGGGACTTGAGGCCGTTGAGGATCTTCACCGTGTCCTCGACCGAAGGCTCGGTGATATCGATCTTCTGGAAACGCCGGGAGAGCGCCCGGTCCTTCTCGAAGATCCCGCGGTATTCCTGATAGGTCGTCGATCCGATGCACTTGAGATCTCCTGAGGCGAGCATCGGTTTGATGAGATTGGAAGCGTCCATCACGCCGCCGGACGCCGATCCGGCCCCGATGATGGTATGGATCTCGTCGATGAAAAGGATGGCGCTAGGTTCCTTCTGCAACTGGCCGAGGACGCTTTTCAAGCGCTTCTCGAAATCGCCGCGGTATTTGGTCCCGGCGAGCACGGCTCCGAGGTCGAGGGCGTAAATGTTGCTCTCGGCCAGGACCTCGGGGACCTCGCCATCGACGATCATCTTGGCCAGTCCTTCGGCAATCGCGGTTTTCCCCACACCCGCTTCGCCGACGTAGAGGGGATTGTTCTTGCGCCGCCGGCAAAGGATCTGAATCGTGCGTTCTATCTCTTGGCGGCGGCCGATCAAGGGGTCGATCTTACCTTTTCGCGCCAGCCTATTCAGATTGCTCGTGAAGGCCTCTAAAGGGGATTTGCCGCCTTCCGCGGACTCGGGCGCATGGTCTGCCGCGCCGTTGCCCTCGGCTGGTTCATCCTCGTTGGTCTTGGTGATCCCGTGGGAAATGAAATTGACCACGTCCAGGCGTGTGACGTGGTATTTGTTGAGCAGGTAGACGGCCTGGGACTCGCGCTCGCCGAATAGCGCCACCAGCACATTGGCACCGGTGACTTCCCGTTTGCCCGAAGACTGAACGTGGAAAACCGCGCGCTGCAAGACGCGTTGGAATCCGAGCGTGGGCTGCGTGTCCCGATCGTCGGTGAGGGCTAGCACTGGGGCCGTTTCCTGAATGAATAGCTCCAACTCGCCGCGCAATTGGTGGCAGTCCGCACCGCAAGCGCGCAACACCCTGATCGCGGCACCGTTGTCGATCAGGGCTAGCAACAAGTGCTCGACCGTAATAAATTCATGCCGCTGCACCCGCGCGTCTTTGTAGGTGTGGTTAAGCGTAATCTCCAGCTCTTTGTTTAACATAACCGTTCCTGCTTATTCGCGCTCCATGGTACAGAGCAGTGGGTGTTGATGTTCGCGCGCATAGGCATTGACCTGCGCGGCTTTCGTCTCCGCGATTTCATGGGTGAACAGTCCGCACACGCCGCTACCGCGCGCGTGTACCTCGAGCATGATGAGGGTCGCATCTTGCCGGTTCTTGGAAAAAAACTGTTCCAAGATATGCACGACGAAATCCATCGGGGTGTAATCGTCATTCAGCAAGATCACCCTGTACAAGGGCGGACGTTTGAGCTTAGGCCGGGCGTCTTGAAGCGCCAATCCGCCGTCGTGGTCATTTTGGGATTTCTGTGCCATGACCCAGGTGTTCCAGTCGTTGTTAGATGAATTATACGGACCCGATAGCGATATTTCATGATCTTCCGACAGTTGATCGGATGTTTTGGTGGTTGAAGAGGAAGCCCGCGCTCGGATTTTAGATGGGCAAAAAGCCTGCCCATTTCCTAGCCGCGGTTCGAAAGCAGCGTCCTAGCATGTAACGCTTGCAGTTTTTGCAACGCAACGTGATGTTCGCATTTTAGGGCTGTTCGTAGAGTGTACTTCGCGATGGCCGTAAGGTTACAATCGGTCCCGTTCCGGAGGCGAAGGCGTTCCTAACGCCGGAGGCTTCGGCCGATCGTGTTAAACGGAAGGAGAGATAGTGATGGCGTTCGAAAGTGAAGCGAAGAAACTAGAACAGGAATGGACCACGAACCCCCGCTGGAAGGACCGCACGCGTGATTACCGCGCCGAAGATGTTGTCAAGCTGCGGGGAAGCGTGGCTATCGAGCATACCCTGGCCAGGCGCGGCGCCGAGAAGCTCTGGGGCCTGATCCATAGCGAGGATTTCGTCAACGCCCTCGGGGCGCTCACCGGAAATCAAGCGGTACAGCAGGCGAAAGCCGGCTTGAAGGCCATCTATCTCAGCGGCTGGCAGGTCGCGGCGGACGCCAATTCCGCTTTAACGATGTATCCAGACCAATCGCTTTATCCGGTCGACAGCGTGCCGACCGTGGTCCGGCGCATCAACAACGCCTTGACCCGGGCCGACCAAATCGCGCACGCGGAAGGGGATGAAAGCATCGACTATTTCCTTCCAATACTCGCCGACGCCGAAGCCGGATTCGGCGGCGTGCTCAACGCCTTCGAGCTTATGAAACATATGATCGAAGCGGGCGCCGCCTCGGTGCACTTCGAGGATCAGCTCGCCTCGGCCAAGAAATGCGGACATATGGGCGGCAAGGTGCTCGTGCCGACCCAGGAGGCGGTGCAGAAGCTCACGGCCGCGCGTCTGGCCGCGGACACGATGGGGGTGCCGACATTGATCATCGCCCGTACCGATGCCGAGGGCGCGAATCTCATAACCTCCGATGTCGACGAACGCGATCAGGCATTCTGTACCGGGGAGCGCACAGTCGAGGGTTTTTACGTCACCAAGAAGGGGCTGGATCAAGCTATTGCGAGGGGGATCGCGTACGCACCCTACGCCGATCTCATCTGGTGCGAGACGCAGACGCCGGATCTCGCGTTCGCGAAGAAGTTCGTCGAGGGCGTTCGCAAGCATCATCCGAATCAGCTCTTTGCGTACAACTGTTCGCCCTCGTTCAATTGGAAGAAAAACCTCGACGACGCCACGATCGCGAAGTTCCAGCGCGAGATGGGCGCCATGGGCTATAAGTTTCAGTTCATTACGCTGGCCGGCTTCCATGCCTTGAATTACAGCATGTTCAATCTCGCCTATGGTTACGCGCGAGAGCAGATGAGCGCCTTCGTGGAATTGCAGGAGGCGGAGTTCGCGGCGGTATCCAAGGGGTTCAGCGCCGTCAAACACCAACGCGAAGTGGGCACCGGCTACTTCGATGCGGTGACCCAAGCCATTACCGGAGGAAACTCTTCGATCACCGCCCTCAAGGGGTCAACCGAAGAAGCTCAGTTCGGGGATCGCAAAGCCGCAAGCGCGCACTAAATCTATTCCCCGCGGTCTTTGCCGCGGGGACCTAGCACCCACCCGGCAGACGGCTATAAGCGGTCTGCTGGGTTTTTTCGTACGCATTCCAGTAAGATCGGTTTATGCCGTTCCCCACCATCGAGTCCTTTGTCGGCAACACGCCGTTGGTACGCCTGCAGCGATTGCCGGGCGACACCACGAACGTGATCTTGGCTAAGCTCGAAGGCGATAATCCCGCCGGTTCCGTGAAGGATCGTCCGGCCCTGAGCATGATCCGGCGCGCGGAGGAGCGCGGCGAGATCAGACCGGGCGACACACTTGTTGAAGCCACCAGCGGGAACACCGGGATTGCACTGGCTTTGGTCGCCGCTATCAAGGGCTACCGGATGGTGTTGATCATGCCCGAGCACATGAGCGTCGAGCGGCGCGCGGCCATGCGGGCCTATGGGGCCGAGATCATTCTCACCCCGGCGGCGGGGAGCATGGAGGCCGCAATCGATTTGGCGCAGGAGATGGAGCGCGAAGGCCGCGGGAAAGTTCTTGACCAATTTTCCAATCCCGACAATCCGCGCGCCCATTACGAAGGCACGGGGCCCGAGATCTGGCGTGCGACCGAGGGCCGCGTCACGCATTTCGTGAGCTCCATGGGTACGACGGGAACGATCATGGGAACGTCCCGCTTTCTCAAGGAAAAAAACCCCGGAGTCCAGATCATTGGAGTGCAACCTCAGGCCGGAGCCTGCATCCCGGGGATCCGCCGTTGGCCGCCGGAATATCTGCCCAAGATCTACGAACCCGCGCGCGTAGACCGGATCATCGACGTGAGCCAGGAAGAGGCCGAATCCTTAACCCGGAGCTTGGCGGCGCAAGAGGGTATTTTCGCGGGGATCTCATCGGGCGGCGCGGTTGCCGCCGCATTGCGCCTCGCGCGCGAGCTGCAGCATGCCGTGATCGTCACCGTCATTTGCGATCGCGGAGATCGCTATTTGTCCACGCAGCTTTTCCCGAGCAGTTGAGCGCGTGCTTGGGCGCGGCGCCTGTATCATAGGGGCCTGCGCACTGCTGCACGCACCAGCAGTCTCTGGCGCTCTACCGCGTTTTAGCCTTGCATTTATGGGGCAGTGGCTGGCGGCGCTGACCCACGTTGCGGGATCGGAGCTTGACCTCTCGATCGGGCGGGTGGAAATTCCGCCCCGCTTGGCGTTATCCGATTTCCATGTCCACTGTTCTGGCTGGGTGCTGAACGGCGATGATGCCGCGTGCCGCCAGTTCGAGATCCGGCAGCCGTGGCTCGGTCTGTTACGAGGGAGGTTGCGCGTTGGTTCGAGCGGGGAGCATACGGAGATCGCGTTCACGGACATCGCCTGGGCGGGGGCTCGTGGACGGATCGTCTGGCGGTGGAGCCGAGGACACTGGACGCTTCGTTGCACCCTGTCGGGTATCGATCTATCGCAGCTTGCTCGCTTGCACGGGCGTTGGATCACCGAGCCAAGTGGTTATACAGATATTCAGGGGTCCGCGGACGTGCGTTTCGAGCTTGGCGGCGCCGGTAAGGAGGCGGCTAGGTTCCAGGCGGTCATCGGTGTCCGGACAGTCGGATTCAACGGACCGGATGCCGCGCAGGATCTGGCCGCGAAAATGGAACTGCGCGCGGCCGCACGGCCGAGGAAGCACTGGGTCGCTTCGAGCCGGCTCGAATTTACGCGCGGGCAGCTTTATCTCGAACCCGGTTTTACCCTGGATGGAGCTCGGCCCGGATTTGCGTTGGAGACGCCGGGTTTAGTCCTCCGCATTAACGCAGAATGGGATCCTTCCGCCGGCAAGCTCGATGTTTTCGATCTGGTGCTGGACCACAAGAAGACCTTACGACTACGCGCGAGCGGATCGTTCAGACCTTTTACTTCGAAGCCTTGGGATGCGTTGCGGCTCAACGCGTCGCTTTTAGATCTTCGCAAAGCCTATCCAATGTACCTGCAACCGCTCCTCATCGGTACGGTGTTGCGAGATATCAAGCCCGCCGGCAGGCTCGGGATCGACGCCCGGATCACGGCCGGCGTACTGGCGCAGTTGCGGCTCGTGTTCTCGGAGGTAAGTGCGCGCGAGGCGCAGGGCGGATTTGAAATCCGCTCGCTGAGCGGCCAATTACCACTACTCGCCCACGGCCAGCGGCTGCGGTCGCGCCTGCGCTTTGCGCAGCTCAAACTCCAGCGGCTCGCATTCGGCCCGGTCGATCTCGACATCGAATCTCAAGAGGGCGAGTTGCGTTTGGCCCGGCCGGGGGGTATTCCGGTCTTGGACGGAAAGCTTTGGATCGAGTCCTTGCGCGCTTATGATTTCGGTGACGACGAATTTTCCCTGCAAGCCGACACCAAGGTCGAACCTTTCTCGCTCGCCCGCTTTACGCGCGCGCTCGGCTGGCATCCGTTTTCCGGCCGCTTCTCCGGGGTGGCGCCGGGAATAGACTATCGACACGACACCTTACGGGTCGGCGGCGCTTTGCGCGCACAGGTGTTCGATGGCGTCGTCGTGGTTCAGAACCTATACATCAACGATCCGTTTGGACCGGTGCCGGTTCTCACGGCCGACATTAGCGTCAGGGATCTGGACCTAGAGGCACTGACCGGAACGTTTTCGTTTGGTAAGATCGAAGGCGGATTGGGGGGGCGGGTGCGCGGCCTCCGGCTGGAAGACGGACAACCGCTAGCGTTCGATGCTGAATTTTCCACCCCGGCTAAGGATCCGAAGCCGCATCGGATCAGTCAACGTGCCGTCGATAGCCTCACGAGCCTTGGAGGCGGCGGTAGCGCGAACACCTTCTCGCGGGCGTTACTCGGTCTATTCGACACGTTTTCTTACGCGCGTCTCGGGATCACATGCCGCCTGCGTAACGGCGTGTGCGCCATGGGCGGAGTCGGGCCGGTAGAGGATGGAGGCTACTACATTGTGAAGAGAGGCAAAGTCCCGCCTGTGATCGATGTCAAGGGGTACAATCGATCCGTCGCATGGCGGACCTTGATCGATCGCTTAAAGCGCGTGACGGCAAGCAAGGGGGCCGTAGTCAAATGAGAGGTTAGGAGGAATGAAACGTACAGCCATTTCCGCGATCATCGCTTTGAGCTCGGCCGCTTGCGTGACGGTCAACATCTATTTTCCAGCGGCGGCTGCGGAGCAAGCTGCTGATCAAATCATACAGGACATCTATGGGCGGCCAAAGAAAGGCGACGCGCCGGAAAAACCGCCCAACGAAAGCGGGGGCGTTGACGTGGATACGTCATTGGGGTGCCGTGTGTTGTCTTTTATTGTACCGATGGCATTCGCCGCGCAACTGGATATCGATATCTCCAGTCCCGGCATCGATAAGCTGCGCGCTTCCATGCGCAAGCGGCATCAAGCCCTGTCGCCGTTCTACGCGAGCGGTGCGGTTGGAATGACCGCAACCGGTTTGTTGGACGCGCGCGATCTCGCGCTGGTCCCAATCGCGCGTCGCAACGCGCTCAAGCAACTCGTGGCCGAGGAGAATCGGGATCGAAATGCGCTGTATCAAGGGATCGCCCGCGAGAACGGCCATCTAGAGTGGGAGAGTGAAATCCGCGCCACCTTCGCGAAGCGCTGGGTTACGAATGCGCCGCGCGGATGGTGGTATCAGGACGATGGCGGCGGGTGGAAAAAGAAATAAGCGCGCATTGGGTCGGCCGTGAACGTGCTGGTGTTTGACATCGAGACGGTCCCGGATGTGGACACCGGCCGCCGTTCGTATGATCTCACTGACCTGACGGATAAAGAAGTTGCACAGGTCATGCACAGTAAGCGTATGCAGGAGACCGAGGGAAAGAGCGAGTTCCTGCGTCACCCGGTGCAGCGCGTGGTCGCGATTTCCCTCGTCTTGCGCACACCGACGCGCTTACATGTCTGGTCGATTGGGGAGCCGGGCTCGCCGGAGGCGGAGCTGATCCAGCGGTTCTTCGATGGCATCGAGCGTTATAACCCCATTCTCGTTTCGTGGAACGGGCGGGGATTCGACCTTCCGGTGCTGCATTACCGCGGGCTTCTGCACGGAGTCAACGCGGGCCGCTACTGGGAAACCGGCGGCAACGACCAGGGCTTTCGTTGGAACAATTATCTCAATCGTTTTCACGAGCGTCATACTGATCTGATGGACGTCATCGCGGGCTACGAGCCGCGTGCTTTTGCGTCCTTGCACGATGTCGCGAGCCTGTTGGGATTTCCAGGGAAGCTCGGGATGAGCGGCGCCGATGTGTGGGAGCGTTTTCTTGGGGGCGATATCGAGGCCATACGCAACTATTGTGAAACCGATGTGTTGAACACCTATCTGATCTATCTGCGCTACGAGTTGATGCGCGGCAAGCAAACCCGCGACGGCTATGAAGCGGGGTGTCGAGCCTTGCGGCAGGCCTTGGAGGAGGAATCGCGGCCACATCTGCAAGCCTTCTTGAAGGCATGGAACGGCGTCTCCCCGCAGGTACACCCCTAGCCTTGCTGGAGCAGTTTTATGAGATCGATCGTGGCGGCATTGGCGCGCGAGATATAAGAGGCCATGACCAAGGAGTGATTGGCGAAGATCCCGAAGCCATCCCCGGTGAGGACCATCGGGCTCATCAGCGCATCCTGGGTGCGTTCCAATTCGCGTATGATCTGGCGCACGCTGACGAGTGCGTTCTTTTTGTTGAGCACCGATTCAAAGTCGATCTCGATGGCGCGCAAGAAGTGCACAAGAGCCCAAGCCGCGCCGCGGGCTTCATAGAAGACGTCGTCGCGATCCATCCAAGGGGTTTTTACCATGGGGGAGGAGAGCGATTCGTCCTCCGCAGCGGCCGGGCTGGCGCTGGTAATAGGCACGGGCGCCTTCCCGGCGCTGGCGCTTAAGCGCTGAGACTGGTCCCCTAAGCGCGCCGCGACCAGCGACAGATACGCGACCAGGTTATCGGCGCGCGTGTAAAACCGGGCCGCGGGCGGCTTCGCATTCGTTAGCCTCGAAAAATAGCGTTCCAGTGCTACGATACCCACTTTCACTTGACCCTCGAAGGACGGAAACAGCCAGGCATCGGTGTCGTTGTGAAAATAGGGATCGGCGATGGATAGGTCGGCGTCTTCGGTCGATTGGGTCTGCGAGCGGCTAATGTCGTTACGCAGCACGCGGGTCAAATCCCGCAATTGCACCACTACGCCAAACTCCCAACTCGGCGTGTTGTCCATGAGCAAACCGGGGAGGCTGATGTCGTTGGCTAAAAATCCGCCGGGTTTGTCGATCAGAATCGACGCGACCTCGATGAGCGTCGCGCTCGTGACCGCGCCGGCTTTGAGCGTTTGCGGACTTTCGGCCATGCGCTTCAAGGCCGCCTCGCGCACATCAAAGCGCGGCGGATCAAGAAACGCCGTATCAACGTCCCAATAATAGCTCAATCCCAGCAGGACGATTGCCGTGACGGACACGAAGACCACCGTAATGCGGCCGGCGAGCGAGAGACGGTCCTCGTGCGGATCGCCATCCATCGTATTTCTGCCGAAGAGTCGCGCGAGCATGGAACTAGGCTAAGGATCTTGCGTGGCTATGGAGCAAGGCGCCAGACTAAGAGATCTCATCCCGGCCCGCAAGCCATATTGCCCCGCGGTGGTTGGCCACGAGGAGACGCCCTAGGGCTCGAGCGCCGCGGTGATCGAGTTTCTGAGACATTCGAATTTCAGGGGGTCTTGGATCGGGCGGTTCTCGGTGTCGGTAATGTAAAAGATGTCTTCGACGCGCGCACCAAAGGTCGCGATTTTCGCATTCTGCAGACGCACGCCGCAATGGCGCATGGCCATTGCGATCTGCGACAGCACTCCCGGGCGATCCGTGGCAACGACCTCCATGAGCGTGCGCGCGTTGGCGTTATCGGCGCTAAAGGACACCTCCGTGGGGAGTTTAAAATGTTTGAGCTCGGGCGCCGGCCGCCGATTCGTTTTAACGGATAGGGGTTCCGCCGAAACGAGCTTTGCCTCTAAGGCGGCGGCGATCTCCTGGGCGCGGGCGTCGCTTTGAATCATCTCATGGGTTGCGGCTTCGAGCACGATGTAGGTGTCCAGGGTAAAACCCTTGGGGGACGAGATGATGCGGGCATCCATGATGGTAAGCCCTAGCCGATCGAGCGCATGGGTCGCGGCCGTGAACAAATGGTCTTGGTCGTGCCCGTAGATGAAGATTTCCGTACCACCGCGGCCCGTTTTGGGGCGGATGAGCACCAGCGGCAGTTCTCCCGCCCGGCCGCCGGCGATGGCCTGGGTGTGCCAGGCGATTTCCTCCGGCCCGTGGCGTAAAAAATACTCTTCCCCCAGATCCTGCCATACCGAAAGGATGGCCTCCTTGCTGAGGCTCGACGGCAGCAAGATCGCCAAGGCCTCGCCTTTGATCTCGGCGATCCATTCTTCTTTTTCGATGGGGTTTCGTACCCCTCGGCGGAGCGCCCGCAGCGTGTTCTCATAGAGCTCGGTCAACAAAGCATCCTTCCAACTGTTCCAGAGCGCGGGGTTGGTGCCGCGGATATCGGCCACCGTGAGCAGGTATAAATAATCGAGACGCACCCGATTGCCGACCAGCCGGGCGAATTCATTGACCACCTCCGGATCGGAGACGTCGCGCCGCTGCGCCGTCGTCGACATGCGCAGATGATGTTCTACCAGCCAGGCCACGAGCCTGGTGTCGTAACGCCCAAGCCCGTGGTGCTGGCAGAACTCGGCGGCGATCGTCGCGCCCACTTGCGAGTGGTCCACGCCGCGGCCCTTGGCAAGGTCGTGAAATAAGCCCGCGATGTAGAGGATTTCCGGCTTCGGGATCTGCGCCATGAGGCGAGCGCACATGGGCAGCGCGTCCTTATTCTCGGGATTGGTGTAGCGGCGCATGTTCTGTACGACGAACAGGGTGTGCACATCGACGGTATAGACGTGGAAGAGATCGAACTGCATGAGCCCGGCGACCGCGCCGAAGTCCGGAAGGTAAGCCTCGAGGACGCCATAGCGGTGCATGCGCTGGAGCTCGTGGCCCAGGCGCCGTGGCTGGCGGAGGATCTCGATAAAAAGGCTGCGCGCCTTGAGATCGTTGCGGAACTTATCGTCGATAAGATGGCGGTGGTCGCGGATTAAACGGATGGTGCTCGCGCGCACACCCTCGATATGCGGGTTTTGCTGTAACAGTAGAAAGATCTCCAAGAGGGCGAACGGGTAGCGTTTGAACACCTGCTCGTCGCAGGCTTCGATGTAAGCGTTCCGGATCCGGAAGCGCTTATTCAAGGGCTGGATCTCGACGGCATGATCGCGCTCGAGGATCGCTTCTTGAAAAAGTTGCAGCAGCATCTCGTTGAGCCGGCTAAGCTCCATCACGATGCGATAATAGTGCTTCATGAAGCGTTCGACGGCGAGTTGATCCTGATCGTCGCTCAGATATCCGAACTGGGCCGCCACGAGCCGCTGATAGTCGAAGAACAAACGATCCTCGCGCCGCCCGGCGAGGGTGTGGAGGGCGAAGCGAATGCGCCATAAAAACGACTGACCGCTGTCCAAGGTCCGGTGTTCGTCTGACGTTAGAAAACCGTGATCGAGCAAACCCGCTAAGGAGTTGGCGCCGAAATGACGTTTAGCGACCCAGGCGATCGTGTGGATGTCGCGCAGCCCCCCCGGGCCTTCCTTGATGTTGGGTTCGAGATTGTGGGCCGTATCGTGGAACTTACGATGGCGCACGGCCTGCTCGCCGAGCTTGGCCTCGAAAAAGGCCGCTGGGGGCCAGAGTGTCGCCGCTCCGGTCGTGGTGCGCATGGCCTCATAAAGGGCGATGTCACCGGCAAGCAAGCGTGCTTCCATGAGATTCGTCGCGATGGTGATATCGTCGGCCGCCATGTCCCGGCATTGCGCTACCGTACGGACGCTGTGCCCGACCTCGAGTCCGATATCCCAGAGGAAGCGCACAAAAGATTCCATGCGTTCATGGTCCTTGCTGGCCACCCGGGTCCCCGTCAGCACCAAGATATCGACGTCTGAACCTGGATGCAGCTCGCGGCGTCCGTAACCTCCTGCGGCGATTAGGGCAAACGGTTTTCCCGCGAGCTCCCATTTCCGCCAGGCGCGCGTCACCAGCTCGTCCACGAGCCCGGTGCGCTGGGCGACCAGCTCGGTAATGGGCGCGCCCATCGCGAAACGCTGCCCTATGGAGGCCGCTCCGGCCGCAAGCGCGGCTTTATAGACCGCGAGCGGGGTGGGCGCGCGTTTTAAGTCGTGCTCGAAGCTTTCCGGATCGAATAACTCCCGCGGGTAGCTCATCGAGGCTCTAGCGGATCGCCGGGCAGCAAGGTCAAGATTTCGCAGCCGCCGCCCGTCACGAGCACCGTATGCTCCCATTGCGCGGACAGAGCGCGATCCTTGGTGACGACGGTCCACTCATCGGGTAACAGTTTAACGTGGCGTTTCCCGGCATTAATCATCGGTTCGATGGTAAAAGTCATACCCGGCTCCAACCGCAACCCAGTGTTCCGGCTCCCGTAGTGCAGTACCTGGGGCTCCTCGTGAAACTCCCGGCCGATCCCATGCCCACAGTATTCGCGCACGACGGAAAAACCATGCGTTTCCGCGTGCCGCTGAATCGCGGACCCCAAGTCCCCGAGCCGAGCACCCGGCCGGACGGCCCGGATGCCTATATGCATGCATTCGTGACACACCTCGACCAGCCGTTTGGCGCGCCAGGCGGGCGTGCCGACAAAAAACATTCTGCTGGTATCGCCGTGGTAACCCTCTTTGATGACGGTGACATCAATATTGATTATGTCACCGTCTTTAAGCCGCTTTTCGCCGGGGATACCGTGACAGACGACATGGTTGACCGAGGTGCAAATGGATTTCGGGAATCCGCGGTAATTGAGCGGCGCCGGGATCGCATCCAGCGTATTGACGATATAATCGTGGCAGAGCCGATCCAGTTCGCCGGTGGTGACGCCGTCGGCAACGTGGGGGCGAATCATCGCCAACACTTGCGCCGCGAGCCGGCCCGCGACCCGCATCTTTTCGATCTCCTGAGGTGTCTTAACCGTGACCGGCATGGGATAGAGGGATTGCGCGCGCTGGCGTCCGATTGTTGCCCTACATCAACTATGGTATAAAGCGCGGGCTTTCATAGCAAACTACTCACACACGGTAAGCTGCGTCAGGGTGCCCGGTGACAGGGTCAATGCATGGAGTGTGGAGGTCTAACCCGATTTAGGAGTGATTCCATGGTTGAGGTAAGCATGCGCCAGATGCTCGAGGCCGGTGTCCATTTTGGCCACCAGACCCGCTACTGGCACCCGAAGATGGCCCCCTATATCTTCGGAGAACGCAATAAGATCCATATCATCAACCTCGAAAAAACGCTGCCCTTGTTCAACGAGGGCATGGCCTTTCTGCAGAAGCTGGCGGGGCGCAACGGAACCATCCTGGTGGTCGGAACGAAGCGGGCCGCGCAAGAGGTGGTAAAAACCGAGGCGACCCGCTGTGGGATGCCGTACGTGAACCGCCGCTGGATGGGGGGTACGCTCACCAATTTCCGGACCATCAGGCGTTCCGTCAACCGTTTGAAAGAGATCGCAGCCATGTCGGAGGAAGGCGGTCTGGCCGAGCGTCTGAGCAAGAAGGAGGCGCTCCGCTACCGTCGCGAGCACGAGAAGCTCGAGCGCAGTCTCGGAGGCATCAAGGACATGGAAGGTCTTCCCGATGCGCTGTATATCATCGATGTCGGGCATGAAAAAAATGCCGTGGCGGAAGCAAGGAAACTGAATATCCCCATTGTCGCCGTAGTCGATAGCAACCATTGCCCCGATGGGATCGACTTTATGATTCCCGGCAATGACGATGCTATCCGCTCGATCGAGCTTTATCTTAAGACCGCCGCGGATGCCATCGTGCAAGGGCGCGTGACCATACCTGAAGCGGCGGTGGTGGGAGGGGACGAGTTTGTGGAGCTTGACGCCTCGGGCGAACCGATACGCCTATCCCCCAAGGAAGAAGATGAGCGGGCCGGGCTAAAAAAGAATGCCGTACCGCGTAAGAAAACGGCAAAGAAAAAAGTACCGATAAGGACGCGAGCGGCGGGCTCTACGAGGGCTACCCGAGAGGCGGAGGATACCGATGCGGTCCCGGCGGCCGAGGAAGCGGCGGCCGATTCTCCGGAGCCGTCCGCTCCTTGATACGATCACCGCAGTGAGCCGGGCCGCTCTGCCGGGGTTTTGATCGAAACGTCATGATGCACAGGGGATGAGAATGGAGATCACCGCCGCGACGGTAAAAGAGCTTCGGGAACGCACCGGGGCCGGTATGTTGGACTGCAAGAAAGCGTTGGTGGCCGCGGCGGGCGATCTTGAGCAGGCTATCGATATCCTGCGTAAATCCGGGGCCGCGAAAGCGGCGAAGAAAGCCGCACGAATAGCTGCCGAAGGCGTTATCGTCATCAACGTGGCGCCCGGCGCGGCGACGGCGGCGATGGTGGAGGTTAACTGCGAGACGGATTTCGTGACGCGCGCCGATGATTTCAAGGCATTCGCGGAAGCGGTGAGCGGTTGTGTCCTCACCCAACGGCCTGTCGATACCGACGCGTTGTTGCGTCTACCCTTGGCGGACGGGCAGGAGACAGTGGCCGCCCGCTGCGAACAACTGGCCGCCAAGATCGGGGAGAAGGTACAGGTGCGGCGCTTTACTTGGCTCGAAGCCGGAAGCGGCATCCTCGGGATCTACCCGCACGGCACCAAGATCGGCGTCTTGGTCAGCATGGCCGGAGGGAATGCAGCAATAGCGAAAGATATCGCGATGCACATCGCGGCGAGCCGTCCCCTGTGCGTGCATGAGTCAGAGGTCCCCGCGGATCTCTTGGCGCGCGAGAAAGAGATCTTCGCGGCGCAAGCGGCGAAAACCGGGAAGCCGCCGGCGGTGCAAGAGAAGATCGTGGCCGGCAAACTGCAAAAATATAAGAATGAAGTCGCCCTCTTGGGCCAAGCGTTTGTAAGGAACCCCGAGGTAACCGTGGGAAAGCTGTTGGCGGGGGCCGGGGCGAGCGTACGCGCCTTCCAACGATTCGCGGTTGGGGAGGGGCTCGAAAAGCGCGTCGAGAATTTTGCGGCGGAGGTTATGGCCCAAGCACGTGGGGGTTAACTCGCGGTGAGCGCCGGGACCCCGAAATACCGCCGCATCCTGGTTAAGATGAGCGGCGAAGCTCTCATGGGCAAGAGCGATTACGGCATCGACCCCGAAGTGATACACCGTCTGGCCGGCGAGATCAAAGAACTGGCGGCCTGTGGTGCGCAGGTGGCGATTGTCATCGGCGGCGGCAATATACTGCGCGGCCAAGGGTTGGCGGCCAAAGGAATAGATCGGGTTACGGCCGATCACATGGGTATGCTCGGGACCGTGATTAATGCCTTGGCCTTGCAGGATGCCCTGGAGCGTATCGGTTTGTTCGCCCGGGTGATGTCGGCGATCCGCGTGAATCAAATCTGTGAGGACTATATCCGCCGCCGCGCGGTCCGGCATCTGGAAAAGGGCCGGGTGGTGATCTTCGCGGCCGGAACGGGCAACCCTTTCTTTACCACGGATTCCGCGGCGAGCTTGCGTGCAATCGAGATCAACGCCGAGCTTATGATCAAGGCGACCAAAGTCGATGGCGTCTATTCAGCCGATCCCCGCAAGGTTCGGGATGCGCGCCGCTATGATCAGTTAGATTATGACCAGGTGCTTGTCGATAAACTGGGAGTTATGGATGCAACCGCGGTCGTGCTCTGCCGGGACCACGCCCTGCCGCTGCGGGTGCTTGATATGAGCAAGCCGGGCGCGCTGCTGCGAGCCGTGATGGGTGGCAAGGAAGGAACGCTCGTGACCAACGTCGCGCGCGCCGGGCCGGGACCATGATCGACACTATTACCCGGGCTGCCGATACGCGCATGCACAAGGCCATAGAGTCCTTGCAGCACGAACTAGCGAAGGTTCGCACGGGACGGGCTCACACCAGCTTGCTCGATCACATCAAGGTCGATTATTACGGATCGGAAGTTCCGATCAGTCAGGCGGCGACGGTCACGGTGATCGATCCGCGCACCCTAGGGGTGACGCCTTGGGATAAAAGCATGGTGAAGACCGTCGAGAAGGCAATCTTGAATTCCGACCTTGGACTCAATCCTGCGACGGCGGGCGATCTCATTCGCGTGCCCTTGCCGGCCTTGACCGAGGAACGGCGGCGCGATCTCATCCGCGTCGTCAAGACCGAGGCCGAACAAGCCCGGGTCGCCGTCCGAAACATTCGCCGCGATGCGAACCACCATCTGAAGGAACTGGTGAAAAAGAAGGACATCTCCGAAGACGACGAGCGCCGGGCCGAGGAGAAGATACAGCGTTTGACCGATGATAATATCGCGCGTATCGAGGAGGTTCTGGCCGCCAAGGAGAAGGATCTATTGGAAGTCTAACCTTGGCTGACGGCAGTTCACGTCCAACGGACCAGGAGCGCGACGATGATCGCTACAGGAAGCGCGCCACTATCCCCCGCCACCTGGCCATCATCATGGACGGTAATGGCCGCTGGGCGAAACGCCGGAGATTGCCGCGGGTTGCCGGTCACCGGGCTGGTGTCGAGGCGGTGCGCCGGATGGTCGTGCCCTGCGCGCAGATGGGCGTCGAGGTTCTGACGCTGTTTGCGTTTAGCAGCGAGAACTGGCGTCGGCCCAAGCGAGAGATCGCGCTACTCATGGAGCTATTTTTTACCTCGCTGCAGGAAGAAGCCACGAAGCTTAGCGAGAACAACGTCCGGCTGCGGGTGATTGGCGACGATTCCGCGTTTCCGTCCAAGCTGCGGGGGAGCATCGATGAGGTACAGAAATTAACCCAAGGAAACAGCGGGCTTACTTTGGTCATCGCGGCGAACTATGGGGGGCGTTGGGATATTACCCAGGCCGCGAGAGCGCTTGCCAGTCAGGTCGCGGCAGGCGTCATGAGGGCCGAGGATATTACGGAAGCCGCGGTGGAAGCACACCTAAGCCTCGGCGATCTCCCCGACCCCGACCTTATAATTCGCACCGGTGGCGAGCAGCGCATCAGCAATTATTTGCTCTGGCAATTGGCGTACACCGAGTTTTTTTTTACCGACTCTCTGTGGCCGGACTTCACGCCGGCTCACCTGGAAATGGCGCTTAACTCTTATGCAATGCGACAGCGGCGATTCGGCAAGACAGGCGAGCAGGTCGAATGCGTTCGCGGCGCTTAGGCGCCGCATTGTCACCGCCGCCATTCTCATCCCGCTGGTGCTCGGTACCTTGTTTTTTTTGCCGACCGCGGGCGTGGCGGTTGTTTTTGGCGCCTTCATCGCGTTGGGCGCGTGGGAATGGAGTTACCTCGCCGGTTGGTCGGCGTTCCAACCGCGTGTTTACTATACGATCGCGACCTCTGTCTGCATGGCAGCGGCGTACTGGCTCTTGAGCTTGTCGTGGGTTAAGGATCAGATGGCCGGCGGCGCCCTGCTCTTGTTGGGCGGGTGGTGCGCCGCGTTCTATTGGCTGCTCGATTATCAGCGCCGCGGGATCGGTATTCCGAAGTCGCGGCCGTTACTGTGCGCGGCCGGTTTGTTTGTCGTGGTCCCCGGCTGGGCGGCGCTCATCGGTTTGCATGGCCGCGCCGATGGCGGGGTGTTCTTGGTGGTCGCGCTCATGCTGGTGATTTGGTCGGCGGACATCGGGGCCTTTTTTGCCGGCAAGCGCTGGGGCAAGCATCGGCTCGCGGATAAGGTCAGCCCCGGCAAGACCTGGGAGGGATTATGGGGTGGATTGGCTGCCTCGGGTGCGGTCGGGTGGCTATGTTCAGGGTGGATCCCCTTACGTTTTGCGGACCGCGTGGGGTTTATGACCCTCTGTCTCGCCACGGTCCTATTCTCGGTGCTCGGAGATCTGTTCGAGAGCTTGGTGAAACGGCAAGCGGGGGTAAAAGATAGCGGTAGCCTGTTGCCCGGGCACGGCGGGATCCTTGACCGCATCGATAGTTTGATGGCTGCCGCGCCGGTGTTCGCCCTCGGCACTGCCGTCGGGTTGCCATTGTGATTGGTCTGACAATCTTGGGGTCGACAGGCACCATCGGCGTTAATACGCTCGATGTGGTGGCGCGCCATCGCGAGCGTTTCCGGATTATCGCGCTGACCGCCCATCGCGATCTCGAGCGGCTGGCGAGCCAATGCGAGGTCTGGAATCCGCCCTATGCCGTGATGGTGGATGAAACCAAGGCATTGGAACTTGAGCGCCGCTTGGCCACGAGCGCGCCCGGTGTTCGCGTGCTTTCCGGATGCGCCGGCTTGGAAGCGGTCGCGAGCGCCCCGGAAACCGATTATGTGATGGCCGGGATCGTCGGTGCGGCGGGGCTGCTGCCCACGCTCGCCGCAGCGCGCGCCGGCAAACGCATTCTCCTGGCGAACAAGGAAGCGCTGGTCATGTCGGGGCGCATCTTCATGGAAGCGGTCAAGAATAGCGGCGCCGAGCTGCTGCCCATCGATAGCGAACATAACGCCATCTTTCAATGTCTGCCCCCCTCCTTTGCCGCAGGACTGGAACGGGTGGGCGTCCGGCGTATACTACTTACCGGATCGGGGGGGCCGTTTCGCAAGACGCCGCTTGCCGATCTGCGCGCCGTGACTCCCGATCAGGCTTGCGCCCATCCCAACTGGGTCATGGGACGCAAAATATCCGTGGACTCCGCAACCCTGATGAATAAGGGGCTCGAGTTCATCGAAGCCTGCTGGTTGTTCGCAACCACGCCGCCACACGTCGAGGTCGTGCTGCACCCGCAGAGCGTGATTCACTCGCTCGTGGAGTTCATCGACGGCTCGGTGCTGGCGCAGTTGGGTAATCCGGATATGCGCACGCCGATTGCCCATGCCCTGGCCTGGCCGGACCGCATCCCCTCGGGGGTCGCGCCGCTCGATCTTCTGGAAGTGGGGCGGCTGGACTTTGAACCTCCGGATCTCGAGCGTTTCCCGTGTCTGAGTTTGGCCCGTCAAGCGATGGAAGCAGGGGGCACGGCGACCGCGGTGTTAAATGCGGGCAACGAGGTCGCGGTCGATTCGTTTCTCAATGGCAGCTTGCGATTCAGCGATATCCCCGCCGTGGTTGCGGACACCTTAGCGGGTGTCCCAAGCGCGGGAGCCGACTCACTCGAGGCGATCTTGGCCGCGGACGCTGCGGCCAGAGCGCATGCCGCGCGGGCCGTTGCGGCGAGGTGTCAATGATGGATTTCATTTTTTCAGTTCTGGCCTTCATCGCGGCCGTCGGGGTCCTGGTGGTGGTCCACGAGCTCGGTCACTTCTGTGTCGCGCGCGCCGTCGGCATCAAGGTGCTGCGCTTCTCGGTGGGATTCGGAAAACCCATCTGGGGGCGCAGGATCGGCCGTGATCAAACGGAGTTCGTCGTCGCTGCCATCCCCTTGGGAGGCTACGTCAAGATGCTCGATGACCGGGAAGGGCCGGTGCCGCCCGCGGATCTCAGGCGCGAATTCAACCGCCAACCGCTGGCGGCCAGAACCGCGGTGGTGATGGCCGGGCCGCTGTTTAATTTCTTGTTTGCGATCCTCGCTTATTGCGCCATGTACGTGATCGGGATCTCCGGTCTCAAGCCGCAGATCGGCGGGGTCGCCTCGGATTCGATCGCCGCCAAGGCGGGTCTCCGCCCAGGAGTCGAAATCGTTTCCGTGGACGAGGAGCCGACCCCCACCTGGGAGGCGGTGATCAACGAGACGATTCCCAAGGTCGTGGACGGCGAGCCGGTAAACCTCTTGGTACGCGATGAGGACGGTCGCACCCGCAAGGTGGCGATCGATCTGGGCCGAGTGCATATCGATGATCTCGCGCGCGGAAGCTTGTTGCGGCGTCTCGGCATCCAGCCCTATCGGCCCCACCTCGAGGCCGTGATCGGAGATGTACTTGCGGGCGGGGCGGCGGAGCGGAGCGGGCTCCGGGCGGGCGATCGGATCCTCCGGGCCGACGGGCGCCCGATGCAGTCTTGGGAGCAATGGGTCGATTATGTCCAGGAGCGGCCGGAGCAGACGATTCAGCTCCGGGTCGAGCGCGGTGAGACGCCTCTCAGTCTTGAGGTGCGGCCGGAACGGTCGGAGGTCGAAGGCAGAGTAATCGGGCGCATCGGTGCGGGCGTGGCCCCGCCGAAAGATCTCGACCCGGCGCTTGTCGCCACCCAGCGCTACACGCTCTTGGATGCCTTTGGCCACTCCGTGTCGAAGACGCTGGAAATGTCCGTCATCACGTTAAAGATCATCTTTAAGATGGTACTCGGCGAAGCCTCCGTCCGGAATCTCAGCGGGCCGATCAGCATCGCGCAGTATGCCGGGCAGTCCGCCGGTATCGGAATGGCGGCCTTTTTATCGTTTCTTGCGATCGTAAGCGTGAGTCTCGGGGTGCTCAATTTGCTTCCGGTTCCGCTACTGGATGGAGGCCATTTATTGTATTACCTTATAGAGTTGGTGCAGCGCAAGCCAGTCTCGGTGGAGACGCAACGCTTTGCGCAGCAGATTGGGATGGTGCTGCTCGGGAGCCTGATGGCCATTGCGATATACAATGACGTCGCGCGCATCCTCAATTAGAATAAAAAATAAAGAATATGACGGTGGCCGGTCGGACTCTACTGCGGTGGCTCTTCGTGTTGCTAGTGACTGCCCAGACTGCGCTCCCGGCGCTCGGCGGGGAACGGTTTATCATCAATGACATCCGTATCGAGGGCTTGCGGCGGATCGCGCCCGGTACGGTTTTCAACTACCTTCCGGTCAAGGTCGGGGACGAGTTCGACGAAAACCGCTCGGGGGAAGCCATTCGCGCGCTGTTCAAGACGGGATTCTTCAAGGATGTCCGGATAGAGCGCACGGGCGACACTCTGGTCGTGGTGGTCAGCGAGCGTGAGACCATCTCGCAGATCGGTATCTCCGGCAATAACGACATCAAGACCGAGGATCTCTTCAATGCCCTGAAGCAGATCGGGTTCGCCGAGGGAGAGGTCTTCGATCGTTCGCTCTTGGACAAGGTAGAACAAGAGCTTAGACGGCAGTATTTCGGGCAAGGCAAGTATGCGGTTCAGATCGAATCGAACGTAAAGTCGATGGGAAGCAACCGCGTCGCGGTGACGATACAGATTGCCGAGGGACGCGCCGCGCGTATTAAGCAAATCAATGTCGTCGGAAACAAGGCGTACGATGACGACGAGTTGCTGAAAAGCTTTAAACTAACGACGCCCACTCTGATCTCTTTTTTCACCAAGTCCGATCAGTACTCGAAGCAAAAGCTCGGGGCCGATCTCGAAGCCCTGCGTTCGCACTACCTCGACAGCGGGTTTGTCAATTTCAATATCGATTCGACCCAGGTTTCCATTACGCCCGATAAGAGCGATGTGTATGTCACGATTAACGTAAGCGAAGGGGAACGCTACGAAATTTCCGATGTGAAGCTCGCGGGCGATCTCATCGTCCCCGCGGATGATCTTTTTCCCTTGGTGACGACCGGGCGCGGCGAGATATTTTCGAGAAAAGAGGTCACCCAGACGAGCACCAACATTAGCGAGCGGCTCGGCGATGAAGGTTACGCTTTCGCCAACGTGAATCCGGTGCCTCAGATCGATGAAAAATCCAAGACCGTCTCATTGACCTATTTCGTGGACCCGGGCAAGCGCGTGTACGTGCGCAGGATCAACTTTTCGGGTAATGCCAAGACCCGCGACGAGGTGTTGCGGCGGGAGATGCGCCAGATGGAGGGGGCGTGGTTCTCGACCGGCAAGGTGAACCGCTCCAAAACCCGGTTGCAAAAGCTGGGTTACTTCGAGGAGGTCAACGTTGAGACGCCGGCCGTTCCCGAAACCCCCGATCAGGTGGATGTCAATTATTCAGTGGTGGAACGGGCGTCGGGAAATCTATTGCTAGGCTTGGGGTTCTCGCAAACACAAGGGTTGATCTTCAATACCAGCGTGGTTCAGGACAACTTCCTCGGCAGCGGGAAACGGGTGAACTTTGCCTTCAACAATAGCGACGTGAACAGAGTATTTGCCTTGGGCTACATCGATCCCTATTTTACCATCGATGGCATCAGCCAAGGCTTCGATGTCTCCTACCGGGAGACCGACGCCGGGGATGCGAACATTACCCGCTTTGATTCCAAGGTCGCGAGCGCAGGGGTGAACTTCGGCATTCCGGTGTCGGAGTTTAATTTTCTCAATCTCGGTTTCCAGTATGAGAATACCGAGATCAGCCAAGATCCGCGCTTCACGTCCGATGTGGTGCGAGATTTTATTGAGCGGCATGGCAATAAGTTCGATGTGTTGCAGATAAGCTCCGGCTTTGCCTACGACACGCGCAATAAAGCGCTGTTGCCGGACCGCGGCACGTATCATCGCGTCCGGGGCCAAGTGGCGGTGCCGGGCGGGGATCTTCAGTATTATAAAATCGATTACGATGGCCGCTGGTTTTATCCCTTTACCGAGGACTATGTGCTCGCCCTGCAGGGACAGCTCGGTTATGGTGATGGATACGGCGAAACCGAAGTCCTGCCATTTTTCGAGAACTTCTACGCCGGCGGCCCGCGCACCGTGCGCGGTTACGAAGAGAACACCTTGGGGCCCGAGGACGAGGACAACCGTGCGCTCGGGGGGAATGTCATGATCGTCGCCAACGCCGAGCTCATCCTCCCCGTACCCTTTCTGACGGACGTGGAGTCGGTGCGAATTACCGCCTTCGTTGATGCGGGCAATGTTTATGGCGAGGACGAAGATATAGACTTAGATACGATCCGGCTCTCCGCGGGGCTCTCGGGCCTTTGGGTATCGCCCTTCGGGGTTTTAACCGTCAGCGTGGCGCAGCCTTTCAACGATAGCGACACCGATGATACGCAACCCTTTCAATTCACGTTTGGCACTTCGTTTTAATTGGAGCAATATCTTGAAGAAGCTTAAGTTATTTTCGAGTTTGATCGTTTTGTGCGGCGCCGTGGCGGGCACGCCGTCGCTGGCCGCGGATTTGCGCATCGGGGTGGTCAATCCCATCAAGGTGCTGGAGGCCGCCCCGCAGGCCGAGGACGCGCGGAAACGGCTCGAGCGTGAATTCGCGCCGCGCGATAAGAATCTGGTCGCGGCTCAAAGAAGGGCTAAACAGCTTGAAGACCGCCTGGCGAAGGATGCGCCGGTGATGAGCGATACCGAACGCCGCAAGATCGAGCGTGACATCATCGGCGTAAAACGCGATCTCAAACGCGACCAAGATGAGTTTAGAGAGGACCTGAATTTCCGCCGCAATGAAGAATTCGGCAAGATCCAGCGCCAAGTAGTCGAGGCGATCCAGATCCTTGCCAAGGAGCAGGGATTCGATGTCGTTCTCGGAGAAGGCGTGATCTACGCGAATGAGCGCGTGGACGTCACCAGCAAGGTCGTCGAGCGTTTGAAGAAAGGCTACAAAGGCAGGTAGTGCCCCGCCGATGCCCGTTCGCTTAGGCGATCTTGCGCGGTATATCGGAGCGACGCTCCACGGTGACGAGGGGTGCCTGGTCGCGAACATAGCGACGCTCGATACGGCCGAAGCGGGCGATGTATCGTTCTTGTTTGACCGGCGTTACCGGAATTTCCTGAAATTCACGGCAGCCTCCGCGGTCATACTGCATCCGGCCGAGTTGAGCGCATGCCCTGTCGCCGCATTGGTCACCGCGGATCCTTATCTAGCCTACGCGCGCGCCTCCAGCTTATTGAGCCCGCCACCCGCCTTCGATGCCGGCATTCATACCAGCGCTTGTATCGCTCCCACGGCCAGCGTGGATGCGAGCGCGCATGTGGGGGCTTTCGCGGTCGTTGAAGAAGGCGCTCGGATCGGGTCCCGTGCTTTCATCGGTCCGGGCTGTATTATCGGGCGCGCGGTGCGCATAGGCGATCACTCTTGTCTTAGCGCACGCGTTACGGTCATCAGCGGCGCGAGCATCGGCCAGCGCTGTCTGATTCACCCCGGGGCGGTGATCGGCGCGGACGGATTCGGTCTTGCCCGCGATCAAGGCGTGTGGATGAAGATCCCGCAAAACGCGAGCGTGCGCATCGGTGATGACGTGGAGATTGGGGCGAATACGACCATTGACCGCGGTACCTTCAAGGATACGGTCATAGAAGACGGCGTTAAGCTCGATAATCTCATCCAAATCGGACATAATGTGCGTATCGGCGCACACACCGCGATCGCGGGCTGCGTGGGCGTCTCGGGTAGCACGCGCATCGGTAAGCGTTGCATGATAGGCGGTGGCGCAGGCATCGCGGGACACATCGAGATTGCGGACGATGTCGTGATCAAGGGCGCTGCATCGGTCACCAAATCCATCCCCGTCGCGGGTGTCTACTCCTCCGTCTGGCCGGCGCGAGAGGACAAGGAATGGCGGCGGAAAGTCGCCCGCTTCAATAGGCTCGACAAGGAGATGATCCAACGCCGGAACGGTGCGCGCAGCGGCGTGAATGCCAGAAACGAGGGCGAGAGCTTGTGAACAAGCAGGCGTCGCGAAGGCGATAGATGTTACTCGATATTCAGAAAATACGGCGGCTGTTGCCGCACCGCTATCCGATCTTGCTTATTGATCGGGTGCTCGAGTGCGTGGAAGGTCAATCGCTGGTCGCGGTTAAAAACGTCACTATTAACGAACCTTTTTTCAGCGGTCATTTTCCCGATCGGCCGATCATGCCGGGCGTGCTGATTCTGGAGGCGCTGGCGCAAGCGACGGCACTGCTGACCTATAGCTCCGGACAGATCAAGTCCGATCCCGAGGCGACTTATTACCTCGTCGGTATCGATAAGTCACGCTTCAAAAAGCCGGTGGTTCCGGGCGACCAACTGCTCCTATATGTGCGGTTGGAGCGCGAGCTCCGCGGGATCTATCGCTTCGACGCCATCGCCCGCGTGGACGGTAAACCGGTGGCCACGGCCAAGATCATGGGAACCCATTCGGTTGTTAACCGTTGATAGATGCCCAGGCGATCGTAGATCCCGGCGCTAGGCTTGGAAGCGATGTAACGATTGGGCCCTGGTCTCTCATCGGGCCCGATGTGGAGATCGGGGACGGCACGTGGATTGGACCGCATGTCGTGATTGAGGGTCCGGCGCGCATCGGCCGAAACAATCGGATCTTCCAGTTTTGCTCGCTGGGCGCGGATCCCCAGGATAAGAAGTACGGCGGAGAGCGCGATCAAACCCGTCTCGAGATCGGCGATCGCAATACGCTACGCGAATACTGCACCATGAACCGCGGTACGGTCCAAGGCGGGGGGGTGACGCGGATCGGGGACGACAACTGGATCATGGCCTACGTGCACATCGCCCACGACTGCATCGTCGGCAGTCATACCGTGTTCGCGAACGGCGCCTCGCTCGCGGGTCACGTCATCGTCGAAGACTACGCGATTCTCGGCGGCTTCTCGCTGGTGCATCAGTTTTGCCGCGTCGGCGCGTATAGTTTCGCGGCCTTCTCGTCGATCATCGTCAAAGACATTCCTCCCTACGTGATGATATCCCAGAAGCCGGCAAAGGTGCACGGGCTGAATCGGGAAGGGCTCAAACGCAATGGTTTGAGCAATGACACCATCAATCTCCTGCGGCGAGCGTATCGCATATTGTACCGTGAGAATCTCACCGTAGCCGAATCGATCGAGCGGCTCAAGGCCCTCGCGCCCGAGTCCCCGGAGATCGCGCGCTTGATCGAGTTCGTAGGAAAATGTACCCGTGGGATCATTCGCTGAGATCCCCAGTATGCACGCTGTCTTGAATAACGCCGGTTGCCGGTAAACCCCGCGCGTCCCACCATGCAAAGGCTGCGAGCGGCCGTCATCGGCGCGGGCTATCTGGGACGATTCCACGCACAGAAATATGCCGCGCTGCCTGATGTCGATCTGTGCGCGGTGGTCGACCTCATCGAGGAACGGGCGCTGGAAGTTGCCGCCCCGTCTCAAGCCCAAGCGCTCACCGATTATCGGCGCATACTCGATGTGGTCGATGTGGCGTCGGTGGTGGTGCCGCCCGAGTCGCACTACGCGGTGGCGAAAGATTGCTTGGCGGCCGGTGTCCATGTGCTCGTGGAAAAACCGATGACGCGCACGCTCGCCGAGGCCGACGAGCTGATTGCATTGGCCCGGCGTCAAGGATTGGTATTGCAGGTGGGGCACCTCGAACGGTTTAACCCCGCGTTACTCGCTTTACGCGGTATTCTGCACCAACCGATGTTCATCGAATCCCACCGCATCGCCTCCTTCCAACCGCGCGGGGCGGGGGTGAGCGTGGTGATGGATCTGATGATCCACGACATCGACATCATTCTCAATATAGTAGCGAGCGAGGTCGCGGCCATCCGCCCGATGGGGCTTTCCGTCCTGACGGCGGAGGTGGATATCGCGAACGCCCGGCTGGAGTTCGCCGATGGTTGCGTAGCCAACGTGACCGCCAGCCGTGTCAGCCACAGTCCGTTGCGCAAGATCCGGATCTTTCAAAGGGATTGTTATCTTTCGATCGATTACTTGGAACACAAGGTCACCATCGCCAGGCGCGAGCGAGATCGCGCTTCGGAGACAGGCGCGATGCGTATCGTTACCGAAGAAAAAAATATCGAGCGCGCCGATGCACTTCTGCTCGAGCTACAAGGCTTCGTGCACGCCGTAATTAATAAGACGCCGCCTGTCGTCTCGGGAGAAGACGGGCGACGCGCGCTCGCCGTCGCGCTCGCGATCACCGGCGCTATCGAGCACCGATTGCCGAGGCCAAACGCATGTGCCGGCGCCACGGAAGCTGTCTGAGCCATGGCGAAGATTCATCCGACCGCGCTCATTGATCCCGGCGCCCAAGTCGCGGAAGGCATCGCGGTCGGGCCGTTCGCGGTGATAGAAAATGATGTCAGCATCGGGCCCGAGTGCCGGATCGACGCCCATGCGGTCGTTAAGCGTTATTCGCGTCTCGGCCGGGGTAATACCATTCACGAGCACGCGATCATCGGAGGCGATCCGCAAGATCTGTCGTTCAAGCCTTGCGCCAGCTATGTCACGATCGGCGATGACAACGTGATCCGCGAAGGGGTGAGCATACACCGCGCGACCCGTGAGGGTGCAGCCACCTCACTCGGTGATGGAAACTTTCTCATGGCCAACGCCCATGTGGCGCATGATTGCACGCTGGGGAACTTCGTCGTCCTCGCCAATAGCGCGGCCCTCGGGGGCCACGTCTGCGTCGGGGATCGCGCGTTTATTTCCGCGAACGCCGCCGTCCATCAATTCTGCCGCATCGGACGCATCGCTATGATCTCGGGTCTTGCGGGTGTCAACATGGATTGCCTGCCGTTCACGCTAGTCACCGGTGCCCCGGCGCGGGTGGTGGGGCTCAACCGTGTCGGTTTGCAGCGCGCGGGGGTGAACGCTCAAGAGATCTCAGCGCTGAAGCGTGCTTACCAGCTGCTATTCTTGTCCGGTATGGGCACCCGCGATGCGCTCGCGGAGCTTGCAAGCTCGCCTTTCGCGCTGGTACGGGAGTGGAGCGAATTTATCGCGGCGTCCACTCGCGGGTTCGCGCGCCAACGAGGCTAAGGAAGCTCTCCAAGAGTGTCGCGAGCAAGCCCAGATGCGCGAAGCCGCGGAGCGAGTCGCGAGACATATCAGGTAGATAGGCGAGCGACGAGCGAGCACGCGACAAAGCAGATGGGCTGCGCAGTAACTATTGCAGAGCTTCCCTAATGCGCATCGGGATCGTCGCGGGCGAGGCATCGGGTGATCGCCTGGGTGCGGGTCTCATAGCGGCGCTGCGGTGCCGTGAGGATCATCTTGAAGTCGAGGGCGTCGGGGGCGCGCGCATGGAGGAGGCCGGATGCAAGGTGCTTTACCCGATGGACCGGTTGGCCGTCATGGGCGTCTTCGAGGTTCTCGGACGTTATCGCGAGTTAGCGGCAACGCGTGCTCGGCTTGCGGAACATTTCCTTTCGAGCCCTCCGGATCTCTTCGTCGGGATCGATGCGCCCGAGTTCAATCTCGTCCTGGAAGAACGCCTGCGGGCCGCCGGGGTGCGCACCGTGCACTATGTGAGCCCGCAGGTTTGGGCCTGGAGGCCCTGGCGGGTCCGGCGGGTTGCCCGTGCGGTGGACTTGATGCTGGTCTTGTTTCCCTTCGAGGAGAATTTTTACCAATCGCACGGTATCCCCGTGACGTTCGTCGGCCATCCGCTCGCCGATGAGATTGCCGATGCCAACGATAAGGAAGCGGCTCGCGCGGGTTTAGGGCTGTCTCCGGATCGGCCGGTGATCGCACTGCTGCCCGGCAGCCGGAGCAATGAGTGGCGGTATCACGTTGAACCGTTCTTGCAATCTGCCCTTGAACTGCGCAAAACGCGGCCCGATCTCCAGTGCGCGTTCGCCGCCTCGGGGCGCGAGGGCCGCTTATACATCGAAGGCATCCTCCAACGCCTCGACCCGGAAATACCGATTAAGGTATTTGAACACCGTACGCGCGAGGTGATCGCGGCCGCCGATGTGGTGCTTACCGTGTCCGGCACGGCGTCACTCGAGACCTTGCTCGTCGGCCGGCCCATGGTGGTGAGCTATCGCATGTCGGCGTTGAGCTATCTCGTCGCACGGTTTCTGGTACGCGTGCCTTATTTTTCACTGCCGAATCTGCTCGCGGGCCGACGTCTTGTGCCCGAGATCCTCCAGGGCGAGGTCGAACCGCGGCGCCTGGCGCGGGAAGTGTCGCGTTGGCTTGACGATCCGGTCGCGGTGGAAGATTTGAAACAAGCGTTTTCCGCGATTCGCCTGGCATTGCGGCGGCAAGCCAGTCACACCGCGGCCGCGGCGTTATTCGATCTCGCGGGTAAGTAATTTGGCCTGCGCCGAACCCCTATCGGCAAGGAGGCGTTACGGAAGCTAGTGTAGGGCGCGTGTCCGCGCCGTTGGTTGACGATATGATATCGGCATGCCGGACTATCGACGTGCCAACGTGCCGGGCGGCACCTACTTCTTCACCGTTAACACCTATCGTCGCCAAACGTTTTTAACCGGCGCCGACGTGCGCACCGCACTGCGAGAGGCAATCGGGACAGTTCGCCAGACGCATCCATTTCGCATCGATGCTTGGATGCTCTTGCCTGATCATCTCCATGCCCTTTGGACATTGCCTCCCGATGATCACAATTTCTCCCACCGCTGGCGAGTCATCAAGCGCCTCGTCACCCAAGGGTGCGCAGCGCGGCTCCACCGACCGGAGTGGTCAACGGAGCGTCGTAGACAACGCCACCAGAGCACGCTCTGGCAGCATCGGTTTTGGGAACATCTCACGGGACGAGGACGACTTTAACTAGCATGTGGATTACCTCCATTGGAACCCGGTGAAGCATGGCTATGTGCTAGAGGTGAAGGATTGGCCGTATTCAAGTTTTCATCGCTATGTGAAACGGGGCTTGTTGCCGCTCGATTGGGCAAGCACGATGCCGTTATCCGATGGTGATACGTTCGGCGAGCGAATGGGCGCGGACACGCTTGCTGGGTAGGGCGTGCCGTGGGCGCCTTCACCGACCGAGATATTTCGGTACGCCGAAAGGTGGCGCGGGGACGCGCCCTACGCTTGCTACATCATGTTAGACTTCGCGTTCTAGGCGTGCGCAAAGGACTCTGTGATGGCGAAACCCCGTGTGTTCATAAGCTCAACGTTCTACGACCTCAAGCACGTGCGGAGCTCTCTGGAGACGTTCATGGTCACACTGGGCTACGATCCGGTGCTCTCAGAGAAGGGGAGCATAGCCTACTCTCCAGACGTTCCTTTGGACGAGTCTTGCTATCGCGAGGCCAAGGCATGCGACATCTTTGTCCTGATCATGGGCGGCCGCTACGGCTCAGAAGTGAGCCAATCGGCCGGCCCTGAAGCCAAGGGGTTCTACGAGCGCTACGAGAGCATCACGCGCAAGGAGTATGAGTCAGCCCTGGAGCGCGGCATTCCCATCTACATCTTGCTCGACAAGTCTGTCTACTCGGAGTACGAGACTTTCAAGCGGAACCGAGACAACCAAACAATCAAGTATGCGCATGTTGACTCAGAGGCTGTGAAAAAATTGTTTGCAGGGGATCGCCAATTGATCATGAATATGCGATCCTGGCACCATGAGTAAAGAACCTTCGCTGTTCCCTGATCTCCCACAACCCGATACCACT
>Ga0136630_1000020_pt1 | contig 38903 bp, 38 predicted proteins | sample AntDrymUQ5682106_2_FD_105496 | JGI IMG/M metagenome (GOLD analysis project Ga0136630, IMG submission 105496) | Polar desert sand microbial communities from Dry Valleys, Antarctica - metaG UQ568 (21.06) | ecosystem: Environmental > Terrestrial > Soil > Desert | place: Antarctica: Dry Valley...
AGCCCGCTCCTCCCCCACCCGCCCCACCGCCAGAGCCGCCACCACCGCCGCCGCCGGACGATGACGACGACGAGGGCGAGCTCGAGATCGACGACGACGAAGACGATGACGACGAGGAGGACGACTGAATGAGTCAGCCCGGCGCCGCCTGCGCATGCACTCGGTGCCCGTACGCATCCGCATCACCGCTGCCGTCGTGCTGCTTGTCGGGCTCGCCCTCACCGGTGCCGGATTCGTCGTCTATGTGTTGCAGCTGCGCCAGATCGACGAGAACGTCAACGCCGCGATCACCCAAGAGCTGGAGGAGTTCAAGCGGTTCCAGGTGGAGAGCTCCGAGGAATTCGCGGATCCCGCAGCTCTGATCAGGGCCAACCTGCGCAGCAACGTCGCTGGTGAGAACGAGCTCTTCGTCGGCTTCATCGGCGGCGAGTGGGCATTTGCCCAGCAGAACCGCTACAGCGACCACAGCACGTACGACGACCTGAGGACCGATCCGGCGCTCGCCGAGGGAGTGAACCGGGTCCTGCCCGAGGGTGGGTCGTTCCGGCTCGACACCGAGCTCGGGCCCACTGTGGTCACCGTGCAGCCGGTCAGCTCCGCGAACGAGACCGCCGACGGGGCCTTCGTCATCCTGTACCTGCTGACCTCGGACCAGGACGCGCTCGGTGACGTGATGCGGACGTACGCGATCGTCGCCTTCCTCTCCCTGATCGCGATCTCGGCCACGGCGTACGGCGTGGCCGGACGGCTGCTTCGTCCGGTACGCCGAATCCACGCGACCGCCCAGACGATCAGCGACACCGACCTGAGCCGCCGGCTGGAGGTGACGGGCAACGATGACCTCACCGACCTGTCGCACACGTTCAACGCCATGCTCGATCGACTCGAGGAGGCGTTCGACGGGCAACGGCGTTTCCTCGACGACGCTGGTCACGAGCTGCGCACACCGATCACGATCGTCCGAGGGCACCTCGAGCTGCTCGATGCCGACGACGCGGCCGAGGTCAAGACCACCACCTCGCTGGTGATCGACGAGGTGGATCGCATGTCACGGCTCGTCGACGACCTGATCCTGCTGGCGAAGACCAGGCGGCCCGACTTCTTGCGCCCCGACTGGCTCGACGTCGGCGAGCTGACCGACGACCTCGCCGACAAGGTAAGCGGCTTCGGCGACCGCACGTGGTCGGTAGACCACCGGGGCAGGGGCAGCGCGTTCGTCGATCGGCAGCGGATCACCCAGGCGATGCTGCAGCTGGTGGACAACGCGGTGCGTCACACCGAGGTGGGCGACTCCATCGCGATCGGCAGCATCCAGGACGACGACGCGCTGCGCCTGTGGGTCCGTGACACCGGCGTCGGCATCGGGCACGAGCACCAGCAGGTCATCTTCGACCGCTTCCGCCAGGTTGATCCGAACAGCCTGCCGGGGTCTGGCCTCGGGTTGTCCATCGTGTCAGAGATCGCGCGGGCGCACGGCGGCGACGTGGGAGTCACGTCCGTCCTGGGCGGCGGCTCCACCTTCACCGTCACCCTTCCCCGCACCGACCCCCAGTGGAGGACGTCATGAGACTGATTCTGGTCATCGAGGACGAGCCACGGATCGCCGCGTTCATCGAGAAGGGCCTGCGCGCCGAGGGATACACCCCTACCGTCGCTGCCGACGGCATCACCGGCTTCGACTACGCGATGTCGGGCGAGTTCGACCTGACCATCCTGGACATCGGGCTGCCGGGCATGGACGGTTTCGAGGTCCTCTCCCGGCTGCGCGACTCGGGCAGCTCGATGCCTGTCGTCGTGCTCACTGCACGTGACTCCGGCACCGACACCGTGCGGGGCCTCGAGGGTGGGGCCGACGACTACGTGGCCAAGCCTTTTCGCTTCGCCGAGCTGATGGCCCGCGTCAAATTGCGCCTGCGCACCCGCATCGAAGCCACCGGCGACTCGACCGCCGTCCTCGAGCATGGTCGGGTTCGGCTGGACCTGCTGACCCGCCGGGCCACCGTGGGCGGCGAGATCGTCGACCTGTCGGCGCGTGAGTTCGCGTTGGCCGAGGTGTTCCTACGCCATCCCGGGCAGGTGCTGACCCGCGAGCAGCTGTTGTCTCACGTCTGGGGCTACGAGTACGACCCGGGCTCCAACGTCGTCGACGTGTACGTGGGATACCTGCGCAAGAAGCTCGGAAGCGACCCGATCACCACGGTCCGCGGCATGGGCTATCGACTCGGCTGACGCGCTCGGTCTACCAGGGTCCCCTGGTGAATTGCACTGACCATGGGACGCAACCCATGGGCAGTGACAACATGCCATGGGCCCCTGGTAAACCTGTGACGCGTGGGATGCAGCGGGGGGATTGGTGGCACGCCGGACACGGACGGCGCAGGGCACGGCAGGCGACCTCCCCCGGAGCGGAGGTCGCCTCCCCGTGCTCGTCGGCTTCGCCGAGGTGTGACGAAGCCGTGCCTGCTCTGGTCGTTCGTCGCCCGAGCGACAGTGGATGGGTGCCGGCGTGAGCAATGTCGAAAATCAGGTCATCGCTGGTCGATGGGCATCGCGATGTCGACCACGGGCGTACGGGTCGGGAAGACACCGAGGGACGTGAGCTCGCCGGTGACCAGGTTGACCCGGAACCGGGTCCGGTCGCCGATCATGCACCTGGCCGGTGGCCAGCAGTCACCCGCTGGGCGGCGCCGGTGTCGTCGAGGAACGAGTGAAGGCGAATCCGCCCTCCTGACGAGGCATGACCCCCGTCTTGCCGGTGGCAGCGAGCTGGCCGCTGCCGGCCGGCGACTGGATCGCCACCTGCTGCAGATGCATGTCGAGGTCGTACAACGTGGTGCTGGTGTCCGCGTCGAGGTCGTTGTTGCTGTACGCGGCAGCGGTGATCCCGGTGGCGACCTCGGGCAGCGGCGGATGCGTCAACAGACCGTCCACGGTGGTGACCGGTGTCACGTGGTTGACGTCGTGCCGCAGGTTCTGACCGGTGTCGGAAACGTCGACGCCGGTCGGTCGCCAGCGTGTGGGGGGATGTACGCACGCACGGGTGCCCGCGTGCAGTACGCGGCGGCTCAGTGCCCGTCGGGGTCCGAGGCACCCTCGTCGTCGCGCCGGCGGTACGGGTCCGGCTCCCCGGCGAAGGCTGCGCCCTGTGCCCGCTGGGCCACCGCTGCGTCGGACTCCCGAGCCCGGACGAGCAGCTCGTCGATGTGCCGGGCGTTCTCCGGAACTCCGTCGAGCACGAACGCCAGCGTGGGGGTGTGCCGCATGCCGAGCTGTTTGCCGACCTCGGACCGGATCACGCCGGTAGCACTGCTCAGCGCCGCAGCCGTCGAGTCGATCTCCTCGGCGCCGCCCATGACCGTGTAGAACACGGTGGCGCCCTGGGTGTCACCGGTGACACGGACGTCCGTGACGGTGACAAACCCGAGCCGGGGATCCTTGATCCGTCGCTCCAGCATCTCGGCGACTATCACGTGGATGCGGTCCGCAACCTTGCGTACACGCGGTGAACTCATCTGACTGACTCGATTCAACTCGTCGGTTGCCGGTGCCGGTCCCGGTCGAAGCGCCGCCCTCAGGCCCGAGGGATCTCGCGCATCTCGAAGGACTCCACCACATCACCGATCTTGATGTCGTTGTAGCCACGCAGCGTCAAGCCGCACTCGAAGCCCTCGCGCACCTCGTTGGCGTCGTCCTTCTCCCGCTTCAGGCTGCCGAGGTCGAGGTTCTCGGCGACGACAGCACCGTCCCGCAGCAGCCGCACCTTGGCGTTGCGACGCAGCACCCCGGAGGTGACCATGCAACCGGCGATGTTGCCGATCCGGGACGAGCGGAAGATCGCACGGATCTCTGCTTGCCCCAGGGCCGACTCCTCGAACTCCGGCTTGAGCATGCCCTTGAGTGCGGCCTCGATCTCCTCGATGGCCTGGTAGATCACCGAGTAGTACCGGATCTCCACGCCCTCACGGTCGGCGAGCTCCGTCGCCTTGCCCTGCGGGCGGACGTTGAAGCCGATGATGATCGCCTCGGATGCCGCCGCCAGGTTGACGTTGGTCTCGGTGATGGCGCCGACACCGCGGTCGATGACCCGCAGGTTGACGTCGCCGACGTCGAGCTGCACGAGTGCATCCTCGAGCGCCTCGACCGAACCGGACACGTCCCCCTTGAGGATGAGCAGCAGCTCGTCGGTGCCGCCCTTCTCCATGCTGGACATGAAGTCCTCGAGGGTTCGCCGGCCGGTGCGCTGCGCGAGCAGTGCGTTGCGCTCGCGCGCCTCACGCTTCTCGGCGATCTGCCGGGCGATGCGGTCGTCGTCGACCACCATGAGGTTGTCCCCTGCGCCTGGCACGGCGGTGAGGCCGAGCACGAGGACCGGCCGCGACGGGGTCGCCTCCTCGACGTTGACGCCGTGCTCGTCGAGCATGGCGCGCACCCGGCCGTACGCCGGACCGGACACGACCGAGTCACCGACGCGCAGCGTGCCGCGCTGGATCAGGACGGTGGCGACCGCACCGCGACCGCGGTCGAGGTGCGCCTCGATGGCCAGGCCCTCCGCAGGCTGGTTCGGGTTGGCCCGCAGGTCCAGCGACGCGTCGGCGGTCAGCACGATCGCCTCGAGCAAGGCCTCCATGTTGAGGTTCGCCCTGGCCGAGACGTCCACGAACATCGTGTCGCCGCCGTACTCCTCGGGCACCAAACCGTACTCGGTGAGCTGTCCGCGCACCTTGGTCGGGTCGGAGTCCTCCTTGTCGATCTTGTTGACTGCGACCACGATCGGCACACCCGCGGCCTTGGCGTGGTTCAACGCCTCCACGGTCTGCGGCATGACGCCGTCGTCGGCGGCCACGACGAGCACCGCGATGTCGGTGGCCTGTGCGCCACGGGCACGCATGGCGGTGAACGCCTCGTGACCCGGGGTGTCGATGAACGTGATCCGACGTTCGCTGTCGTCGACGACGGTGGCGACCTGGTAGGCACCGATGTGCTGGGTGATGCCGCCGGCCTCCTTGTCGACGACGTTGGCGTTGCGCAACGCGTCGAGCAGCTTCGTCTTTCCGTGGTCGACGTGGCCCATCACGGTGACCACCGGCGGACGGGCGGCGAGGTCGGCCTCGCTGCCCTCGTCCTCACCGAAGGCCAGCGAGAAGCTGTCGAGCAGCTCGCGGTCCTCGTCCTCGGGTGAGACGACCTCGATCTGGTAGTTCAGCTCCTCGCCGAGCAGCCGCAGCGTCTCGTCGTTGACCGACTGGGTCGCGGTCACCATCTCACCGAGCGCGAACAGCACCTGCACGAGCGCGGCCGCGTCGACGTTCACCTTGTCGGCGAAGTCGGTGAGCGACGCACCTCGGGCCAGTCGCACGATCTCGCCGTCGCCCTTGCGGACGCGGACGCCACCGATCGCCGGTGCCTGCATGTTGTCGAACTCTTGACGCTTCGCCCGCTTGGACTTGCGTCCACGACGCACCGGGCCACCGGCTCGACCGAACGCACCCTGGGTGCCACCCCGACCGGCGCGACCACCACCGCCGGGACGACCACCGGGGCCGCCACCGAAACCGGGCCTACCGCTGGGACCGCCACCGGGGCGACCTGCGCCGGCCGGAGCGCCGGGACGCCCACCCGGGCTGGGCCGTCCCCTGCTGACGCCAGGCCCGCCGGGCCCACCAGGACCACGGCTGCTGACGCCGGGTGCGCTCTGCTTGGGCATCATCGCCGGGTTGGGACGAGGCATGCCAGGACGGGGGGCGGGACGCGGCCCGCCGGCACGGTCGCTGCCCTCGCGCGCCACTGGGGGACGAGGCGGCATACCGGTGCCAGGGGCTGCTGCTGCGCCGGGCGCAGGACCGGTGCCGGAAGCGGTTCCGGGACGGCCGGGACGCTGCATGCCCTGCGTGCTGGAGAACGGGTTGTTGCCCGGCCGCACCGAACCGCCTCGCGCGCTCGGACGCGGCGACGGACGAGGGCCGGGACGCGCGGGTGCCGACTGCGCGGAGGCGGCCGGGGCCTCGGGAGCATCCGGGGGCGGCGCTGACCGCTCCGACGGCGGCGGCTGCGTCGGAACCTGCGCCTGCTCGACGCCGTTGCCCGGGACGGGGGAAGGCGGAACCGCTCCAGCCGGGACCGGTCGGACCGGCGCGTCCGACGCAGGGGCGGGCGCTGTTGGGGCGGGCGCTTCCTTGGTGGCGGCGGTTGACGGAGCGCCCTGTTCACGCAGCTTGTCGCCGAACGACTCATTCAGGCGGCGTACGACGGGCGCCTCGACCGTGGAGGAGGCCGACTTGACGAACTCCCCCATGTCTTTGAGGGTCGCCAGGATGACTTTGCTTTCGACCCCGAGCTCCTTGGCGAGCTCGTGGACTCGGACCTTGGCCACTGTTCTCCTTCTAGGTCCGACTCCCAGTGGGGCACCGGACCGCTAGTTGACGTGCAGGCTCATCTCGAGGACTTCATCGAGGGCTCATGAGCGTGTGCTCCGCTTCTCATCGGTGTGCCCCGCCGGGCGGCGAGGTCGTGGTGCTGCTGACCTGATCAGGTGGCGACGTCAGCGAGCCCTCTGGGTCGCCCAGGTAGGCCTTGACCGCAGCCAGCTCGATCTGTCCTTCCACCCGCAGGGCTCGGGTGAACGCCTTGCGGCGGACGGCGAGCTCCAGGCACGCGAGAGACGGATGCAGGTGCGCCCCTCGTCCCGGTGCCGATCGACGCGGGTCGGGAACCGCCGTGACGGCTGAACCTGAGACGACCGCGACGATCCGGATCAGTTCGGATGGGGTCACCCTGTCCCGGCACCCGATACAGGTACGAACGGGCTGAGCACGTGCGGAACCCTTGCGGGACCGGTTCGGGGAGACCACCGTCACTTAGTCTAGCCGTTCTCGACGACAGATGATTCCCCGGTCCGCGCAGGCGCGTCTGAACGGATGTCGATCCGCCATCCGGTGAGCCGAGCAGCCAGCCGCGCGTTCTGCCCCTCCTTGCCGATCGCCAGGGAGAGCTGGAAGTCCGGCACCACCACCCGCGCGGACCTGGTGGCCCAGTCGACCACCTCGACACTGCTGGCTCGCGCCGGCGACAACGCGTTCGCCACGAAGGTGGCGGGGTCGTCGGAGTAGTCGATGATGTCGATCTTCTCGCCGTGCAGTTCGTTCATCACGTTGCGTACCCGCGCGCCGACCGGGCCGATGCAAGCACCCTTGGGGTTGACTCCGTCCACGGTGCTGCGCACGGCGACCTTCGACCGGTGGCCAGCCTCGCGCGCGATGGCGACGATCTCGACCGTCCCGTCGGCGATCTCGGGCGCTTCGAGCGCGAACAGGCGCTTCACCAGGTTGGGATGCGTCCGGGAGACGGCCACGGTCGGCCCGCGCAGGCCCTTGCGGACGCTGACGATGATGCACTTGATGCGCGAGCCGTGTGCGTAGCGCTCACCTGGCACCCGCTCCGCGACCGGCATCAGGGCCTCGATGCGCCCGAGGTCCACCAGGACGTCGCCGGCCTCGCGGCCCTGCTGGACCGTCCCGGAGACGATGTCGCCCTCCTTGCCGACGAACTCCCCGTACCGCACGACGTCCTCGGCGTCGCGCAGCCGCTGCAGGATGATCTGCTTGGCCGTCGTGGCCGCGATCCGGCCGAAGCCGGTCGGCGTGTCGTCGTACTCGCCGACGGCGTCGCCGTTCTCATCCAGCTCCTTGGCCCACACGGTCACGTGTCCGGTCTTGCGGTCGAGCTCGACCCGCACGTCGGTCCCCGCCCGGTCATCGCGCTGGTAGGCGACCAGCAGCGCCTGCTCGATCGCCTCCACCACGACGTCGAACGGAATCTCCTTCTCCCGTTCGAGTCCCCGCAGCGCCGTCATGTCGATGTCCATCAGGCCGGTCCTTCCTTGCGGTTGAACTCCACCTGGATGCGTGCCTTGTCGACTGTGCCGAACGCAAGGACGTGTGCCCTCCCGTTGACGTCGACAGTGACCTGCTCGTCGTCGGAGTCCTTGATGCGACCGGTCACCGTCTCGCCCTCGTGCGTGGTGACCTTGACCAGCCGGTCGTGGTTGCGCCGCCAGTGTCGTGGCCGGGTCAGCGGACGGTCCACGCCGGGTGAGCTGACCTCCAGCGTGTACGGCCGCTCGCCCATCACATCGGTCTCGTCGAGCGCCTCGGACAGCGAACGCGTCAGCTCGCCGAGGTCGTCGAGGCTGACGCCGCCGTCCCTGTCGACAGCGACCCGCAGCAACCGGTGCCGACCGGCAGCGGAGACCTCCACCGCCTCGATGTCCAGACCCAGCTCACTGGCCCGAGGGGCGAGAGCTCCTTCCACCCGATTTGGGCTGGGGGTGGGGCTCACGACGACCTCCTCGCTGTGTGGTTGTCCGCGCGGCACACGCGGTCGCTGCGCCGGTCAGCCTATCGGGACGCTGCTCGTGCCGACGAACGGTGGACCCGTGTCGCAGTCGGAGCCCACGCCTCTGGCGGTAGCGTCATCGCCGTGTCCTCCCTGAGCCGGCGTACGTTCCTGGGTGCCGCCGGAGCGGTCGCCGGAGCCGCCGTCGTGGGGTGCGACGGGTCGTCGCCGACCGCACGGTCCGGGCCGGCCGGTACCGGAGCTCCGGACGCCGAGCTCGTCGCGGCGGCAGTGACGACGCACCGGGCGCTGCTGGCGTCCTACGGCGGCATCGTTCGTGCGCACCCGTCGACCCGTCCCGAGGTCAAGGTGCTGATGGACCAGCTCGGTGAGCACCTGAGCGCCCTCGGAGCGCCGACCCACCAGTCCGGCCGGCCGCCCCCTGCGCGCCGCCGCCGGCCGGAAGCGCTGACTGCGCTGCGCGATGCGGAGGCGGGCGCCAGCGCGGATCGCGTCGCCGACAGCCGGTTCGCAGAGTCCGGGGACGTCGCGCGGGTACTGGCCTCGGTGGCCGCCTGCCACGCCCAGCACGTCGACGTACTCGACGACCTGCTGAGGGCCGGCCGATGAGGCGCGAGGAGTCGGACCCCCTCCTGCCCTGCCTGCAAGTGGTGCTGGCCGGAGAGCATGCGGCCCTTTACGCGTACTCGGTCATCGGGGGACGGCTGGGCCCCGGCGGTTCAACAGCGACTCGGGCCGTTGCGGCCTACGACGTGCACCGGACCCGACGAGACCGCCTGGCCCGGCGGCTGCACGACCTCGGCGAGCGACCCGTCGCCGCCGAGCCTGGGTACGCATTGCCCCTGCCGGTCCAGGACGCGACGTCGGCGGCGGCACTGGCGCAGCAGGTCGAGGACCGCTGCGCGGTGCTCTACGCCTCGCTCGTGGCCACCGCACCCGCTTCCACGGTGGAGCGGTCGCTGGGGTCGACCAGCCTGGTGGACGCTGCCACCCGGGGTCTGGACTGGGGTGCGCCAGCCACGGCGTTCCCGGGCGTCAGCTGACTCTGACCTCCACCCGGAGCGTCACGGGAGTCCCGGCAATGGGATCCGGGATCCGTCCAGGTCGAGGTCGTCGACCACCCAGCCGTCGTCCTCATGGATCAGCGCCAGCACGGCCGCACCCTCGACGGACATGACCCTGAGGTCGACCGACACCTGAGCCTCCTCCTCGGACTCCTCGAGCACCTCGATGTCGCCGAAGGTGACGTTGAGGACGCTGATGCCGGTGAGCGCCGCAGAGGCGGTGCTCCCGGAACCACAGTCGAGGAGCTCTGCCAGCCGGGCGGACACCAACGGCGTCAGCTCCTCGCAGTCACCGCTGTCGAGGGCCGCGACGAACCGCTCCGTTGCTTCCCGCGGCGTCTGCGGGGGCGGATCCCCGCCACGCAGCACGAGCACCAGGACGAGAGCGACGACGGCGACCACTGCGACCACACCGGCCCCCCACCACAGCAACCGGACCGACCGGCGGCGCGGCGGAGGTGGGACGTACCGCGGCGGCCCGGCGTACGGCGGGGGCTGGCCGTACGGGGGCTGCTGGCTCATGGATCCCCCTGCTGAGCAGCTCCGACGACCTCGACCAGGTGGGTCACGACGTTGGCGACCGACACCTGGATCCGGTCGCCACTGCGCCGGTCCTTGACCTCCACGACCCCGTCGGTCAGACCACGCCCGACGACCACGATCGTCGGCACGCCGATGAGCTCGGCGTCCGTGAACTTCACGCCCGGCGACACCTTCACCCGGTCATCGAGCAGCACGCTCACGCCACACGCCTCGAGCTCAGCGGTGATCCGTTCGGACTCGGCGAAGATCTCCGGGTCCTTGACCGGGTCCTTGCCGGTGACGACCAGGTGCACGTCGGCGGGGGCCACCTCGCGGGGCCAGATGATGCCGGCCTCGTCGTGGGAGTTCTCGACAATCGCGGCGACCGCCCGGGAGACGCCGACCCCGTAGGACCCCATCGTGACGGTGACCAGCTTGCCGTTCTCGTCGAGCACCTGCAGGCTGAGCGCCTCGGCGAACCGGCGGCCGAGCTGGAAGATGTGCCCCATCTCGATGCCACGCGCGAGCTCCAGCGGGCCGGACCCGTCGGGCGCGGGGTCCCCTGCCCGGATCTCGGCTGCCTCGATGGTGCCGTCGCCGCTGAAGTCGCGGCCGGCGACGAGGTCGATGACGTGCGAGCCGGTGACGTCGGCGCCGGTCACCCAACGGGTGCCCTCGACGACCCGCGGGTCCAGCAGGTAGCGGATGCCCGAGGTGTTCTTCTCGCCGAGGACACCCGGACCGATGTATCCCTTGGCCAAGTCCGGGTGTCGGGTGAAGTCGTCGTCGGTGAACGGTTCGACCTCGGCGGGTTCCACCTGTGCGCTGAGCCGCTTGAGGTCGACGTCCCGGTCACCGGGCAGGCCGATCGCGACCGGCTCGGTGGTGCCATCGGGGTGCCGAAGCACGACCAGTACGTTCTTGAGCGTGTCGGCGCTCCGCCAGGGGCGGTCCGTACGGGGGAACGCTTCGTTGAGGTGGTCGACGAGGGTTGCGATGGTGGGCGTGTCCGGCGTGTGTTCGGCGTGCGCAGCGGGCGCGTCGTCGTACGGAACAGGATCCGGCACCGGTGTGCGCACCGCCTCGACGTTGGCGGCGTACCCACCGGGGCTGCGGACGTACGTGTCCTCGCCGTTGTCCGCGATCGCGAGGAACTCCTCGCTGGCCGAGCCGCCCATCGCACCGGACATCGCGGCCACGATGACGTATCGCAGCCCGAGCCGGTCGAAGATCCGCACGTAGGCGTCACGGTGCGCCTGGTAGGAGACCAGGAACGCCTCGTCGGTGACGTCGAAGGAATAGGAGTCCTTCATCACGAACTCACGACCGCGCAGCAGACCGGCGCGGGGGCGCGCCTCGTCGCGGTACTTCGTCTGGATCTGGTAGATCGACACCGGCAGGTCCTTGTACGAGGAGTACAGGTCCTTGACCAGCAGCGTGAACATCTCCTCGTGGGTGGGCCCGAGCAGGTAGTCGCCGTCCTTGCGGTCCTTGAGCCGGAAGATGCCGTCGCCGTACTCGGTCCAGCGGTTGCTGGCCTCATACGGTTCGCGGGGCAGCAGCGCGGGGAAGTGCACCTCCTGCGCGCCGATCGCGTCCATCTCTGTACGCTCGACGCGCTCGATGTTGCGCAGCACCCGGTAGCCCAGCGGCAGCCACGAGTAGATCCCCGGTGCGGCCCGGCGGATGAAGCCGGCCCGCACCAGCAACCGATGGCTCGGCAGCTCGGCGTCGGCCGGGTCGTCGCGCAGGGTCCGGACGAACAGGGTGGACATCCGCAGGGGCATGTGTGCGAGCCTAACCGGCGCCGTCGGGCTCGCTCATCCGACTTCTTGCCGAGAGCTGTCGCGGATCTGCCGCCGGGCCTCGCGCAGTGATGGCACCAACGCCGGGTCGGTGTCGGGGTCGGCGAGCGCGGCCCGAATATCCAGCACCCTCATCGGGGTCGACGGCTCGTACGGGGTGATCAACGTCGCGACCAGCTTCGGATATCGGACCCTGAAGCTGCCGTCGGCGGACTCGGTGAACGTGAAGCGCACCGTCACGCCCCGGTACGTCTCGGGCTGGCTGGTCAGCTGCTGGGCGATGAAGTTGCCCAGGCCGTACGCGACCCAGGTGCCGTTGATCTTGTCGACGGGTTGCACGACGTGGGCGTGATGGCCGTAGACGAGGTCGATGTCCTCGGATCGGGTGAGGATGTCGAAGACCTGCAGCTGCGACTCGCTGGGCTCCACCTGGTACTCCAGACCGTCGTGGACGCTGACCATGACGATCTCGGCACCGGCGCGCCTGGCCCGGGCCGCCTCGGCGAGGATGCGGCGGGTGTCGAGCAGGTTGACCGACCACGGTTTGTCCTCGTCGACCGGCAACCCGTTGGTGCCGTAGGTGTAGCTGAGCAGGGCCACCTCGACGCCCTCGACCTCGAGGACCGTCGGCGTGCGCGCCTCCCGGCGGGTGCGCGCAGTGCCGGCATGCTCGATGCCTTCCGCGTCCAGCACGTCCAGGGTGCGCTCGAGGCCCTCGAAGCCCTGGTCCACGCTGTGGTTGGACGCTGTCGTGCAAGCATCGATCCCGGCCCACTTGAGCCCGTCGACCACCTGCGGGGGGCCGGAGAAGACCGGGTAGCTCTCGAACGGCCCGTCTGGTTCGGCCAGCGGGACCTCGAGGTGGCAGAGGGAGAGGTCGGCCTTGTCGTACACCGGCTTGATGGACTCGAACATGGGCCGGAAGTCGTAGGCCCGCCGCCCTGTCCGCGTCCCGAAGATCTCGGCGGACTCCCAGACACCGCTGTGTATGAGCACATCACCGGACACCGTCACACTCAGGCTGCGCGGTTCGGGCGGGACAGGATCCTGCGGCTCCGGCTCGGCCGTCGGGTCTGGTCCGGTCGTCTCCTCGGCGGTGGACTCGGACGTCGTCGGTGGCGGTGCTGCGTCGTCGTCGGGACCGGCGGTGCATCCGGCCAGGACCAGGGCACCGGCGGCGAGGGCATGCGTGGCCAGGAGTCGGTGACGGCGCATCAGAAGAGGACCGTCGAGAAGGTCGCGGTCTGGACGAAGCCGGTACGGGCATACGCCGCCCGAGCTGCGACGTTGCCCGCGTTGACGTACAGCGTGACGACAGGTGCGATCGATGCGAGGGCCATCGACACCACGGCTGCCATCGCCGGAGCGGCGATCCCACGGCCTCGGAACTCCGGGTCGACGTAGACCCCCTGCACCTGGCAGACACCGCTGGTGGCCAGCCCGACCTCGGCCTTGAACACGATCCGATCCCGCTCCACGCGGGCGAAGCACCAGCCGCGGGTGAGCAGCTGGGCGACCCGTGCCCGGTAGTAGCTCGGACCCTCCAGCTCGGGTGAGACCCCCACCTCCTCGGTGAACATCGCCACGCTGGCGGGGTACAGGAGGTCGAGCTCGTCGATGCCCAGCCGGCGTACGGCCGGGTCGGGACGAATCGCCGGCACAGTGTCGACGGCGAGGAAGGGCTGCTCGGCACGTACCTCACGCGCCGGCCCCCAGGACGCCTCGAGCAGTTCCCACAGCGGCAGCACAGCGCACGCGGGGCCGACCATGGAGGAGCAGGTTCGATCCAGTGCTGCCGCCTGCTCGCCGAAGGCGGCGACGGCCTGCGGGGTCGCCTCCACCGGCACCAGATTCGCGCCCACGTGACAGGCCGAGAGGAGCTCACCCTGCTCGACGTACCCCCAGACCGACCCGCCGAGCCGTCGCTGGTCCAGGCCCGTCACGTGCGCCCGGTGCTCGACGAAGGCGTTGACGGTCGGGTTGCGGGCACACAGCCGGCGCACGCGGGGCAGGTCGGCGGGCCCGAGGTCGATGACCCGCCTGCTCGTGCGCAGCACCGTGGTCCCCTCCCCTGTCCGATCGGCCACGGTCAAACTACCCCGTGGCCCGTCCGTGAGTTCGCACCCGCCGATCCGTGAGTTTGGATACGCCGATCCGTGAGTTCATGGAGATCGTCGCCCTGCGGGTTGGTACGTGGCGGTGCGCGCCGCGATTTCGGACCGGAGATTCCGTACGGATGGCGCCGTCACAGGCGGTATCAAACTCACGGACGGGCGTATCCAAACTCACGGACGGGCCGCACCAAACTCACGGACGGGCAGCTCCGGGTCAGCTCACGGTGACGGTGGGGACGCCGGAGCCGGTCTCATCGACCGGCTCGCCCATCTCCTCCGCGATCCGCATCGCCTCCTCGATCAGCGTCTCGACGATCTGGCTCTCCGGCACGGTCTTGATGACCTCACCCTTGACGAAGATCTGACCCTTGCCGTTGCCCGACGCGACACCGAGGTCGGCCTCGCGGGCCTCGCCTGGTCCGTTGACCACGCAGCCCATGACCGCGACCCGCAGCGGCACCTCCAGCCCTTCGAGCCCGGCGGTGACCTGGTCGGCCAGTGTGTAGACGTCGACCTGCGCCCGCCCGCACGACGGGCAGGACACGATCTCCAGCTTGCGGGGTCGCAGGTTGAGGGACTGCAGGATCTGGATACCGACCTTGACCTCCTCCACCGGAGGCGCCGACAGCGACACCCGGATGGTGTCCCCGATCCCGCGGCCGAGCAGGGCACCAAAGGCGACCGAGGACTTGATCGTGCCCTGGAAGGCGGGCCCGGCTTCGGTGACGCCGAGGTGCAGCGGCCAGTCTCCCCGTGCTGCGAGCAGCTCGTACGCCTGCACCATGATCACCGGGTCGTTGTGCTTGACCGAGATCTTGAAGTCGTGGAAGCCGTGCTCCTCGAACAGCGACGCCTCCCAGACGGCCGACTCCACCAGCGCCTCGGGGGTCGCCTTGCCGTACTTCTGCATCAGTCGTGGGTCCAGCGAGCCGGCGTTGACGCCGATCCGGATCGAGGTGCCGGCGTCCTTGGCGGCCGCGGCGATCTGCTTGACCTGGTCGTCGAACTTGCGGATGTTGCCCGGGTTGACACGTACGGCCGCGCAACCGGCGTCGATGGCGGCGTAGACGTACTTGGGCTGGAAGTGGATGTCGGCGATCACCGGGATCTGCGACTTCGTAGCGATGGCCGGCAGCGCCTCGGCGTCGTCCTGGGTCGGGCAGGCGACCCGGACGATGTCGCAGCCGGTGGCGGTGAGCTCGGCGATCTGCTGCAGGGTGGCGTTGATGTCGGTGGTCGGCGTCGTCGTCATCGACTGCACGGAGACCGGCGCGTCGCCGCCGACGAGCACGGTGCCGACCCTGACCTGTCGGCTGGCGCGGCGGACGGCGAGCGTGGGGGGCGGGGCCTCGGGCATGCCGAGGTCGATGGCGGTCACGGTCGTCGGTCCTCCGCGTGGGCGAGCGGGTACGCGGGAGCGGTCACTGCAGGCGTACCGGGTTGACGATGTCGGCGTAGATGAGCAGGACGCCCATCAGCAGGAGGAAGGCGCCGACGACGTAGGCGACCGGCAACAGCTTGCCGACGTCCACGTGCCCCGGATCCGGCTTGCCGCGCAGTCGCGCGATCCCGCGACGCAGCGCCTCCCAGAGTGTCCCGGCGATGTGTCCACCGTCCAGCGGGAGCAGCGGGATGAAGTTGAACAGCGCCACGAACAGGTTGACCGCCGCGAGCAGGCCGATCAGGTTGGCGATCCGGTCCGCCCAGGACGCCTCGTCGAAGGTCACGACCTCACCGGCGACCCGGCTCGCGCCGACGACACTCATCGGGCTGTTTTCCTGCCGGACGCCACCGAAGGCTGCCTCAGCCACCTGCACCAGGCGCTGCGGCAGCGCGATGATGGCCTCACCGGTCGCCTTCGTGTAGTCCCACATCGTCGCCGCGACGAAGACCGGCCCCTGTCGTTCGCTGACCGCGACCGGCACGACACCCAGGAAGCCGACGTCGACGAAGGCGTCGGAGTCGAGGTCGGTACGCGAGGAGACCGACGTGTTGGTGCTGAGCTTCTGCTCGGTGCCGTCCCGGTCCACCACGATGACGGCCTCGCCGTCGTCGTTGTCCCGGATCAGCCCGGTCAGCTGATCCCAGCCGGTGATCATGGTCCCGTTGAACGACAGGATCTGGTCACCGGGGCGCAGGCCGGCGTCCCTCGCCGGTGCGACCGGATCCTCCTCGGTGCAGGCCCGGGCGCCGTCTGCGGCGGGGATGACGCAGTCGGAGACACCGTCGACGGTCGTGGTCGCGGTCGGCACCCCGAAGCCGGAGAACACGACGGTGAACAGGATCGCGGCGATCACGATGTTGACCAACGGCCCGCTGGCCATGACGATCAGCTTCTGCCACCACGGCTTGCGGTAGAACAGCCGCTCCTCCTCGCCGGGCCGCACGTGCTCGTACTCGGCGTGGCGGGCGTCGGCGATCAGCTGGGTGAAGACGCCGGTGTTGGAGTCGCGGACGGTGGACGGATCCTGGCCCTTCGCCGGCGGCAGCATCCCGACGAGCTTGACGAATCCACCCAGCGGGATCGCCTTGATGCCGTACTCCGTCTCCCCACGCCTGGTGGACCACAGCGTCTTGCCGAAGCCGACGAAGTACTGCGTCACCTTCACGCCGAACTTCTTGGCCGGGACCATGTGGCCGACCTCGTGCAGGGCGATCGAGATCACCAGGCCGAGCACGAAGATGATGACGCCGATCGCGTAGATCACGGCATCCACGGGGGCGTCCTCTCGGTGTCAGCGGTACGGGATGAGCGGTAGGGGTCTTCAGCGGGGACCCTCCGCCGCCGCCTGCTCAGCCAGCCGGGCGGCCTGCTCGCGAGCCCAGGCGTCGGCCGCCAGCACGTCGTCGACGGTGAGAGCGTCCCCCTTGAAGGGTACGGCGTCGTCGGAGGCGATGCGGTCGAGATGCTGCCCGAGGACGGCCCCGACGGTGTCGACGATGTCGAGGAACCCGAGCCGTGCGTCGAAGAAGGCTTGCACGGCCACCTCGTTGGCGGCGTTGAACACCGCAGGTGCAGTGCCTGCGGCCGCTCCCGCACGCCGGGCCCAGCGGATCGCGGGGAAGGTGTCCTCGTCGAGCGGTTCGAAGTGCCATGACGACTTCTGCGTCCAGTCGCAACCCGGGGCTGCACCGGGTACGCGGCGCGGCCAGGCCAGTGCCAGGGCGATCGGGATCCGCATGCTCGGTGGCGAGGCCTGAGCCAGGGTCGACCCGTCGGCGTACTCCACCATCGAGTGCACGTGGGACTCCGGGTGCACCACGACGTCGATCCGTTCGAGGTCCAGACCGAACAGCAGGTGCGCCTCAATCACCTCGAGGCCCTTGTTGACCAGCGTGGCGGAGTTGACGGTGATGACCGGACCCATCGCCCAGGTGGGATGGTTCAGCGCGTCGGCCGCCGTCACGTCGACGAGGTCGGCCCGGGTACGTCCGCGAAACGGTCCGCCGCTCGCGGTGAGCACCAGCCGGGCGACGTCGTCGACGTGGTCGCCACGCAACGCCTGGGCCACCGCCGAGTGCTCGGAGTCGACCGGCACGATCTGACCTGGCCGGGCCGCGCGGATCACCAGGTCGCCGCCGATGATCAGCGACTCCTTGTTCGCCAGGGCGAGCGTGGATCCGCTGCGCAGCGCCGCCAGGGTGGGCAGCAGACCGACGGCGCCGTCCATGGCGTTGAGCACCACGTCGCAGTCCAGGCCAGCGGTCTCGACGGGGGCGTCCGGGCCGACGACGAGCCGCGGCAGCCGGAACTGCCCTGCTGTGTGACCGCGGCGCTGCGCCTCCGCGTACAACGCCAGCTGCACGTCCTGCGCGCAGCTCCCCCGGCTCACCGCGACGACGTCGACCGCATGGTCCAGCGCCTGACGGGCCAGCAGGCGTGGCCTCGACCCCGCCGCCGCCAGCGCGACCACCCGGAAGCGGTCCGGGTTGGCCGCGACGATCTCCAGGGCCTGGGTGCCTACGGAGCCGGTCGACCCGAGGATCACCAGGTCGCGCCGGTGCGGGTGGTGCATGGCGCTCAGACTACGGAACCGGACCTGTCCAGGCGCACCACAGGGCATCCGTGCTCCCCCGATGCACGGATGCCCAGTGGTGGTCGTGGGTGCGACTACTTGACCTCACGCCGTAGCAGCCGGACCAGTCCGAGGGCGACCGGTACGAGCACCCAGATCGTTCCCGACACCGCCAGGTGGGACCAGTCGTTCCCGGCCAGCGTGTCGCCGTTGAACACCGGCGCCAGAGCCGTGTTCAGGTCGAGCCACGGGGCCGCGTCCGCGAGGCCACCGACCAGCGTGAACAGGATGTTCCATGCGATCGGGAGCACGAAGTAGAGCACGATCGCGGCCGCTGTGTTCATCAGCAGCATGCCGAACGCGAATCCCTGGACGAGTCCGATCAGCTGCACGAGGACGAAGTCGCGCACGCCGGCCGCCTCGAAGTTCCAGGTGCCGGCACCGTCGCGCAACGCGATGCCGAGGACGTTTCCGAGGGCGGCGACCGCCAGGCTCAGCGCCACCGCCGCAAGCCCCGCCACGAGCAGCGCCAGCAGCTTGGCCGAGACGATGCGCAGCCGGTTCGGTTCCTGCGTGAACGTCACCAGGCCGGTCCGCTGGCTCCACTCCGCCGTCACCGCGAGGATGCCGAGCACCGGCAGCAACATCCCCTGCGGTGTCGCGGTCACGGCGACGAAGTTCAGGTAGGTCAGCTCCGACGGATCGACCGCGAAGAGGTAGGTCGCCACCGCGGCAACGGTGAGGATGCCGATCGCCGCCAGCAACCAGAACCCGGCGCGGGTGTCGACGAGCTTGCGCAGCTCGACGCGGAGGTGCCGGCTGAACGGGATGCCAGCGATCGATGGGTCCGGGCTGACCGCCGGACGGAACGGTGCAGGTGCGGTCGTCGTGCTCATGCGGAGACCTTCTCTCGTGCGTCGTCGGATGTGAGCTGCAGGAACATGTCTTCCAGGCCGGCGCCGTCGGCCGCCCGCAGCTCGGTGACCACGACTCCGGCCTTCGCGGCTGCGATGCCGACCTGCTCACCGGTGGCCTCCACGAGGTACCCGCCGTCGTGGGCAGTCGTGTACGGGTGGCCGGCGTCGTCCAGGCTGAGGGCCAGTGCCCCGGCGTCCAGGCCGCGGACCAGGGTGCCTACCGCGGTGAGCAGCTCGGCCTTGCTGCCGTCGGCGACGATCTTGCCGCGGCCGATCACCACCAGGTGGTCGGCGACGACCTCGATCTCGTGCAGCAGGTGCGAGGAGAGCAGGACCGTGCCGCCCCGCTCGGCGAAGCTCTTGAGCAGCCCGCGCATCCAGTGGATACCGGCCGGGTCGAGCCCGTTGGCCGGCTCGTCCAGGATCAGGACCTGCGGGTCGCCCATCAGTGCGTGCGCGATGCCGAGGCGCTGGCGCATGCCGAGGGAGTAGTTGCCGACCCGCCGCTCGCCCTCGGTGCCGGACAGACCGACGACCTCGAGCATCTCGTCGACCCGCGTCCGGGGCAGACCCATGACGGTCGCCCCCAGGCGCAGCACCTCGCGACCGGTGCGGCCGGCGTGCTGAGCGGAAGCGTCGAGCAGGACGCCGACGTGGCGACCGGGGTTGGGGAGCTGTTCGTACGGGACCCCCAGGATGGTGCTGTGACCCGCGGACGGCGGGGTCAGCCCGGCCATCATGCGCATCGTGGTCGACTTGCCTGCCCCGTTGGGGCCGAGGAAGCCGGTGACGGACCCGGGCTCGGCTCGGAAGGACACCCGGTCGACGGCTGCGTACGCGCCGTAGCGCTTGCTGAGTTCTTCGACAGTGATCATGGCCCGAGCCTGACGGAGCCGCAGGCCCTCCCACATCGGGCGCAGGACGATGTCTGCAGCGACGCCGGGATGGATCGCGATAGACCAAAGTAGGGGCCTCTCCCCGCCTGTGGTCGCTGCCCGTGGCGTCCCGCCGCTTCTAGAGTGGTCGACGTGGACTCCCCAGCAACCGCTGCGCCGCCTGCCCTGACGACGTGGGAGTCGACGTGGCGCTACCTGTTCGCCCTGACCTTCGGCGGGCTGTTGTGGGTGTCATCGCTCGACCGGCTCGACTGGGAGGTCGGTGCTGTCGTCATCGTCGACCTGCTGCTCGGGGTGGCGGGCATCGGGCTGATGCCGTGGCGACGCCGCCAGCCGCTGGCGGTGGCCCTGACCGTCAACCTGCTGGGCATGTTCTCGGTGACAGCGTCCGGCGCCGTCATCGTCATCACGGTGTCCGTGGCCACCCGCCGGCGCTGGCGCGAGATCGTGCCGGTCGTCGTGGTCGGCTTGCTCTCCTCGGCCGTCTTCTTCCTGACGCGGCCCGACATCGACGACTCGCTGGGCGTCACGATGCTGTTCAGCACCTTCTTCGCGGCCGCCGTGATCGCCACCGGCATGTACGTCGGCGCCCGGCGGGACCTGGTGGGAACCCTGCAGGAGCGCGCGGAGCGGGCCGAGCGCGAGCAGGGCATGCGGGTCGCCCAGGCGCAGGCCACCGAGCGGGCCCGGATCGCGCGGGAGATGCACGACGTGCTGGCGCACCGGCTCTCGCTGGTCGCGATGCACGCCGGGGCGCTGTCGTACCGCCGTGACCTCACCGACGTCGAGGTCAGCGAGGCGGCCGACGTCATCCGGTCCAACGCGCACCGCGCCCTGACCGACCTGCGCGAGATCCTCGGCGTGCTGCGGGCGGCGGAGGCAACCGGCGCGCTCGACCGGCCACAACCGACGCTGGAGGACCTGCCCCAGCTGCTGGAGGAGACCCGGGAGGCCGGCACGAAGGTGCGGCTGCGCAACGACATCGGCAACCTGTCTGCGGCTCCGGACACGCTCGGGCGCAGTGCGTACCGGATGGTCCAGGAGAGCCTCACCAACGCGCGCAAGCACGCGCCCGACACCACCGTGGACGTCGCGCTGTGCGGAGGTCCCGGCGGGGAGCTTCGACTGGAGGTGCGCAACCCGGTCCGCGTCGGCGCGCAGCACAGCTCGACGCCGGGCGCGGGACTCGGGCTCGTCGGCCTGACCGAGCGGGCCGAGCTGATCGGCGGACACCTGGAACACGCGACGTCCGACGGCGAGTTCGTCGTCCGCGCCTGGCTGCCGTGGCCCGCATGAGCGAGGCGGTACGGGTGGTCATCGTCGACGACGACGCGCTCGTACGGGCCGGGCTGGCGATGATACTGCGCGGTGACGCGGACATCGACATCGTCGGCGAGGCCAGTGACGGACAGGCCGGGCTGGAGCTGATCGGTGCCTGCGCACCCGACGTCGTTCTCATGGACATCCGAATGCCGCGCCTGGACGGTCTCGGCGCCACGGCCCGCCTCATGCAAGAGCCGTCGCCACCCAAGGTGATCGTGCTGACCACGTTCGACGACGACGACTACGTCGTTCGGGCGTTGCGTGACGGGGCCAGCGGCTTCCTGCTCAAGGACACCCCGCCGGCCGAGATCGTCGAGGCGGTGCACAAGGTCGCAGCCGGCGACCACATGCTCTCCCCCAGCGTGACCGCACAGCTGATCGCCCGGCTCGGCGACAGCGAGCCGGAAGCCGTGCGACTGGCCCGGGCACAGGACCTGCTGAAGGCCCTGAGCGCGCGTGAGCGGGAGGTCGCGGTCGCCGTCGGTCAGGGCAAGGCCAACGCACAGATCGCCGCGGAGCTCTACATGAGCGTGGCCACCGTCAAGGCGCACGTCTCCCGGATCCTGGTCAAGCTGGAGGCGGAGAACCGGGTGCAGGTCGCGATCCGGGTCCACGACGCCGGGCTGATCTAGGGCCGTTCGATTTTCGCGTCGAGCAGCACTCAGCGCTTCCCCGCAGGCGAGTCGGCCGGCATGACCACGGTCGTCAGCAGCCGGCGGGTGCGACCGGACGACGGGGACAGGTCCCGCCGGGCAGCCAGAACATCGACCAGGTCGTCGAGCAGCTGTCGCATCTCCTCATCGGACAACCACAGGGCGCGCTGCCGATATCCGACGTGATCTCGAGCCAGGTCGATGTCACCGCGAGCTAGATAGCGGGCGAAGTCGCCCAGCAGCCCGGCGACGAATGTCAGGAAGCCGCGGCGGTGCTCGTCAGCTCCACGCGCAGGTCCGCAGTGGCGATCGGGATCGATGACGCACACACGCAGGCGCAGGCCCTGCTCGCGGCGACGGGCTGAGCGCTCGTCACCGCGGTGCTGTTGTACGGTCGATCCGGCCGTTCGTCGTCAGACAGGACAGATCGTGGGCGCACTGTGGCATGGGTTCTCCGACATGGGAGCGGTCGAGCACGACGGCCGGTTCGTGATCAGCCGCGGCACGGGGGCCCACGTCTGGGACGCCGACGGCACCCGCTATCTCGACGCCACGGCCGGGCTGTGGTTCACCAACGTGGGCCACGGGCGCACCGAGATCGCCCAGGCGGTGGCCGCGCAGCTCGGCTCGATCGCCGCGTACTCCAACTTCGGTGACATCGCCATCGACACCACCGTGCAACTAGCCGAACGGCTGTCGGGCATCGCGCCGGTGCCAGACAGCAAGGTCTTCCTCACCTCCGGCGGCTCGGACTCGGTCGAGACCGCGGCCAAGCTCGCCCGGCGGTACTGGAACGAGCTCGGCCGGCCGGACAAGCGGGTGCTGATCGGACGGCAGAAGGCCTACCACGGCATGCACTACGCCGGCACCGCACTGTCGGGGCTGCCGCCGAACCGCGAGGGGTACGGCGAGCTCGTCGCCGACTCCGCCACGGTCGACTGGGACTCCGGCAAGAGCCTCGCGGAGGCCATCGAGCGGATCGGCGCGGGCAACATCGCTGCCTTCTTCTGTGAGCCGGTGATCGGTGCCGGCGGGGTCTACCCGCCGCCGGAGGGGTATCTGCCCGAGGTGCGCTCGCTGTGTCGCGAGCACGACATCCTGTTCGTCGCCGACGAGGTCGTCACCGGGTTCGGACGCATCGGCGGGGCCTGGTTCGCATCGAGCCGCTTCGCTCTGGAGCCGGACATGGTCACGACCGCGAAGGGACTGACCTCCGGTTACGTACCGATGGGTGCGCTGCTGGTCGCACCGCGGGTGGCCGAGCCGTTCTTCCGCCCGGGCGCCGGGGTCTGGTGGCGGCACGGGTACACCTACGGCGGTCACGCCGGGGCGGCGGCCGCTGCCATGGCCAATCTCGACATCCTGGAGCGAGAGCATCTGCCCGATCACGCCTCGCGGCTCGAGCAGACACTGCACCGCGAGCTCGCACCCCTTGCCGACCACGACGCCGTGGCCGAGGTACGCAGTGGGACAGGTGCGCTGGCTGCGGTGCAGCTGCACGACGCATCTGCAGCGCCCGGCCTGGCCATGCGGCTGCGTTCGTACGGCGTGGCGACCCGGGCCGTCGGTGCCGGTGGCATCCAGGTGTCCCCGGCCTTCGTGATGACCGACGAGCAGGTGCAGACGTTGGCAGCCGCCATCCGGGCGGCTCTCGACTCGCAGTGACCGGCCTCAGCCTGCCCGCCACTGCTCGCACTGCGCGTCGGGCGGTAGCTCCCGCGACTCGGACTTGAGCAGGTACACGTCGATTCCGCACGGCGAGCCGACCTGGATGTAGCGGTCCTCGATCGCCGCGGTCAAGGCACCGTCTGCATCGAGCTGCCAGGAGTTGCGCGGGTACCATTCCACGAGCCAGGTGGGTGCGTCGGGTCCGCGCAGCGTCGTCAGCAGCAGGTCGAGTTCCGGGTCGAGCGTGCGGGTGAGCAGGCTCCACAGGTACGGGTAGGGGCTGCTCATCCCCGCCGCATGCAGCACGTTGGCCTTGCCCCAGAGGACCACGCCGGTGTCACCCTGCTCGCTGTCGGCCGCCATCCACCGCCCGACCGCAGCCTGGCTGTTGGTGCTGCCCAGGATCGGCCGCTCCAGTCCCAGGTACGTCGCGACCACGGCGGCCACCGCAGCCATGGCCGCACCGCAGCGCATCCCGAGCCCTGACCAGGTGGGCTGGGGAGCCATCACCGCGGTCGCGAGAACCACGGCCGGGATCAGCTGCAGCAGGTAGTCGTTGTACCAGGCGCCGCCGAGGAACATGGCCGCGCCCGATGCGACGATCATCGCCAGGACCGCAACCCATGTCGCGGTGTTGTCGTACCGCTTGACCTGCCGGTAGCCACAGACGAAGCAGAAGAGCAGCACCAGGAAGCCGGTGAGGGCGGCGATGACGGTCAAGGTGACGAAGCGGTAGAAATCGTTGTCCGAGCGCCCGATCACCCCCGCCGCCTGCAGCCGGTAGCCGAACATCTGGAACCAGACGTGTGACGCGGTAAGCCACGAGACCAGGACGCCCAGCGCCACCGCCGCGACCGGCAGGAGCATCCCGAGCAAGCCACCGCTCGCGATCCGGACGACGGCGCTTCCGGGCAGGGCTCGGACGCGCCAGGAAGCGAACAGCAGTACGCCCGCGAACACCGCGCCCTCCGCGTAGCTCTGCACCACCAGCAGCGCCGAGGTGGCGCAGGCTCCGGCCAGTACGGCCAGGGCGTCACCGGAGGCAGATCGCGCCCGCCTGAGCGCGGCGATGGTGCACGCGCAGCTCACGGTGACCAGCGCCGCGGCCAGCAAGCGTTCGTTCATGACGGTGGAGGACATCGCATAGGTGGAGCTGTAGGACGCTGCCACCAGGGCGGACCACCCTGCCCCCGACCTGCCCCGCAACTGGTGACCGGCCCAGCCGGCTGCGACCACCAGGATCACGGCCACCAGGCAGCCGATCAGCCGCAGGGCAAACGCACCCCCGAGAGCGTCGGCCAGGGCGAACACCAGCATCAGGACGATCCCCCTGCCCACGAAGTAGTCGCCGTACAGGAAGGGCCCCTCCTCCCACTGATGCGCCATGATCAGCAGACCCGCCTCGTCGGGCATCAGCGGCCAGGTCAGGAACGGCACCCGCAGGGCAAGGGTGAACAGGACACACAGCCCGACCAACACCACGCTTCCCGGGCCCGTTCGTTCCGGTAGCCGACTACTCAACTCAGGTACTGGCACAGGCGCAGTGTCCCATCCGTCGTGTCGCCGGCGACCACCGCGTGAAAATGCCGCGACATGGGGACTCGCCCGGATCAGGATGATCGGCATGACGCGAATCCTCGAGGTCGATCCGCGCGATGATGGCGCCCTGCGTGCCTGGTACGACGTGCTGCACGCTGGTGCAATCGCAGACCGGACCGCGCCGATCGTGAGCACGTACCCAGCGATGGCGTACTCGCTGCGCTACCCCGGTGCCACCCTGCGGCGCCTCGCAGTCGCAGCAGACGAGGGTGGCCAGAGCGTCGGGGCGCTGCTGTTCGAGCTGCCACTGAAGGAGGATCTGGCCACGGTTGCGGTCGAGATCGATGTCCCCCCGCCTCACCGGCGACGCGGTCTGGGCTCCGCCCTGTGGGCTTGGGCGCTCGAGCGGGCGGAACGTGAGAACCGAACCATCTGAGACCACATCGCATCCTGATCACACTGACCATGGCGCTGGTCACCTCACTCGGCCTTTCGCTACTGGCACCGCTGACCTCCTCGTCCCCGCCGGACCCTGCGCACGAACGTGGACACCGACTACACACTGCTGCGGCGCGATGCGCGCTCCTAGGTCATCGGCACCGCCTACCGCGCCTGGACCTTCGACGCCCACGGACCGGCCAAGGCGGGCTACCGCTGGGGTCGCGTGTTCGGCGACGTGAACTCCTGCCTGTGGATCTACGAAGGCGCGGTGGCCGGCTCCGGCGCCACCAACGACTCCTGCGGTGCCGCCCGGATCATGCCCGTCTCGGAGTTCACCAACGGCCAGGTCGGTGGCAGTACATCGACGGCGCGACGGTTGCGACGGTGGCCGGCCCGGGCTGTACGACGTACGACGGCGTGCACCCGCGTCCCAAGGGGTCGGCGTGCAGTCGTGGTACTTCCTGCCCCGGGGCTGCCTGCCGTACGACCTGCCCTGACTACTGCTCGCGCCGCCCCCAGGGTGAGCCGTAGGCGGAGAGCAGGTCGAGGAACGGCACCGCGTCGAACGCCTCCGGGCCGAGCACACCGGTGCCCGACCACACTTCGGTCGCCAGCAGCTCCAGTGCGACGGCCGGGTTGACCGCGGTCTGCCAGACCACGCACTGGTGCCCGTACTCGCGCATGGACCAGTCGTTGTCGACCACGTGGTACAGGTACGTCGAGCGTGGCTGCCCGTCCTTGCCCGTGCCGGTCACCCACAGGCCGGCACACGTCTTGCCGTGCATCCGGTCGCCCAGCGTGGCGGGATCGGGCAGACAGGCGGCCACCAGGTCACGCGGACTGACCTGCGTGTCCTTGACCGTCACCGGTGCGGTGCGATCCAGGCCGAGCTTGTGCAGCGTCTTGAGGACGTTGATGAAGTCCTCGCCGAGGCCGTACTTGAAGGTCGCCCGATCGCAGTCCAGCCAGCGTGGCATCAGCAGCACTTCCTCGTGCTCCACGTTGACGCACTCCACCGGCCCGATCCCTTCGGGGAAGTCGAAGGTCTCGGCGCCGGAGAAGGGCTCGGTGGTGAACCAGCCACGGTCCTTGTCCCAGACGACCGGCGGGTTGAGGCACTCCTCGATGGTGGTCCAGATCGAGAACGACGGCGCAAAGTCGTAGCCGTCGACCGAGAGGTTCGCACCGTCGCGGGTGCCGAGCTCCGTGACGTGACTGAACAGGTGGTCGCTGGCGTAGCGCGCGAGCACGTCGGACAGGCCGGGCTCGACCCCCATGCCGACCAGAGCCAGCCGCCCCGCGTCCTCCCACTGACCGGCGGCCGCGAATTGCTCGTCACCGAGCTTGACACCCGTCCGTACGTACGGCTCGTCGGGATGGGGACGGGACAGGCTCATCGCCATGTCGAGGTAGTCGGCTCCCGCGGCGAGGGCACCCTCGAAGATCGGCATCACGAATCGGGGGTCGACGGCGTTCAGCACGTGCGTCGCGCGGTGCTCGCGTGCCAGGTCCCGCACCGAGGTGGCGTCGGACGCGTCGACCCGGACGGCCACGAAGCGCCCGTCGGCGACGGCGGCCACCGCCCGCTGTGCCCGACCCTCGTCGTAGTCGGCGACGACGCAGGACTCGAAGAAGTCACGCCGCACGGCGATGGAGGTGAAGGCCGCTCCGACGCCGCCGGCACCGATCAGCAGGATCCGCACGTCAGACTTCGATGTTGGACATCACGTGTTTGATCCGGGTGTAGTCCTCGAACCCGTACATCGACAGGTCCTTGCCGTACCCGGAGTGCTTGAAGCCGCCGTGCGGCATCTCGGCGACGATCGGGATGTGGGTGTTGATCCACACGCACCCGAAGTCCAGCCGCCGGGCCATCCGCATCGCCCTACCGTGATCGCGGGTGAACACGCTGGAGGCCAGGCCGTAGCGCACACCGTTGGCCCAGCGCAACGCCTCGTCCTCGTCGCCGAACTGCTGCACGGTGATGACCGGGCCGAAGATCTCGTCCTGGATCACCTCGTCGTCCTGGCGCAGCCCGGACACGACTGTCGGGGCGTAGAAGTAGCCGTTGGCGAGGTCGCCACCGACTCGCTGGCCACCGGCCTGCAGCTGCGCGTGGTCGGGCAACCGGTCGACCATCCCGCTGACGCGAGCCAGCTGGTCGGCGTTGTTGACCGGACCGTAGAGCACCTCCTCGTCGTCCGGGCGGCCGGTCCTGATGCTCCTCGCCTGCTCGGTGAGTGCCGCGACGAAGTCCGCATGCACCCGTGGGCCGGCGAGGACCCGCGCGGCAGCCGTGCAGTCCTGCCCGGCGTTGAAGTAACCGGCGCCGGCGATGGCTTCGGCCGCCGACTCGACGTCGGCGTCGTCGAACACGATGACGGGGGCCTTGCCGCCCAGCTCGAGGTGGACCCGCTTGACGTCCTCGGCGGCCGCGGCCGCCACCTGCTGCCCGGCTCGGACCGAGCCGGTGATGGCGACCATCTGCGGGGTGGGGTGGCTGACGAGTGCCCGGCCGGTGTCGCGGTCACCACAGATCACGTTGAAGACGCCTGGGGGCAGGAACTCGTTTGCCACCTCGGCCAGCAGGGACGTCGAGGCGGGGGTGGTGTCGCTGGGCTTGAGCACGATGGCGTTGCCCGCGGCCAGCGCCGGGGCGATCTTCCACACGGCCATCATCAACGGGTAGTTCCAGGGCGTGACCTGGGCGACGACCCCGATCGGCTCACGGCGGACCCACGAGGTGTGCCCCGCCAAGTACTCCGCCGACGCCCGGCCGTCGAGCACCCGCGCGGCGCCGGCGAAGAAGCGGATCTGGTCCACCGCGGGTGGGATCTCCTCGCTGCGGGTGAAGCCCAGCGGCTTGCCGGTGTCCCGGCTCTCGACCGCGACGAACTCGTCAGCCCGCGACTCGATGGCGTCGGCGAGCCTGAGCAGCGCGAGCTGACGGTCCGCAGGTGTCGCGTCCCGCCAGGTCTCGAAGCCCGCCTGCGCAGCCTGCATCGCGGCGTCCACGTCCTGCTCCGTCGACATGGGGGCGGTCGCGTAGACCTCAGCGGTGACCGGGTCGATCACGTCGTAGGTGCCGCCGCCGCGGGCGGGGACCTTCTCGCCGTTGACGATGTTGCTGATCGTGACCTTGTCCGACATCGAGGTGCCTTCCCGCAGGTGTCGAGGTGTGCAGATGCGTGCGTCATCCTGCCAGTGAATCCGTCGTTTGCACACGGGCTGACCGTGCAGATCATGCCCGACTCGAGTTTACGCAACGGAAACCGGACGTCTGTGCGCGCGTGAGTGGCGGCGGTCGTACCCTGAGTGCCGTGCCCATCGCCCCCCTCGACCTCGTCGGCATCGACCACCTGCTGGACGACGAGGAGCGCGCGATCCGCGACACTGTCCGTGCGTTCTGCGCCGACCGGATCCGTCCGCACCTCGCCGAGTGGTTCGAGACCGGCGATGTCCCGGCACGCGAGCTGGCACAGGAGATGGGCACGCTCGGTCTTCTCGGCATGCACCTGGAGGGGTACGGCTGCGCCGGCGCCAACACCGTGTCGTACGGCCTGGCGTGCATGGAGCTCGAGGCCGCCGACTCCGGCATCCGCAGCCTCGCCTCGGTGCAGGGCTCCCTGGCGATGTTCGCGATCCACCGCTTCGGCAGCGAGGAGCAGAAGACCCACTGGCTGCCGCGGATGGCCACCGGTGAGGCGATCGGCTGCTTCGGCCTGACCGAGGCCGACTTCGGCTCCGACCCCGGCGGCATGCGGACCCGGGCCCGCCAAGACGGTTCCGACTGGGTCCTGGACGGCTCCAAGATGTGGATCACCAACGGGTCGATCGCCGACGTCGCCGTGGTGTTTGCCCAGACCGACGACAAGATCCGCGGCTTCGTCGTCCCGACCGACACGTCCGGCTTCAGCGCCTCGACGGTCACCCGCAAGATGTCGCTGCGCGCCTCGGTCACCTCCGAGCTGGTGCTGGCGGACGTCCGCCTGCCGGCTTCGGCGATGCTGCCGGAGGCACGGGGACTGTCCGGACCCCTGGCGTGCCTGTCCGAGGCCCGGCTGGGGATCATCTACGGCTCGCTGGGAGCCGCGCGGGACAGCCTGGAGTGCGCTCTGGACTACGCCGGGACGCGGACCGTGTTCGACAAGCCACTGTCGGCGTACCAGCTGACCCAGGAGAAGCTCGCCACCATGACCCTCGAGCTCGGCAAGGGGATGCTGCTCGCCCTGCATCTCGGCCGGCTGAAGGACCAGGGGCGGCTGCACCCCGAGCAGGTCAGCCTGGGCAAGCTCAACAACGTCCGCGAGTCCCTCGCGATCGCCCGTGAGTGCCGCACGATCCTCGGCGCCAACGGCATCACGCTGGAGTACTCGCCGATGCGCCATGCCAACAACCTGGAGTCCGTGCTCACGTACGAGGGGACATCCGAGGTGCACCTGTTGGTGATCGGCCAGGCGCTGACGGGGGAGGACGCCTTCCGCTGACGTTTGCGCGGCATGGTTCCGCCGAGATCCGAGTTGCTGGCCGTCTCGGGCGACGAGAGTGACCAGCAACTCGGAACTCGGCATGATCAGAGAGCGGGGCGGTAGACGGCGACCCAGACTTCCTGCGGTCCCCGGCTGCGCTCGAGCTGCACCTGCAGCTCGTCGCCTTGGCGCGGCCGAACAACCGTCGTACCTGTTGATGCAGTGCCGCCGCGATTGATCAACGATTGAGGCCCGCCCCGCCCGCCGAGCAGGGTCACCTCAGACTTGGCGCCGACACGGAAGTTCACCAGCGAGGTCCTTCGCCGCTCACGATCGGGACAGCCAACGTGTTGCCCGGTTGCAGCGTCGTCGTGACGCCTCGCACGAACTCGCAATTGATACCGCCGGCTTCCTGGATGCGGTCGACGTGTACGCCCGGTACCGCCTCGACCCGCTCGACGTCATCGGCCACCCAGAACCCGGCACCGACCCGGATGTCGGTGCCCTCGACCGGTGCTTCGTCTGCGGTCAACCGCACCTCGACCTCCACCCTCTCACCGACACGAACGCCCAGCTCACGCCAGCGCGTCGTTCCCCGGCCCAGGTTGAAGCCCGGACCCTCGGCGTAGTCGGTGTCCGGACCCGAGCACGAGTTGAGCAGCCCGAGGCGACGACCGTTCACGTAGGTGTCGGCCATGTAGGGGACGGGTCGCCGTCGTACGCCCCATCCTCGCTGCGACAGACATTGGCCCACTTCGTACACGTCCCCGGTCGCGGTGAACGAGAACGTCACGCTGGCCTGCCCCGGCTCGCCCACGGCAGCTCCGTCGAGGACCTGCTGTCCCGGCGTCTCGTAGAAATCGACGCCCTCGACCTCCACGACCGGCACCCTCGCCGCCGCCAGCGGGTCGACCCGCTCGGTCGGGGTCGGCTCCACGGCCGAGTCCGGCGGTGCGGCCGTGTCCACACCGCGGGGCAGGAACGCGAGCACGCCGACTGCGACGGCGGCGCTGAGCCCGGCGACACCGGCCACCTGCGCCCGCCGGACAGCAGTTCGCCTACGGCGGATTCCGGCCGTCCGGTCGGTGTGCGGCACGCGTGCGCGTTCCTCGGACCGTCCCGCAAGCTCGTTCCGCAGGTCGTCGATGTCCATGCCGCTCCCCCTTCGCCGCTCACGAGCGACGGGTCGATCCGCAGGTGTGCCAGCGCCTTGGACGTCTGGCTCTTGACTGTGCCGGGCGCCACACCGAGCAGCCGGGCGGTCTCACGTTCGGACAGGTCCTCGAAGAAGCGCAGCACCACCACGGACCGCATCCGCTTGGGCAGCCGCCGTTCCACCTGCGCCACCACGAGGAGTACGTGTTGACCAGGATCTTGCGTACGTACGGGTCGGGCTCGTCGTCGATGCGCCCCCAGGACCGCCACGCCCTCGCCAGCGCCGTCACATCCAGGCGGTGTCGACCCGCGCGTCAGCGACCCTCGAGCAGCGGGCCGGCCGGGTCGTGCTGGATCCCCCGACGGCGTACGACTATTCCGGACAGCGCCTCCAGGACGACCCGGTTGGCCAGCCCCGCGGTGATGTCGGCGTGGTCGTAGGGCGGGGCCACCTCCACCACGTCGATTCCGACCACCGGCAGCTCGATGCAGATCCGACGCACCGAGTCGAGCAGCTCGCGCGCGGACAGGCCGCCCGGCTCAGGAGTCCCCGTACCGGGCGCGTGCCCGGGATCGCAGACATCGATGTCCACGGACAGGAACACGCCCTCGCACTCGTCGGTACCGATCCGGAACGCCTCGCTCAGGCAGTCGTCCAGTCCGCGCTTCACGATCTCGGTCATCTCGTACGACCGCATCCCCTGCTCGGCCATCCAGGCCAGCGTCTCGGGACCGGGCCAGTAGCCGCGCAGGCCGATCTGCAAGAAGCGGTCGCCCCGCAGGGCCCCGGACTCGATCAGCCGGCGCATCGGCTGGCCGTGGCCGTACAGCGACCCGAACTCGATGTCCCCGGTGTCAGCATGCGCGTCGAAGTGCAGCATCGACACCCGACCCATGCCGTGGTGCCGGGCCACCCCCGTCGCGTCCGGCCAGGCGATGGAGTGGTCACCGCCGAGGACCAGCGGGATGGCCCCGGCGGAGGCGACCGCGTACACCGCCTCCTCGAGCGCCGCCAACGCCTTGGGTGCCTCGCCGGGCGCCATCTCGACGTCGCCCGCGTCACGCACCACCACGTCACGCAACGCGTCGACGCGCAACGCCATGTGCGGACGCGACCCGTCGTGCGCGAGGTAGCATGCCTGCCGGATCGCCTGCGGGCCGAAACGCGTCCCTGAACGGTGCGACGTCCCGCCGTCGTACGGCGCACCGATGATCACGACGTCGGCGTCCGCGTACGTCCCGGCATCGGACAGATCGCACGTCGGTACGCCGAGGAACGTCAGGTCCGGGCCGTACTGGCTGCCGTAGCGCGTCATGGGTTCTCCACGGATTCCGTACGTATGGATCGGTCTCGGTGAGCGTTTCACGGTTGTGTCCTGGTTGTCACGACGGATCCACTTGCCGACTTGCGTGTCGCACGGGCACACTCGACGTCGACGCAGATACCAGCACGCCGATCGACGCGAGGTGCCCGAATGACCGCCGGACAAGACAGCGCGTCCCGTGGCGACAGCCAGTTGCAGCGGGCCGCGAATGACCACCTGTGGATGCACTTCGCGCGGCACTCCCCCGATGCCGAGGTGCCGACGATCGTGCGCGGCGACGGGGTGCACGTCTGGGACAGCCACGGTCGCCGCTACCTCGACGGTCTGGCCGGGCTGTTCGTCGTCCAGGTAGGCCACGGGCGCAGTGAGCTCGCCGAGGCCGCGGCCAAGCAGGCCTCCGAGCTCGCGTTCTTCCCGTTGTGGTCGTACGCGCACCCCACCGCCATCGAGCTGGCCGAGCGCCTGGCTCAGCACGCATCCGGTGACCTGAACCGGGTCTTCTTCACCACCGGCGGCGGCGAGGCCGTCGAGAGTGCCTGGAAGCTGGCCAAGCAGTACTTCAAGCTCACCGGCAAGCCGACCAAGCACAAAGTGATCAGCCGTTCGATCGCATACCACGGCACCCCGCAGGGCGCCTTGTCGATCACCGGCATCCCGGAGATGAAGGCACCCTTCGAGCCGTTGGTGCCGAGCACGTTCCGGGTGCCCAACACCAACTTCTACCGCGCCACCGAACACGGCGACGACCTCCAGACGTTCGGCCGGTGGGCCGCTGACCGGATCGCCGAGGCGATCGAGTTCGAGGGGCCGGACACCGTGGCCGCGGTGTTCCTCGAGCCGGTGCAGAACGCCGGCGGCTGCTTCCCACCACCGCCTGGCTACTTCCAGCGGGTTCGCGAGATCTGTGACGAGTACGACGTGCTGCTGGTCTCCGACGAGGTCATCTGCGCCTTCGGCCGGCTCGGACACATGTTCGCTGCCGACCGGTACGGCTACCAGCCGGACATCATCACCTGCGCCAAGGGTATGACCTCCGGGTACTCCCCGCTCGGCGCGATGATCGCAACGGACCGGCTGTTCGAGCCGTTCTCCCGCGGCACCGCTAGCTTCATGCACGGCTACACCTTCGGTGGCCACCCGGTGTCGACCGCGGTCGCGATGGCCAACCTCGACATCTTCGAGCGCGAGCAGCTCAACGAGCACGTGCTGGCGTCCGAGGGAGGCTTCCGGGCCTCCCTGGAGAAGCTGCACGACCTGCCGATCGTCGGGGACGTCCGCGGCGACGGCTTCTTCTACGGCATCGAGATGGTCAAGGACAAGGCCACCATGGAGACGTTCAACGCGGACGAGTCCGAACGGCTGCTACGCGGCTTCTTGTCCAGGGCGCTGTTCGAGGCCGGCCTGTACTGCCGGGCCGACGACCGTGGCGACCCGGTGATCCAGCTCGCCCCGCCGCTGATCGCCACCCAGGAGCACTTCGACGAGATCGAGCAGATCCTGCGCTCCGTACTCACCGAAGCCTGGTCGCGGCTGTAGCCCTGCCCGCTCCGCTGGCCGGACACTTGTGCGACGTCGATGCTATCCGCTGTCGCGTACCGTCGCACATCTTGCTACAGTTGGGCTATGACGAAGACCATCGCGCAGCGCGATCTGCGCAACGAGAACGCGAAGGTGATCGAGGCAGTCACGGCCGGCGAAACCTTCGTCGTTACCCGCAACGGCGAACCGGTCGCCGAGCTTCGGCCGCTCCGGGCTGGCCGCCGCGCCTTCATCTCCCGCGAGGAAGTGGCGGCGCTAGCGGCAGCCAGCGTGCGCATCGACAGGCAACAGTTTCGATCCGACCTCGACCAGCTGATCGACCAGGGACTCTGACATGACATCCGGGCTGCTTGATACCTCGGTCGTCGTCGACTGGCACGACCCGATCGTTGTCGCGGCGTTGCCAGACCAGCTGGCGATCTCGGCGATAGCCGCCGCCGAGCTGGCGGCCGGACCGCACCTTGCCGCCACGTCGGCCGAAGCGTCGAAACGGCAGGCGCGGCTCCAGGAAGTCGAGGCGAAGCTGGAGCCGCTCCGGTTCGACGGCACGGCGGTACGCAGCTACGGACTTGTGGTCGCCGCCGTCGTACGCGAGGGACGCAAGCCACGCAGCCGATTCGCAGACCTGCTGATCGCAGCGACAGCACACGCCAACGGACTCGACCTATACACCCGCAATGGCGACGACTTCGCAGGACTTGAAGACCTCGTCCACGTCATCGCCATCTGATCGCCCCCCAAGTCCGACCTGAGAGACGTGACGAGTCCGACGCCGGGGACGATCGTTACCATCCGTCCGTCGCCGATCCGCTACCGGTCACGGCTGTCATACGGCGTTGTTGTCGCGATTCCTCCCGTCACGGCCCTGATGAGGAGCGGTGTGCTTTCGGCCCCCGCACATACCCGTAGTTGGCTACGCGGTCTTGAACAGGCGGTACACGATGAATGACGAAGCCGGCATCGGCGAATGCCTCGACGGTGACGGACAGGGGTCGCCGCCAGAAGTGAGGATGGCCCAACCGCCAGCTTGTAGCGCGGACGCAAACGACCGCAGAGGAACGCTCCAGTTCTGCACATAGTGCAGGGCGAGCGAGCACGTGATCCCGTCAAGGGAGTTGGGTGCGATCGGCAGCGGGTCGGCCAGATCAGCCACGAAGAACCGGCCACGGCCGCCGCAGCGGCGCTCGGCCTCTTCGATCATCCGTGGACTGACGTCGACGCCGATCACGTCCGCGCCGGCGTCGAGCAGCCACTCGCATTCCCCCCGGAGCCGCAGCCGGCGTCGAGCACCGAAGCCCCGGCGAGCGGAGTCGACACCAGCTCCCGCAGCGCTGGACGTTCCAGTGCGCCGTTGAAGGGACCGTCGTCCGTGGTGGACGACCACACCGGCGCCAGTCCAGCGGCGGCCCAGCCGTGCCTCACGGAGCGAGTCCCTCACCGATAGGTGGGGTAGTTCCGTCGGGCCGTTGTCTGGCGTGGCAGCCGTCCCGCAAGCGGAAAGCCCTTCGGACGCGTTGTCGTCAGCAGGTAACGACGAGAATTGACCGCCCGGACGCCGCGACGAGCGGGCGGATGTCGCCCGCGTCGCCGGTCAGGATGCGGTCGCCGGTCGCGGACACAGCCACGATGCTGGCGTCGACAGCGTCCTGCGTACCGGCTCGGCCGAGTAGCACTCCTGCTTCCCTGCCCAGGTGCTCATCCACGGCGCTGACGTCGACGGACTTGAGCAGCCGGGCAAGATTGGCCTGGCGTCCGGCGGGGTCTCGCCACACCTGCGTGACCACCACTGCGGTGGTGCGCAGCTCCAGTCCCGCTTGCTGGGCCATGCGGAGGCGCGCCACCATCGCCCGGACTCCCCGGTCCACCGCGACGAACGCCCCGGCGTCGAGTACTAGCGCACTCACGCCGCCGGCCCAGTGGTTGCGGGTTTCGGCAGGGCTAGCTCGTCGGCGGCCTTAGCAAGTTCGGCGGCGGTGAGCGATCCGTGCTCTGCTTCCCAGGTGTCCAGGAAATCGGCCAGCGCCTCGGTCCGGAGCTTGGCTGCCGCCGCGTCCGCCAGCCACCGGGACACACCCCCGCCGCACTGCCGCGCGGCGGCGCGGACGGCGTCGCCAAGGTCCGGATCGAATGAGACGCTCAGCTTGTCTACCTTCATACAACGATCCTACCGTAGTAGGACCGACTACGGTAGGAAACGAACGGCCGACCCCAATGTCCCGATGAACGATCGTCAACCGGGGACGGGGGTGCGCCGTGGACGCATACTCAGCGAACCACTGGGGCCAGCTGCACGCCTGCCGCTTGCGCCCCTGCTCGCAGCCGCTGGTCCCAAGCGGCGAACAGAGTTTCCGCGCCGCCGACAGCGAGCAGGCTGGCTAGATGCACCGCGTCGGCGCCGCGCAGCGCGTGCTGGCTGGCCAGTTGCCCGGCGTGAGCGCTGACAAGCTCGGTTAGCTCGACCATCCTGGTCGCCGCCCAGTAGTCCTCCCATGCCGCCTCAGCACGACTCTGATCGGTGGGGTCCAGACGATGGGCACGCCCGGCGGCGGCCAGCGCGGCGCGCACCTCGGGATAGGCGAGTCGGCTGGATACCGCGGCATCGCAGCCGTCCCACAGCGCGGCGGCGAGGTCGCTGCCGTCCTCCTCGACGATCAGTTTGACGAAGGCACTGCTGTCGAAATACACGAAGGTCATACCTGTCAGCGACGCTGCTCGTTCACCAGGTCAGCCACCGGGCCGCGCGCGCGCACCCGACCGGCACCGCGCGCGCTGGGGCGATCGGCACGGCGCGGTTTACTCAACACTCCACGCTGGACGAGCTCATCGAGCAGCGGCGCCGTGTCTACCGGTAGCAACCGTGCCACAGGAGTACCCCGGTCAGTGACGACAACCTCCTCGCCGTCCCGAGCCCGCTCGATCCAGCTCGACAGCTCTGCCCGCAAAGCGCTGATTGCTACATCCATGGACTCAGCGTACAACTCCTCAACCCAAATCTGTACGTGACCCCGATTGCCGATCGATCAGCGGGATGGCGCGCTGGCTGGCTGTGACCGGTCGCCATGCGGGGTCGGTGGCCTCGAGGTAGCTGACGGAGAGTCTGCCGGGAGCGGGTCAAGGTGCCGATGTGCTCATCGAGCCCGCGAAAACGGGCTCGTAGCGTGGCCAACAGCTCGGGGCACGGGTCGAGGTCGGGGGCTACGCCGACGGCACACGGCAGCAGCAGCCCGATGTCCTCGGTGGAGAGTCCCGCCTCGAGCAGCCTGCGGATCTGAGTCACGGTCAGGACATGCTCGTCGACGTACGCGCGGTAGCCGTTGGCGCCGCGCCCGGCCGCCCACCGAACCGGGACGGCGATCCGCTACAGCATCAGCGGCAGCGACGTCGCCGGGCTCTACGGCCGGTTGCTCGACGTCGCGGCCGCCCGTTCGGCCGACGTCGACGTCGCCGCGCGTCGCTACCTCAGCCCCGACTACACCGAGCACATCGGGCGCGAGGAACTGCTGCGCCGCGTCAGCGGCGGTGATGCCATGGTCCTCGACGTCCGGCCCGCGCTCAAGTTCGGGGCCGGGCACATCCCCGGCGCGACGTCGATCCCGCTGGCTCAGCTCGTCGAGCGCCTCGACGCGCTGCCCGCCGACCAGGAGATCGTCGCCTACTGTCGCGGCGCCTACTGCACCTGCTCCCACGACGCGGTGCGGTTGCTGAACTCACGCGGGCGGCGAGCCGTCCGCCTGGCCGACGGGGTCGTCGAGTGGCAGGCGGCCGGCGAACCGTTGACCGCGACCGCCCAGCTGACGGGAGGCCGGAACTGATGGCGGCCGCCGCGCTTGCCCTACTCGCTGCGTTGTCCTACGGGCTGTCCGACTTCTTCGGCGGCATCTTGAGCAAGACGCGCTCGGTGTGGATGGTTACCACTGCGAGCCAGCTCACGGCCGCCCCCGCGACCGCGCTCGTCGCGCTGCTTGCGCCCGGCGATCCGGGGCGGCGGACTACGCCTGGGGCGCAGCTGCGGGGGTTGCAGGCGCGCTCGGGATCACTTTCTTGTACCGCGGCCTCAGCCGTGGCCGGATGGGTGTCGTCGCTCCGATCTCGGGGACCGGCGCGGCCCTGGTCCCCGTCGCCGTCGGCCTCGCGACCGGAGACGAGCCGTCGACGCTCACGTGGATCAGCATCGTGGTCGCATTCGCCGCGATCTACTTCATCCCCCAGTCCGGCAAAGGACACGGGCCCGCGCTCGAGGAGCATGCTGTGGCCTCGAACGGCGCCGGCGACGGTGTGATCGCCGGGCTCGGGTTCGGTGCCTTGTTCGCGCTCATCGGGCAGATCGGCTACGACGCGGGCTTTATGCCCCTCGCGCTGGTGCAGGTGGTCGTCGCCGTCACCGTGGCTGTGACCGCTCTTGGCCAGCCATGGGTCCCGCGTGGCCGCAGGCTGCTGCCCGTGTTCGCCTTCGGCCTGCTCGGCACGGCAGCGCTCGTGTTGTTTCTGCTTGCGACTCGGCAGGGCCTGCTCACGATCGTCTCGGTAATCGCCGCCCTGTACCCGGCCAGCACCGTGGTGATGGCCGCGGTCGTCCTGCACGAGAGGATCAGCCGGGCACAGGCCGTCGGACTCGGGCTCGCAACCACAGCGGTCGTCCTGGTCACAGTCGGATGACCTCGACAAGGCGAGAGCTGCTGGACGCTCCGCGATTGAATGATCGCTCCGCGGGACATGTGCGCACCCCTGTCGGCTCCCAGCCGAAGCATCACCGCCAGCTGCCGCGGGTCCTCGACCTCGCCCTGGCTAACGGGTCACCGTTCCTGCACCGGAGGCAGCGTTGTGCACACGCACGCCTTGTTGCCGTCCTGGTCGGCGATCACGGTGTACGACGGCGCCTGGCTGTCGTCGACGACGATCCCACCCGCGGTGACGGCGGCGGCGATCCGCTGCTCGGCCACCTCGGGCGATACCCAGACGTCGACGTGGAACCGCTGACGCGGGGTCTCGTGCTCGTCGGTGTCCTGGAACCACAGGACTGGTACCCGTCCCGTGGCGTCCCCGGACGTCGTCGCCGATGGTCCCGCGGCTCCGGGCCTCGGTGCTCCCGGTCAGCAGGGCCGCCC